>Ga0207884_1000409_pt1 | contig 27087 bp, 21 predicted proteins | sample MalvirmetaMSP144_FD_184236 | JGI IMG/M metagenome (GOLD analysis project Ga0207884, IMG submission 184236) | Marine viral communities from the Deep Pacific Ocean - MSP-144 (SPAdes) | ecosystem: Environmental > Aquatic > Marine > Oceanic | place: Pacific Ocean | collected 2011-07-08 | reverse complement strand
CTGGAAAAAAACTCAGCCTTAACTGATCCACTGATCCACTGATCCACTGATCCACTGATCCACTGATCCACTGATCCACTGATCCACTGATCCACTGATCCACTGATCCACTGATCCACTGATTTCCTCTTTCCCAATAACTCTTCCCCTCATAACTAATCAACCCTTAACTAATAACTCCTAACCTTTAACTTTCACCGACAGATACGAGAGGACATTCCCAAAGTGATCAAGCTGCGCTAAGGTGTCGTCTAGAATTTCTTTTCCGTTCATGCGGGCGATCAGTAGGCCTAAAATACCATTAAGGCAAGCTTGAATGGGGTCGTTGACTAAACCGTTAGACTCAACAATAGAAGCACGAATAGCAGGGCGGGCGCGATTGAAAATTGCACGATAGTTTTCGTCATTTACTTGAAGCTGTAAACTAAGGTCAGAAAGGCGTTTTACCTCATCTTGAACAAAGCTCAAATGACCTTCACGCTCTAGTTCTTCCTCCTTCATTTGAGCAATAATGCCCTTGTACCACTCGGTCAATTCCGCTTTTCCTTCCGCATTTAAGCTTTCTTCAGGAATATTTTTCACCACATGGTTCTCAATTTTTTGAATATCGAACTCAAAATTTCGAACCAACATTTCGGTTTGGTACATGTAAACGATGTATTCCGATAGGTTCTGTCTCTTTTTCTTGTCTGCCAATAACATAGTGCAAAATTAATGGTTATGCCCACAAAGCAAATGCATCATAATTTTCTATTTTTGCACTTCTTTTAAAAACTATGGAGAGAATCAGGAATTTCTGCATTATCGCACACATCGACCACGGTAAGAGTACTTTGGCCGATCGTCTACTTCAGTTCACTGGAACTGTGGGCGATCGCGACATGCAGAATCAGTTGTTGGACAACATGGACTTGGAACGTGAACGTGGTATTACTATCAAGAGTCACGCTATCCAAATGAAATATATGCATAAGGGCGAGGAATATACCCTCAACCTTATCGACACCCCCGGACACGTGGATTTTTCATATGAAGTATCTCGATCAATTGCCGCCTGCGAAGGCGCATTGCTAATTGTAGATGCTTCTCAGGGTGTGGAAGCGCAAACCATTTCTAACCTTTATTTGGCTTTGAATCACGACCTGGAAATTATTCCAGTGCTCAATAAAATAGATTTGCCAGGCGCTATGCCGGAAGAAATGACGGATCAGGTGGTAGAGCTAATCGGCTGCGACCCTGAAGACGTTATCAGAGCCAGTGGAAAAGAAGGCCTAGGTATTGAAGATATTTTAACGGCCATTTGTGAAAAAATTCCAGCGCCAAAAGGTGATCCTACAGCACCTTTGAGAGCGATGATCTTCGATTCAGTGTTCAACTCTTTTAGGGGTATCGAAGTAATTTTCCGTGTGTTTGATGGCGCTATTAAAAAGGGAGACAAGATTAAATTCGTAAATACGGATAGGGTTTATAATGCCGATGAAATTGGTATTCTGAAGCTGAAACAACAACCCGAAAAAGAAATTAGCGCAGGAAATGTGGGTTACCTCATTTCTGGAATTAAAGTGGCCAAAGAGGTAAAAGTGGGTGATACCATTACGCATCCAGATCGTCCAACCACCAATATTATTAAAGGTTTTGAAGATGTAAAGCCAATGGTTTTTGCGGGTATTTACCCTGTAGAAACTTCTGAATTCGAAGAATTGAGGGCTTCTATGGAGAAACTTCAATTGAATGATGCTTCCTTAGTTTGGGAGCCTGAAACTTCTGCAGCTTTGGGCTTTGGTTTCCGTTGTGGTTTCTTGGGAATGCTCCATTTAGAGATTATTCAAGAAAGATTGGAACGTGAATTTGACATGACGGTAATTACTACCGTTCCTTCGGTTCAGTTTCATGCGGTAAGAACAGATGGATCTATTCTTAAAATTAATGCGCCATCTGAAATGCCTGACCCTTCTTCTATTTCGCATTTAGAGGAGCCATTTATTCGCGCTCAAATTATATCTAAGTCGGAGTATGTAGGCGGAATTATTGGCCTGTGTATGGATAAGCGTGGAATCATTAAAAACCAAGTTTACCTCACAAGCGACAGAGTAGAACTAACTTTCGAAATGCCTTTGGCCGAAATCGTATTCGATTTCTTTGATAAGCTAAAGACCATTTCTCGTGGTTATGCATCGCTCGATTATGAGTTGATTGGCTTCCGTCAGTCTACTATGGTGAAATTAGATATTCAATTGAATGGAGAAAAAGTAGATGCACTTTCTGCCATAGTTCACCGCGATAAAGCATACGAATGGGGAAAGAGGCTGTGTGAGAAACTGCAGGAGCTTATTCCACGTCAAATGTTTGAAATCGCTATTCAGGCATCAATCGGCACTAAAATTATTGCCAGAGAAACCGTGAAAGCTTTGCGTAAAAACGTTTTGGCGAAATGTTATGGTGGTGATATTTCGAGAAAAAGAAAATTACTCGAAAAGCAGAAAAAAGGTAAGAAAAGAATGCGTCAGGTAGGTAATGTGGAAATTCCACAAGAGGCCTTTATGGCGGTGCTTAAATTAGATTAGTAGTTTATAGTGCTCGGTGCTCAGTTATGGGGAATGAGAACAGACAATATTATGATTTAGATGTTTGGAAAGAAGCTCGAAAGCTTGTTTCTGTTATCTATGATTTGTCTAGGCTATTTCCTGATGAAGAAAAGTATGCACTGACTTCGCAAATAAGAAGAGCGGCAATATCGGTTCCTTCTAGTATTGCCGAAGGGATTGGAAGACAACATACAACCGAGCGAATTCAATATATGTATATTTCTCGTGGCTCATTATATGAGATAGAAACGCAATTGTTTCTGGCACTAGATCAAAATTATATTGTACAACAAGATTTGGATACATTGATAACTCAAATCACAAGTTGTAAGAAGCTTATACAAGGCTACATTAATTATTTGAAGAAGTAAACCGTGCACTGAGCACAAAAAACCATTTACCAGATGCAATTATTGGATGGAAAAGGTACAGCTCAATCCATAAAAGATGAGTTGAAAAATAAAGTAGCGCAGATAAAAGCTGAAGGAGGAAAAACCCCTCATTTGGCTGCTGTTTTGGTGGGTAATGATGGTGCAAGTCAAACTTACGTGAACGCCAAAGTAAAAGCCTGCGAGCAAATTGGCTTTGGCTCTACTTTGATTCATCTACCTGAAGAAACTTCTGAAGTTGAGGTGTTGGCCACTGTTCAGAAATTGAATGAAGACCCTGAAATTGATGGCTTTATCGTTCAAGTGCCACTTCCAAAACAAATTGATGAGCAAAAAGTAGTGGAGGCTATTCTTCCGCATAAAGATGTAGATGGATTCCACCCGGTGAATTTGGGTAAAATGCTTTTGGGTTTACCAACACTTTTGCCTGCCACACCAAAAGGAATGATGCTTTTGTTAGAACGCAACGGCATTGAAACTTCTGGTAAACATTGCGTGGTTATTGGCCGAAGCAATACAGTCGGTACGCCTATCAGCGTATTGATGTCTAGAAACGGCAACCCAGGAAATGCAACGGTAACCCTTTGCCACAGCCGAACCAAAAACTTAGCTGAAATAACAAAGCAAGCCGATATTCTTATCGTTGCTATTGGTAAGGAAGGTTTCGTTTCTGCTGATATGGTAAAAGAAGGTGCAACCGTTATCGATGTGGGAATTCATAGAGTTCCGTCTGATCAAACCAAGTCGGGCTTTAAGTTAAAAGGCGATGTAAAGTTTGATGAAGTAGCACCAAAGTGTGAGTTCATTACGCCTGTGCCGGGAGGTGTTGGTCCAATGACGATCGCGTCATTACTTTGGAACACTTATCTTACTTCACAGAAATTAGTTTAACCGCTTCAATGTCATCCTGTCCCGAGTGTTCGGGATCAGGATCCTTCAAATAGGCTCGCAGTTTCAACACCCTGCTTTAAAAAATTGAGATGTCAAAAACGATGAAAACCACACAGCTTCCTGTAATGGAAGCTTTTTATACCATTCAAGGAGAAGGTCATTTCTCTGGTAATTCAGCATATTTTATTCGATTGGGCGGCTGCGATGTCGGTTGCGTTTGGTGCGATGTAAAAGACTCATGGGATGCCAGCCAATGGCCAAAAGAATCGGTCGATGAAATCGTTGCTAAAGCTTCGGTACATCCGGGGCGTTTGGCCGTGGTTACTGGCGGAGAGCCTTTGATGTACGATATGACCGACCTAACGAATCAACTTCATGCAGCAGGTTTTCAAACGAATATTGAAACTTCTGGTGCGCATCCGCTTTCAGGCAATTGGGATTGGTTGTGTTTTTCGCCCAAGAAATTTAAAGCTCCAAAAGAAGAGTTTTATGCTGCTGCCGATGAGCTCAAAGTCATTATTTACAATAGAAGCGACTTTAAATGGGCTGAAGCACATGCTGCAAAAATGAATGAAAATAGTTTGCTATACATGCAGCCAGAATGGGATCAGTCGGAAAAAATGCTGCCCGAAATTATTGAGTATGTAAAAAATAACCCCAAGTGGAAAATATCCTTACAAACTCATAAGTTTATGAATATACCGTAGTTTAGCTATTTGAGGTTTTTCATTACCATATCCCTACTGTTTTGTGTTCTTCTGGCCAACGGCCAAGAAGTAGATAAACTTCATACCCGAAACAAAAAAGCCATTGAGCTGTACAAAGAGGCACAATCGCTAGATCATGTTGGCAATTACTATAAATCTTATAATCTCTTACTCGATGCCTTAAAGCGTGATGATAGTTTTGACGAAGCCATTTTGTTGACACATCAGATTTTGATTAAGAGGGGAGAGCTTGAGAAAGCGCTTCAACTGTACGATGAATATGTGGAAGAGGTGGATCAACAGTTCAAAAACAGAATGTTGGCCGATGCCGCTTATGCCTTATTTTCTGAAGGAAAATATGAGCAAGCCAAAAACCTGAAAGATCAAATCGAAGGGCGTGTTGTGGGCTTAGATGCAGCGTTGTTTGAAATCGTTACTTCCTCCATTGATTATGCCCTTGAAGGAAGCGCCAATCCACGAAATATTGATTTTGAAAAGCTTCCTGCCCCACTCAATAATCGACCGCAACAGTATTTTCCTTCCATTACGGCTTCGGGTCTTTTGGTTTACACCGTTCGTTATAATCAGGGTAGAGGTGATGAAAACCTTTTCTTTAGCCAGAAGGATGGAGAGACTTGGAGCCAACCGCTAGAGATTTCTGAAAAAATTAATACCGATAGAAACGAAGGAACAGCCTCTATTTCGGCTGACGGAAACACTTTGGTATACACCGGTTGTAATGCGCCAGACGGCCTTGGAAGTTGCGATTTGTACATCAGTTATAGAGAAGGAAGTGATTGGTCGAAGCCCAGAAATTTAGGAAAGGCAGTGAACACGATTCATTGGGAATCTCAGCCTTCGCTTTCTCAAGATGGCCGTGAGCTTTACTTCGTCAGTGCCCGGCCCAATGGCGAAGGCGGACAAGACATTTATAAGTCGACCAAGCAGAATGGGAAATGGATGGAGGCCGTGAATTTAGGTCCAAGCATCAACACGCGTTTCGATGATTGCTCTCCGTACATTCATCCCAATGGGGTTAATTTATTCTTTGCCTCACGCGGCAGATTGGGCTTTGGAGGCTATGATTTATACGAAACAGAACAGCTTGGCCAAGGCGAATGGTCGGAACCAAAAAACTTGGGCTACCCGATCAATAACCACAGAAATCAGGTGGGCTACACCATCAGTATTGACGGCTGGGCCTATTACAGCGACAACCATTTCGATGGCTCTTCGAGCTTGTATCGGTTTAAATTGCCTGACGATTTAATCCCGAAACAGTTGGTGGATTACAAGCAAGGATTGGTGCTCAGTGCTGCCGATAGCACTCCACTTTTCTCTGAAATCTATGTAGCCGATATCGCCAAAGACTCCATTCGTTCACGCACTTATTCCGACTTTGAAGGTGGTCGTTTTAATTTGGTGCTGCCCAAAGTAGAAGACGCCAATCTTTACGTGAAAAAGCGAGGTTACTTGCTGTATAAAGAAGAAGTTGATGCATTATGGGAAAATGGGAATGAAGCCACTATTTACCTTCAGCCCATTAAGAAAGGCGAAAAGTTGATTTTAAACGATATTCTTTTCGAACTGAATAGTGCCGAACTCAGCAAAAAGGCCACTAAGGAACTGGATATTGTGGTTGATTTTCTCAAAGACAATCCTGAACTACTCATTGAGATTGGCGGCCACACCGACACTTCTGGAGAGGAAGCCTATAATTTGAATCTCTCTACCGAAAGAGCAAAGTCAGTGCTCAATTACTTTGTTAATAAAGGCTTGCCAAAAGAGACTTTTGTTTATAAAGGCTATGGAGAAACTATGCCGATTGAAGAAGGTATTTCTCCTAAAAATAGAAGAATCGAAGTGTCTATTCTAGACATTAAGTAGTTCAGGCTGAGTAAGCGACTTTTCGTAAAATAAGTCCGCCATTTACTATTTTGAACCTTCAGCTTATTATTAACTTTGAACATGCAAGAATTGAAAATCGGAATCATTAAAGAGGGTAAAGTGCCAGTAGACAGGCGCGTACCGGTTACTCCAACTCAAGTTGAAACGCTGTTGAATACTTATGATAATGTGACTGTACATTGTCAGCGAAGCGATATTCGTTGTTTCGAAGATTCGGAATATCAACAAGCAGGAGCCATTTTGGTGGATGATGTATCTGATTGCGATATTATTTTGGGTGTAAAAGAAGTGCCCATTAATATGCTGGCCGATGGAAAAACCCATTTCTTTTTCTCGCATACCATAAAAAAACAAGAGTACAATCGGGGTTTGCTTCAAACCATTCTTGAAAAACAAATCCGATTAGTTGATTGGGAATGCCTCACCAACCTGCAGCATCAAAGGCTAATCGCTTTTGGTCGTTACGCGGGTATTGTTGGGGCTTATAACGGAATTCTGACTTACGGAAAACGCTATAACCTTTTTCATCTGCGTCCTGCCAACGAATGCTTCGATATGGAAGACATGCAGAAGGAATACAGCAAGGTGAAATTGCCAGCCATTAAAATTGCGCTTACTGGTGGTGGCCGTGTTTCTAAAGGTGCTATGGAAGTGCTTACTGGTATGAAAATCAGAAAAGTGAGTCCTGTTGAATTCTTGACCGAATACTTCAATGAGCCTGTATATACTCAACTCAATACCAGGGATTATAACCAGCGCATTGGTGGCGATTCTTTTAGCCGAGATGAGTTTTATCAGAATCCAGCAAATTATGAATCTAGTTTTGGGCAGTATGCTAAAAAAGCCGATGTACTGATTGCTGGTGCTTTTTGGGACCCAAAAGCCCCTGTACTTTTTACCAAGGAAGATGCCAACAGAAGCGAATTTAAGATTCGTGTAATTGCAGATATTACCTGTGATATCGAAGGCTCAATTCCTTCTACCATTCGTCCTAGTACGATCGCAGACCCTGTTTACGATTATAACCCTAGTGATAATAAAGAAGAATCTGCATTTGCCGATGAGGGAAATATTACCGTGATGGCGGTGGATAATTTGCCTTGCGAATTGCCTAGAAATGCTTCTGAAGATTTCGGGAAGGAATTTCTCAAACACATTTTGCCAAACCTTGTGGGCGAAGATAAAGATAGAATTATTGAAAGGGCTACCATTTGCCAGAATGGTAAACTGATGCCTGATTACGCTTACCTCCAAGATTTTGTAGATGGACATTAATCATTACCTAGAACACACCAACCTTAAACCAACGATTACCGCAAACGACATTGATCGTTTGGTGGCTGAGGCCAAAGAATATCAGTTGTTTGGGATTTGTGTTCCTCCGTTTTGGGTGAAGAAGGCCGCTAGAGAAATTGGTACTACCGACATTCAGTTGGTGACGGTGATTGGCTTTCCTTTGGGTTACCAAATGACGGAAGCCAAAGTAACCGAGATTGAAAAGGCGATTGAAAACGGTGCCAATGAGCTGGATATCGTAATGAATATTTCAGCCTTTAAAACGGGTTTGCCTTGGACGAAAATAGAACTGGCCAGGTGTGCTAAAATCATTCATGAGGCCGATTGCCTGATGAAGGTGATTATTGAAACTTCTTACTTGACGGATGAAGAAATTGTATTGGCCTCTAAACTTTGTGCCGATGCAGGAACCGACTTTGTGAAAACCTCTACGGGTTTTGCTGGCGCAGGAGCAACAGTAGAGCACATTGAACTGATGCGTAAAAGTTTGCCATCAAACGTAGGCTTAAAAGCTTCTGGAGGCATAAAAACCTTGGTGGACGCTCAAGCACTTATTAATGCAGGAGCCGATAGACTAGGCGTTTCCTCAGCAGTTTCCATTATGGAAGAATACTATGCAAGCCAAAAGAATTAAGGTAAGGGGGAAAGTTCAAGGTGTCTATTTTCGAGCGTCAACTCAAGAACAAGCAAGGCGGCTTGGCATCAAAGGTTGGTGTAAGAATGAACCAGACGAATCTGTTTTAATTATAGCCGAGGGTTCTGAAGAAAACTTGAATGCTTTGGTGAACTGGTGCCATCATGGCCCCTCCAATGCCAGCGTTGAAAAAGTACTTGTAGAAAGTATTGAAGCGAGTGGGTTTGAAAGGTTCGAAATAAAGCGGTAAACTTCCTCTGTGCGCTGGTCGTTGTGTCTCGCTGCGATTCTTTGAGACTCTAGTTTTTTATTGACTTTAATGTCCAACTAAAATCTATTCTATTATTAAATCTATCCCTTTGTATTCATGAAGTAGTTCAGGTAGTGTCAGATACTGAATGTCCAATTGCTTACAAATGGCAGGTATTTTCTTGAAAGCTTTATTGTCGTTAGCAAATTCCGTCTCTTCAGTGACAATCCTAATATCTAAATTCTTGTCTTTGTGAATTCTGTTAAGGGCATAAATAATCATTCTCATATCGGCAGAATTTAAAAATTCCGCTTTTCTTACTTCAAACTGAGCAGATGTAAGAGTTTTAGCTCTTGGAGTTGTAAAATTATTATCAACAAGATTTAAAAACTTGGTTGGAGCAGGAGCGATCATGTTTGCAGTTCGAGTTGGAACTTTATTCTCCTTTTGAAAATCTTTATCATCTAGGAAATCGAATTTCTTAATCACTAGGCCCTTAGATGTTCCTTTACATTCATTTAATACTTCGTCTATTACGATAAGCTCTCCATCGATAATCTTTTTTCTAAAGAAGGAATATATTTTTTGTTCTTTGTCGAAATGGCCATAGTAACGAACCAAGGCCAACATAGAGCTAGTATCGATTACTACTATCATTGAATATATTTTTCTAGTTTTTCAGGTTTAATATTTAACCTTTTACTTACCTCATATTCATTAAGAACACCTTCATAAAATGCTGTTTGAATTGTTGATATAAAAAGTGGTGAAGGAATTGGTTGTGCCACAGAACCTCGCTGCTTAATCCCTTGTTCTTTCAGTAGTTGTTTCTCTCTTTCCTTTTCTTTTTGTCTTAACCGAAACTGTTCTTGGTAATCATTTATAATATTACTGTAACTGGTTGGACTTATTTGTTTTTGATAAAGCAATCTTGTGAAAATTGCCATTTCACTCAAGTGAGTTTTTTTTGAAATTTGTTCAACTTCACTAATATGATAGTCATTTGTCGAGTTGGCTACTCCTAAAGAATTTAAAGTGGTTAGATAGGGGCCTGCCAAAAATGCAAATGCAAAATCATTGCACCACCGTTCTATTTTTGAAATGTTTTTTTCAGCCATTCCGAGGTAATCAATTTTTTCCACTTCTTCTTCATCCAATAAGTAGTGACCAAGTTCATGTGCAAGAGTGAAAATCTCTCTTCGAAATGATTGGTGTCTCTTAAGAACTATAAAGTTTGGCTTTAGGAAAAAGCCATCAATATTTGCTTTCTCTTTTTTATTGTGTGTTTCAATAAACTCAAATACGAGTACATTCATTTCTGCTAGCCTTGAAATAAGCAGCTTTAAGAAGTCTCTTCTTTTCTCTGTAAAAACTGGGTTAATTAATTCTCTAATCTCAATTGCAGCTCTCTGCGAATTTTCATTGATGTTATACTTTCGAATTTTTCTTATGTATTCAATTTCAGAAAGGGTAGCAATTGCCTCTAAAGATAGTTTGAGCTCTTCAAACTTGTTAACAGTCTTGACCGCTCCAAGACTTAGTTCATCTGTAGCAAAGCTTGTTTTTCGAAAGAAAATACTAGCTTCTTTTGAATCCTCTGGAGCTTTTGGGTCAAGGTAATAATGAAGCCCTTTTTCGAAAATTTTATCAATTCTCTTTAGATAATTTAGCCTGATATCTTTTGAAAACAAGTCTGACCTAGACAGAGGAGTTTTAAGTCCTTGACCAACTTGAGTCAATAGATCGTCTTCTGTTAGACGATACATTTGCATTAGATGCTTTAAGCGCGATATGTTCTGCTCTATTTTCAAGAAGTTCGATACTACATTATTCTATAAACGAAAACAAAGATATGCTTAATATAATTTGTATATCAGTTATGCCATAAACGCAAAACGGAAAGTGTTATGTATACACCATATTGGTGGCGTATGTATCCCATGTAATTTACGAAAACTTCCGTATAGCATGTAAATAATAATGACTATGAAGTTGATTGTTGGTTTATATTTTGAATTATTTACTACCATTTGCAGAGGTATAAACCGTTAAAACGGTTCTGAGCGAGCAGTCCAAAACATAGCCCACGGTTTAAACCGTGGGCTATGTGTGGGAATGTTTATCCATAATGGTTTTAACCATTTTCTGCCAGAAGGAGGTATTAAATCCTCTATGAAATTCAAACCCCGGGCACTAGTCGTTGCGTCTCGCTGCGACTATTTGCAGTATCGTAACAAATGGTTTTGAGGGGTTCGAAACAAAACGATAAGCCTTTATGCGCTTTTGCTCTCGTATTTCTGAATGCCTTTGTATTTGTAAATTTTAAGGCCGAAGTGTTCGTAGATACAAACCTTCATTCGGTTTTGGGCCAGTTCTAATCTTCGCTCTGGCGAATGAAAAACCGTTAGTTCTAAGCCTGCTAAAATAAAGTTCTTCTTTTGGCATAGCTCAGTCAAATAAGCCTGAAAGCCCGCTTTCCAGTCATCCAAATACTTGTCGTAATGGCTTCTTCCGTCAAACAATAACTCTAACTGATTTCCTTCTACCTGGTAGCGGTAAATGCCAGCTAAGTTGGCGTATAGTTCATCAAAAAAGGAAAGGTCAGTAGGTTCAAAATTTTCTACTTTTTCAGAGAGGTCGTCTATCAGCCTTAGAGGATTAAACAAGTTGAAATAGCCTTGTTTAATTTGAGCCACAAGTTCCACCTGAAGGCTATGCTTCATGTCTTCCTGTACTTGCTTAAGGATGTAGTTTTTATCGAGAAGAAAAAGTCTCTGGTTCAAAGGGAATAATTTTGACGAAAATAATACTTTTTCTAAAATGATTGTCGGAAAACTTGAATAAGGTGGCTTTGTTGAGGCCACCTTATTCATCTAAAATCATCTAATCAATTACTTTGCTGCAGATGAGTTTACGATTCTACCAAAGAAAATAGCGTTCATCATCAGCTTGTTTGTTCCATACCAAAATGCTCTAAAATTAGGATCATCTACCAAAGAAACAATTCGCCCTTGGCCAAAAGCACTTACTCTTATGGTAGAAGTGCCTTTTAAAGCCTCAAGATTTGGCTTATTGATCCAACCACTTCGCAATGGTTCTTGGGTATATAGGCCAGGGTTCGAGAATTTATCTTTAGAGGCCTCAATCATCAAGTTGCCTCTTCGCATGGTTGGAAGTTCCTTATTGTAATAACCATAAGCCATTGGGTGCGACAATTCCAGTTCGCTCATATAAACCCCCCCAGGAATAGACTGTCCTCTTTGGAAGTTGGAGATTTGATCGTAAGTGATTTTTTCTCCTGTGTATTGTTCTACGTCTACAAATTTGAGCTGCGTCAGTTTGTTTCTGGCCACCCATGCCGTGGCACTACTGTTACTGGCTACTAAAGTACCTCCATTTCTGATCCATTGTTTGAGGTTTTCCATACCTGATTCTGATAGGTCAACACCTCCTGTTATCACTATGGTATTGTAACGGCCAATAACAGCAGATCCGAGTCTGTCGGCTGGTAGCTTGGTAACCCTCATGTCCATTCGGGTGTCTAATAAGTGCCATATTTCACCAGCATCGGCACTGCTTCCTGATTCTACTACGAGCGCTACTTCTGGCTTATCTATATTCATAAAAGAATTACTGCCTAGAGAAACACCATCCGTCAACCCTGTTTGTAAGGCATAAACATCAATTCCATCTAAATTTGCAATGGTTTGCATTTCTAAGTATAGCTCTTGTTCTGAAAGGCTTTGGTTGCTTACAGGCACCATAATAGAGCCATAGTCGAACTGTAATTTTTCACCGTTGCCAAACTTACTGGTAGCAGCTTTAATCCTGATGCCTTTTTCAAGCAAACGGTTTGCGGCTCTAGGAGCATAATATCCATGCCATTCAAAAACATAGGCATAAGCGCTTTGGCCACCAATAACACTTCCTTTTGGGAATTCTGGTTTAATTACTTTATCACCTAATTGATTTCTTCCATAATCTCGGCTGCTTAGCTCGCTATACTCAAGATCAAAAGCAAGTGGGTATGTCCAGCCCGAAATGTCATAGAAAAGGCTATCCTCAAAAGTGACTCTCTTTTCAAACATTCCTTTTATCAGTTTATAATTTCGCTGTTTTAAGGGGATGATGTAGCTGTTTTCAGGAGTGTACTCTTCGTTATTAAATTTTAAACTTCTGGAGGGTCGATAGAAATCAACCTCTTGTTGGTCTAATATATCGGCCAAATGATACGATCTGGCAGGGTCTTTTTCCGCCTTGAAAATGTAGGCCTTTATATCATCGTTATCTGCATCTCTTAATACACGTTTGTAGAAGTCTCTTTGATAATCCAGTAACTCTTCGCGCATGTCTACGGTGGCTTTCCATGTAGAAAGTGCAGCAGTAAACTGATTTTTTATAGTGAAGGGAAATTCTAAAATTCCATTGTCACTTTCTTGTGCGTGTCCTCTTGAACTCCCTTGTTCGAATAGAATACCTACTCCGCCATTGATATCGGGGAAAGTAGATCCTTTTCCATAATAAAAGTCATCATAACCTTCTTTGGTGAAATAAAGTGAACCAATTTGGTCTAACGCACTTGCATGAAATTCACCAATTTTCTCTGTCAGTTCTTGATTTTCCTTTGGGGTAAGGGGATGGGTTCTGGCTGGAACACCTGGCTGGAAAAAGAAAGTAGAGTTGGTGCCCATTTCATGGTGATCCGTAAAAACATTTGGCTTCCAAAGGTGATATTTAGCTACTCTATTTTTAGATTCTGGTTGCTGAACTGGAAGCCAATCACGATTCAAGTCGAACCAATAATGGTTGGTCCTTGCTCCTGGCCAAACCTCATTGTATTCCCTGTCATTTGGGTCCGGGTTAATGTTTTTTGATTTGTGTACGTTTGCCCAAGTAGAAAAACGATTTAGTCCATCAGGATTAAGTGAAGGGTCTAGTAGGATTACTGTATTTCTAAGGGCGTTGTCAATTTCAGGACCTTGGGCGGCAGCCATATAATAAGCAACGAGCAAAGCTGCATTTGAGCCAGAAGACTCATTTCCATGAATACTAAACCCCATAGAAACAACAGCAGGCATTTTCTTAATATCAAACTTATCCGATTCGTTAGGGTAGGTTAGCCAAACGTGATCCGTTCGTATTTTCTCAATTCCTGCTTGGTTATTAGGGTGGGTAATGGTGAGCATTACCTGCGGACGGCCCTCGTGTGTTTTCCCAATTTCTTCAATTGTAATTCGGTTGGAGGCTGCTGCGAGGGTTCGCATGTACAGAACCAATTTGTCATGAGTAACATGCCATTCGCCTACCTCGTGTCCAATTACCGACTTTGGAGTAGGTATGTTTTGGTCATAAATTATATTGGAGGGTAAATAATAACTAAGATCTTTTTGTGCATAGACAAAAAAAGACTGGCTTAACAGAGCCAATAATGAAAGTAGAGTGGTAAAAAACTTCATAGTTCACTTTATAGTGTCATTTTAATCGAAGATAGTGATAGGATTGGTTAACAAAAAATAGACTTATATTTTTTACAATCTACTTGTTGAGCACCTCGATTTTTTGAATGGTTTAAAACAATTATGGACGGAAAATTTACTTTACATTTTTTTAACATTTACTTTGTATCGTAAAACAATAAGGCAAATGCTAAATTCTAATTCGCTCAAAAATTCGCATGGTGCTTTGTTTAGAATAAATGGTTGTTATAAAGTGTTTTTGCCTTATTTAATTTGGTCAATCTGATTGAACATAGAATCAAAAAATGAATATTAAGTTTGCGTTAAGCCTGTTTGTCATTCATAGCGAAACGTTAACATTTGTTAAAAAGTCTTGACCTATCTAAAGCGTTACTTTTGCCATGAAAAACAAGTTCGATTTCTAATATCTAATCTAATCTATATTTAAAATTTCGCTTATGAGACAATTTTTACTAAGTATGGTGCTTATACTGGCATCTCAAACAGCATTCGCTCAAATAACTGGAAAGGTTATTGACGCGGAGTCAAAAGACCCTTTACAGGGTGCTACAATCGTTATAAAAGGAACTCAAACAGGAATAATTTCTGGTTTTGATGGTTCTTTTAAATTACAAGGTGCTAGTGCAGGAGAAATGTTACAAGTATCGTTTATTGGTTTTGAGACTATGGAAATAGCCGCCAAAGAAGGAATGGTAGTAGCACTTGTTCCAAAAGCCAACCTTTTAGGTGAAATTGTTATTACGTCTAACGTGATTGACGTTGCGAAAGAGAGAGAAACTCCCGTAGCAATTACAACTATTGCTCCTTCTGAAATTACTTTGAAGGTAGGTAATATGGAGTTTCCTGAGATTATGAACAGAACTCCTGGTGTTTATACTACAAAAGAAGGTGGAGGATATGGTGACTCAAGGTTGTCTTTGAGAGGTTTTACCCAAAGCAATACTTCTTTCTTGATCAACGGACAACCAGTGAACGACATGGAGAACGGTTGGGTTTATTGGAGTAACTGGCAAGGAATGACTGACGTAGCTTCAGGTATCCAAATCCAAAGAGGTCTTGGTGCTTCAAGATTAGCTGTTCCATCTGTAGGAGGAACGGTTTCTATCTTCACTAAAGCTGCGGAAGTTGAAGAAGGAGGAACGCTTACTCAAGGTATTGGTAACGATGGTTATGTAAAAACTTCAGCGTCTTACAACACTGGTAAAAATGATAGAGGATGGGCAAGCTCATTCTTATTGAGCAGATGGTCTGGTAACGGTTATGTGAACGGAACTTCTGGTGAAGGTTGGAATTACTTTGCGGCAGTTGGTTATGCTCCAGAAGGATCAAGCCATGCCCTTAACCTTTCAGTTTTAGGAGCTGGTCAGTGGCACCACCAAAGAAGTAGTTGGGTATCTATCCGTGACTACATCAATTTTGGTGAGTCAGGTGTTGACAGAAAGTGGAATACTGATGCTGGTGAGTTAGGTGGTGAAGAATTCAACATGAGAAGAAACTTCTATAACAAACCTTTAGCAACTTTTAACTGGGATTGGGAAATTTCTAATGATGTAACATTAGCAACATCACTTTACGGTTCTGCAGGTAGAGGTGGAGGAACTGGGCCAAGAGGAAATAACTTCCGTAACTCAGATATCGACCTATACCCTTTCAATATTGATTTAACCCAACACTTACTAGAAGACGGCAAAGGTGCTGCTTCAAGAAACGCTGATGGTTCTATCGACTTTGATAATGTAGTTGCAGTAAACAGAGGTACTACATCTCCATATACAGGTGCAATTTCTGGTTTCCAAGGTCAGTTAATTGGTTCTAATGGTTTTAGAAATGATGGAGTAAATAGAGCTGTTTTAGTGAGAAGAGCTTCAATGAACTCTCACAACTGGGTAGGCGGTATTTCCACTCTAGACATTACAAAAGATAAATGGAGATACTCTGTAGGTGTTGATTTAAGAAGCTACACTGGCTTCCATTACAGAGCTTTAGAAAACCTAATGGGACTTGATGGATATTACTCAACAGGAAACAGCAACTCTGCTGGTCAAATCCAAAACGTAACGATCTCTGCTTCTCCGTTTAGAAACACTGGTTTAGAAAGAGAGAAAATTGATTACTTCAACACTGGTATAGTGGGATGGCAAGGCTTTAACGGTTTGATAGAATACAATAATGAGTCTTCTGTTACAGCAGTGTTACAAGCTGGATATTCTAACCAATCATTTAAAAGAGAAGATTTCTTTGATCAACCAGCAAACCCAATTTCTGAAAAGAAAAACATTGGTGGTGGATATGTTAAAGGTGGAGCGAACTACAACCTTGATGAAAGATCTAACTTTTTCTTCAATGCGGGTTACATTTCTAGACAACCATTGTTCGATGCAGTATTCCCTAACTTTGCTAATAACGTAAACACTGACCTTCAAAATGAAGAGATTACATCTATTGAGTTGGGTTATGGTTATGTGAACAACAGCTTGAAAGTTAATGTAAACGCATATTCAACTAACTGGGGTAACAGGTTCATTTCACAAGGAGTGTCACTTCCTGGTGGTATTGATGGAACTGCTCAGTTCAAAGATGTTGATGTTCGCCACATGGGTCTTGAGTTAGAGGTGGACTACAGATACAATAGCCAATTGAAATTCAAAGGTATGGTGTCTGCAGGAGATTGGAGATACACAAAGGACTTTAACGCTACAGTATTCAACGATCAGAATCAGTCAGTTGGTAACGCTACACTTTATGTAAAAGATGCTAAAGTTGGTGATGCTGCTCAGTTTACTTCTTATTTTGAAGCTGAATATAAAATTGGAAAATTGAATTTTGATTTAGCATACCGTTTTGTTGATGGTCTTTATGCTGACTACTCAATTAACAATACTGATTTCTTACAGCCAAATAATAAGGGTGCACTTAAGTTGCCTTCTTACGGATTAGTAGACTTAGGTAGTACAGTGAGGTTTGATTTGTTAGGTAACTCGTCTTCTTTCAGAGTGAACGTTAACAACTTATTCAATACACTATACATTTCTGAATCAAACACTAACATCCACAGAGCTGATGAATCTGCACCTGCATGGAAAGGAATCGACTATGGAAACTCAGTATGGTTTGGTTTTGGAACAACATGGAATGCTACTTTAAGAATTAACTTCTAAGAGTAGGTTTTTAAGAATATTTAAGAAGCCATTTCAGGGATAACCTGAAATGGCTTCTTTGTTTAATAGAAACGGAAGGTTTATAGATTAGTAAATTATAGAATGTAGTGTGGGTTTTTTCAGTAAGAAATGTCTATACTTTTTTAATAAAAGTACCCCCTCCACGACTACTCTTTATGTTAAATCTTTTTATGCCTAATCCTGTTAAGTTTTTCAAACGGTTAAACTAAAATTAAACCTTTGGGTTAGTTTTGTCTCTAATTGCGTGGCCTTGCTTTATTATAAAACATATCGAAATAATCAATCTGATGAATGGGTAGCTTTTATCCATGGTGCCGGGGGGAGCTCTTCCATTTGGTTTCGTCAGATTAAAAGCTTCAAAAGCCAATTTAATGTGCTTTTGATTGACTTGAGAGGGCATGGTAAATCCCAAGAAGCATTTCAAAGGTATTTTTCAAATGACCACAGTTTTGAAAACATAAGTAACGATATTATTGAGGTTCTAGATCACCTTAAGATCGAGAAAGCCCATTTTGTTGGTATATCACTAGGTACAATAATCATCCGAACACTCTGCGAAATAGCCCCAGAACGTGTTCAAACTCTTATTCTTGGTGGTGCGGTAACCCGACTAAATGTTAGGTCTAAGTTTTTAGTAGCCGTGGGCAATGCACTAAAAAGATTTGTTCCCTTTATGTGGCTATATAGGTTGTTTGCCTGGATTATTATGCCAAAGAAACGAAATGCCGAATCTCGCGATTTGTTTATTGGGCAGGCCAAACGTGTTTGCCAGCACGAATTCATGAAATGGTTTAAGTTGACAAACAACATTAATCCATTGCTAAAATATTTTAATGAGAAGGAAACAACGGCTCCAACCCTTTATTTAATGGGGGATGAAGATTATATGTTCCTTCCACAAGTGCTCAAGTTAGTTTCACATCATAAAAATGCGTGGTTAAATATATTGGATAACTGCGGTCATGTGTGCAACGTTGAGCAACCAGATGAATTTAATAAGCTTTCAATAGCATTTATAAGAACACATTCCTTATCCTAACTATTTAATGCAATGAGTAAAACATCAAGAATAATTGTAGTCTTGATAATCATTTTGGCTGTAGCAGCATGGGCTGTTTATCCGCGATTTGATGAAATTGTCGGCAGTTCAGATGCTGAAACCTCAATTCAAAATTCTTCAAAGGCAAAATCTGCACTTCCTGTAAGTGGTGTAGTAGTAAAGCCAATGCTTTTAGAGAATAAGATTAAAGTTACTGGGTCAATTTTGCCAAACGAATCTATTGAGCTTAAGAGTGAAGTTTCTGGCTTGGTTACCAAGGTTCATTTTGATGAAGGACAGAAAGTAAAGAAAGGAGCATTGCTAGTAAGTTTAAAAAATGACGAACTGCAAGCCCAACTTGAAAAACTAAAGTTCAGTAAAAAATTGGCCGTTGGAAGTGAAAATCGTCAAAAGCAATTGCTTAATAAAGAGGCCATCAGTCAAGAGGAATACGACATATCCTTGACGGCTTTGAATACCATAGAGGCAGATATTAGAATGGTGGAAGCACAATTGGCAAGAACGTCCATCGTGGCTCCATTTGACGGAGTCTTAGGCTTGAGAGAAATTAGTGAAGGTGCATACATTACCAATAGCACTATCATTACTAATTTTTACAGCATCGATCCTGTTAAAATTGACTTTGCCATACCGGGTAAATACGCTTCAATTGTTAGTGTTGGTGATGTAATTCAATTTGAGACAGAAACATCAACAGAAGTTTTTAGGGGAACGGTTTATGCCTTCGAGCCACAAATAGACCAAAACACTAGAACCTTAAGAATGAGAGCAATTTCTAGTAACGAACAAGGAAAGCTTTTGCCAGGGCAATTTGCCAAAATTGAGTTGATTATGTCATCAGTAAATGATGCCCTAATGGTGCCAGCGGTTTCAGTTATACCTGAACTTAACGGGCATATGTTGTTTGTAGCACAAAGAGGAAAAGCACAGTCTGTACCTGTAAAAATCGGACTTAGAACCGAAAGCTCTGTTCAGATTTTAGAAGGCCTAAACCCGCAGGATACAGTTATTACTTCTGGGCTACTAGAGATACGACAAGGATCTTCGATTTCTATTTCATCTTTAACCAAGTAAAGCATGTCTAGTTTATCAACCATTAGTATAAAGCGGCCAGTGCTTGCCATGGTGATGAATATCATCATTGTGATTTTTGGAGTGATTGGCTTTAGCTATTTGGGGGTACGTGAATTTCCGAGCGTAGACCCTCCTGTTATTTCAGTTTCTACAAGTTATGCGGGTGCCAATGCCCAGATTATTGAAGCCCAGATTACTGAGCCGATAGAAGAAGCGCTAAACAGTATTGCGGGTATCAAAACACTTACTTCAACAAGCCGAGATGGCGGTAGCTCAATATCTGCGGAGTTCGACTTAGGAGTTGATTTAGAAGCAGCTACTAATGATGTTCGTGATAAAGTAGCAGGAGTAGTGAGGCGATTACCACCTGATGTAGAGCCCCCAACTGTACGTAAGGCCGATGCCGATGCCAGCCCAATCATCTTTCTAAATATTTCGAGTAAAGAAAGAAACCTGCTTGACCTCACGCTGTTGGCAGAAAATATTTTTAAAGAACGTGTACAAACCATTCAAGGCATTAGTTCAGTTCAAGTATGGGGTTCAAAGCGCTATTCAATGCGTTTATGGATGGACCCCGACAAGTTAGCGGCATATCAGCTTACACCTTTAGATGTTCAGAATGCAGTTGGTCGAGACAATGTAGAGTTACCATCAGGAGCAGTTGAAGGTACGAGTACCGAAATTGCAGTAAGAACTATAGGAAGAATTAATTCTCCAGAAGAATTTAACAACCTAATTGTAAAAGAGGATGGAGGAACAATTGTTCGATTTAGAGATATCGGAAGAGCAGAACTTGCACCTGAGAATGACAGAACTATTCTGAAAAGAAATGGAGTGCCTATGGTGGGAATTGCAGTAGTTACCCAGCCTGGCTCAAATAGTATCGAAATCGCTGATAATTTTTACGAAAGAATCGAATTGATCAAAAAAGACCTTCCAGCAGATATTGAGCTGGGAATCGGTTTTGATAACACCGAATATATTAGAGAATCCATCAGCGAAGTTCAGCAAACCATTATAGTGGCTTTTGCACTTGTGGTGGTAATCATCTTCCTCTTTTTACGTGACTGGAGAACTACCATTATTCCTGTAATGACCATTCCAATTTCATTGATTGGAGCGTTTTTCGTAATGTATATTTTTGGTTTCTCTATTAACGTACTTACTCTTTTAGGTATCGTGTTGGCCATTGGGTTGGTAGTGGACGACACCATTGTGGTACTGGAAAATATATACTCCAAAATTGAAGGAGGAATGGAGCCTGAGGAGGCTGGAATCAAAGGGACAAACGAAATTTTCTTTGCTGTAATTTCTACTACTGTAGCCTTGGTTGCTGTGTTTATGCCAGTAATTTTCCTTCAAGGGCTTACTGGAAGACTCTTTAGAGAGTTTGGGCTCGTGGTGGCAGGTGCGGTTGTAATTTCTTCTTTTGTTGCCCTTACGCTTACTCCTATGATGAGTGCCAAGATTTTGAGGAAGTCGGAGAAAAAGAATTGGTTTTACCGCAAAACAGAGCCATTCTTTGTTAGCCTAAACCGTGGTTATAATAATTCTCTCGATGCCTTTATGAATATGAGGTGGATGGCATTCGTAATCATTTTGCTTTCGGCAGGTATGATAGGCTTCTTTTTATCAGGAAATAGAATACCAGAAGAGATTGCTCCATTAGAAGATAGAAGCTCTTTGAGCGCTAATGCCACTGGCCCTGAAGGTGCTACTTTCGAATACATGGACCAGTACGTTGACAGTATTATCAGCGCAGTTGAAAAGCACATTCCAGAGAAAGAAGCATTGATAACGATTACTTCTCCTGGTTTTGGAAACAGCTCTATGAACTCGGCAAGAATTACCATTATGCTGAATGACCCTTCGGAACGAGAAAGAAGTCAGCAGCAAATTATGGATGACTTTACCCCAATTTTAGCACAGTATACCGAGGCAAGAACTTCGCTTTCTCAACCTGCCACTATTGGAGGTAGAAGGGGGGCTGGCTTCCCTGTACAATACGTTATTCAGGCGCCAAACTTGGAGAAGCTGAAAGAGGTACTTCCCGAGTTTATGGCAAAGGCACAGGATTCACCAGAGTTTACATTCGTGAATTTAAACCTGAAATTTACTAAGCCAGAAATCACTATTGAGATTGACAGAGAGAAGGCACGAACACTGGGTATTTCAGTAAGAGACGTTGCTCAAACTTTACAATTAGGATTAGCAGGTCAAAGATTTGGCTTCTTTATTTTAGATGGAAAGCAGTATCAAATTATTGGACAAGTAGATAGAGATAACCGAAATGATCCTTTGGATTTGAAAGCACTTTATGTTAGGTCATCTGATGGCAGATTAATACAGTTAGACAACCTTGTAAGCTTAGAGGAAAATAGCTCTCCACCACAGCTGTACCGATTCAATAGGTTTGCGGCTGCTACTATTTCAGCCAGTTTAGCCCCCAAAGTAACTACAGGTCAGGGAATTGATGCTATGGACGCCATTGCTAAAGAGGTATTGGACGAGTCCTTCACAACAGATTTAGCAGGCTCTTCTAGAGAATTTAGAGATAGTGCCAATAGCCTTTACTTTGCTTTTGGCTTTGCCCTAATTTTGATTTACCTAGTACTATCAGCTCAGTTTGAGAGCTTTGTAGACCCCTTGATTATTATGTTTACAGTGCCTCTGGCCTTGGCTGGAGCCTTATTGGTAATTTGGAGATATGAAGAATCACTAAACATCTTTAGTCAAATCGGTATCATTATGTTGGTAGGCTTGGTGTCTAAAAACGGAATTCTAATTGTAGAATTCGCTAACCAAAGGAAAGCCGATGGACTCAGCGTTCGCGATGCTGTTTTGGATGCAGCCAAGTCTCGTTTCAGACCTATTTTAATGACATCTCTTTCTACCATTCTCGGAATTCTTCCTATTGCCTTGGCCTTAGGAGCCGGAGCTGAAAGCAGAGTTTCAATGGGGGTAGCCATTATCGGTGGATTGATTTTCTCTACCGTTCTAACCCTTTATGTAATTCCTGCTGTCTATACCTATTTCACCAGTAAAAAAAGTAGACTTTCTAGAACGACTGCCTGATTATGAAAATGAAAATAGCTTTAGCACTCTTCTTTTTCGCTTTAGTAAAAGTGAGTGCACAAGAACCTCTGACTATTGCCGAGGCCGTTCAACTTGGCCTTGAACATAACCTGTCAATTAAAATTTCAAGAAAGTCGGCAGAAACCAGTGCCAATAATTCGGATATGAGTTATGGAGCGTTGTTGCCAACTTTAGGTGTTTCTGCCAGTAAATCTTATAGTAATACAGATGTTACACAGCAATTGGCCAACAGTAATGAAACTAGAGAGATTAAGGATGCCAAAACCAATAACTTGAACATTTCTCCAACTTTAAACTGGACAGTTTTTGATGGTTTAGGAATGTTTCATACCCGAGATAGATTGAAAGCGCAGGCTCAATTGGGCGAAGACGACTTGCAAATTCAGATAGAGAATAACATTGCGCTTATTTCTAATGCATATTACAGAGTAGTGTTGGAGCAAGAAAGAGCACGTGTTTTTCAAGATGCCCTCGATTTAAGTAAACAGCGTTTAGAGCTTGCTTATACCCGATATGAAGTAGGAAAGGCATCTAAGCTAGTGTATTTACAAGCACAGGTAGATTACAACTCAGATTCATCAAGCTTTTTAATTCAGCAAGAATTAATTCATAATGTAAAAGTAGAGTTGAATAGATTATTGGGGCAAGAGCTAGAAAGCGATTTCGAAATCAGTTCTGGATTTTCGTTCGATGGTTCATTGCAGCTAGATGAAGTACTTGCAGAAGCCAATCTCAACAGCCCCACAGTAGTAAGGGCTCAAAGAAGTAGAGAAGTAAACTACTTACAAATCAAAGAATTGAGTGCTGAAAAGTTTCCGACAGTGAGTCTGAATTTTGGCTACACTTACAATGACAGAAACTCTGATGCAGGAGCTGTTTTAAGTAATATTTCAACAGGTTTTAACTATGGAGCAGGGCTCAACTTCAATATTTTTAATGGCTTTGATTTAAAGCGAAGAGAACAAAATGCCAAGATTCAATTGGAGATAGCTGAACTTCAAATTCGTGACCTTACACAGTCTTTAGAGTCTGACGTTCGAAAAGTCTATGGCAATTATCAGAACAGTATTCGTCTTAATCAACTTGAGGAACTGAACCTAGAAGTGGCCAAAGAAAACTATGATATTGCACTTGAAAGGTTTAAAGTAGGTAACTCTACCGCCATTGAATTGCGCGAAGCTCAAATTAACTTGGTGCAAGCAGAAATCAGAAAAATTACTTCTCAGTACAATGTAAAGCTTGCTGAAATAGAGCTTAAAAGACTTTCGGGAGGAAATGTTAAATAGACAATAACAAGTTGTCTATTTTGATCTCTCCGTTTTGTTGACTATTTTATCTAATTGAATTTGAACGATTTGCCTTTAAGGGTAGTTTAGGTTCTTGCTCACCATCAGGAGAGAATATGATAAAAAGAAAGGCAACAGTAATTTTTATAGCCCTGTTTTGTGGGCTTTTTCTACTTCCTTCGTGCCGAAAAAGTGCAACTACCAATAACGATTCAGCAGCTCTATCTGAGTTAAAAGTTGAACCCATCGATTTTGATTTCGATCAAATTAAGGAACGCGGTACCCTTACCGCAGTAGTAGACAACAGCTCTACTGGTTACTTTATTTATAGAGGCCAGCCAATGGGCTATGAATACGATTTGCTTTCGCGTATGGCCTCAGATTTAGGGCTTTCCCTCAAAATCAAACTTACCTCTGATATCGAAGAAGCATTTTTTATGCTCAATACTGGCAAAGCGGATGTAATGGCCTATCACCTGACTGTGACCAAAGAACGAACACAGCGCGTGTCTTTTACTGACAGCCACACAGAAGTTAGACAGGTGTTAATTCAACGCAAGCCTAAAGATTGGAGAAAAATGAAACTCCATGATATTGAAGAAAGCATGATCAGAAACCCTTTGAATTTGGGAGGGAAGGAAGTTCACACAAGAAAGGGGTCTTCCTTTTCAGAAAGGCTCGAACATCTGTCAGATGAAATTGGAGAAGACATTATTATTCTCGAAGACGTTGGTATTATGGACACAGAGGCTTTGATCAAAAAAGTGGCTGAAGGAGAAATAGATTACACCATTGCCGATGAAGACATTGCAATGATTAACGCTACATATTACCCCGATTTGGATGTAGAAACCGCAATTAGCTTTCCTCAGAAAATAGCTTGGGCAGTACGTAAAAATGCTCCCATTTTAAAAGATACCATTGATTACTGGTTGAATGAAGTAAAAGCAACTCCAGACTTTAATGTAATTTACAATCGCTATTTCAAGTATAGAAAATCTCAGAATTTAAGAGCTCAGAGTGATTTCAGTTCGGTAGGAGGAACAATGATTTCCCCATATGATGACCTGTTTAAATCTGCGGCTGAAAACCTATCGGTAGATTGGGTAATGTTGGCTTCTTTGGCCTATCAAGAATCAAAATTTGATCCCTTGGTTGAATCATGGGCTGGAGCAAAGGGGCTGTTGCAACTTACCGATATATCTATTGAACAGTTTAATGTTCGAGACCCTTTCAACCCTGTGGAAAATATAGAAGCAGGTACTGAATTTTTAGAATGGCTTGAAGGATATTGGGCAGAAAAAGTGACCGATCCAAAAGAGCGATTGAAGTTTATTCTAGGTTCATATAATGTAGGGCAAGGCCATGTAATGGATGCCGTAAAACTGGCTAAAAAGTATGGTAGAAACCCAGAGGTTTGGGATGGAAATGTAGCAGATTACTTAATAGCCAAGTCTACAGAAAAGTATTACACCGACCCCGTAGTTCAGTTTGGCTATTGTAGGGGAGATGAACCAGTAAATTATGTAAAGAAGATTTTAGAAAGGTATGACCAATACAAAACCTTGTTTGCTAAGAATTTAGAAGAACAGTCGGACTCTACTTTGGTTACTTCACGCTAATTACTCAAAGTTATCAGCTACAATTTTGGCAGATAATAAGCACAAGGGAATTCCCCCGCCAGGGTGAACACTTCCTCCACAGAAATACAAGCCCTTAATATGTTTCGAAAAATTGGGATGCCTCAAAAAGGCAGCATACTTATTATTTGAGCTATTACCGTAAAGTGCACCTTGAGTTGAAGATGTTCGAATTTCAATTTTTCTAGGATCGAGTATATCTTCCACCTCAATTAAAGGCTCAATATCTTCTCCTAGTTGGGTAGAGAGCTTTTTCAATATATTTTTTCTAGCCTCCTTAATTACCTCATCCCAGTCTTGTCCTTGGTTATTAGGCACATTAATCATGGTAAACCAATTTTGACAGCCTTCTGGTGCATCATCTGGCTTTTGAGTTGAAGTAATGTTTAAATAGACAGTAGGATCATTAAATACTGTTCCTGTTTTGAAAATGTGATTAAACTCTAATTGATAATCGTCAGAGAAAAAGATGTTATGGAGATCGAGTTGCTTAAACTCTTTCTTAATTCCCCAATAGAAAATAAGTGCAGAACTAGATTTAGGCTGACTCAGAAGCTTGGTGGGTTTACGTTCTCCCTTCAAGAGCTTTTCATAAGTGCCTACTACATCCATATTGGAAACTATCCTGTCCATTTTATGGAAACCAAATTTGGTGACAACCCCTTTGGCTTTGCCTTCGTGCAAAGTGATTTTACTCACAGGCGTATTAAAAACAAATTTAACCCCAACTTTCTTGGCCAACGTGTAAAGACTTTGGGTAATGTCATGCATTCCTTTGTTTGGAAAATAGGCTCCAATGCCAAATTCTAAATGCGGAATAATATTCAATGTGCCAGGAGCTTGATACGGGTTTGAGCCATTGTATGTGGCATATCGGTTAAAAAGCTGAACCACTTTTTTATTGCTGAACCGCACCTTATTGATTTGGTTCATGCTACGATTAAAATTGAATTGGGACAGCTTTGTGTAGGCCCGAAATGCATTCTTACTTAGCCATGTACTTAATTTATGCAGCGACTTATGCATAAATAAAGGCGAGAGAAAAGCATAGAGGAAGGCACTCTTGTTAAGTGCCTTTTCAATGTTCTTTTTGGGCTCTCCTGTCTTCTGATAAATTTCTTCTTTTAAGTCTTCAATGTTTGCGAAAGCATTAATTTCTGTGCCATCGGAATAAAAGTATTTACAAGTGCTATCAAGTCTTTTGTAATCGAAATAAGCTTTTGAATCCAAACCATGGAGTTCATAGAGCGCTTCAATTTCTTCAGGCAAAGTGAATAAGGAAGGCCCAGCATCGAATCTATATGCCCCTAACTGAATTTCAGTTAGCTTTCCTCCCGGATAAGCATTGGCTTCAAAAACAGACACAGTATGTCCCTTCTTCGCTAAGCGAATAGCACAAGCTAAACCAGCCACGCCAGAACCTATAATTGCTACGGTTTTTCCCACAGAGTTGAGTCTACTACTAATTGAATTGTAACTAAATGGTCTTTGAGGAGGGTATTGGGTTGTACTCAAAAAAGAATACAGCACGAAAAAATACACTTTTGTTCACAATTCCAAACCAATCTAAGAAGGAGGTGCTGATTTATGATGTTTTTATCATATTCTATGTAAT
>Ga0207884_1000407_pt1 | contig 27262 bp, 18 predicted proteins | sample MalvirmetaMSP144_FD_184236 | JGI IMG/M metagenome (GOLD analysis project Ga0207884, IMG submission 184236) | Marine viral communities from the Deep Pacific Ocean - MSP-144 (SPAdes) | ecosystem: Environmental > Aquatic > Marine > Oceanic | place: Pacific Ocean | collected 2011-07-08 | reverse complement strand
CTGCATCATCTGTAAATAGTTTTTGTGTTCCGGTTACATCTAGAGCCTCAAGTGCACTTTTATACGCTTTTAATACTTTTTTTACAGCTTCCACTTCCTCGGAACTTGCCATATTCTTATGATTCTCATGATCCATATTTTGAGCATAAATCAATCCGGAAGTAGATAATAATAAGAGTGTTAGTATAATTTTTTTCATAAGAGTGTTTGGTTTGTTTTAAGGTTTATTTTCTTACGGGTCCAAATTTTTAGTTGGATCCATAGTATAAAGTATTCTAAGATTAATTTTTAACAGTGTCTGTTAAAAAGCCGGGCGCTAAAGTTTGAATTTCAGTACGTACGCTGTCAGCTTCATTGTTTTTATTTTCAGTTTTTAACTGCAAGTACTTGTAATATTGCAATCCAACTTCTACATATTTAATTTCGTTTTCTGGAAGCAAAGACAAATAAGGATCTTCCTGAGGAGGAAGACCTCTAGCTAACGCAGTTATCAGTTTTTCAAACTCTTTACCCACTATATATGAGGCTTTTCCGGAATTAGCTTTTTGAGATAAAACAGGTGCATTAAATTCTATGGTTCGTTTGTCATCTGTATTTATTGGAATTCCTGATAAGCTATCTTTTATCGCTTGTAAATTTCCAAGATAAAAAAGACCTGCCATATGTGGTTTTGAAGAATCAGCTTTTTCCGCTGATGTTTCAATTATATTAGTAATATTTTTTTCAAGAACTCTTTGATCAAGAGAAGTTCCAGATGCTTGACCGATGAGCACAATACTTGCTCTGGATGTTGAGAAATCAGCCCGCCAAAGCGTAACCTGAGGGAATACGGAAGCAAAGGTAGCAGAAATGGTTTTAAAACTTTCAGGGGTCAATTGATAAAGGGGAAGCCATTGCGCAAATATTCCGTTTGAAGTTAAATGTTTTTTTGCCAGCTTAAACTGTTCTACAGTATAAAGTGTACCGGTTCCCTGATGCCAGGGAGTGAAAAGATCGCCAATAATAACATCAAAGTTTTGGGATGTACCTAAAAGAAAATTTCGGGCATCATCTGGAACGATTTCAACGTTTGGACGAGTAAAAAGCTCATTCACCCAGGGAGTAAAATAACGCTTAGCAGCGCGAATTACGTTAGGTACTAATTCAACAGTAACGATATGATCAACGTTATGATCTAAGGAAGCCCCTGCAGTAATTCCAGTCCCCATCCCTAAAAATAGTACACTTTTTGGTTCAGGGTGAAGTAGAAGAGGAATATGAGCCTGCATTTTTTCAACCAGTACTGACCGGGTGTCTCCAAGTACATAAAAATTATCCAGTCTCATTTGAATATTATTATCTGATTCTACAATTGAAACAACACCATCACTAGATTGCCAGATATCTAAAATAGATTCATTAGCTTCCAAATGAACTAAAGGTGGATTTGGGATTAAAATTAATAATATCACTGTGAGTCCAGTAAGCGTCGTCCACCTTGTCCTTTTTTTAAAATAAAAGGTAATTAAAAGAGCTAAAGCAACATATATAATTGCAATTACCTTTACACTATTCCACAATCCGATGTAGTCGAGAAAGAAGAATCCTATAAGTAGAGGGCCAACCGCGCTGCCAATAGAGTTAAAAAAAACCAGAAGACCAACAAATGAACCCGATTTACGATTAATTTTAGGAGAAGCCTTTAGCAAATATGGGAAAACTGAACCAATAACTAACGTTGGAGGAAAAACTATTAAAAAACTAAGTCTGAAAATTGATTGTAGATAATCAGTCCATGAAGCACTTGCAGAAATATATTGAAGACCATTGGTAGCCATATTAAAAATCAATGGCGAGACTCCAATCATGATAGCACCAACCGATAATAGAATCACTATGGTAGGGATTACGGGTACGGAAATTCGTACAAGTAAATGAGACAGCATTCCGCCACAACCTAAAGCAATTAGAAATACAACCAAAATAGCAGAGAAAGAATACACAGAATTTTGCAAAACCTGAGCAAACATTTTTATCCATATTGTTTCTGCAGACAGAGCTAATAAACCTGAGCTAAATGCTAACACAATTATCAGAGAGTAACTGAGAGAATTAGAGGGTAAGAGTTTTTTGTTAGATATAACTTCAGATTTATTCTTAGCAAAACCAGCCTTAGAATCATAAATAGTTAACCGATCAAGAACGATAGCTATAATTCCTGTTCCTGCAGCTAAGGCTATTGCAAAATAATAAGTAGAACTGACACCATATTCCGAAAGAAGAAAGAACCCTGCTATAAAAGCACCGATTGATGCACCTATGGTATTTACTGCATACAAGAATGTTCCTCGGATGGCAAGTTGATCCCGGTTTTCAGCAACATACTGGGAAAGAACCGGAAAAGTTCCTCCCATAAACAGGGTTGGTAAGAGTAATAGAGAAATGCTGAAAATAAACTTCCCAAAAGTCAGCATCCCTGCATTATTGCCAAGAATGTCTACAATAATTGGATAGTTCGACTCATATAAACCTATTCCCGGAATCCAAAGCAATGCAGAAAGAGCGATACCTAACTCCATGAGGCCGTAAATGGATAAGGCATTGCGTAACCGTGTAGCAGCTTTACCCCAAAACCATCCTCCCAATGCCATTCCCAGGAAGAAAGCAGACAGTGTTGCTGCTGTCGCATAGGCAGCATTTCCAAAAACTAAACCAAGGCGATACATCCAGACAACTTGTAAGATTAAGCCGGCAGTGCCTGAGAGAAAAAATAAACCCGCCAAAATAAATATATGTTTTGAACCGTGGGATTTAATAATGAGAAGCTGTTTGGTATGGGTTGGCACTATGGTCAGGCTTATATTCGATAAAGTACTTAGCTTAGAAATAAAAAAGGGCTGTTCAAGCCCCCTTTTTATATTTTTTAAACTAGGTTTTCTGTTTAAGTATCTTGTTCATCCAGACATTCTTGGAAGTTTGGATTGTTCTCCTCAGACTGAGGTACTGGAAACGAAAGTACAGGTTCATATTGCCCTCCTTTAAAATATGTACCCCAGGGGAACACATTTGCTGCATCTTTACCATATACACGTACCAATCTGCGCAGATCTCCCTGGCGGTGGCCCGTACTAAACAACCAGAAAGCTCTTTCTTTGAAATGGTACTCACTAAGCTCATCCTGATCCATTCCTGACAAGTCATCTGCAGGTAATCCTTCCAGAGCTCTGAGGTTATTATGAATGTCTTCAACAGCCTGGTTATCCGTTGCTTGCACAGCTGCTTCAGCTTCAATTAGCCGCGCCTCAATACCGGAAGCCAGCACAACAGGTGCACTCGATGAAGGGTATTTAAGCTGATTGTAGTATTTGGTTATGTCATCTTGTCCTATTTCGTCATTGTCTTCCCAAGGAGTACGTGGATCATTTGCAGAGCGGAACATTAGCCCATTTCCACCTTTACCCTCAGCAATTGACCATTGCTGACGCACGGTACTCATAATATAGATTCCATTCTCTTGCCGCCTGCTATTATCGGAATGTTCGATGTTATAAACGAAGTCGGTGGGAACTGATTGAACAATGTTGGCTGCATCACTGATTTGGCCTAGCCCCAAAAGAGCGCGGGCTTTACCAATACGTGCAAGGTTCGCCATCTGTGTATTTGCCGTTCCTGCACTATTCAGTGCCTCGTCGAACCAATCTGCTGCACGGGTAAACATCTGCTCAGTTGTCAGCGGCTCCCCAAACTCTAAATCTCCACCATCCGCCGGAGCCTTACTGAAAGGTACTCCCGGACAATAGGTTTCTGCAAACATTACATAGGAGTAGCCCGCAACATTCTGCATTTCGCTTTCTATGGCAGTTAAGCCGCCAATTTCCGCTGCCAGTTCGGCCGCTCTCTCAGCTGCAGCACGGGCCCTGTGCATGTTTCCATAGATTCCGTCCATTGTTCCATTTGTATTTTGTACGTTTCGGGTATCTGCTTCACGCCTTGTAGGAAATGTACCCGTGTAAATGTATTCATCAGCCATAAGTGCACTCATTGTGACAAGACCAGGCGTTGCGCCATGACCTGCTGCCGACCCGCTCATGGCAACAGCCAAATCTCCGAGCGAACCCGCCCGAAGTGTTTCAAGACCTTCCTGTCCGCTCAACGATTCAGGGGTAACGATATCAGGATCTGTAACGTTAACCATATCATCACAAGAGTAAGTGCCAAACGCAACTATGGCTGTTATACCTGCAATAACAAGTTGTCTCCAAATTCGATTGTTATTTTTTAGTAGTGTACTCATAATAATTTCTCCAATTAAAAAATTTTAGCTGTTAAAATGATATGTTAAGACGTGCTTTCCATGTACGAACCGGAGGCTGTGTCATAAAATCATCGATAATGAAATTGCCTTGGCCTCTTGAGCTAATTTCGGGGTCTAGCCCAGTATAATTGGTCCATAAACCAAGATTTGCTCCTGAAAGCGTGAGACTTAGATCGGAAACTCCAAGTGCATCAAGCCAACTCAGAGGGGCATTGTAGGTTAGCGATACTTCACGCAACCGCCAAAATGAGGCATCTTCAATATATCCGGCTTCAGTACTAAAGAATTTAGAAGCTACTGCCCTGGCCTGATTCTTCAGTGAGGCATTTGGGTCATTTAGAGCCTCTGTATTATTGTTTCCATTCCGCCATGCGTTTGTATTGTTATACAGTTTTCGTCCTCCTCTATAGTTCAGGAGTGCACTAACTACAATCCGGTCTCCAAATAAACCGGTTGTGCCTGTAAAGGTAACATCGGTATCTCCAAAAGGGGAGCCGAGATAAACAGCTTCATCACCTACAGTAACCTCATTTCTGCCTATCAGACCATCACCGTTAGCATCACTGAAGGTATATTTTTCATCCCAGTATCCACCCAAGGGGTAGCCTTCAACGTGGCGCTGAACACTGCTAATGAGAATAGGCTCAATTCCATTTCCTAGCTCCTTGAGTTCGTTGTTTATCAATGATCCTACTATATTGAAGTCAAAATAAGCAGTTTCGTTTTGAAATACGGTGGTACTTAAAGAGAGCTCAAAGCCGGTATTGGCTACAGAGCCCAGATTTTCGAATCGGCCACCTCCAGCACCAAGCGAAGGAGGAAGCTGCCTGAATATAAGGGCGTCCTGGGTTTGCTTGTTAAAATATGTGACTTCAAGAGCAACACGATCTGACAGTATGGTTGCATCCATACCGATTTCAAATTCCCTTGAACGTTCTGGTTTAAGATCAGAATTACCGACCCCCCCAAAAGTTACCCCTGTTACACTTTCTCCATTAACTGTGGATGCAATAGGTATAAAAAACCTCAAGGCATCGTTTGTGCCTGGCTGTACTCCTGAGTCGCCCCAAGCACTTCGAAGGCGAAGCGAAGATAACCAGCGACTTGTACTAAAAAATGACTCTTCCGAAATTAGCCAGGAAGCACTAACTTTGGGATAGACTACCGCATTAAATTGGGCACCAAAAGCGCTTCCACGGTCAGCCCGGACAGCACCGGTTACAAACAGTTTATCTTGAAAGTTAAGCCTTTCTTCTAAAAACATACCAACAGTACGCTGTTCGGTAGTTTGCTCAGTACTGGTAGTATTTGCTGCACCTGCAATTGATCCAGTCCCTGCTACTAACTGACGACCTGTTGCGAGTGTTCCTAGAGTCAAATCCCGTAGATACTGAAATCCTACAGAAGTACGGGAAGATAAATTCTCAGATACTGCCTTACTATATGTTCCATTTACATCCAGAGTGTAGTTGAACACATCGAATCGATTCGATATACGAACTCCATCTTTAAAATCAAGAAAATCCGGGGCTGTTCCTGTCGGAAAAAATTGATTGTCCCAGCGGGATGTATAATCCAGCCCACCCGACAACCGGAAATTCAGGTTTTGGGAAGGGATCCACTCTGTTTCAAGCCCAGTGGTAAAACGGTTAATCTGCTGGCGTGAATCAACAGTGAACAATTCGGCAGGAGTAAACTCGCCCCATCCGTTATTGACATCTGGTGTGGCTTGCCCGTTAAGACCTTGCCCCAAAAGGCCTATAGAAAAAGTACCATTCATGGGGAGTTCCAAATTACTATTTGTATATCCTGTATTCAGAGTAACCTTCAGATCTTCGTTAATATAAGATTGAAAGTTACCTCTTAAACTTGCTTTTTTAAGATTGTTAACTGGAAGAGTTCCTTGATTATCGGCATAGTTCCCAGATATAAAGTAGGTCAGTGTTTCGCTTCCTCCAGATACACTTAAACCTAATCCATAAGTATTTCCTGTACGGTAAGGGGAACTTACAGATTCGTTAAGTGGCTGATAGGAACTAATACTGCTCTGAGTACAAGTACCTTCCGCCGCTTCGAAAGTAAAACAAGGATTCCCTGATGCATTAACTGCACGGAAGTTATCAGGGTATGTAGTCACATTATTTACGATTCCGGTTTCTGTAAAGGCCACCCATCTTGGCTCACCAGATTTGCCTTTTTTTGTTGTAATACGAATAACCCCATTGGCAGCTACCGAACCATATAGGGTTGCTGCTGAGGGTCCCTTAATAACTTCGATAGATTCAATATTTTCCGGATTGAGATCGCCTAACCGAGACGGTGCCTGCCCTCCGGTTTCAAAAGAGATAGAATTAGGGTCGTTATTAATTCTGACACCATCAACATAAATTACTGGTTCGTTAGATAGTGAGGCACTATTCGAGCCACGAATTCTGATCCGGGTTCCCATTCCAGTAGCTCCGCCACTATTTACAATTTGTACCCCTGCTGCCTGTCCTTGAAGCAACCCGGAAACATCACTAATAGGTCGTGTTTTAACATCTTTAATTGCATCTATTCTTGCTATAGAGTTACCAATCTCAACTTTTCGTCGAACTCCGGTTGCAGTAACCACAAGTTCATTCATACTTAATATATCAGGCATTAGTTCAAAATTCAGAGTATTTATGCCATCTGAAACCTCGATAGGTTTACTTACTGGGTTAAAACTGATAAAAGCAGCTGTAATAATCTGTGAACCAAGAGGAACATTATTTATTGTATAATTACCCTTCAAATCAGTAGAAGCGCCTTTGGTAGTACCCTTTACAATAATAGTAACCCCAACCATAGGTTCGCCTGTTTTACCATCTATAACAGTACCAGTCAAAGTACCATCAATAACGGTAGTAGAAATTTTTCTTTTGATTACTACTTGACCTCGAGGAGAAGCTAATAGCTCTAGATTCGTATTTTCCAATACCTTTTCCAACGCTTCTTTAACTTTAATTTTTTCTAAATTCAGAGTTATTTTCTGATCTGGAATAAGTTGTTTATTGTAGGATAGCTGAAGCTTTCCCTGTTCAGCAATTTCTTTTAAAGCCTCTTCCAATGAAACATCATCCAAAGTTAGAGACACAATTTTTTCATAAAGTGATTTAGCTTGATAATCCTGATCGTACCATTCAAGTAGAACAAATTGATTGCTTTCATTTTGTGCATGAACATTAGGCATCAATAATATTAATACCACACAAGTATGAAGTAATAAAGTAAGTAGCTTATTATTTTTCATTGTTACGTTGCTGATTAGTTATGGTTTCTTTTAAAAGTGATGGACTTGTTATTTTTTGAATACGCTATATCTAGAGATAAAGCCAACGCATCAAGAACTTCTTCTAGAGGTTGCTTTCGGTTAAAGGTTGCAGTAATAGTTAATTCTTTTATTTCCTTATCTTTAATTTCAAAGGGAATGTTATACCAGCGCTCTAATCGATCTGTTATTTGACTCAAGGGTTGGTTTTCAAAAATCAATTTTCCCTCCATCCAGCCTAAGTATTTATTAACATCTATGTTCCTAACAGTTATTTTTTTACTGGGAGTATAACTCCCTAGTTCTCCTGGTTTCAAGAAAACTCGTTCATTCTCTTTTACAGCAAGTACACTAACACTTCCTTCCAAAACAGCCATTTCTACGGATAAATCAGGTGGGTATGAAATAACGTTAAATTGAGTTCCGAGCACCTTTGTAATTGTTCCATTAATATGTACTTTGAAAGGTCTTTCAGGGTCAGATATAACATTAAAAAAAGCTTCTCCAGTTAAGAAAACATCTCTGTTTCCAGTAGTATAATTTTCTGAAAGGCGTAGCTTACTATCTGGAGCTAACGTGACTTTAGACCCATCACTCAATATGAAACGCTTTTGCTCGCCTTTTTTAGTAATTAGTTCTTGATACTGAATTTCCTGAATCTGGTTTACAGTATCCTCTTTCTCGATATGAGAATAGATAACGCTTGTTAATGTGGCGATTAAAAAGAGAGCTGCAATATGAACTATTTTAGCTAAAGTAAAGCGTGAAGATCTTTCTTTTCTATAATCAAAAGAAAGATCTTTTGCATTTTCTTTTTTTTCGAAATCCAGACGTTTCTTAATCTTAAACCAAGCTTTATTATGATCCCATTTATTACCTTCTTTATTCGATAAATTCCAGACCAAACGAGCTTCTTCAACTTGCTTTTTGAAATTTTCATCAAATTCTATCTTCTTTTTTATAATCTTTTTTTCAAAGGAGCTGCAGTTGCCGGAAACATACTTGGCTATTATAGTCCACCGCCTATTTTTTCTCATGTATAAAGTTCGTTATACTTTAACGTTGTACTACCAATACAACTGAGAAATGTATTACCCTTACAGTAACCTGCTTTTTTTTACAAAAGGGTATAAAGTGTATTTGAAATGTATAGAAGAGTATGCTCGACAGTAAAGAAAGCTTTACCAAAATTACTTAATGAAAGAAAAATTGACAAAAAAGATGAAATCTATTCAAAATTTCTTTTAAGGTGGCTTCTAAGATATTTAAGAGCTCTTCTCATTTGAGTCTCTACAGTTTTAATGGAGATATTTAGTACTTCGGCTATTTCCTGATAGGTGAGGCCATGATTTCGGCTAAATTCATAAATAGTGCGTCTTTTTTGGGGGAGCTGGTGAATGGCTTCTTCTATCCATCTTCTTAGTTGTTCAGAACTGTTTATTTCTTTTGAGACGTTATCGGTATAAGTTGGCTTGGTTGCTTTTTTTTCATCTTCCCATTCCTGTACTATTTTCTGATGCTTTAAATAATTTAAAGATTGATTACGGGTAGCCCTATATAAGTAAGATTTGATACCTCCCTTAGGATTCCAGTCTTTTTTTTTTCCCAGATATTGGTAAAGATATCCTGTACTTGATCTTCTGCCACATGAGGATTTTTTACATACTTATATGCATAGTCACATAATGGTGAGTAATAGCTTTTAAATAGTCTTTCAAATGCAGAAATATCTCCTTCCTGGATCTTATTAATAATAATATTATCCGATTTCTTCATAATAATAGGATTTCCTCAGTTCAAATAATAAAGTTCTTCGCAAAAAGGGGAACACGTGGCACTCAGAATAGGTTTTACTCATCTATCATGCATAATACTCCCCTATCATACAATATTGATTCTTGGTAATCCTTAAAGAACTAATCTTTAAGACATATCTACCCAGCTCATCGAAGATATCGAGTAATACCTTAGCATCCGGTGCATTCATAAATTTGGTCATTTTCTCTTCTCCTATAAACAAATTGAACAATATTTAAAAAATTTCATCTATACTTATAACCAGAGCAAAGTTAGATTTAATGAATACAAGAATAGCTTCGTAGACTAAAATATCCTGTAAAGCTTATAAAACTAGATGTTAAAAATCATACGTCTTTCATTAGTATCACTTAATACCCGTTATTTTTAAATAGGACAGGCATTATTGAGTGAATTATAATTTGATTAAGCTCATTTTTTCAAGTACAACAGTACCATCTCCCATAATTTTGATACCAACACCACCTGCTTTTGGTGCGTCACCATGACCATGGACAACCATTTCTTTATCTACATATCCACGAAAATGTGTGCCGTTCCCAACAACTCGTACAAACATAGATTTTGAAACATCCGTCGTTCCTTCTTCAAACAGCTCTTCTTTTCCGTTAACCATTCGACCTTGTTTAACAGTACCATCTGAAGCAACAGATACAAAATCAAAATTAGACTCGTCTTGCACATTATTTGTTAACATTACCATTCCTTCAAGTGCTGATATGTCTAAATAATAGTCTACTTGTGTTTTTTCGTAGGATTCGTGCCCAACAAAAAAGCCATTTAGATTATTTCCACTGAACGAAAGAGCGTAGCTACCATTGGTAGTTTGTACAGCCTCAGCATTTACCTCTTCTAAACTTCCTGTTAACCAATGAAAATTATTTTTCAAATCAGCTATGGCATTTTTGTCGATATTCCATTCCCAGTTTCCATTTTCTGTGGCTTTAAAAGCAGTAGAGTTTCCCATTGAACTATCATCATGACTTTCTTGGGAAGTTTCCGAATGCTCTGACATGCCTTCATCATGATCGGTTTCATGATCGTGTTGCTCCGGATTTTCGATATCAACAGCTTGTACACCCACTCCATACTGATAAACCATCTGAGCTCCTCTATCTCCTGCTTGATATAGTAAAAATGCTCCAACAAATGAAAGTAAGGTCAAACCTATTCGCAATGGTTTTATCTCGGATTTACCCCAAAAATATACACCAATTCTCAAGAGTGCGTATAATCCCATAAACCAAACTGTGTACTCAGCCCAATCAGCATGTGCAGTCAATAAATTCTGAGTTTCAGCTTCAATAAACACACTATCTGCAGCTTCCTTTCCTGAGAAATAAGTCCCAATCCCTGCAATTCCGGAGAGACTGTATAAGATCAAGTTTTTTTTCTCATCCCACCAGCTTTCCGGCAGAAAATACCCGGCAACATCCATAATTATTGCCAGTATAAATAATGCGATCGGGAAGTGAACGATCATTGGGTGTATGTTCGGTGCCCATTCCGGTATAAGTTCCATGATATTGTTTGTTTTTAAGTTAATTTTGAATCAATCTATTTCTATTTTAAGAACATTATACAACACCGAACCTTAAAACTACCTTAAAGTAGTAGCAAATAATTTATATTTATATGAAATCTAAAATCGAATTGGTTGATTTATGTGGATTTTATTAGTTGAAGATGAAATTTCCCTCTCCAAGTCTTTAAAGAAAGGACTAGAAGAAGAAGGATTTGTAGTTAAAATTTCCAGAAATGGCGAAGAAGCAGAATTACTTGGAAAATCTAACTCCTACGACCTCTCAATACTGGACTGGAGACTCCCAAAGAAGGATGGACAAGCGGTGCTTAAAGCATGGCGGTCACATGGCGTTGACTTCCCTGTTTTAATGCTAACTGCTTTGGGCGATACTGAACACAAAATCATTGGCTTAGACTCTGGTGCCGATGATTATATGAATAAACCATTTTCTTTTGATGAACTATTAGCGCGGGTAAGAGCTCTTTTAAGACGAAAACCACAGTATTCAAATACTGATGATATTAATATTGGAGCGCTTCATTTCAATAAAAGAAAACGTACAGTAAGTATTTTCGGAAATTCTATTTCTTTAAGAGCAAAAGAGTTTCTGATTCTTCAACTTTTGCTGAGCATTGATGGCGGAGTTTTTTCAAAACACGAACTTGCTGAACGTGTGTGGGGATCGGACACAGTTAGTGATAACACTATTGAAGCAACTATATCTATGTTAAGAAACAGTCTGGCCAAAGCTTATGAGAATAAAGGAATTAAATTTAATGATGACACTTATCTCATTGAAACAGTACGTGGTGCAGGATATAGACTGAATACAAAAATACTTAAGAGCTTGAGTTAAACTAATGAACAATTCATCTTTTACTGCTTTTCAACGGCTGTCCATTTCTAAAAAATTATCGCTTTGGTACGGCTTAAGTCTTTTTATTCTTTTAAGTGTATTCGCTTATTTTTTGTATCAGACATTTCATTCTTCTATCCACCATAACTATGATCGGCATCTCAGATATGAAACAGAACAAATTATTCCTTTTTTAAAAACATCAACTGTCAGCTTAGGAATAGATCTTACTTTATACAGCCGTAATGAAGCACTCATGGAGGAAAAAAACTTCGGTACTTATGTTCGCTTGTTTGATGCTCAAAAAAATTTACTCTATCAAAGCCCTAATTTTAATAAACATTCAAAACTTCCTGTAAAAATACCTTCAATTTCGTCCCAAGTATCTTTAAGTACTACATGGCAAGATCTTCCTTTAAGAACTTATTACCATCCGATAATAAATTATGACAATAAACTTGTAGGATGGCTCGAAGTTTCGGGGTTTGAGTGGACATTGCATGAAGAGTTAGTCCGCCTTAGAAAGTATCTGATCTTGTTGGTTACAATAAGCGTTGTATTTTCTATCCTAGGTGGGTACTGGCTGTCTAAAAAGGCTCTTTCCCCAATTAGCTCAATTACTTCTTCTGTAAATTCTATTAAAGCATCTGAACTTCAAAAAAGAATACCTGCAAATCCCGAAGTTGAAGACGAGCTTACAGAACTTTCTCATACATTTAATATGATGTTAAGTCGCTTGCAAAAAGCTTTTGAACGAGAAAAAAGATTTACTGCTGATGCCGCTCATGAGTTATCAAATCCTCTGGCGTCAATAAGAAATGAAGTTGAAGTAACGCTCCGAAAGCCCAGAGAAAATGAAGAATATGAAGCCACCTTGGGTAATGTACATCAAGAAACAATCCGAATGTCGTCAATTATTGAATCATTACTACAACTTTCAACCGTTGAAGCTAATGAAAAACTTGATTTTGAACTCATAAACATAAATGATGTCTTAACAGAAACGATTTCCAGATTTACGGTCCGCATTGCAAAAAAGGATCTTGATCTTGTTGCAAATATCGATTCAAGTGTAAAAATCAAAGGCAAAAAAGAGTACTTAGAAGAAGTATTCGGAAATCTTATTTCTAATGCGGTAAAATATAGTAATCCCGGAAAAACGATCAGTATTACACTTAAAAAGAAGAACAATGCAGTTCAATTTACCATTAAAGATGAAGGCTACGGTTTTGATAGTGAAACAAAGAAACGTCTATTTGATAGGTTTTACAGATCTGATCAACCTTCTGTTCAGCAAGAAGCAGGAAGTGGCCTTGGACTTGCTTTAGTGAAAGCTATTGTAGAATTATTTGAAGGAACTATTAAAGCAACAAGTAAAGGAATTAGCAAGGGTAGTACTGTTACGGTCCAGTTTCCATTGACAGATTGACTCTGGTTGATGAGAAATTTTTGATTCCTTACGAGCAGTATTATATGTAAGAATTAATCTTATCTCTATCCAAAAATAAAAATACCAACACCAACAACGTTTATAAGAAAAAAAACGGTAACCGCAGTTTTTTTGATTTTCCCGCCACCTTCCATTTCCATATCCATATCTGTACCGTGTTCTTTTTTGTGCTGTCGATACAGATAGATCAGCCATCCTGTTACCATTGTAAAGGCAATGTTCATCCAAAAGGTATAATCAATCTTGAATTGAGTGACTTCTTGAACCACTTTTGCTGACTCAGGGATGATCCCAAAAAATGAAAAAGCACTGTTCAGAATTAATGCAGTAGCCACAATACTCACGAACATTATACCTGCGATATACAGAGCAACCTTCCATCCATAATATTTAGCGTTGATATGAACCAACGGTGGGACCATCAGGTCGGAGTAAATGAAGCCCATAATTCCGGCGAACATAACTCCGTTCTCATTCAATACTGTTGCCAAAGGAATATTTCCCATCGAGCCAATAAAAGTTGCTCCGGCAACGAAAGGAGCAATAACTGCATTTTCAAGGGTTACTAACCAACTCGGTATATTTGTAGCATCTGCTAAGAATAGAGCGGACCAGAAATCTGCGGGAACCATTACCGCAACAAATCCTGCAATGGTAAAACCAATAAGAATGTCTTCCCACGCCATCTTCCAGTCGTTTACAAACTTCTGACCAACCAGATGCCATCCTTTTTTACTGGTAATACGCTCTTTCCAGTTAAAGTCTTCTTCTTCACCATCATCCTTTTCTAACTTTTCTCGTGTTTGTTTTATCCACTTCTTGGGGTAAGTGAGCTTTATCAGAACACTACTGATCGCTATAAGAATCAGACCCCCAATAATTTCTGAGGCAAGAAATTGCCATCCCAAAAAAATCATGATCAAAATTCCCAGTTCGATCACCAGATTGGTAGAAGCAAACATAAATGCAACCGCAGCTACAAAATGTGCTCCCTTTTTTACTAAAGACCGTGCCGCCGCTAATGCGGCAAAGGAACAAGATGATGATGCTGAACCGAATAAAGTAGAAAGTGAAATACTTTTGAAGTCAGCATCACCCATATATTTCGTCATTTTTCCTTTAGGCACAAATGCCTGAATCATTCCCGATACAAAGTATCCCAGAATAAATGCCCAACCTGACTTCCAAAAGAAACCCAGCGCCGTTTTTGTTGACTCCCCGTATAGTTCTAAAAAATTTTCCATGATTTTTAATCCCTTCTTCTATAAATTTTATTTCACTTTATTCCGAAGAACTCCCAAAATCAGGTACTGGTCTTGAGTTTGCTTCTTCTTCAGTATCTGCAATCCCATTTTTTCTTATGTCTTCAATTAACCATTCCATTTCTTTGATCTCACGGAGTTGAGCTGCAATAATTTCATCAGCCAGTTTACGAACTCTTTTATCCTCTATATTTGCCCTTTCACTAGTCAGAATAGCAATTGAGTGATGTGGAATCATTCCTTCCATATAGTCAGTTCCGCTAACAGTGGTTTGGCTGCGAACCAACCAAATTGATGCGATAATAAGTAGCAGACCACCTGCCAAGATACTGATATTTGCTTTTTTACTTTTATACATATTCAGCATAAATGCGAGCATGATGATAATCATAGCGCCACCCATAATCATAGTCATAAATAAACGCGTTTCACTAAACCAGGCATGATTTAAAATTTCATAGGAATGCAAGTACATCAAGAAAAACATTGCAATCATGGAGGTGCCAATCATTAGGAAAAATTTGAGATAATTTCCCTTCTCATGTTTTGAAGTTTCCATAGTAGTTATTTTATTTTTTGTTTATTTATTTGTCCTGCTTATAGAATTTCGGAGTTGTAATTTTATACGATTTCTTTTTTAAACTTCGATTTAACGATCTGCAAATTCAAATAACTTCAAAGTTAGCCATCATACCACTGTCTTCATGTTCCAAATTGTGGCAATGAAAAACATATAGTCCTTTTTCAGAAGTAAATTTCATAATTACTTGTACTCTTTCATCAGGCATAACTAAAACGGTATCTTTCCATCCTTTCTCGGTCGGTATTAGTCCTCGGTTACCAGAACGTTCAAGTACCTTAAATTGAACTGCATGCACATGCATTGGGTGAGGCTCATTTGTTTCATTAATAAACTCCCAAATCTCAGTGTCTCCTTGTTTCACCTGCTCATCCACTCTGTTCATGCTAAACCGTTTTCCATTAATAGTGTGACCTTGCATCATTTGCATTGAAAGACGTATTTGGCGAGTTTTTGAAGATTCCGACCTTAAGGGGAAATTCGACTCTGAAAGTTGTTCAGGAATTGAAAATTCAGCTCCAGTTGTAGATTTATCAATTCTAAATTCCATGAGCGAAAAACCTGTTCCCTGCTCCGAACCGCCTGATCCCATCATGTTACCCATCATTCCACCAGAAGATGGTATCTCAAAAATCTTGCTAATAAGTTTTACATTGTTATTTGCAAACTTTGAAAAATCAACCAAGATATCAGCACGTTCACCCGGTGCAAGTAGCAGCTCTGATGTATCGACAGGTGATGGAAGTAATCCGCCATCTGCACCAATAACGGTGTATGGTGTATTGTCTTTAAACGCTATGTTATAAATTCTGGCGTTCGAGCCATTTAATAACCTTAACCTATAAACCGACGATTCAACTTCATGATATGGAGTTGGTGCTCCGTTTATTAATATCTGATCTCCAAGAATGCCCGTCATCATTTTTTCCGGTCTGGAGGGATTATATACAATCTCTCCGGAACCATTCACTTTTCTGTCTTGAATTAATAACGGTATTTCAAATTTTCCTGAAGGTAAATTAAGAGCTTTTTCTTCTTCATCTTCAATAATATAGAACCCAGCCATTCCTTTGTACACCTGTTCTCCGGTAAGTTTATCCGGGTGAGGATGATACCAGTAAGTTCCTGCTCGCTGGTTCACGGTAAATTTGTATTCATAATTTTGACCTGAAGAAACTGCATCCCGAGGATGTCCGTCCATATCAGGTGGAATAATAAATCCGTGCCAGTGAATAATACTTTCTTGTCCAATTTCATTTTTAAAAGAAATATTTACTGGGTCACCTTTAGATTTCCGAATGGTTGGACTTGGAAAGCTTTCGTTAATTTGAAAACCTGACAAACGAATATCTTTTGAAATATCTGTAGTTGTTTTTGCAGTTGATAATGAAAAAGAAGCCGCATTAATTTCGTCCGGAATGGGTAAAGAAATCAGGAAATCTTCATTGGTAATAAATTCTTCTTTTGAACACGCTGAAATGATTGGAGAAAAAGCTAATACACCAGCTCCTAAACCTATATTCCGTATAAATTTTTTCCTATTCATTCAGCTATATTATTATATGTTAGTGATTACTTGAGCTAAACTGGATTGAACCTCTTCTGCAATAGGTCCTAATTTTTCATTCTCTACTGCTTGCATAGAGGCCATAGGATTTACTGCTGAAACCTCAACACTACCATCTTCGTGTTCTTCCACAATTACATTACAGGGAAGCATGGTTCCAATTTTGTCTTCTGCCAACAGAGCTTTATGTGCAAAGTTGGCGTTACAGGCACCCAGAATTTTGTATTTCTTAAAATCTACATCCAGTTTTTTCTTTAATGTCTTTTTGATGTCAATCTCTGTTAATACACCAAAACCTTTCTCTTTTAGTTCTTCTGTAGCTCTGGTTATAGCTTCATCAAATTTGTAGTCTACTATTTTTGAAATGTGGTAATTCATAATTTCTCCTGTTAGTTAATTTTTCTACTTCTTTTCTTAACAAATAACAATGCACAAATTAATATAATTCAGATACCTATCGTAAAACTACTTAATACTTATTCGACCTAACCTTAGAATTTAAACTAATACCAAAGTCTTACCCCAGCAACTACTCCAAATACACTTATATCTGCACCTTCAAGTTTTGCCAGATCTGCTGTTTCGCTCAATTTCCTATTCCAGGAAATTCCCAAATAAGGAGCGAATTGTCGCTTAATCTCATATCTAAGTCTTAAGCCGAGTTGTATATTATTGAGGCCGGAACCCACTCCGAATTCTTCTACTTTTTGCACCGCAACGCTTGTCGCAAGCCGAGGTTGAATAACAAGCCTTTGAGTAACTAACAAGTCTAACTCACCTTCAAAACTACCGGACAAATCTCCATCTTCACTTACCGCGATACTTCCATCCACTTCAAATAAATAGGGTGCTAAACCTTGCAAACCTAAAACTGCAAAACCTCTTGAATTACTGGTAATGCTGTTATAGGCAACATCGTATCTTAGACCTGCTTGAATATCGAAATAGGAAGTTACCGGGCGACTGTATAACCCTTGAAATTCCATTTCTCCTTCTTTTTCTGAAGTAAGGGCTTCCCCTTCTGCTTTAAACCAAAATTTATTGTAATCCTTTCCATAATAACCCTGAACATCCCAAACCAAGGGATTTACGCCTTCTATGGAGTAATATTCAAACCTGTCTGCTACAAAATAGAAATAGGTTTTGTTATCGGGAAGAATCTTATTGCTAAACTCCGGAGCCTTTTGAGCTTTCACTGAGTTACCGGTTAAAATTAATATGGGTAACAAAATGAGTGCTATTTTTTGAAAATTTATCTTTAACATAATATTGTTACTGAAAATATTTGGGGTTCGCTTAAGAATGACATTTACTTGTTTCATTAGTAGATCCCTCCATTTTTATCGCTAACCTGTACAACTCGAAACATCCCCATTTCCATGTGATATAGAATGTGGCAATGAAAAGCCCATCGTCCTTTATCTCTTGGTGTGACTAGTGCAGATATGCGCTGTGCCGGTTGTACTAAAAGAGTATGCTTACGAGGGTTATAGATCCCGTTTTCGTTCTCTAATTCCATCCACATTCCGTGTAAATGTATAGGATGTTCCATCATCGTATCGTTTACAAGAATCAAGCGTAGTCGTTCATCCTGAGTAAATTCAATAGGTCCTTTTACCTCATTGAATTCTTTGCCATCAAAAGACCACATATAGCGTTCCATATTACCGGTAAGATGTAACTCAACTTCTCTTTCCGGTTTTCTCTCATCAATATTTGGCTCAAGACTTTTCAAATCATTGTACACAAGAACTTTACGCCCGTCTTTTCCTAATCCTATTCCCGGCTCATTTAAGCGATTGTATTGATTATCTGCTATCGCTGCTGCGCCAAGTCCATGTCGATCAGGGCCATGCTTTACAGGATCTGAATTCATACCTGACATACCCATCATATTATGGTCCATGTTTCCATTATCCATTCCTTCCATGGTGTTGTCTTTCTTTTCCATGTTATCCATCTTCATGCCGTCCATCTTCATATCGCTCATATTCATCCCCATATCTTTCATAGTACGAGTTGGTCTTGGACGAAGAACAGGAACTGCCGCAACCATTCCCTCATTAGGAGCTAACGTGCCACGCGCAAATCCGCTACGATCAAGTGATTCAGCAAAAATTGTAAATGCTTTTTCTTCTTTTGGTTCAACGATTACATCATACGTTTCGGCGATACCAATTCTGAACTCTTCAATAGAAACCGGCTCTATATTCTGTCCATCTGCCTGAACTACCGTCATTTTCAATCCGGGAATGCGAACATCAAAAGTAGATCCAGCAGAACCATTGATGAATCGTAGCCGTATTTTTTCTCCTTTTTTAAAAAGAGCATTCCAATTCGATTCCGGCCCTAGACCATTCATTAAATAGGTATATGTGGCTCCCGTAACATCTGCAAGATCTGTTGCACTCATACGCATTCGTCCAAATGATGTATAATTTTTAAATGCACTTACAAAGCCATCTTCCGAAACATCTTTGAAAAACTCACCAAAAGTTCTTTTCTGAAAATTATAATAGCCATCCATTTTCTTCAGATTGTTCATAACATCATATGGACTTTCGAATGTCCAGTCTGAAAGCAGAATCGGATATTCGCGATCATATTCAACAGGATCATTATCTTTTGGTTCAATAATCATTGGTCCGTAATGTCCCAACTGTTCCTGTAATTTTGAATGGCTGTGATACCAGTATGTACCATTTTGAGTTACCGGAAAGCGGTATTCAAAAGTTTCTCCCGGTTTAATACCATCGAAACTTACCCCCGGAACTCCATCCATTTGAAACGGAAGAATAATGCCGTGCCAGTGAATAGATGTATCTTCTTTAAGCTCATTTTTAACTCTAAGTAAAACATCTTCGCCTTCTTTTAAACGGATAAGCGGTCCGGGAACACTTCCATTTATTCCAATGGCAGTACTTGTTTTCCCGTCAATGTTGATAGGAATTTCACTTATGGTTAGATCTAAAATATTGTCTGCACCTTTGGGTTCCAACACATCTCTTTCCCCAAATCCTGCAAAAGCATATGCCGGCAAAATAGTTGACATTCCCGCAACAGCCCCAATAGAAGCTGTGTAACGGAAAAATGCTCTTCTACTAATCTTCTTGGTATTCTTCTCTTCTTTTTTCATCAGTCTCTTGTTTTGATTTAAAAATTTCATCGATCAATTTTAAGTAAACGTGCATTTATGGCTACCACTACGGTACTTATTGACATCAATCCAGCACCCAAAGCTGGGTTCAGAATGATTCCGTATGAGAATAACACTCCTGCCGCCAATGGAATAGCTGCTGCATTATAACCAGTTGCCCAAAACAGGTTTTGTACCATTTTTTTATAGGTTGATTTGGCAAGTGCTATTACTGCGGCTACATCTTTGGGATTACTTTGTGTAAGAATGATATCCCCTGTTTCTACTGCTACATCAGAACCTGTTCCAATAGCAATTCCAACATCAGCTTGAGCTAAAGCCGGAGCATCGTTGACCCCGTCTCCTGTCATTGCTACTTTTAGTCCACGCTGTTGAACTTCTTTAACTTTGTCAGCTTTTTCGTTGGGAAGTACTTCAGCAAAAAAGTCATCTAAGCCTAGCTCTTTAGCTACATAAGCAGCCGTTTGTTTATTATCTCCGGTGAGCATGATACACTCAATACCCATTTCATGGAGCTGTTTTATAGCCACTTTGGAGTCCTCCCTGATTGTATCGCCCAAAACAATGGCTCCATGCAGTTTGTCTTCTATTATGACAAACACAATTGTCTTTCCCTGCTCCGAAAGTTGCTGATATTGATCATCAGGTAATTCAATATCATTTTCTCTCAGATAACCCGGACTTACTACCTTCACAGAAAGTCCGTCTATTGTTCCTTCGATTCCCTTTCCTGCTATAGAATTGAAGTCATTTACTTCAAAAAATGAATCGACTGAATTAACAATTCCCTGAGCAATAGGATGCTCGGAGTTTTGTTCCAATGAAGCAGTTATTTTTAATAACCGCTCTTTGTCGTATTCATCGGTAAAGTTCAGAATTTCAGTTACTTCAAAAACACCTTTTGTAAGAGTGCCTGTTTTATCAAAAATTACGGCTCCAAGATTTCTTGAATCTTCAAATGCGGTTCTATTTCTAATCAGGAATCCATTTTTCGCTGCCAAATTTGTTGATACAGCCACTACTAATGGAACAGCTAGTCCAAGTGCGTGAGGACAAGCAATAACCATTACTGTTACCGTACGTTCAAGGGCAAAAACAAAATCCTGAGAAGTGAGAAATGTCCAAACAAAGAAAGTAATTGCTCCCGCCCCAAGTGCAATTATAGTCAACCAAAATGCAGCTCTGTTTGCAAGATCCTGTGTTCTCGATTTACTATCCTGAGCTTGTTTTACCAGATCAATGACCTGAGATAAAAATGAATCCTCTCCGGTTTTGTTAATCTCAATGGTGAGAGAACCTTCTCCATTTATAGATCCACCGATTACTTCATCTTCTTCGCTTTTGTTTACCGGTTTTGATTCACCGGTCATTAATGACTCGTCGACAGAACTCTTTCCTTTTACTACGAAGCCATCGGCAGGAATTTTCTCGCCTGGTTTTATGAGAACTCGATCACCTTTCTTTAATTCTTCAAGAGCTATGTCTCTGGTTGAACCATCTTCTTGAATCAAATGGGCTTCAGATGGCATCAACTTCGCCAGTTCTTCCAATGCTTTGGATGCACTCATCACCGATTTCATTTCGATATAATGCCCTATAAGCATAATGTCGACTAACGTAACCAACTCCCAGAAGAATATTTTCCCTTCCACTGCAAAAACAACCAACATGCTATATGCATAGGCTGTAGTTATGGCAATAGCAATAAGGGTCATCATGCCCGGTTTCTTGTTCCTTAATTCGTTTACCAACCCTTTTAAAAAAGGCCAGCCTCCGTAAAAGAATACTATACTTGAAAGAAGTGCCGAAACATAGACATCACCCTGAAAAGATAAGCTTTCCCTTAATCCAAGTAACCCTTGTATCATTGGAGAAAGCGCAATAATCGGTAAACTTAAAGCAGTGGATATCCAAAAACGTTTTAAGAAATCCTGTGCCATATGTGCATGATGATTACTATGATCCCCATCCTTTTTACTATGTCCTTGGGGATCACTTTTTTGGTTTTGATCGTGATGATGTTCGTGTTCCATAATTCAATCAGTTTATAGGTTTAACTGTAGATCCACATTTTTGCATTTTCTGACCAAAATATGGGTTAGCTATTTTCTCACTTTCACTCAACCACTTCGCTCCTTCACCATCATTCGCCATAGGGCAGAATTGTACATAAAGCGCGCTTTTATCATAGCCTTGATTTTCGACTGCTTTAACCAGCTCAAGAGTGATTCCTTCTAATGAATTTCTAAGTTCTTCTATATTTTTTGATGCTGTTGCAGTTTCTACAGCAGCGAGCATTTTAGCATGGTGCGTTTCATGCTTTTTTTGATTCTCTTTGTGCTCATTCATTTCATTATTGGATTTTACTTCCTTAGAAAAATTTGAAATATGTTTCTGAGCTTTCTCAAAGTCATCTGCTACCAGAGCATTTTTGAAATCCATGTATTCGCTTATTAATGTTGATAAATGATCATCATGGCTGTGCTCTTTTTCTTCCTGAGCCTGAATATTTGCCAAGCTTAGAAATAATGCCAGGAGTGTAATTATGTAAGTTTTCATTGTGTTTTTGATTTTATATTAAGATTCGATTTTTTGAATAGTTTCACCACATTTCAGCATTTGTTCACCGAAATATGGATTTTTAATTTCTTCTGATTCACTGAGCCAGTAACCACCTTTTCCGCCATCTGTCATTGGGCAAAACTGTTGATACACCACACCCGTAACGCCGAATGTTTTTACACTCACAATCAGCGTTTCTGAAAGCTTCAAAAACTCTGACCTTTGAACTTTTAGGTCATTTGTTTCAGCTAATTCATTAGCTGACTTAGAAAGCTGTGCCAGATGATCCATCCACATTAAATGCATGTCACCTTTTACCAGTGACATATCCACTTTTTCTAACTGTAATTGGATTTCTTTTGCAGCTGATGAAACCTCAGAATTATCCGATTCTACTAAAGCATCTTTAAGTGCTAAATATTTTACCAGAACAGCGTTTAATTGTGATTTGAATTCAGTAGAAACCGGTTTCACATCCATTTCATGATCAGTATGGTCCTGGTTTTCCATTTGCATGTTTTGGTGCCCGGAATGATCATTCATATTGGAATTTACAGATTCAGAATTCATCTCCATTTGCATCTCGTCGGTACTTTCTGCTCCCATGTTATGACCTTCATGACCTGTTCGATTGGCTCCCGTTCCCGGGTTCCTGTTCATCATACTTAACTTATCTGCAAGTTGAGCAGCTCCGTCCAACTTGAAGTTGCCATGTGTAACCACTTCTTCTCCGACTTCAAGTCCTTCCAGGATGATGTATTGGTTTCCGACACGTTTCCCTAAAGTCACTTCCCTTGCGATAAAAGTGGGTTTATCTGTATCAGGAACTTGAACAAACACAATAGATCTGGGACCTGTCCAAAGCACAGCTGATTTAGGAATCAGTAAAGACCTCTGATCTGAGATTTTGGCTGTCAGGATTCCTTCCGCTAACATGTTTGGTTTTAATTTTTTATTCGAATTGTTCGCTTTTACCCTCACATCTGCAGTTCTTGTCATGTTATCTACAGAAGGGTCTACAAAGCTCACCGTTCCTTCAAATTTCTCTCCGGGATACGTTGCCGTAGTAAACATAATATCTTGCCCTTCTTCGATTAAGGATAGATCGGATTCATAAGCATCAAACATCACCCATACACTGGAAAGATCTGCAACCATATACATCATACTTCCACGATTTACGTAGTCTTCACGAGAAACATTTAGCTTGGTAACATAACCGGTAGTAGGAGATACGATGTCAATTTCGGTTTCAATCTCACCGGTTGACTCGATATTCTCTATAGTTTGAGCAGGCAATTCCCATAAAGTTAACTTTCGTTTAGCTGATTTATACAGCACGGGATTTTGCTCTTTGAATTTAGCCGCTTGCAACAGCTCTTGTTGAGCGGAAATGAGCTCAGGGGAGTATATAGAAGCAATTTTTTGTCCTTTTCTAACAAATGCTCCTTCGTAATCCACATAAAGCTTTACTATTCTTCCACCAAATAAAGCAGTAACACTGGATACCTTATTCTGATCAGGCATTACTTTTCCGGGTAAATAAATCGTTGATACCGGATTTCCTGAGCGGACTACAGAAGTTTCGATTTCTGCTAATTTCATTGCTGCAAGCGACATCGTTAACTCATTAGGGTTTCCACTCGCTGTAGAATTGTCTTGCACTTCGATGAGTTCCATACCACAGATCGGACAATCACCGGGTTCGTTTTGTCTAACACTCGGGTGCATACTGCATGAGTAAATTACATTACCTTCGTCATCAGTATGGTTTTCAGCCACATGCTGATCCGTTTCACTCATCTGATCTGACTGTTCCATCGTATGAGTCTCTGTTCCATGCCCCCCAAAAAGAAGCCCGCCAAGAATGATTCCGACAACTCCGATTGTTATATAAAGACCGTATTTTTTTAGATTATTCATGATAGTTCGTTTTAATAATTAATTTCGTTTTCAGAGATGTTATTCACACCAGAGAGATAATTGATATAGCTGTTTGCCATGTACAGATCGGCTTTAGCCTGAATTCTTTTTAACTGATATTCCAGTAATTTTCTTTGCAGCCTCAGTATTTCTTCAAAATCAGATGCATCAGAAGAATAGGATTCCATCATAATATTGATGGCTTGTTCAACTCGTTGAATTTGCTTGGTATCGTATAAATTGAATCTTCTTTGGGCATCATTCAGGTCTCTTAGTGCAGTTAAAAGATCTGTCTCTAACTTATTTTCTAATGAGATTATATCCTGCTGAACCGAATTCAGATTTAATTCTGCCTGCTGAACTTTGGCGTTGTACTTATTTCTGAAAAGTGGAATCTTAAAGCTGGCCCGTGCAACAAAAGCGTCTTTTCCATTATCAGGAAGATTTACAACATCAGTTCTTTCTCCGGTAGCTATATAGTCGAAACCTATTCCGAAAGAAGGTTTACCATCTCTATCAGCTAAAGACACCATTTCCTTTGAAGCTACTTCTCTGTATCTAAGTTTGTTTAAGTTCGGATTTTGCTCTCTGATTATTAACCTTAGTTCATCCTTGTTTTTTGGTGCCATTGATCCCGACAGGTTATCCGGAATAATAACTTCCGAGCTTTCATCCACATTTCTGAGTTCATTAAATCGTTCGACCATCAGATCACGATTATCCTTTAGTAGCTCAATTTGAGTTTTAAGATCTTCCTGTTCTATCTGAGCCCGAAGTACATCAACCTGTGATGTCAACCCATTTTCATATCTGCTTAAACTTACTTCCAGAAGTGTATTGATAATATTCAGGTTTTCTTGAGCAATTCTGATGTTTTCATCCAACTCATACAGATCGCTCCATATCATTTCCATTTGATAGAAAATTCGGTTCCTTTGCTCCTGAAACTGTTCAAATTGTGCTTTTGCATTCGCTTCTGATACAGATCTCTTTTCAGACAAGCTTCCAAACCACGGAAACATTTGAGTTACCGAAATACGGGCTCGTTGCGGACCTACTCTTGTTTCAATGGGGCTGATGAAATACGCGAATGCCACTTCTGGATCAGGTAAAGATCCAACCTGAGGCCTGCTCTCCAACTCAGATAAATATCTGTTGAAAGATGCTTTAAGCTCGGGATTATTCTGTGCTGCTTCCTGCTGATAATTTTGGAGGGATTGGGCGTTAAGGGTTGAAGAAAATAACAGGATTATGATAATATAAAACACACCCCTGAATCCCCTCTCCATAGGGGACTTTTTCTTTTTTCCCTTCGAAGGGAGACTTGCTTTCTTAACCTGTTCGTAATTCTCCCCTTGAGGGAAGATGATCGAATCGGCGGTTCCCGATTTGATCCGAGGGGTGTCCGAATCTATATTTTGAAATAATCGTCTCATTTCAAACTCCTTTTTAATTGAAATTCTTTCCAAATAGCATACAGCACAGGAACTACAAATAGCGTGATTACCTGAAGAAACATGCCTCCAACACTTGGTATAGCCATTGGAACCATAATATCAGCTCCACGACCTGTTGAAGTTAAAATTGGAAGCAAAGCTAAAATGGTAGTGGCTGTGGTCATCAGTGTTGGGCGGATTCTTCGCGAACTTGCCTCAATCACAACTGATCTTATCTCTTCTCTATTAACCGGTTTTCTTTTTTCGAAAAGCTGATCCAGGTATGTTGCCATTACAACCCCGCCATCAGCTGCAATTCCAAATAGGGCAATAAAGCCAACCCAGACAGCCACACTTAAATTTACTGTACCCATCTGGAATAGATCTCTCAGGTTTTGTCCAAATAAGTCGAAGTTCAGGAACCAGCCTTGTCCGTACAACCAGATCATCAAAAATCCTCCTGCCCATGCCACAAAAATACTGGAAAAGATCATTCCGGTAGTTGCTGCAGATCTAAACTGGAAATACATGATCAGAAAAATTGCGAAGAGAGCAATCGGTAAAATGATACCTAATCGTTTCTCTGCCCGAACCTGATTTTCATAGTTTCCGGCAAATTCAAAACTAATGCCTGCAGGCACTTTCAGTGAACCGGTTTCAATCCGTTCTGAAATCAATTGTTGAGCATTTCGAACTACATCCACTTCTGCAATACCGTCCAGTTTATCGAAGATCACATAGCCAATTAAAAAAGTATCTTCGCTTTTAATAGCTTGTGGCCCTTGTCGATATTCAATTGTTGCCAGTTGCTCTAATGGTATCTGTGCTCCGGACTTGGTTGGAACCAGCATATTTGAGATCGCTTGTGGATCATTTCGTAATTCTCTGGCGTATCGCACTCTGATCGGGTAACGCTCTCTGCCTTCCACTGAAGTAGAAACCTGCATTCCTCCGATTCCTACTTTGACAAAGTTTTGAACGTCCTGAATAGAAAGACCGTATCGAGCTAATTGTTTTCGATCCCAATCTATTTCCAAATAAGGTTTACCAACAATACGATCTGCAAAAACAGATTGAGGTTTCACTCCTGGAACTGATCTGAGAACATCCTCCAAAGCAAGCCCAAAGTCTTCAATAATGTCAAGATCTGAACCCTTTACTTTAATCCCCATTGGTGCTCTCATTCCTGATTGAAGCATGATCAACCGGGTTTGAATCGGTTGAAGTTTTGGAGCTGAAGTTGTTCCAGGAATCCTTGTGGCTGTTACAATTTCGTCCCAAATATCGTCAGGAGATTCAATATGATCTCTCCATTGACGAAAATATTTTCCATCTTCATCAGGAATTAATTCTCCATTTTCATCTTCACCAAAAACTCCGTCATCATTCACTTGAAAACGAATTCTCCTCCCGTCATCATCTGTTTTATATTCTGATTTGTACTGGATCAGGTTTTCGTACATAGAAATAGGCGCCGGATCCAAGGCTGAATTTGTTCTTCCAAGTTTACCAACTACTTTTTCGATTTCAGGAATTGATG
>Ga0207884_1000406_pt1 | contig 27310 bp, 32 predicted proteins | sample MalvirmetaMSP144_FD_184236 | JGI IMG/M metagenome (GOLD analysis project Ga0207884, IMG submission 184236) | Marine viral communities from the Deep Pacific Ocean - MSP-144 (SPAdes) | ecosystem: Environmental > Aquatic > Marine > Oceanic | place: Pacific Ocean | collected 2011-07-08 | reverse complement strand
GTTTTGATGGGAGAGTCAGGCAGCCTGCCGGGGTGGCAGCTTTGCCGTGGAATCAGTGGCAGCTTTTGCGTGGAATGGGTGGCAGGCTTCGTCTGGAATCAGTGGCAACCTTGGTCTGGAATACGCACCACTCGGCAACGTTGCCTATACCTTTGGCGAGACACTGGGGCAGCAGATCTATTTTGGCACCGCACGGGAAGACATTGCGGTCGGTACACTGGCCGTTCAGCTTGGTTATAAGCATCAACTCGGCTCAGGCACGGTTGTGGACGTCTCCTTTTTACCAACGGTGATATCCGGCGAAACCTGGCAGAATCCCTATCAGCTCAATACAGCCCGAAAAGAGACAGACGTGACAGGCAATGCCTACCGCCTGCAGCTGAATAGCATCTCCGGATCCGGCTTCAGTCTGGATCTCGCCTATGCAGCCTCAGAGGTCGAGGACGATCTCAACGCCGGCACGGATCTGGCCCGCGATGCCGACAGTTACTATGGCAAGGGCAGTTACCGGTTTACGCTATCGCGCACCAGCTTCGTCATACCCTCTGCCACTTACATCCGACATGACGCGGATGGCAGCGCCAGCAGCTTCGACTCTTACGGGGCCGATGTCAGCTGGATCAACCTTCTGGGCAGGCAAAGCCTGGTGCTAACGGCCGGGTTCGCCAGGCGGGACTACGACAGCGCGAGCACACTGTTCAATAAAAAGCGCTCGGATGACGAGTTCAGCCTGTTCGCTGCCTACGAATACGCCACAGTCATGGGATGGAAAGACTGGTCGCTCGTTTCCTTTGCCGGCTATGGCGACACCCAATCCAACCTGACTTTCTATGATGAGTCTTCCTATCTGTTTGCCGTTGGCCTTAACTACAAGTTCTGAACAGACAGGGTCTGATTGGTTCTATTTCCTCGATGGCCGGAAATACGAACGACAGAAGGAGTAGGCACCCCTGGCAACATCACCGGATAACATCCTCAACCGGTCGCCGGAGAGAACGCGGCATCTGCGGGCCGCGACCAATTCGCACGATAAGGTCCGGGCGCCGGCCACCAATGCCAATGGAGTGGGCAAAGTCAGGGCGCAGTTTCGCCACCTCCACCGGCTGGTTAATAAACGCCGTGCATAGCCCCATAGCGGTCGCCTGAAGAGCCAGGCGCTGGTAACACCGGCCGGCCTCAATCCAGTGGGGAATGTCATCGGCCTCCGAATACAGAACGGCAATCGCGGAGGAGCTGTGGATGTGCCGACGATCTTTTTTGTTCTGATTTCTGGCAGAAAACGAGCCCTTCATCGCCAGCAATCCGAGCCAACGGGGGACGGCTGGGTTGCCCATCACGGGCCCGTAAAGCCCATCCCCGGAAAGCACTGCCTCCTTGCCGTTAAACCGGACCCAGGCTTTAAGTTCACGAGCCCATTCAGGGTCGGCAAACTGGGCATCGTTGCCCTTCGCGACATAGTATTCGACCAGGTCTTTTTGATCAGCGCCGGTCATCAGCAGCACCGATACGCCATTACCCTGCCCCGCGGCCTGAAGCTGCTCCAACTCTTCTTTGGTGAGCGGCGCCCCGTCATACTCTGAACGGCTGCACTGGCGCAGAGGAATCGCCTCGAAAAGAGCAGACCGCACGGCCGGGGCCTCTTCAAAATCAATCACCAGCCCGGATGTCGATGCATCGAATTGACAGCGCCCCTCTAACCCGGCGGCTTGCGCTGCCAGCAGCAAATTCTCGGTAGCGCACCCCAGGCTGGCGTACAGGTGGTGATCATCCGGGTCCACCGCGGGGCAACGCCTGGACAGATCAGGCAGAACCCGTATCCGGTTGGTCTCAAGCTCGAATATCCAGGGCTGGGTATTATGACTGGACGCCGCGAGAGTGGCGTAACGCACCAGCTCCCGATAATCCTGCGGTAAGGCGCCAGGCGCACTGTGACACCAGGTTTCACTGACCATGTCCGTATAGTTCATAGCGCCTCCAAACCCGGATGAATGAAGTGTAGGCGGTGAACTTTGCATCGGCTAGCGGGGCGTGTCGGCAAACCCGAGGACGTGGCGGCTATGATGGCCTACCGAATGCCCTTCGACTGCAACCACTGGCTGATCTGGGCCTTGTTCATGGCACCGCTCTGGCGGGCGATTTCCCGGCCCTTCTGGAAAAGAATCAACGTGGGAATACTGCGGATGCCAAACTGGCCAGACGGCCCGGGTGCCTGTTCGGTATTAAGCTTGGCAAAGCGGACCTTGCCCCGCCATTCTTTTGCCGCCTGCTCATACTGGGGCGCCATCGCCTTACACGGGCCGCACCAACTGGCCCAGAAGTCCACCAGCACAGGGACATCACTGCGCCCGGTGTGAGCAGCAAAGGTCTGCTCTGTCAGCTCCAGCAGTTGATCGGGCCAGAGCGGTTGCTTGCACGCACCACAGTTACCACCGGCGGAGAGCTTGTCTGCCGGTACGCGATTCGCCTTGTGGCAATGGGGACAGACGAGGTGTCGGATGTCAGTCATGCTTGATCGGCCTCTGCTGTGTTTGATGGTTGAAATAATCGGGTCAAACAGCCGGAAATCAAGCGATTCGCGCAACCTACAGATGCAAGGTGACGCCGTTTCTACCAAGCACTTCCGTGACGGCCTCAATGTCGGGTGGGCCCGGCGGTATTTCCCTGTCCATGGCGGCAAACATCTGCGTCGCCTGACTCCCGGAGCCGGTCACTTCCAGCATTTCGCCACCATCCGACCCATACTGGAATGAATGCACTGTTCCGCCAGGCACAAATACCAGGGTGCCCGGGAAGCAGGTTTCCAGTTTACCGTCGCAGGTGAAATTAACGCTCCCTTTGAGGACGAAAAAAGCCTCGTCCCACTCATGGCTGTGTGGAGGAGGCCCCATGCCTGCTCCGCCACGTTGAAATGTAAACTCTTGCCCTTGCGTGACTTTCTTTGCGGCGAGAACGGTAACATCCGTACCTACTACACTCAGCGCACTCTCGTAATCACCCGGTCTAACGATGGTTGAGTGCCTTTTCATTGGTGTATGCCTGTCAGAGTCTGACGATCAAACGATGCGATAACCCGTCCAGCAACATCGGGCCATGGTTAGAGTATAGAGCAGACAAAGAGAACCCGTGATTATTCTATTCCGTTAAGGTGACGTTATATTTTTTCAGGAACGCCGCCTCTTTTTCGCCCTTCATAGACAGGCGCCCCTCATTCCAGATGCTTATCAGTTCCTGTCTTTTTGCCACCGGAATCTGTTTCGAGAAGATCGGCCGCTCAACCAGTTTCTTTTCCAGTCCAGGGCGCACGACCTCAAGTTCATCATTCAGGTTCAGCCGATTCAATACGTGCTGGAGAACAAGCTCGTTGTCGGCATACATATCGACTCTGCCATCTCTGATCATTCGGAAAACCCGGTCCACCACATCGTCGTAACCGGCGATCACTTCAACCAGCTCAGCATTTTCTGGATCATCAAGATAGTTCTGGTAATCCACACTCATTGAGCTGTAATCCCAACCCGGTCCGGTGGCGATACGCCTGCCTTCGATGGATTGGATCCCATCGTAGCGCCACGGATCGTCACGCCGGATGACAAACGCCGTGCTGTATTTGAAGGTTTCTTCAGTGGCATACACGAAATCTTTTTCTAACTTCTCCGAATACAAAAATTCCGGCAACATATCGCAAAGACCATCCGCCACCATATCCAGCCCTCGCGCAAGCGGGACTTCGTAATATTCCGGCTCGTAGCCTTTTGCGGTGTATATCTGATCGAGCATATCGATGACCACACCACGCTCAGCATTTTCTTCTGATGGGAATATCGTCATCGGGGCCCATTGGTCATAACAAACCTTCAAGACCTCCGCATGACTGACGCTGGCCGCACTTATGGCACCCCAGAAGAGCACAACAGATAAAGGTCGAAACGTCGTTTTATTGCTCAACGCGGTCACGCCCCTTGTCTTTCGCCTCATACAATTTCAAATCGGCGCGTTTGAATAGATCGTCAATGGATTGGTCGTCTGGCACAGAGGACCCAACCCCCAGGCTAACCGTATAGGTGACCGTATGTCCGTCAATCTGAAGCGTTGAATCGTAAATCGCCTTTCGTATTCTTTCAGCGAGCCGGGAGGCGTCATCTATCTGTGCATCGGAAAGGAAAATCGCAAACTCCTCTCCCCCAATCCTTCCAATCAGGTCAGACTTTCTCAGAAAACCGTTGATGGTCTGGGTGAAGTGAATAAGCACCTTATCGCCGATGAAATGGCCATACGAATCATTGATCTCTTTAAAGTGATCAAGATCCGTCAATATAAACGACGCTATCGATTTTTGGCGCTGGGCCAGCGAGAGCAGATGTTGCGCCGTTTCGAAGAAACTGCCCCGATTTAATACACCGGTCAGAGAATCCCGTGTCGCCAGCTCTTTGAGCTTTTCATTGGAGATTTTCAGCTCTTCGGTGCGCCTGGCAACTGCGTGCTCTAACCAATCTCGTTTTGCCTGCTCGTCTTCCAGTAACTGATGACGGTCTCTCTCCATTGAGGACAGCATCTTGTTCATATGCTCCTGAAGCCGACTGAGCTCATTGTTCTCAATATTCGAAAGGTTCACCCGTTTACTGACATCCTGGGTCAGCTCTATGTCATCGATCTGCGACATCAATTCTTTCAAGGGGACTGCCAGGTAGCGATCGAAAGCCCAGATAAACAGCCAGAACAGAACAGAGAGTTTGATAATGGCGGTCAGGGCAATCAGAGAAAACCCGAACCAGACGCGGTTTAAAACCGCTTCTGACGATGAATAGAGGGTGAGCGAGCCGAGCGATATTTCCGTCCCATTCAGGGACCAGGAAAGTTCTGTTTGCGTATCGAAAAGCGACAAAGGGGCGGAGTCAGGGGCGTAGGTCCTGTTCGAAAGGATGATATCGCCATTTTTATCCAACACATCCACACCCGCGATAATGGGCGTTTTGCTCAGCCCGGCCACCAGGGCGTTCAGCTGATTCTCGTTGTATTGCCACAGGCTGGTCGAAATCGGGCCACGAACGGTTTCTTCCAGCTGTTTCAATTCATTGGAAATCGAACCCTTCGTTTTCAAATATTCGGTTGAAAACTGAGCAGCGGTGATCAGGACAGCCACACCAAAATAGATGGAAAAGATAACGCGCATCATTTTTTGGGACAGGTTTTTGGGACGGAGAAAGCCTACGGTCATCACACCTGCCCCTGCGCGATAAATTTGAGTGAATGTTCATCTTAGATAACTGTTGCACTAAATGATACCGACGCGGCGCCACCCAGCCAGGATCGATCACAAGCCCCGTCACACCATCTGCACGCCATCTTCGACGATGTATTCTGAGCTGCATTCAGGACACGGTAGGAGTTGGGACATACAACTTTCCTGAAACGGTGTTGAAAGCAGGCATGATGCCAGAAAAGATTAAATCTATCCGATTGTCGCCGGGAATATTGTTTATTTTTTGGCCAACGCCTATAACTAATATAGTTGTATCCTGCAAGCATCTATCAGCGCAGGTCACACCTAGGAACAACAACAAGGCAGGCAAGGAGACGGATCATGCAATCGGAAGCAGCACTTCTAAGAGGCCGGAATGACCCCGGTCTCGAAAACCCCACCCGCAGAAGTCTTCTGCTTGGCAGCGCCGGAGCCATGGCCGCTGTAGGCCTGCTGGGTTTTACACCTCTCGCGAAAGGCGAAGAGCCCAAATCGTTGCCCGATTATGCCGCCTGGAAAGAGCGCAATGCCCTGATTGTGCATAGCGCCAACACCATGGAGACCGAAAGGGGAGCAATCGGCAACGGCGTCATCACACCCAGCGATCGCCTCTTTGTTCGCAACAACCTGCCCGCGCCTCCGGAGTCGGTAACCGAAAATCCGGATGTCTGGGAAGTTAGCATCGAAGGCGTCAAAAATCCCCGAACCGTCACCGTGGGGGAACTGAAAAAGATGGGCGTCACCACCACGGCCTCCGTGCTCCAGTGCTCCGGAAACGGCCGAGCCTTTTTTCCTCATGGTGCCAGTGGTACCCAGTGGTCGGTTGGTGCTGCCGGTTGTGTTATGTGGACGGGCGTTCCCCTGAAAGATGTTGTGGAAGCCCTGGGCGGAGCCGTAGCGGGTGCGAAGTACATTACCAGCACAGGTGGCGAAACCCTGCCTGACGGGCTTGATCCCAAAACGGTCGTGGTCGAGCGATCAGTGCCCACCAGAGCACTGGAAACGGCGATGCTGGCGTGGGAAATGAACGATGAGCCCCTCAGCAATACCCATGGCGGCCCCCTGCGCATGGTGGTACCGGGCTACTACGGCGTTAACAACGTCAAGTATGTGAAGAACATTGCCTTCACCGAGAATCAGACCGATGCCAAGATTCAGGCCTCGGGTTACCGCATCCGGGATGTGGGTGTGAAAGGCGCCCCGGATCAGCCCTCAATGTGGGAGATGAACGTCAAATCCTGGGTGACCGCGCCTCTGGAAACCGGCAGCAGTGGCCGGAACATGATCTACGGCGTCGCCTTTGGCGGCACAGTGGCACTCGACAAAGTGGATGTTTCGGTTGATGGTGGTGAAACCTGGAAGCAGGCCCGGTTCCTGGGGCCGGACCTTGGCCCTCACGCATGGCGACCTTTTGTCCTGGCGGCGGACCTGCCGACGGGCAAACATCGTATTGTCAGCCGGGCGACGGACGTCGAAGGCAACAGCCAGCCCGAAGGCCGGACCGAAAACGAGCGTGGCTATGGCCACAATGGCTGGAAAGACCACGGCGTGACCGTAGCAATCAGCTGATACCCGGCGGGGCCGCCCAACGACAGGGCCGCCCCGCCCAGCACACTCAAAGAGACGCAGTATGAGACTGATTGCAGTGGTGTTTTTTGCTCCCCTGTTCGGCATATCGCTTCTGGCCCAGGCCAGCGAAACCGACAAGGGAAAAAAGGTATTCACCCAGGAAGCACAGCCTGCCTGTAGCGTGTGTCATACCCTTGCAGACGCTGGATCTAGCGGCGCCATCGGCCCGAACCTGGATGAACTGAAACCATCCAGGGAAACCGTGGTCAACGCGGTTACCGGCGGCGTTGGCGTTATGCCGGCCTTTGACGAATCCCTGTCAGCAGAGCAGATCCAAGCGGTGGCGGCCTACGTTGCCAGGGTGACCGGCGGGGATAAATAAAGAAAACAATAAGGTCAAACGTCCGGCGTGATCGTCCTACCACTTGGCAACGTAAGGCCTCTATCTCCAGCAACTTGTGATCGAGGCCTGCCATGACAACCGAACTCTTCTACCTGACACTGACCACTGCACTCACCGGTGTGCTCTGGATACCGTACATCGTGAATCGAATCGCTGTCCGCGGCCTGAGCGAAGCGATGGGATACCCGGACAACCCCACTCCCCAATCGCCCTGGGCACAGCGTCTGATGAAAGCCCACCAGAACGCAGTGGAAAACCTGGTGGTGTTTGCGGCACTGGTATTGGTGGCTCACCAGTTGGGCATCAGCACGGAGTCCACAGCGCTCGCCAGCGCCGTCTATTTCTGGATGCGACTCGCGCACGCCGTCGCCTTCACATTCAAGATTCCGCTGGTTAGAACCTTCTCGTTTTTCATCAGTTTCGGGGCCCAGATGGTCTTTGTATGGGCATTGCTTTCATAGGAACACAGAGGCATTGCGCCAGGTGGCTTGAGCCCGGGAAAACCGCCAGTCTATGTCATACAGACACTATTCTGTCTTTACCCCGAGCCTTGGCTTCGTAAAGAGCGCCGTCAGCCCGCCTGATCGTGTCTTCATAGGAGCGATCTTCGGGCAGCATGGTTGCGACACCCAGGCTGACGGTTGCCGCAACATCTCCCACCGAAAAACGATTCAATTCCTTTCGAAAGCTCGCCCACAAACGCTCCGCAAACTGTAATGCCTGATCTGGCCCGGTATTGGGAAGACAGACTACAAATTCATCACCCCCGAAGCGGCAAACGATGTCGGTTTTACGGAGTTCTGATCTGCAGGTGTTGGCCACTGTCAGGATCATTTCATCCCCAACATAATGCCCATGGTGATCATTGATCTTTTTCAGGTTGTCCAGATCGAACATCAGGATGGACGTTGTTACCCCATGACGCGTGAACGTTTCGTAGTGGAGCGAAAGGTCACGCTCCAACTTTCGGCGGTTGAAAAGACCAGTAAGCTGGTCTGTGTCGCTTTGCTCCCGAAGCCTGATTTCCAACTCGTGACGTTCGGAAATGTTGCTGGCAACCCAGAGCACCACCGGCTCATCGTCTACCTCAAATTCAAGAGCCTGGATGCGGCCCTCAAACCAGATCGCCTCTGAAGGCCCCTCATCAGGCAACCCTTTAATGTCTTTATTACTGAGCTCGTACTCTTCAATCAAGAGCCTTCTGGTTGCAAGCGCGTGCTCTATGCGTTCAAGGAACCACTCGGCTTTATCGGGTTTGACCAGATCAGAGATATATTTACCGACAAGCCCACTGCCGTCGTGGTAATAGCGTTCATCGCGGCCACCGAACACGGCGACGTATTTGCCGCTGCGAGACAACACAAAAGCAGGATCTGGCAAAGCGTTCAACACAGCGCCCATCTGCTGGACATTGATCATTCAAATCGCCCCTAAGTGTAGTTTTAAGCTGCGCATTGTACCGAACACGCACTCACATTATCAGTGAACGTCGGTTTTCGCTGTCCTACATCTCGCTCATCATCCACTCCTTGAAGGCTTTCATCCCAAGGGTCAGCGGACGTTGTTTGCGGTAGACCAGATAGAAGGCCCGATTCGTGTCGAGCTGGATGTCGAAAGGCACCACCAACTTCCCCGATTTAATCTCACGGGACGTCAGGGTGCTATCAGCCAGCGCAATTCCCAGGCCCTCTTGAGCCGCCGCCGTGGCAAGTTGCCCGCTGGACATCTGAAGGCTGCCACGGGCGGATCTAAAATTCACGCCTGACTAACGTCAGTATTAACGTGACGCCTTATCCGCCAACCAGCTTAATGACCCGCTCCAGCATCGGGTCTTTGCCTTCCTCGCGCCCTTTTTGGCCAAGGTACTTGAGCCGGATGTGTGGCGGGATGCCGACGTCTTCGTATAGCTCACCGTCGTAGGCCCGGTAGATTTCATTGGACAAGGTCAGGTGCCAACCATTTGGCAAATGGCGCTCAAGCGTGTCGGAAAGGATGCCCTGGGTAGGCTCGCCAATAAGAGTGAGACGGGGATGCTGCAGCAATGAGAGCACGAAAATTTCTGCGGCACTGGCCGTTAGCTCGCTGGTCAGCACAAACAGGTTGCCCTGGTAAGTCTCATTGGCAGGCGTGACATAGACAGACTGCTTTCCAGTGAATCCATTGCCATGACGGGCTGACTTGGTGAAAGCCAGCCGTTTGCGATCCATCAGGTAGGCTGCAAAGCGCAGTGCGATACCATCGTACCCCCCACCATTGTTGCGAAGATCGATCACCAGATTGGGGAGCTCGCCAACATCTGCCAGCACCCTCTTCATCACACTATCGACCGCACTGAGATCCGCAGCCGGTTTCCCTGACTTGCCGCTTTGCCCGGCCATGGCCCGGATGTTCAGGTAACCGATGAGGTCATCAAGGCGTCCCCACTCCACCAGCCGGTTGCCGCCATGGCTAACGGCGCCTGCAAGATAATCCTCATGGATCACGTCACGCGCCGACTCGTTGAGATCGCCCAGGTAGCTGGTGAGCTCCCGGTCATCACTGGCGTCTTCAAGTTCCCGTGCCAGCCGCCTGAAGAGCGCCGGCTCGGCACCTGCCCTGTAATGACCCAAGGGTGAATGCAGACGAATATGGCCATCCTTCAGGGGCCGTAGCATCGCAACCATGGTGGCAAAGAGCGTTTCCGGTGATGGGTTCGCATTAATCTGGGGAAGATAGTCATGATGCACCTGGTCCCAGGCCACACCCTTGAGTTCAAACAGGGCGTATTGCTCGTGAAAGGTTCGCCAGAAAACATCAAAGTTGTATTGCGGATCCTTTGTGCTGTGCCTGTGACTTTCAGTGACACTGGCGGGCAATCCTTTCAGGCGACGGAAACTGATACGTGCTACGCCAGTTACCCGATGGGCACTGAACACCTGGCCACCAGGGGATACCGCCAAATCTTCGTAATAGTGATCAAGTTCTTCAATACTGCCCGCATGAATCTTCCGGCAGCTGATGCTGGTTTCTTCAAAAAGCGTGTACCAATCTTCCTCGATCAGCAACACAGTGCCGTAACCCTGGGAACGCCACACGCCCTGCAGGCTTGCAAAGTCAGGGCTTGAAAGAGAGCTGGCGCGGCGTTGGGCAGGTTTCATAGAGGACTCCAGATCCATTACTGTTGTTGCCAGACGTCCGGCTACAGTCACACAACCATTGCATCTTTCTTCGCCGTAAAAAAGCGTTTTAATTTGTCCTTTCACGCAGCGCGAGGCGATCCATTACCCCCATCAGACTCCAGAGTCCATGTCATCCCTAATGCGCGTCCCGCCTTCACAAGCGTGGTGATCGTTACACCGGTATCCTTCTCATCAAGCAGGCGATTTACCACAGTACGGCTAGTGTGCATTTTCTGGGCGAGCTGAGACTTGTTCACACCCGTCTGCCCCATTGCCTGCTGAATCTGCCAGACGATTACCCGCTTAAGCGCCTCAGCTTCTACCTGCTCAAGTGTGCCGTCGGATTCAAGCAGATCATCGAGAGAGCTGCCGACGTGTTTGTTCTGTGTCATTTTCTTGCTCCCATTCAGACAAGATTCTTCTTTCGATCTCTAGCCTTCGCAAGCTCTTGATCAGGTGTTTTTTGGGTCTTTTTGATAAAGCCGTTCAGCAACACCATGTCACCTTGAAACATCGTAAATATGACTCGTGCAATCCGACTGTTTGAGAGATCGCTACGTACTTCCCAAAGGTCTGCATTGGCTTTACCGGAAAATCCCCTTACCAAGGGCATACCCAGAGGCCAACCATATTCCACCGTCTTCAGGTCCGTCCCGATAACGGAACGATCATCCTTATCCAGCTTCAGTAACCATTCTTTGACCGGCTCTCGACCACTAGCTGTTCTGTAAAAGACAACGTTAACCATTTTCCTTGTCATAAAACCCCTTCCCTGGTGAAAGCCAGTGTACCTAAATAGGTACGCATCGCCAACTTAAAATTGGCCTCCAACGCGAGAAGCAGATCTATACTTCACCAGATCGTCTGTCAGCATCATGCTTCGGTTCACCCGCCCCTTCTGATAGGGTAGCCAACCTTTAAAGATCGCCGACCAGGACCCCTGCATGCCCTCACCCAAGCAACACCCCTGGTTTCCGCTGCTTATATTCCTGGGCGCAACCTTCACCTTCAGTGTCACGATGATCGGCACCACCATGCCGACGCCGCTTTACCCGATCTACCAGGCCAATTTCGGATTTTCCGACCTGATGATCACCATCATCTTTGCCACCTATGCCTTTGGTGTAATCGCCGCGCTGGTACTGACCGGGCGCTGGTCTGATCAGATAGGCCGCCGGCCTTTACTGTTTGCGGGCCTGGCTTGCTCCATCATCAGTGACCTGGTGTTCCTGCAGGCCGATGGCCTGGCGATGATCCTGACCGGCCGGGTGCTGTCGGGGCTGTCCGCAGGGATATTTACCGGCACGGCCACGGTGGCAGTCATCGAACTTGCCCCGCCCCACTGGCGGGGGAAAGCCACTTTCTTTGCCACGGCGGCGAACATGGGCGGGCTGGGCCTGGGCCCGATGTTGGCTGGCGCTCTTTCCCAGTACCTACCCTGGCCACTGCACCTGACCTTTTTGGTGCACATTGCCATGGCTGTACTGGCCGTGTGCTGCATCTGGGCAGCGCCTGAGACCGTCTCGAAACCCGCTCGCCCCAAACTGTCCATCCAGCGCCTGAACGTGCCAGGGGAAGTCCGCGGTGTATTTATTCCCGCCGCCATTGCCGGTTTCGCAGGCTTCGCCATGTGCGGCTTCTTCACCTCCATTGCCCCGGCGATGATGGGCAAGGTCCTGGGCTACGACAATCGGTTGCTGATCGGCGTTGTGGCCGGCAGCATCTTCATCGCCTCAACCCTGGGTCAGTTCCTGCAGGGCAGACTGCCGCTCAGGCTGCGCCTACCTCTGGGCTGCGTGTCCCTGATGCTCGGTGTGATTCCGATAGCGCTGGGCATATATACCCAGTCCCTCGCGCTGTTCATCGTCGGTGCTGTGATTGCCGGTATGGGCCAAGGCATCTCATTCCGCGCCGGCATGGGCGCCATCGCCGCGGCCAGCCCTGTGCGGGAGAAGGCAGCGGTGACGTCCGCGTTCTTTGTCGTGGCCTATATCGCTATCTCGGTGCCGGTGATCGGCCTGGGATTGATGGCGAGCGTGACCAGCCTGAAGACGACCGGAATCACTTTCGCCGCTGTGATGGGATCACTGGCGGCGCTGGCTTTGGTACTGCTGATTCGGCGGGAGCGGGCGGGGGGAAATAGATCTGTTCCGGTTTTTCTAAGTCGTCGGCTCTGTAAACACTTAGCTTTTATTGAGAGTGGACGTACCTTCAATTTCAGTCACCGTTCTGGCATCCGCCCGCTCGATGACTTTCAGGAGAGTAGATTGAATCGTTTCATCTTCTCGGGCGTCACCCGCACTCGCAAACATTTGTTTCTGGGGAGCTGCGCCTTCTTCCTCGGTAAAGGAAATAACAACCTGGGTGGCCAGGTTAGGCGTTTCACCAAAGTACTCGAGCGACACTAACGGATAGCCATTGAAGCCCTTCTTGACCTGCTTGGCGATACGCTTCTTTGCTTTATCCACATTCATATCAGAGCCTGCCGCTGCGGGTGTTTTCCGGGTCCCAGATGAGCACCCGATAGATACCGTTCGACAATTCTATGCCGTTCGATCCATCCAAAATAGCTCTATCCTTTTTTACTCGGTATTTCTCTGTATCGTAAAGTTTACTGCCCCTGGCTGATTGGCATAATATGCCACTAAAGCGATGACAGGATGATATACCCATGGCAACGAGAAACATCGTACTCACCGACCACCAATCACAAGTCGTTGATCATCTCGTGGCTTCTGGCCGCTACCAGAATGCCAGTGAAGTTCTTCGCGCCGGGCTCAGAATGGTAGAAGAAGCAGAGTCTGCCTACACCACCAGAATGAATGACCTCAGAGCTGCCATCAACGCAGGCAAGGAAGATCTGAAGCAAGGGAAAACCAGACATTTCACAGGCGACGAATTTGCCTCTTACCTTTCCGAGCGCGCAGAGCAGATCATTGGCAAAAAACGGAACACCTGAAACGAATGAAACCATGGAAGGTAATTCTCACCGACAGCGCATTGGCTGACCTGGACAACATTCTCGAAACCACTCTGGACGAGTTCGGTACCGCTCAGTTGAGACGCTATACAAGCCAAATCCAAAGTGCGATCCAGGAGCTTGAAGAGACTGGAGGCCGCGCAGCTCTTCTTAAAAGCAGGCCGGATATCCGACCGGGTATCGCTACCTACCCCATCGCAAGAGAAGGTAAGGCCTCACCACATCTGTTTTATCTTCAATTAGCGGATGACATAAAAGAGCCCGTAGTCGTCATTATTCGGATTCTGCATCAGAGAATGGACCCCGGATTTCATCTTTAGCCCCCAAACAAACAAGCATAACCCCAGATCACTGCTAGGCTCAGTTAGGAACCTAATTCAAATAACAGCATGGAGCGCTATCTGATGCCTCGTCCTGACTACCTCATAGGCGGCGAACCCGCCCGCCTTATTCCGATCACGGCAGATAGTGCAAGGGAACTGAAATCGGTCTCCGTCATCATGGCTGGCCTGCGCTCGGTGCTTGAGCTGCGCCAGTCCCTGCTGAAGTCTCTGGGCGTGCGTGTCGGTACCAGCGCAAAACTGGAGGCCTGGACAGAAGTCGTCTTTCAGAACGAAGACAAGAAAGCCGTCAAACACAAAGACCGCCCTGATGCCCTGCTGATTCTTCGCACCGGCAAGCGTGAGTGGCGAGCGCTGATTGAAGCCAAGGTTGGCAATGAAACGGTTGGCGAGGAACAGGTCTCGCGCTACCTGCACCAGGCGAAGAACCACAAACTGGATGCGGTAATCACCATCACCAACCAGTTTGCTGCCCTGCCGACACACCACCCGGTGAAAATCCCGAAGAACGCTACCAAGTCCGTATCGCTTTTCCACTGGTCATGGGCCTTCATCCGAACCCAGTGCCAGCTTTTGCTCAAAAACGATGGCGTGGAAGACGAGGACCAGGTTTTCATCCTCAGTGAAATACTGCGGTATCTGGAAAGCGACCGCTCCGGCATTAGCCATTTCGACCAGATGAACGCCGAGTGGAAAGACGTCGTCAATAAAGTGAAGAGCAACGCCCCACTCGCAAAGACCAGCGATGAGGTACAAAACACTATCGCCGCCTGGCACCAGGAACAAAGGGACCTCTGCTTGATCATGTCCCGCCTTACCGGTAGCGATGTTTCCCTAAAATTGAAAAACGATCACCGCCTCGATGCCGCCAAGCGAGTGAAGGACGACGCCGATGCCTTCTGCAAAACACCCGCACTAAGCTGCGCGCTTCACATCATCAACGCAGCCGCGGACCTGGAAGTAACCGCCGACCTTCAGCGTCGAATGATCTACTGCTCAATGCGCCTTACGGCACCGAAAGATAAGCAGAGCACCAAAGCGAGAGTTAACTGGCTGCTGCGCCAACTGAAGAAGACGGAGCCCGGCGGATTCTTCATTCGCGCTACCAGGCCAGGTAAGGCGGAAACCACCTACCAGGCTCTGAAAGACTTGAGGGATTCGCCGGAATTGCTGGAATCGGATACCTCCAATACTGCAGCGACAACGCTGGAAGTTGTCTATGAGGTGGATCTGGCTGGCAAGTTCAGCGGGCGGAAGGTGTTTGTTGAGGAACTGGAAAAGGCGGTGCCGCACTTTTATCAGGAAGCGGGGCAGCTTTTGAAAGCTTGGACGCCGCCGCCACCCAAAATCTCCAGATCAGAACGTGAACTAGCGAAAGATGAGGAAGAAATATCCTCGGAAACCTAGCGCCGCTTTTCGATTAATTTTCCACCGCAAAGGCAAACATATGTTGGCAAGTACCAAGCGCTCATTGATTATTTCACTCATGACGCTGAGTCTTTTCTCAGGATGCACGTCAGTTCAGTACAACGGCGCAAAGACCGAGATGGAAAAGGTAAGCTATCCGCCGATCGACAAAACGGTAACTGCCTATGTCGGCGACCACATGGTAGAAAAAGGGGTGATATCCCAAATCGAAGTACTTCGAGTGCTTCAACCGATCGACGGAGCAATGTACAACATACCTGCAAAAACTTACGCCCAACTCGGCTTTGATTCTTCTCAAGATTTCTACGAGGCTTCAGGCGTAACCAAAAATCTCCTGGCAGACCCATTTAATGCTCTATCGGTTAACCACAATCAAAACGACCAGATCTGCGTAGTCACAGTTTTTGGTGTAGAAAGCTGTTACGCAGGACAGTTTGAACGGCAAGAGGCAATCTCGGAGAGTAGTAACAGTTTCCAGCAAACGCTGATCTACAGCGGCAGAGTCGGAGACAAGATCAACATCGGCTATCGCGAGTTCTCAAGCAATCTGGCTCGACCCGCTTTTAACAATGAAGTTGAGTATGATCTTTCCGAAAGTTCGACCATTGGTTACAAGGGCGCGCTCATAGAGGTCATAGAGGCAAACAACAACAGTATCAAATACAGGCTTTTAAGGAACTTTCCCGATAGCCAGTAATAAGTTCCTAAAAACCAGGACAGGTTTTTAGAGACTACAAAAACCAGATCTGTCCCGGTTTCCTCCTGGCGAATTCTGGTCAGGCGGTTAAGATGGGGTTCGTGGACCGCTTACGAAAGAGCCGTCCCGATCATGGGGTGACTCGATTGGTACTTCGCCATGCTGGCCTTTTAGGCGTTTGGCAGAGTATCCATTACGACTGTTGTCGGTACCACGACCTGCCAGGGCATTCTTCCCATAACCGAGGTGCTCATCCAGTTCGGCATTGAGTGCGGTTTCAACGGTGAGTTTTACGAGTTGCTGGGTGAGGGCTCCGAGGTCTTTCTCGGACTTGATATCTTTGGCCAGCTCTGCGGCCATGGCTTTGAGTTTTTCTTGATCCACTTGTGTACCCACGATGGTATCCTTTTGAAAAGATTACCCAGTCGTGGGCAGTTACACAATTTGGTTTACAGGCTCGGTTTTTCACCTCTTCATCTTCAGTTATTTTGGCTAACAACGAGCGAACCGGAAGTTTTTAGTATTGTTACATTTCAGGCAATGCTTAAAATCGTCCGAGTTGCGCGCTCAATGATCCGAATGCCTTGCTTATCTGAGCGGACCGACAATTTCGCTCAAAAATTCAATTAAATCGGGCTCTATCACAGACTCCCACTCGTCCCTTTTCATCTCATTAAAGACATCAAAATTGTTTTTTTCTTTTATATTTTCTGGCGCATCTAGATTTTCCTTGTACGATTTTATCACGCTGCGAGCATTATCATCATCGGCTATGGCCGGAAAGCTATCTTTAGTCAAGTCATATACTCGCTCAAATGCTCTTGGGTGATAGTAATTTTCGAGGCAGCTCTTTGCGGTAACATAAGACCTCCCTCTCTCTTTGTTCCTGCTAAAGCTTTCAGCTCGACCTCTTTGCTTCTCCAAATTATTTTGGTGTTTATCGCTATCAATTATCAAAAACAACTCTCTGCCAGACTTATCAAAGTAGTCAATATTCAAAAAACTATCTATATCCTCACCACCGCCAAACGGTAAAACAAGAATTGATTCATCCCCAATTAGCGGGCTTCCGATAAGATTTTTACAGATCATGTCGTAGAAAGCAGCATCGTTATGGCTTTCAACGAAAACGATCTTTTCGTGCGAATCCCGAAGATTATAAGATGGCTTAATTCCCAATTCATCGATTATGCTGACCAAGAACATATCTCTACCATCATCCTCATAATTCTCATATTCAGAGCCATTTCCTTTCTTGCATAAAATTACAGACTCAATATATGTCGCACCAGCAAACACTGGACTATGAGTGGTAATTACCACCTGATTTTCGTCAGAGAGCTCCAGAAGAGCATTAAGCAGATCATTTTGAGCGGAGGGGTGAAGGAATGTCTCTGGTTCTTCTATCAAATAAATAACATTTAGCCCCTTATTTTTCTCCGAAAGATATCTAAAACGAGCAACCATAAACAATCGACGATAGCCAGTACCTTTGTGACTCATAAGTATCGGACGAGAGTCACCTTCAAACTGAAACGATACATCGACGCTTTTTATCGCATCCTTCCATGATATAGTAGGCTTTATCTCTACCTCTTTGAGATTCGATACATATTCACTCATGTATCCTTTTACCGAATTTGCTTCTTTTTGCATCTCATCAGCGATTTCTGATGCAACTAGTGCAAGCTTATTACCTTCATCACTTTCTTTTTCGAGGTAGTCAGTTACCTCGCTCACTGAACTTGATTTGAAACGAGTATCTGCCTCGAGGCCATAGTCTGCCCTAAAAAGCTCCACATCTGGCAAAGTCGAGCAGATTTTGAATTCGTCTTCAATGAACCTCGGGCATTTCCCTAATCCACTTGACTCGCAATACTCTTTAATATATTTAATTTTTTCTAGCTTGGAGTTCCTACCTTTTCCTTGGGAAGGGATAGTGATATTATATTTTTCCAAAATATTATTTAACTCTTCGTCAGACTTTCCATATAGAAACTGAAAGTCCTCCGCTTCATAGTCGATAATCTGTATTTGCTCATGATCGAAACCTTTTTTTGGAACCGCTACAGTCTTCCGCACAGTAAGTTGACCATCAAACATTACGTCATCAATAAAGTCATTCAGCCCATCCTCTTTTTTGACCTTCGATTTAAGCTTTCTTTCGAGCGAATCTCTTAAATCATCAGATGAGAAAGTACAAACTATTTCAATTTTTTCATTGGCATTATTGAAGTCGGTTACTGTTATGGGGTTGTCCTTTGGATTAAGGAACGCTGCAATAGCACTCAGAACTATTGATTTTCCTGCATCGTTTTTCCCAACAAATGAAGAAAACCTATTAAGCGGTATCGTCTGGCGCTGGCATATTCCACGGTAATTTATAATTTCAATATTTGTAATAATCAAATTTTTTCCTCCACTGCATAACTAAGCGGTAACACTTTTGCTTCCCAATTCACTAGCAAAAAAATACTGGACTGAGCGTTTCGCTCCCGAAAAGCGTTGAAATCATAGAATTTTTATACTCGATTTTAAGAATCGTTGATTTTCATCTATCTGTCAGAAAATTAAAACATTCCCATTGCATTTTCCCGTAATTATTTAATTTCTTCTTGATTGCAGAAATTAGGCGGCCAAAATTTTTCAATTTTGAGGATGAAAAATTTTGTCGGGTAAAACTCAACATCGGAAAGGCAGTAAAAGGCGCGAATAGTGCTAACTGATCCATAGTTGGTCATCCTTAACAATCAGTCCGTACGTAGTTTGTCGCTACTTACACTAGACCATCCATGAGCTGTTTGCCCTCCTGGTATAAAAAAAAACAAAACTCTGGGCCGGCCCCCTCCAGACGCAGAGTTATGAGAGATGAGAATTTTTTGCTTGCTGATGTGGGACGTTCGTGAAGCTTTCTATACGGTTAGATGCCTCCTAATCAACTCATCCGACAACTCCCCACCCCCCTTTCAGCGACCCGCCGTCCGCGGTCAAGGATGGCAAACCGATCCGCATACTTCAGCGCAAACGGCAACTTCTGCTCAACCAGCAGCACTGTCAGCCCGTCTTCTTCGATGAGGCGGCGTATAACCTCCCCGATCTGCGCCACTACGTTCGGCTGAATGCCCCCGGCTCGACCAGTGTCAGCAGCCTGGGTTCAATCACCAATGCTCGGCCTATTGCCAGTTGCTGTTGCTGTCCGCCGGACAGGTCGTCGACTCGGCGGCATTTCATTTCTTTCAGCACTGGGAACAGTTCATACACCTGCTCGGGGATTTTCTAGCTGCCGTCTTTGCGCACGGCCAGGCCGGTGCGGAGGTTCTCTTCCGCGATCAGCAGGGAGAATATCTGCCTGCCCTGGGTTACGTAGCCGATGCCGAGGCGTGATCGGTCTTCGATTTTCTTTTTTGTCAGTTCCACGTCTTCGGCGAATTCGATGGCGCCGCTTTTCGTGGTTTCTTCGCCCATGATGCAATTCACCAGGGTGGTTTTGCCCACGCCGTTGCCGCCGATTACGCAGGTGCACTGGATCTGGGGTACGTCCAGATCCCAGAGGGTGTGCCTTTCGCCGTAGTATTGGTTGATCTTGTGGATCTTCAGCCTCAGGGAAAACCGGAACCGATCCATTTTTCCAGTTGACCACTATCGAAACAACTAACAATGCTTTGCTAGACCGGCTCTCGCGATTCAGCCGGCCTCGGGGTGCAACACAAGCCGAAATCGACGCATTGCCAGTGGATACCACTTATACCTGGGAGAAACTGAACAGTGAGATTCACCCACCACCCTAAAGTTTTGCCAACAACTCTACTTAATAGGAGGCTTTGTCACTGTTTGAAGAATTCATCTGTCAAACCGTACTTACGTTTTACGGTATCCCATATATTCGACTCAATATGTTTGGCATGAGCCAAAAGTCCTCGAAGATAGTTAGTCTTTTCTACATCCAGTTGGCCAATAGAATAAAGGTACGCAAGAGTTCGTATTTCTCTTTTTCGATCACGCCCTATTGATACACCGCCCTCATTTGTTAACACTAATCCAGTTACGTGCCGATTATGCTTTTTAGAAGAAAAAACAGTCTTTTTTTCATTAATTGACAAAATATTATATTGAGGACATAAAATCTGACCTGAAACCACTTCAGGTATTTTGAACAAAAGATCTTTTGTACTAGTTGAAAATGACATATCATCCGCATAACGCGTATAACTTATTCCCATCTCCTTCATTATTTTATATATTTGGCAATCAAAATTGTACATAAAGGTATTACTTATAAACGGAGAGCTTGGCGCACCAATACTTAACTCAAATCTTGAAGTAGCACTTTTTCTAAAAATAATCGAGGCCACAAATTTAACGTCATCCTTTTCTATTAAATCACAGTGCTCCATGAGATGACTCAAGACTTCTCTTTCGGGTAGCGAAGGGAAAAAATTTGAGAAGTCCATTTTTAAAAGATAAGGGTTTTTACAGTGCGCTCGAGCATTATCTAAAATGGATACGCCCTCTCGATAACCGGTTGCACTTTCATGGACCGGGCAGAACTCTCCTAATATTTTAATAACCTCCCTTTGGAGACTTTTAACGGGAGCAGACGGCTGAGCTATCGTCCTCATTCCAGTCCCATTTCTCTTGGGGATCGTATAAACCTTGTACCGACGGGGGCAAGTCAGGGCGTACCTTTCAAGATCGCTCCTAGGTATTTTGGTATTTTCTGACAGCATATTGATAAGAGACATCTTTACCCCCCAGCCTGGTGATAAGCCTCGTCGATTAAATGGAGTCTTTTATTTTCACTATCGTTAGATCGGTAATAAGACGATGCTTCGATTCTTAAACCCTCGAAATCGAAGCGCTTTGATCTATCCTCTAGGCTGAACTGTATTCTCTTATCATTATTCAATGGTAAATAATAAGAATCACGACCTCTTGTCTTCTTTTGGATATTTTTTGATATTGTAAGAAGATATATAATATTCTTTATTCTGATTTCCGGAAGATCTATACCTTGATTTTCTAGAAGATACCTTATCTCGGAGAGGCGGAGCGCCATAAATAGCCGAATAAATTCATAGACTAGAAACGCGATATGGCCGGGATTGGTCATATCGAAAGCCTCACTTTTATGAAGTTTTTTAACAGCATCGTCAATGTCGTTAAAGATGAAGCCAAGTATGGATCTATCGACGCCACCTAGGTTTTTTTCATCCCATGGATATACCAAGACGCTGTCTCGCTTATCCCCAGATAGACTCTTTAAGGGGCCAAGCTTAATAAAAGATTCTTGCTCATAATGAGATTCATTAACCACAACAATAATCTTTTGCCGTAAATTTTTGACGTTGCAAAATAGCCCCAGCTCAACAATTGAACCAGGGCTTTCGAGGAAAATTACAAGTAGGGAGGCGAAATGAGCTAAATCATTTTCGAATTCAGATAAATCGGGATAGTGTCCATTTTCGAAATAGTCTTTAAAGATCTCTGCTCGAATACAGTGGTCATGAAAGTGATCGTAACCAAGTGCTGAGATCGATTCGAAAAAAAGATCCCTCATCGAAAGGGTTCGTGGATCGGTGATATCCACTATACCACCACAAACAAAGATAGAAGGAGGGTCCAGAACAACCCTGGACCCTCCCAAATCGACTTCGCCAAGGCGATTGAATGGGTGATTTTCCTTTTTTTGTCCCATCAGTTCTCGTCTTTAACCCTTCACCTTAAAGGGGCGCGGCAGACACTGCTGGCTCCGCAGGAGACTGCTGGGTCTGCCGCGCACCAAAATGCCCGCAATAAATTTGGGTCCGGCTATACACCAGACACACCTCGTCGAAACGAGAAACGCGTAAAGGGTGGATAAAGGTTAATTGACTTGGTTCACCGAAGCAAACGGACTAGAAGAGGGGGTAGCTCTGCCGTCTACATTGCGTCTACATTTGCAAACACTAAAAAGGCTCCTCTTTCCATTGCGCTGTTAACTGACTGATTTTTATCTTGCCCGGTGCCGAAATCGAACCGCACGACGATAAGGTCGAGAGAGTTTGAGTCTACGGAGCCGGGCATCGTCGTTGCTAGTGGTCTACACCGCCAAATGCCTCCGATCAACTCATCAGACAACTCCCCAATCCCCCCCTCAGCAACCCGTCGGCCTCTGTCGAGAATCGCAAACCGATCCGCATACTTCCTTGCAAACGGCAGTTTCTGCTCAACCAGAAAAACGGTCAGCCCATCCTCTTCAATCAGCCTGCGAATAACCTCCCCGATCTGCGCCGCTACGTTCGGCTGAATGCCCCCGGCTCGTCCAGTGTCAGCAGCCTGGGTTCAATCACCAATGCTCGGCCTATGGCCAGTTGCTGTTGCTGTCCGCCGGACAGGTCGCCGCCTCGGCGGCATTTCATTTCCTTCAGCACTGGGAACAGTTCATACTCCTGCTCGGGGATTCTCTCGTTGCCGGGTGGCGGCCTAGTCCTAGCCGTCTTTTTTGTCCCGAACCAATGCATATATCGCAGCGATGCTGACCGCACCAATCGCAAACAGATATTCCACGTGCATGCCGTCGCCCAGAGCTTCGTGGCCAGAATGGCCGGAGGCAGCTGTAGCGGCCAGCAGCAAACTGGTGGCAGTCGCAATTTGTGTTTTAAATTTCATCGGTAAATCTCCTGATCTTTAATTGACAGTAAATTCGTTGCTCAGGCGCTTTCCGCCACTTTCCCCGGCCTTCTTTCCGGCAACATCCCCTGCTCCAGAATAAAGCTGATAATCGTCTCCAGCCCTACTCCGTCGTACAGGTTGGTGAACACAAACGGCCGCTCACCCCGCATCTTCTTGCTGTCGCGGTCCATCACGTCCAGGGAGGCGTGTACCTGTTCGGCGATGTCGATCTTGTTGATGATCAGCAGGTCGGATTTGGTGATGCCGGGGCCGCCTTTTCTTGGGATTTTGTCGCCGGCGGATACGTCGATCACGTACAGGGTCAGGTCGCTCAGTTCCGGGCTGAAGGTGGCAGACAGGTTGTCGCCGCCGGATTCGACCAGCACCAGTTCCAGGTTGGGGTGGCGGCTTTGCAGGTCGTCGATGGCGGCCAGGTTCATGCTGGCGTCTTCGCGGATGGCGGTATGGGGGCAGCCGCCGGTTTCTACGCCGAGGATGCGGTCGGCTGGCAGGGCATCGTGTTTCAGGAGGAAGTCGGCGTCCTCTTTGGTGTAGATGTCGTTGGTGACCACAGCAATGTCATAGTGATCTTTCAGTGCTTTGCACAATTGGCGCAACAGTGCTGTTTTGCCAGAGCCTACTGGGCCACCAACTCCAACTCTCAAACAATGTGTCATCTTGGTTCTCCTCTTCTTGTCTTGGTCCGAGTAGGTCGGCGAGCAGCCAATAGCTTTTCGGGAAACGCTCCTTGCGGCACATCCATGTGGCGCTTGGGCTCCGGCATCCTTGCCTCCGCACATTCCCGAAAAGCTATTGGCTACTCGCCTTCCCCCTTCATCGGAGTTGTCTTCTGTTTCGTTTTCTTTAGCTTCTAAATAACCGTGAGTACTGTGTTTCATGGTGTGCGCTACCCAGCGCCAGGCCCGGGATGATCGGGCCGAGGTCCGGGTTGTTCATCTGCAATGCGTTATCTACCGCGTTCACCAGTTCCGGGCGCAGTTGTTCGGTCAGCCGCTGGGCGGCGGTGTGGCCCAGGGGCATGGCTTTGCAGGCGACGGCCAGTTGGTTTTCCAGCCAGGCCCAGGCGAAGCCGAGTAGCGTCTGGCGGTCGGGGACGTTGCGTAAATGGGCGGCCCAGGCGAAGACGGTGACGTAGCCGGGTTCTTCGGGCATCAGGCCGTCTGGCGGTAACAGGTTCAGGCTGTTCAGCAGGCGTACCAGGGCGCTGCCCAGGCGCAGGTCTTCGTCGCTGAGTTCGGCGGTTTCCCGGGTGGCGTGTAGCCAGGCGTTCCATTGGGCCAGTGCATCTGCGTCTTCTTCTGCCCAGGCGCGTTTCAGGCGCAGCAGCAGGGGCAGTTCGCAGCGAGTCAGGCCGTCTTCCAGTACGCCTTCCAGCCATTGGCCCAACTGTTCCTCGTTGTTCACCCAACCCAGCTCAAAGGCGCTTTCCAGGCCCTGGGACCAGGCGAAGGCGCCGATGGGCAGTGCGGGGCTGACCAGTTGCATCAGGCCCAGCAGGGCCATGTCGTTGACGCCGGTCTGGGGGTTTTCAGCTTGCATGGCCATGCCCCTTGTGGTGTGCGTGGCTGTGCGAATGACTATGGGATTCACTTTGGGAATGGCTGTGGCCGTGGACGTCTGAATGACCGTGGGAATGCCCCTGCCCTGCCTGCGCGTAGGCGCCGGATTCCGGGTCGAAGGGGGCCTGGTGGTGAATCAGGGTCGCGCCCAGGCGTTCGGCCAGTTCTTCCAGTACGTGGTCCGGCGGGAATCTTACCCAGCCGCGGGTTCCGTCTTTAGCCGTGAGTTCTTCGCCCAGTGCCAGGGACACATGGCGATTGCCCAGGTGGTAGCACAGCCTGGCCATGGGCAGGCCCATTTCGATGTAGGCGGTGACCACCGGTTCGTCGGCGGCGCGGATGCGGATGATTTCGCCGGTTCTGGCGGCCAGGCAGGCGCCGTCTTGCAGTACGGGGCCGCGGTCGAGGAACAGGCCGACGTCGTAACCGGTGTCGGTTCTGGCCCGCAGACGACCGCGCTGGCGCAGTTCGTACGGCAGGGTGAGGTGGTCGTGTATTTCGCTGGCTTCTACCAGGCCGACGCGTTCGATGAGTTCCAGCATCTCATTCTCCCTAAAAAAGATGATACAGCTGTGCCAGTGGCAGTTCGGTGGCGGGCTCACAGGTGAGCAGTTCGCCATCGGCGTGTACTTCGTAAGTCTGTGGGTCCACGGTCAGATGCGGGCAGGCGTCGTTCAGTTTCAGGTCGCCTTTGCGCACGCCGCGCACGTTTTTGCAGGCCGACAGCGTGCAGTTCAGCCCCAGTTCTTTGCCGATGCCCGCATCAAACGCGGCCTGGCTGACAAAGCTCAGCCGTGTGGCACTGGCCGCCCGGCCGAATGCGCCAAACATCATGCGGTAGTGCACCGGCTGGGGCGTGGGGATGGAGGCGTTGGGATCGCCCATGGGGGCCGCTGCGATCATGCCGCCTTTGACGATCAGCGCGGGTTTTACGCCGAAGAAGGCCGGGTCCCACAGCACCAGGTCCGCCAGCTTGCCCACTTCCACGGAGCCGACGTCGTGGGCGATGCCGTGGGTGATGGCGGGGTTGATGGTGTATTTGGCGATGTAGCGTTTGGCGCGCAGGTTGTCGGCGCCCAGCTCCTGGTCTTCCGGCAGCAGGCCGCGCTGGACTTTCATTTTGTGGGCGGTCTGCCAGGTGCGGCACACCACTTCACCCACCCGGCCCATGGCCTGGGAGTCGGAGGCAATCATGCTGATCACACCCATGTCCTGCAGGATGTCTTCTGCGGCGATGGTTTCACGGCGGATGCGGGAGTCGGCGAAGGCCACGTCTTCGGGGATGTTGGGGTCCAGGTGGTGGCAGACCATCAGCATGTCGAGGTGTTCGTCGATGGTGTTAACGGTGTAGGGCCGCGTGGGGTTCGTCGACGACGGCAGCACGTAGTCCTTGGAGCAGGCGGTGATGATGTCCGGCGCGTGGCCGCCCCCTGCCCCTTCGGTGTGGTAGGTGTGGATGCAGCGGCCTTTGAACGCGGCCAGGGTGTCTTCAACGAACCCGGATTCGTTCAGGGTGTCGGTGTGAATGGCGATCTGGACGTCGTATTTGTCTGCTACCGTCAGGCAGTTGTCGATGCTGGCGGGGGTGGTGCCCCAGTCTTCGTGCAGTTTCAGGCCCATGGCGCCGGCTTTCAGCTGCAGTTCCAGGGATTCCGGCAGGCTGGCGTTGCCTTTGCCCAGGAAGCCAATATTCATGGGCATGTCGTCCACGGCCTGGAGCATTTTGCCGATGTGCCAGGGGCCGGGGGTGCAGGTGGTGGCGTTGGTGCCTGTCGCCGGGCCGGTGCCGCCACCAAGCATGGTGGTGATGCCGCTCATCAGGGCTTCTTCGATCAGCTGCGGGCAGACGAAGTGGATGTGGGCGTCCAGGCCGCCGGCGGTGAGGATTTTGCCTTCGCCGGCGATGATTTCGGTGCCGGGGCCGATGACGATGGTGACGTCTGGTTGGGTATCGGGGTTGCCGGCTTTGCCGATGGCGGCGATCCTACCTTTTTGCAGGCCGACGTCGGCTTTTACGATGCCCCACCAGTCCAGTATCAGGGCGTTGGTGATGACGGTGTCCATGACGGTGTCGTCGGCCCGTTGGCTCTGGCCCATGCCATCGCGGATGACTTTGCCGCCGCCGAATTTTACTTCGTCGCCGTAGTGGGTAAAGTCGCTTTCCACTTCGATCCACAGTTCGGTGTCGCCCAGGCGGACTCGGTCACCCGTGGTGGGGCCGTACATGTCGGCGTAGGCTTGTCTTGTTATCTTCATGTTTTTCCCTCGTATTTTGGTGCCTGGCTCACTGAGGTCTGATGCTTGGGTGCCGGAGCCGGTCGGATAGGGCTTTCCAGGAAACGCTACAAGCACATCCATGTGCGCTTGGGCTCCGCCATCCATGGCTCCGCACATTCCTGGAAAGCCCTATCCGCCCGGCCCTCTCAGCCTCTTCTTGCCTTTCGATCGCTTTAGCAGGCATCAGTTCTTGTCCAGTTTTCCCATGACTTCTTGGCGGAAACCGTAGATTTCTCGGTTGCCGGCGAATGGGATAAGCGTTACTTCCCGCGTCTGACCAGGCTCGAAACGAATCGCGGTTCCGGCGGCGACGTCCAGGCGATAGCCTTTGGCCTTTGACCGGTCGAAATCCAATGCCGGGTTGGTTTCCGCGAAGTGGTAGTGGGAACCCACCTGGATCGGGCGGTCGCCGCTGTTGCCGACTTCGATGGTGATGCGTTCGCGGCCTTCGCAGAGTTCGATGTCGCCGTCTTTGAGGTCGTATTCTCCGGGGATCATGGCGAGCTCCTTAAACGATGGGGTTGTGGACGGTGACGAGTTTGGTGCCGTCGGGGAATGTGGCTTCTACCTGGACTTCGTCGACCATTTCCGCCACGCCTTCCATCACGTCGTCGCGGGTGAGGATTTCGGTGCCGGCGGTCATCATTTCAGCCACGGTGCGTCCTTCGCGGGCGCCTTCCATGATTTCGGCGCTGATTAGGGCGACGGCTTCGGGGTAGTTGAGTTTCAGGCCTTTTGCCTTGCGGCGTTCTGCTAACAGGGCTGCTGTGAAGAGGAGCAGCTTGTCTTTGTCTCTGGGGGTTAGTTCCATTTTTTGTTCTCCTGGTGACTTGGAGTTCTTTTTGTCGGATTACGCTGCGCTAATCCGTATATGGTCTCCTCCCCGTTTGCAAGGTCTCAGCGTTGGATGTCAGGGACAGGTTTGCGCCCGTATATCCGGCCTGTTTGATGAGGCGGCTTTGTCGCCTCTGGCCTTGATGGAAGATC
>Ga0207884_1000405_pt1 | contig 27474 bp, 22 predicted proteins | sample MalvirmetaMSP144_FD_184236 | JGI IMG/M metagenome (GOLD analysis project Ga0207884, IMG submission 184236) | Marine viral communities from the Deep Pacific Ocean - MSP-144 (SPAdes) | ecosystem: Environmental > Aquatic > Marine > Oceanic | place: Pacific Ocean | collected 2011-07-08 | reverse complement strand
ATTTCCGGCGGCGCGTCCTCCGGCGCCTCGTCCACCAGGGCGGCCAGGTGGCGGGATATGGACAGCAGCCGCCGGGTGGAGGCGATCAGCCGGGCCTGGAACTCGATCTTCAGGGGGTCGCGGTCATATTCGGCGCCAGGCACCCGCCAGCCGCCCCAGTCATTGGCGTCCGTGACGATCACCGGATAGGTGCCCGGATAGGGGTGATGGGCGCAGTCATCGGGCTGCTGCCACTTGTTGCGGGCCCGCAGAAGCCGCCAGCTCGGCTCATCATCATTGATGAGATCGTGGCTCGACTGCTCGGGACGCAGCTCGTGGGCGTGGAAGTCGCGGCCCAGGCCCACATCATAGGTCACCCGCACGGGCTCGTCGAAGCCGCGGGCCCAGACCGGCACGATCTTTTCGATCACCGCCCAGGCGCCGACGCTTTCGACCCAGACCTTTTGATTACGTTGGAAGACAGCCTTGGCCATACGCACCACCACACAGAATTTCGTCCATAAGACCCTGAAATCCTTGACGCGAGGTCAATCTTTCCACGCCGGCTGCGATGCGTATGGTGGGGGTTCAGGGAAACGCAGACGCCGCGAACCGGCGGGATAGACGGGCATGAATTTCGATTTTTCAGACGACCAGAAGTTTCTGAAGGGCGAGGCGCGCAAGTTCCTCGACGCCCAGTGCCCCACCAGTCGGGTGCGAAAGGTCCTCGACGAAGACGCCAAGGCCTATGACGAGGATCTCTGGAAAGCCGTGGTCGGCCAGGGCTGGCTGGGGGCCGCCATTCCCGAGGAATACAATGGCCTGGGCCTGGGGCGGCTGGAGTTGTGCGTAATCGCCGAGGAACTTGGCCGCGCCGTCGCCCCGATCCCCTTCGCCTCCACCGTCTACTTCCTCGCTGAGGCGATCATGCTGGCGGGCTCCGACGAGCAGAAGGCCTATCTGCTGCCGCGCATCGCGGCTGGCGAAGTCATCGGCGCCATGGCGGTGTCCGAAGGTCCCGGCGTCACCACCGCCTCGACCCTGCAGGCCACGGTGGAGGGCGGAAAACTCAATGGCGTGAAGCTGCCGGTGACCGATGGGGACATCGCCACGGTCGCCCTGGTGCTGGCCAAGGAGAACGGCCGGCCGGGCCTGTTCATCGCCGACCTCACCGACGCTTCGGTGACCCGGGAATCACTCAAGACCCTCGACCCCACCCGGGACGCCGCGCGCCTGACCTTCAAGGACGCTCCGGTCCGCCGCCTCGGCGAGGCCGGCCAGGGCCTGGAGCTCCTGGAGCAGATCAATGACCGCGCCGCGGTGCTGCTGGCCTTCGAACAGTGCGGCGGCGCCGACCGCTGCCTGGAGATGGCCAAGGGCTACGCCCTGGAACGCTACGCCTTTGGCCGGGTGATCGGCTCCTATCAGGCCATCAAGCACAAGCTGGCCGACATCTACGTCAAGAACGAGTTGGCCCGCTCCAACGCCTATTACGGCGCCTGGGCGCTGAACACCGGGGCGGCCGAACTGCCCGTCGCCGCCAGCGCCGCGCGGATCGCCGGATCTGAGGCCTACTGGTTCGCCGCCAAGGAAAACATCCAGACCCACGGGGGCATCGGCTTCACCTGGGAGATGGACTGCCATCTGCACTATCGGCGTTCGCGCCAGCTTTCCCTCGTGGCCGGGGCGCCGCGGGTCTGGAAGGAACGGCTGGTCAGCCAGCTCGAACGCCGCAACGCCGCCGCCTGATAGGGATCAGAATCATGGACTTCAAAGACACCCCCGAAGAGGCCGCCTACCGCCAGCAGGTGCGCGAATGGCTCAACGCCAATGCGCCCAAGAAGCGTGAGGGCGAGCCTGACCCCTTAGGCGAATCCAATGACGGCCTGGCCGCCTCCAAGGCCTGGCAGGCCAAGAAGGCCGCCGCCGGTTACGCCTGCATCACCTGGCCCAAGGAATGGGGCGGGCAGGGTGGCAACCCGATCCAGCAGGTGATCTTCGGCCAGGAGGAGTCGGCCTTTCCGACGCCGGGCAATCCGTTCCAGATCGGCCTGGGCATGTGCGTGCCCACCGTCATGACCTTCGCCGACGAGGAGACCAAGAAGCGCTTCGTCGGCCCGGCCATGCGCGGCGAGGAGATCTGGTGTCAGCTGTTCTCCGAGCCCTCGGGCGGGTCCGACGTGGCCGGCGCCCGCACGCGGGCCGAGCGCGCGCCGGATGGCTCGGGCGACTGGATCATCAACGGCCAGAAGGTGTGGACCACCGGGGCCCAGTTCTCCGACTACGGCATCGTCATCTGCCGCACCAATCCGGACGCGCCCAAGCACAAGGGCATGACCATGTTCTGGATCGACATGAAGGATCCGGGCGTCGAGGTGCGGCCGATCCACCAGATGTCCGGCGGCTCGGGCTTCAACGAGGTCTTCTTCACCGACCTGCGGGTCAAGGATAGCCAGCGCCTGGGCGCAGTGGACGACGGCTGGCGGGTCTCGCTGGTCACCCTGATGAACGAGCGCCTGGCCGTGGGCGGGGCGTCGGGCGCGGGCTGGAGCGCCTTCATGGAGGCGGCCCGCGAGACCCCGGGTCTCGACGGCGGCGCGGCCATCAAGGACCAGGCCCTGCGGGAAAAGCTGGCCGACTGGTATGTCCAGGCCGAGGGGCTCAAGCACACGCGCAACCGCACCATGACGGCCCTGTCCAAGGGCGAAACGCCCGGCCCGGAAAGCTCCATCGGCAAGATCATCTCGGCGGTGCAGATGCAGGACCTGGCCAATTCGGCCGTGGAGATGCTCGATCAGTACGGGATCATCAACGACCCGGCCCTTGCCCCCCTGCGCGGGGCCTTCCACGCCTCGCTGATGTCGGCGCCAGGCATGCGGATCGCCGGCGGCACCGACGAGATCCTGCGCAACATCATCGCCGAGCGCGTGCTGGGCCTGCCCGGCGACATCCGGGTGGACAAGGATGTGGCGTTCAAGGACCTGCCGACAGGTCGATAGGTCTAGGCGCTTAGGGCCAGGGGGCGGACCGGCGCCGTCCCCTGGACCATCTCTCCATAGTGGCGCATCAGGCCCTGGAAGGTGGCCGCCCAGCTGTGGCGCGTCTCGGCACGGCGCCGTGCGGCGGCGGACACCGCCTCCAGGTCCCGGGCGAACAGGGCCTCGATCGCCTCGGCCAGCGCGCGGGGGGTGACGCCGGTCGCCGGCTGGCCCACCGTCTCGTCGATCAACTCGCCGACCCCGCCCCGGCGCGGTCCGACCACCGGCGTGCCAGACGCCAGGGCTTCGAGCACGGCCAGGCCGAAGGGCTCGTTCTCATTGGCGTGCAGAAAGGCGTCGGCGCTGGCCAGGAGGCCCGCCAGAACCTGGGCGTCGGCCTCATAGTCCAGCGAGATCACCCGGCCAGAGGGGCGAGCATCCTTGCCAGCCCCCACCAGCAGCAGCCGATAGGGACCGCCCAGTCGCTCCACGGCGGCGATCATCGCCTCGATGTTCTTCTCCCGCGCCGGCCGGCCGATGAAGGTCAGCAGTCGGGTGTCGGCGGCCAGACCCAGGCAAGCCAGCAGGCCTGCACGGTGGGCCCGGTCCGGGTGGAAGAGATCGATATCGACGCCCAGCCCCTGGACGGACACGTCCTTGACGCCAGCCTCAGCCAGACGCGCGGCCATGTGGCGGCTGGGCGCGATCACCCGGTCGAAGTGCGTGAAGGTCTCAGCCCATTGGCGGGTCGCCGGAGCCCGGGCCCATTCCCCCAGATGGAGGGCGGCCAGGGCGCCGGCGTCCGTATGGCAGAAGCCGACCACCGGACGGCCCAGCGCCTGGCCAGCCTCGATCGCCGCCAGACCCGGCACAAAGACGTCGCCGGCCTCGATCAGGTCCGGCTCCAGCAGGGCGATCATCTCGGCCCATTTGGTCACGCTGGCCGGCATCCGGTAGCCGTCGCCAAAGGGCAGGCGGGCGGCGGCGATGGTCACCAGGCCGGGGCCGGCCTGGCCCGTGCGGCGGCCCGGCGCGACAAGGGTGTGGGCGACATCAGGCCGGTTTCGATGAAGCCAGTCCCGCTTGGCCAGCAGATAGCGTTTCACCCCGCCGGAGCGCGGGGCGTACATCATGGTGGCGTCCACCAGGTGGAGGCTGTCGGGCCCGGCCGCCGAGCTGGGAAGGCGGGCGTCCGGCCTCAGCCACGCCGAACCGTCTCTGCTCGATGCCGGGTTCTGCAACACAGCCACGCCCTTTCGACCCGCAAGTTGTTCCTCGGATACCAACGAAGGCCGCGGGTTTTTGATCCGCAGGCTTAGCGTCCCGAACTTACTGCCCGACCTCCTCGGCGGCGCGCACCAGGGTGATGAATTCGGCCCGGTCGCCGTCGATGTCCTGGCCCCGGGCGCCCTGGGCCAGGGTCTCGATCTCCTCCCAGTCGAAGGTCTCGGCCACCCAGGGATCGTCCCGCAGCTTCTGGCCGAAGGCGGCCACGGCGATGGCCCAGCGGGTCGCCTCCGGCGCGCGGGAGAGGCTTGAGGCCCGATCGGCCCGGGTGACTGGGCGGCTCATCAGCTGGGATTCGGATCCGCCGGGCGCCTTGTACCGCACCTTGAGGAAGGCGAGCTCCTGCCCGCCGACCGGCGGCGGCGTCCTCGGCTGGTAGCGGAGGGGGTCGCTGGAGGGCCGGGCGCCCACCGGGGTGATCTCATAGAGGGCGGTGACCGAAGCGCCCGAGCCGACCTCGCCGGCGTCGACCTGATCGTTGTTGAAGTCCTCGCGGTTCAGAAGCCGCGTCTCGTAGCCGATGAGGCGATATTCGGCGACCGTGGCGGGGTTGAACTCCACCTGGATCTTCACGTCGTCGGCGATGGGGAACAGGCTGGCCGGCAGGTCGTCGCGAAACAGCCGGCGAGCCTCGGCGAGCGTATCAATATAGGCCGCCGTGCCGTTGCCGTTCTGGGCCAGGCTCTGCATCATCACGTCGTTGTAGTTGCCGCGGCCAAAGCCGTAGACCGAGAGGTAGACGCCGCTCCGGCGCTTGTCGGTGACCAGGTCCTTCATCCGCTCGGGATCGGAAACCCCGACATTGAAGTCGCCATCGGTCATCAGGATCACGCGATTGACCGCCTTGGGGTCGAAGTTCTGGGCGGCCAGATCGTAGGCCAGGGTCAGGCCTGCGCCGCCGGCGGTGGAGCCGCCGGCTTCCAGCGCGCCGAGGGCGCACCGCATCATCAGCTTCTGGGTCCCCGCGGTGGGCGCCAGGACCGCGCCGGCCGATCCGGCATAGGCGACCATGGAGACGCGGTCCTCAGGGCCGAGCTGGTCGATCAGGACGCTCATCGCCTTCTTGGCCAGCGGCAGGCGATCTTCGCTCCACATGGAGCCCGAGGTGTCGATCAGGAAGACCAGGTTCAGCGGCGGCTGCGCGCTGGCGGCCAACTCATAACCCTGGAGGCCGATGTGCAGAATGTCTCGCTCCGCCGACCAGGGGGAGGGGGCGATGCTGATGCTGGCGGCGAAGGGCGCCTGGCCGCGGCGGGGCGGCGCGTAGCCATAGTCGAAATAATTGATCAGCTCCTCGACCCGCACGGCGTCCGAGGGCGGCTTGGCGCCGTCGTTCAGGAACCGGCGAACATTGGCGTAGCTGGCGGTATCCACATCGATCGAGAAGGTCGAGACCGGCTCTTCGGCCGTGCGCTTGACCGGGTTGGGGGTGGCGTTGGGATAGCGCTCAGTATCGCGCTGCGGCGGCTGGCCCGGCGGCGGCGACATGATGCGCGAGCCGGTGACCACAATATTCTTCGCGGCCGAGGGCGAGGCGGCCCGAGGTTGGACGGGAGGGACGGGCAGCGGCGGGATGGCCGGGCTTGCGGGCCGCACGGCGATGGCTGGCCGAGCCGGGGGCGGCGGAGCGCTGGGCATCTGACCCGACCGATAGGCCCGATCCTCCCGGGGCGGCGCAAAGCCCAGGGCGGCGCAGGACTCAACCGTCGGGACCCCGTCGCGGACGGCAGGCGCGGCGCTCGCTGAGAAGGGCGAGAGCGCCATGAGCCCTGTGAGGCCGAATGTGAAAATGGAATGTGTCGCGTGGGGCGCCATGTCGGTTTCGATCCTTGGCCTGGGGTTTCCTCGCGCTGGAGTTTGCCCGCTGCACTGGGGCGAAAGATAGACGACCGCGTTCGTCGAGCATCATCGGGAGGCGCCCAATGCGCCGATCGGAAAACAACGGTCCGTCACGGCGTTGAGCTTGACAGTGACGGGCCGGGTGCGGCTACTTCCAGAATAACTATGGTTAATGAGTTCTGAACCAGGGGAGCCATGGGCATGGTCCAGCACTCGGACCGACCGCTGCGCGAAAGCGTACGCAAGGGTTTGACCCTCGCCCTGCTTGTCGCCCTCGTTCCGCTCATGGGGTGTGAGCCGCGGGGCAAGGCGCCGGGGTCCAGGAGCGCAGGCCTGGCCTGTCCGCGGCCGCAGGCCTTCCTCACCACCCAGGAGTTCAACGCTCAGGAGCAGCAGCTTCGCGCCCTGCGCCAGCAGGCCTTTACCGGCGACTTCTTCGCCCAGATCGACCTGGCGCGCCGCTATGGCGGTCGAGACGCCGAGGCCCGCAAGACTTTTGACCCGGTGGAGGCGGCCGTCTGGTACGAACTGGCCTTGGCCAATCCTGACGGCTTTGCGCCCATCGTCACCGCCCGCCAGCACCGCCGCCTGGGCGGGGCGCGGCTGGAGGATTGCCGCCAGGCTGAACGCCTGGGTGCCTTCAACGGCCTGGAGCACCTGCTTGGCCGGATGAGTTCGGACGAACGCCAGGAGGTGCGCGACCGGGTCATCTATGTGCTGTCCACCCAAGGGGCCGAAGGTTTCCGCACCCTGGCGCGACTGCACGATGCAGGCTTTGGTCCCTTTGGCGACCCTTACGAGGCTTCGCCCATCGACCCCCGGGAGTTGGAGGGGCGCCGTCTCCCGGCCGCGGCCACCCTGTTCACCCGCAATGACATGGACGTCTACCAGTTCAACTATCTGGCCGCCCAGAGCGGCGACGTGGCCGGCTTCGTGATGCTCAAGGACTTCGAGCGGTCCTCCCCGGGCCGGGCCGCCCTGGGATCGGACGCCGAGGCCAAGGCCAAGCGGTGGACGCCGCCTTACGAATTCTATCCGCCCGAGGCGCCGGAATCAGGCCTGCCCCATTCCGACGAGTCCGCCCCCACCGGCGAGGCCGCGGCCCTGGCTCTTGCCCGCCTGGACGAGCTGCCGTTCCTGCATGTGGGCCACGCCCTGGCCTTCCTGCAGGTGATTCCCAAGCCGATCCTCACCAAGGCCGAGCTGAGCACGACCGAGGCCCAGACCTTCCAGGCCATGCTGGGCCGGCCCATGACCGGGCGCCTGTCGCCGCTGGAGGAGGTTCGGGCCATCCAGTACGCCGCGGTGAGCGGTCAGGCCCGCTCGCAGCTCACCCTGGCGGTGATGTACGCCGAAGGGGTCGGCCTGCCGCGGGACTATGCGCGGGCCTTCTACTGGTTCTCCCAGGCCGACCGGCAGGGGAGCCCCGAGGCCAAGTACGCCATGTCCACCTTCTTCTCCCTCGGGATGGAAGGGGTGGCCGATCAGGATAAGGCGAGCGCCGTGGTCTATCAGATCGACGGGGCGCTGGCTGGCTTCAAACCTTCAGCCCAAAGGCTGCGCGAGCTCCTGGCCCAGGTCTCCCGCGCGCCGCGAACCTGACAAAGGCCATGACGGTGACCGCTCAAACCCCTCGATCCCACCGGACGGCCGCCCTGGCCGGCGCGCTCGCCGCAGCCCTGGGCCTGGCCTTGCTGGCCAGTCCGGCCCAGGCCTATCCGGACGCCAAGGTGGACGCCCAGATCCGCCCCAACTTCGGCGGACTGATCAACCCGCCCCTGCGCTCGCCCTACCGCCCGGCGCCGTGGACCAAGCCCAGCCATAAGCCCAAGCACCACCATCGCCCGCCGCCCCACGCGCCCTATCCGCCGACGGGCGGCTATCTCAACAGTCTCAGCATCGACTGCGCCGATCCGAGCCTTGGCCCCTATCCCATCTCCGACGCCCTCTGGGCCCTGGCCGACGGCGGGGTGCTGTTCATCCGCGCCCGGGGCGGCGTCTGCCGCGAGACGGTCTATATCGACCGCCCCGTCACCATCATCGGCGAGGGGACGCCCGCCTTCGATACGGGACAGGCCAGCCAGCCGGCGCGGCTTTCCGCGCCCGCCGGCGCCCCCTGCATCCGTCTGGCCCCGGGGACACGGGGGGTGGAAATCCGCGACCTGATCATCGAATCCGACCAGGCCGGCCGCAGCGCCTGCATCGAGGCGGTGGACGCCGAGCTTGCCCTGGTGGGCAGCTATGTCCGCTACAGCGGCGAGGCTGCGGCGATCTTCGTCTCCGGCGGCCGGCTGATCGCCCGTCAGACGACGATCGAGGCGCGGACCAACGACGCCGCCGTCCTGGTCGACACCGCGACCCTCGACTTCAGCCAGGTGCGTATCGCCGCCGATGTGCGCGGCCTGGACGTCACGCCGGCGGCCGGCGAGAGCCGCCTGGTCCAGGTGGGGGTTGTGGCCGAGGGCGGCGCCCTGCCGGGCTCGACCGGGGTCACCGTGCGCGGCCTGCGCAGCGGCGGCGGCAAGCTGGTGGTGCAGAACAGCTATGTGGGCGGCTGGATCACCGGCCTCTATGTGGACCGCGGCGCCAAGCTGGAGCTGATCCGCAGCCGGGTCCGCGCCCGGCGGGGGATCATCTCCGACTGGGGTGAGGTGGTGGTCCGCGAGTCCGCCGTCTGGGGGGACGAGTACGGCGGCTATTTCGCGGGCGGCGCGCCGGTGATCGAGCACAACCGGTTCGGCGGCCCGCGGGGCGGCCTGGTCTTCGACAGCCAGGCCCGGCCGAACCTGTCGCCCAACTACCTCTATGCGCCGGAGGGCTGCGATCCCTATGGCCAGACCCAGGGGCTCTATTGCCTGCCGCTGGCGGCTGCGCCGCCCCTGGCCTTCGCCACGCCCGAGACCTATGGCCAGCCGGCCTATGGGGGGCAGGCCTATGGCTGGAGCCACGACGGCTATGACCAAGGGTATCAGGCCGATGGAAGCCCGGTCCCCATCGCCGCGCCGCCGCCGCCGCGCCGGGGCTTCTTCGGCCGGCCCGCCTATTGAGCCCTATTGGGCCTCGAAGAAGTCCTCCGGTCCCTCGACCTCGACCAGGCGGCCCTTACGGATCTCGACGAAGCGGGTGGCGGCCGTGCGGGTGAAATGGCGGTCGTGGGAGACGAAGAGGCAGGTGGTCTCGGCCTCCTCCAGCTGGCTTTCCAGGGCCTCCTGGCCCTCGATGTCCAGATGGTTGGTGGGTTCGTCCAGCAGGTAGAGATTGGGCCGGGCGAGCTTGAGCCGCAGGAAGATCAGCCGCGCCCGCTCCCCATGGCTGAGGTCGCCGATCGGGCCGCTGACCCGGGCGTGTGAGAACCCGGCCTTGGCCAGCAGGGCGTTGGTCTGGGTCTTGGTGGCCGCCTCGGCCCCGGCCACATAGTCGAACAGGCTCATCTTCAGCGGCAGGTCGCGCATGGCCTGGTCGAAATAGACCATCCGAATGGACGGGTTGAAGCGGATGGGCGCGCTTCCATCATAGTGCGTCTGAGCCGGGTCATAGGCCCGCGCCAGGGCGTTCAGCAGCATCGACTTGCCGGCGCCGTTGATCCCCAGCACCGCGATCCGATCGCCCACGGCCACATTCAGCCGATCGACGCGATAGAGGGCGCGGCCGTCCGGGGTGGCGACGGTGACGTCGGCCAGCCGCAGGGCGACCTTGGCGTCCATCTCGCCCTCGCCCAGCTCCAGGCGACGCTCCCGTCCCGTATAGGCCTCAGTCCGCTCGGCCTCGATGCGGGCGATGCGCTTCTCGGTGGCCTTGGCGCGCTTGTGGAACTTGTCGTTCAGGACGCCCCACTGGCGATAGCGGGCGGCCATGGCCTCCAGCCGGTCGATCTCCTTGGCCTCCAGCTTGCGGCGGGCGGCTTCGGCGGCGTCACGGGCCATCAGTTCGGCGCGGGCGGCGACGAAGGGCAGGGCGAAGCTGTGCGCCCCGTCGGCCCGCAGGAAGACCGTGCGGCTGGTGGTCCGTTCCAGGAAGGCGCGGTCGTGGCTGACGATCAGCATGGGCAGCCGGCGCTCGGCGTCCAGCCACCGCTCCAGCCGGTTGATATTGGCGAGGTCCAGATGGTTGGTCGGCTCGTCGAGGATCAGCAGGTCCGGCTCGGCCAGTCGCACCGCCGAGGCGATCAGGAACAGCCGCCGCCAGCCGCCGCTGAGCGCTGAGAACCGGGTCTCCGCCAGCTCGGCCGGGATCTCGAACTCATCCAGCAGGACGTCGATCCGCCAGTCTTCGCCGCCGTCCTCGGGCAGGGCGGTGGCCAGCACCTCCCGGGCCGTGAGGTCCAGCAGGTGCTCAGGGGCTTCCTGGGGCACATAGCCGACCTTCAAGCCGCGCGACCGGATGATCTTGCCGCTGTTCAGCTCCAGTTCGCCGGTCAGGCACTTGAGCAGGGTGGACTTGCCGGCCCCGTTCTCGCCCACCAGGGCCGTGCGCGCCGCGTCCAGGGCGAAGGTCACGCCTTCGAACACCCGGGTCGCGCCATAATAGAAGCTGGCGTTCTCCACGCCCAACACCGCGCTCGCCATCACCGCCTCCCCAGCCCAACATGGTGCCGCCCGCAGTTTTGTTCAGCCCGTCAGAGCCGGTTCAGGCTAGCTGCGCCAGGGCGAGTTGCGAGATAAGACATACGTCGCCCGCCGCCGTGGCGGTATCCAGGCGCAACTGGTCGATCGTGCTGCGTCGCCAGTCGCCGCCGCCCTGGGCCAAGCGTGTCATGTCATAGACCAGAACGCTCGGGCGCCCCTCTGCAGGCGGTCCCCCGAAGGCATAGTTCATGTATCGAGCCGTTTCGCTCCGCCTATCGGTGGCGTAGTAGAGCGCGCCATCCCAAGCCCCGACCGCGCGCTGGCGGACCAGACTCACTAGCACCAGATCAATCGCCGCCCCTTCAAGGGCGAGGCCGGCCGGCGAGCGGAGGATCGGGTCGGCGCTCTGGCTGACCAGTTCGAGCCCTCGACCTGGAATGTGGCGCAGCTCCGCACCGGTACCCGTGAACTCCTGGTCACCATTGGCGAAGTCCCAGGATTGGCTGACGCGGAGGTCACCGCCCCGCAGATGGAACCGCCGGGCTTCAGCGCTCCAAGTGATCTCCTGGTTCAGGTGGGTGCGCGGTTGGCCAGGTGGTTTGTCGCAGGCCGCTAGCGTCGCGGCGCCCATCTGAGCGAGCAGGAGACGGCGCGCGATCATGGAAGGGACTCCGGCATGGTCTCGGATTGACCCTCAGCGAGCGGGGCGGCAGGCGTTAATCCGGGACTATAAAGGATGAGGGCCTCGCCCGAATAGGTGACGCGCCAGGGATCTGGTGGCGGCTCGCCCCCGATGATCGCCACCTGCGAAGCCCCATCCAGAAGCGTTGCGGGAATGGGTCCCAGCGGCCGCACATGGATTTGCACCTTCCCCCCTAGGCCAGGAATGCCTTATGGCTGGCATTGTGGTCGAAGGCGATCAGGACGGGCAGGTCCTCCGGTGGCGCGAGCGCCGCGGCCACCACCAGATCCTTTTCCAGAGCGGCCCGATGAGCGGCGACGCCGGTGCTGACCCAGGTGTGGTCATAGTGGGTGGAAACCAGCCCGAAGGCGACAAGGGCTGAGGCCCATACCCGCGCAGGGGGCGCACCTCGGATCAGGGTCAGACATAGGAGGAGGACTACCCCCGCGCTGATCCCGGCATAGGGAAGGGGCGCAGCGAAGGCCCAGGCGCCGAGATGTGGGATGTAGAAGGCCGAAAGCGCCGCGCTGTCCCAGGGCAGGATGGTCACGCCGAGGGTCCAGGCCAGCAGAAGGCCCGCGAGCCCCGCGGCCGGCAGTGCGGCCAGCCACAGGCGCGCGGCAAGGCCGCCGTCCCGCCACAGCGCATGGACTGAGCCCGCCGCGGCGATCCAGAGGAGGGGGGTGTAGAATTCGAAATAGCGGCCCCAGAGCCGGTCGCTTTCGCCCTCAATGGCCGAGACCTTGACGGCGAACAGTACGATCATCGCCAGGGTCGCCGCCAGGGCGGCGGCGAGAACCAGAAACGCGACCTCATCCGGGGCTGGCGCCTCGCGGCGGCGCCAGCGGCCGGCCACGGCGCGCGCCCCCGCCAACAGGGGCGCGCCAGCCATCAACAGGGTCGCCGAGCCAAGGCTGAGCACGGTGACGGCGGCGGTGCGCAGGGGCTCTGGCGGGACCCTTGCGAAGTGGTCGGCATAGGCTGCGCCCATGAAGAAGGTGAAGGCCGCCTCGCCGCGCCCCGTCAACAGCTGGATCGCGGCGCCGGTGAGCAGAAAGACGCCCGCAAACAGCGCGCCCTGGCCCAACGCAGACCAGATCCGACGCTGGCCCAGGGCGACCATGGCCAGGAGCAACAGCCCCATGGCGGGCATGATCACCACCCCATGCGGTTTGATCAGGACCAGGGCCGCGCACAGTCCGCCGCTGGCGCCCGCCAGCATCCACGGACGCGTAAGCGCCCACCGCGCGCTGGCGGCGACAATGACCGCCAGCACCAGGACGAACAGGCCCTCGGGCATGGCGGTGACGACGAACCGGTGGAAGGGATAGGCCAGGGCTGCGGCGAGGCCCCAGACCGCGACATTCCGGGTCTGAACCGCAGACAGCGCCCGGTGCAACAGGATCAGGCCGCCCACATAGGCCGAGAGCCCAATCAACCGAAGCCAGGGCAGCACATTGGCCGAGAGCGCGTCGACCAGCTGAATCAACAGCACATAGACGGTGTTCCCCACCGGGTGGACGGTCGGGTGACGCTCCGGGTGCGCGGCCAGCAGATCGCCATACAGGGCGCGGATCAGATAGGCGCCCTCGTCCCCCGCATAGAGCGGCCAGGGGGTGAAGACCCGATTGAGATAGAAGAGTGCGACAAGGGCCGCGCCCAAGAGAACCAGGGCGTCACCCACCCGTCGCGTCGAGCTCGGCGATGCGAACACTCTTGAACGCCACATTCTAGTTCACGCCCCCGCAAGCGCTGGCTGAGTCCGCAGCAACGCGCGTGCTAGAGTGGCGTCTAAGGCGTGGGGGCGGCACAATCAAGATCGGCCAAGATCGTCAGGACCGGCCACGAAAAAGGCGCCGCCCCTGGGGACGGCGCCTGATTCAAACGCGTGCAGACCTACTTCTTGAGGGCGTCGCGGGCGCCTTCCTTAAGGTCGCCAACGCCCTTCTGAACCTTGCCTTCGGCCTGATCCATATTGCCTTCGGCTTCCAGGCGCTCGTTGTCGGTCATCTTGCCGACAGCTTCCTTGGCCTTGCCGCCCATATCCTTGGCGGTACCTTCGACTTGATCCTTATGCATCGGAAACTCCTTAGGTTTCGGGAGGTGCGGGGGCGCCTCGTCTGTTGCAGAAGGAATGCGCGAAGCCGCGCGCTTGTTCCGCCCGATCACGCCCCTGCGGTTGCGCCGCAGGCGGGGGGCGTCTATTTCCTGCACCAATTCCGAAATCGCAGTTTCAAAGGCGGGCGCGGCACCATCCATGGCGCAGCAACATATTTTTCAGATGCAGGGCCTGACCAAGGCCTATCCCGGCAGCAAGAAGGTGTTCGAGAACATCTGGCTGTCCTTCTATGCCGACGCCAAGATCGGGGTGGTGGGGGTCAACGGCTCGGGTAAGTCCACCCTGCTGAAGATCATGGCCGGGATCGACAAGGAGTTCACTGGCGAGGCCCGCGCCGCCGACGGCGTGAAGATGGGCTATCTCGAACAGGAGCCGCACCTGGACGAGAAGCTCGACGTCTGGGGCAATGTCATCTCCTGGTGCGAAGAGAAGAAGATCTTCGACGCCTACAACGCCGTCGCCGCCAAGATGGGCGAGGAATATACCGACGAGCTGATGGAGGAGATGACCGCCCTCCAGGAGAAGCTGGACGCCGGCGATCTGTGGGACATCGACTCCCGCATCGAAATGGCCATGGACGCCCTGCGCTGCCCGCCCAACGACTGGCCGGTGGACAAGCTGTCGGGCGGCGAGAAGCGCCGCGTGGCGCTGGCCCGCCTGCTTTTGTCCAAGCCTGACATGCTGCTGCTGGACGAACCCACCAACCACCTGGACGCCGAAAGCGTCGCCTGGCTGCAGCATCACCTGGAGGCCTTCCCCGGCTGCGTCATCCTGGTGACCCACGACCGCTACTTCCTGGATCAGGTGACCAAGTGGACCCTGGAGCTCGACCGCGGCAAGGGCGTGCCCTACGAGGGCAACTATTCGTCCTGGCTGGAGCAGAAGGCCAAGCGCTCGGCCATCGAGGATCGCGAGAGCGAAAGCCGCAAGCGCACCCTGGAGCGCGAGCTGGAATGGGTTCGCTCTTCTCCCAGCGCCCGGCGCACCAAGTCCAAGGCCCGCCTGGCGGCCTTCGATGAACTGGTCAACGCCTCGGAGCGTGAGAAGCAGTCCTTCGCCCAGATCCAGATCCCGCCCGGCCCCCGGCTGGGCCAGGTGGTCATCGAGGCCGACAATCTGGAAAAGGCCTATGGCGACAAGCTGCTCTTCAAGGATCTGACCTTCCGCCTGCCGCCCGGCGGCATTGTCGGGGTCATCGGCCCCAACGGGGCGGGCAAGTCGACCCTGTTCAAGCTCCTCACCAAGCAGGAGGTCCCGGACGCCGGCGACATTCGCCTCGGCGAGACCGTCCAACTCTCCTATGTGGACCAGAGCCGCGATGCGCTCGATCCCAACAAGAACGTCTGGGAGGAAATCTCCGGCGGCCTCGACGTGATGAAGGTCGGCGCCCGCGAGATCATCAGCCGCGCCTATGTGGGCTCCTTCAACTTCAAGGGCGCAGACCAGCAGAAGAAGGTCGGCCTTCTGTCCGGCGGTGAGCGCAACCGCGTCCACCTGGCCAAGACGCTGGCCTCCGGCGGCAATGTCATCCTGCTCGATGAGCCCACCAACGACCTGGACGTGGAAACCCTGCAGGCCCTGGAGAGCGCCCTTGAGGACTTCCCCGGCTGCGCCGTGGTCATCAGCCACGACCGCTGGTTCCTCGACCGCCTGTGCACCCACATTCTCGCCTTCGAAGGCGACAGCCATGTGGAGTGGTTCGAAGGCAACTTCGACGCCTACGAGGAAGACAAGAAGCGCCGCCTGGGCACCGACAGCATCATCCCCCACAGGCTCAAGTTCCAGAAGTTCAGCCGTTAGGACGCCGCCGCTCGACATGTTCGCGCGACACGGCTGCCGGTAAAGTTAAAGTTCGCCTGTGGTGCGACTCTGGGTAGCGCCGTCGGGGCGATGGCCTAAGCTCTCCGCTGGTATAGGCGTGACTTAGGGGCGGCAGAATGGCGGGCGTAGGCGGTCGAACGACTTCAGTGAACTTCGACACATTTCGGCTGGGCCCCCTGGGGCAGCGCGTGATCGTGGAATACTCCTCCAGCTATGCAAGGGCGGAGGGGGGCGGCGTCTCCGATGAGTACTGGGGAAATTTTGTATTCAGCGACTCCGGAGACCTGGCCGGTGGCACGATAACCAAATTCGTGCAGACATCTGGGGGGTTAGTTTCGCTAGAACTTCATAATATCTCGCTCTCAGTGAGTGATATGGGTTTAGCGATATTGAATAATTTGACTCTCGGGGATCTGCCTATTTTCGGGGGAAGCGACGGAATACACTCATCGCCATTTGACGATTTGATCCGAACTGGGCCTGGAGACGACAGGATTTCGGTAAGTGATGGGTCGGACACGGTATTTGCTGGTTCGGGAAACGACTTAGTATTCGCTGGCGAGGGTCGAAATTATATCCGCGGCGAAGATGGAGGCGATACGCTGATCGGCGGGGAAGACTTTGACGATCTCCATGGAAATACCGGCAACGACACACTAGAGGGGCGCGGAGGCGACGACTGGGTAGTCGGCGGCAAGGATCAAGACCTCTTACGTGGCGATCGAGGCAGCGATATCGTCTACGGCAACCTTGGCGACGACACCTGCCATGGCGACGAAGGGAACGACTTGGTCCGGGGCGGTAAGCAGAACGACGTCATCTATGGCGGATTCGGCGACGACTGGATGTCGGGTGACCGGGACAGCGACACCATCAGCGGCGGGGCCGGCGCCGACATCTTCCACACCTTCGGCGAGGCCGGCATCGACCGGGTGCTGGACTTCAGCCGCGCCGAGGGCGACCGGGTGCAGCTCGATCCCGGCACGACCTACAGCGTGGCCCAAGTCGGCGCCGACACCGTGATCAGCATGGGCGGCGGCGCCCAGATGACCCTGGTGAACGTCAATATGGCCAGCCTGACCGAAGGCTGGATTTTCATTCAGTAAAGATTGGGCCGGAGGCGAAGCGCGACAGCGGAACCTCCGGCCGCTCCACCTGTTCTCCGCGGGACATCCAACCCCGAAAGGAGACCGCCATGGCGAGCCCTCGTATCGAAGGCGCCAAGGTGGCCGTGCTGGCCACCAACGGCTTTGAGCAATCTGAACTGGAACAGCCCGTCGCGGCCCTGACCGCCGCGGGCGCCACCGTCCATGTCATCGCCCCCAAGGGCCCCGAGATTCAGGGCTGGGAGCACCACGACAAGGGGCGGAGCACCGCCGTCGATGTGGAACTGGCCAAGGCCAAGGCCGGCGACTACGACGCTCTGATGCTGCCGGGCGGAGTGATCAATCCCGACGCCCTGCGGCTGGAGAAGAAGGCCATCGCCTTCATCGGCGAGTTCGTGAAGGCCGGAAAGCCCATCGGCGCCATCTGCCACGGGCCCTGGACGCTGATCGACGCCGGCGGCGTGGAGGGCAAGACCATGACCTCCTGGCCGTCGCTGGAGACCGACCTCAAGAACGCCGGCGCCAAGTGGGTCGACAAGGAGGTGGTGGTCGACCAGGGCCTGGTCACCTCGCGCAAGCCCGACGACATCCCGGCCTTCTGCAAGAAGCTGATCGAAGAGATCGCCGAGGGCCGCCACGCCGCGGCCGCCTAGGTCTGGTGGCGGCGCCCTGGCCAGAAGGGCGCCGCCACCGCTATAGGGCAGGGAGCCAACCGGAGCCTCGCCCATGTCCGCCTCACCGCCCGTCGTGCTTTTGTCCCACGTGATGCTTGGCCCCATGCAGGCGGGCCTCGAGGCCAAGGGCTATCGCGTGGTCCGCCGCTGGGATCTGGCCGACGCCGATCGGAGCGAGGTCGTGGCCATCGCCCATGCCGGCGAGGTGGTGCTGGAGCCGGAGTTTCTGGCCGCGTTGCCGAAGCTCGCCCTGATCGCCTGCATCAGCGTCGGCTATGACGGGGTGGACGTGCCCTGGTGCCGAGCGCGCGGGATCGAGGTCACGCACGCCGACGGGCTGAACGCCGACGACGTGGCCGACCATGCGGTCGGCCTGCTGATCGCGTCCTGGCGCAACATCGTCGAGGGCGACCACCATGTGCGCGATGGTCGCTGGGCGCCCGATGACCGGCTGGGCGCGCGGCCTGCGCTCAAGGGCCGTAAGGTCGGCGTGGTCGGCATGGGTCATATCGGCCAGGCCTGCGCCGTCCGCGTCGAGGCTTTCGGCCTTGAGGCGGCGTGGTGGGGGCCGAACCCCAAGCCGGACCTGCGCTGGCCCCGGGCTGAGAGCCTGCTGGCCCTCGCGGAGGCCAGCGACATCCTGATCGTCGCCTGCCGCGCCGACGCCTCCAATCGCAACCTGATCTCGCAGGAGGTCATCGAGGCCCTGGGGCCGCGGGGCCTGCTGGTCAATGTGGCCCGCGGCTCGGTGGTGGATGAGGACGCGTTGATCGCCGCCCTGAAGGACAAGCGGCTGGGCCGTGCGGCCCTCGACGTCTTCTGGCAGGAGCCGACCCCGGCCGCCCGCTGGGCCGACGTGCCCAATGTGGTGCTCTCGCCCCACGCGGCCGGCGGCACGCTGGAATCCATCCCCAAGATGATCGGCCAGGCGCAGGAAAACCTGCGCCGCCACTTCGCCGGAGAGCCGCTGCTCAGCCCGGTTCCCTGAGGGCGCGGACGTGACATTTGCGTGAATCGTCCACGGGGCCTGAACCCCGGGGCGCGACAGGCATTCTGACAGGCCAGTAGTTCAGGGCCAGTAGGTCAGGGTTTGTCCGATGCACGCTTATGCCGCCCCCTTGTCCGTCCCGCCGACGGGGGCGTTCATGGATCTTTGCCGCCTTTATGATGTCCTGCTGACCGAGGAGGCGCCCGTGCTCTCGGACACCGCACGGATGGACCTTCGCGCCTTCGCCCGGCTGTTCGACATGGCGATGGAAGAGGCCCGCGAGGCCGAGGTATGGGCGGCCGTCCGCCGGCGTCTGGAAGACGATCTGGCGTCGGGCCTACAGGTGGCCGCCGAATGGGTCTATGAGGATCAGAAGCAGGCCGCCTGAACCTCTGCTCAGGCTTGACATAATCACATAAGGATATCTTTATGTGATCCATGGCGCTTTCCAACAGTCAGGTTGTTGATGTCTTGCGCGCGGCGGGGGAGCCCACCCGCCTGCGCATTCTCGCCCTGCTGGCTCATGAAGAGTTGGCGGTGCTGGAGATCTGCCGTGTGCTGGACCAGAGCCAGCCCAGGGTCTCCCGCCACCTCAAGCTGCTGGCCGAGGCCAGGCTGGTGGAGCGGTTTCCCGATGGGGCCTGGGTCTTCTATCGCCTAGTGACGTCTGGAGAGGCCCGCCGACTGGTGGACGAGGTGCTCGACATCATCGAACCGGCCGACCCCACCCTGGCGCGGGACTCCGAGCGGCTGCGCACCGTCCAGGCCGAGCGCGAGACCGAGGCCGGCGCCTATTTCGCCCGCAACGCCGCCCGCTGGGACGAGATCCGCGCCCTCTATGTGGCCGACGAGGCCGTCGAAGCCGCGATCCGCAAGGCCGCCGGTCCTGGCCCCTTCCGCCGTCTGGTGGACCTGGGCTCGGGCACCGGCCGGATGCTGACCCTGCTGGGGCCTCAGGCCGAGCAGGCGCTGGGCCTCGACCTGTCGCAACAGATGCTCAACATCGCCCGCAGCCATGTGGGCAAGGCGGGCCTGGACCATTGCGAACTGCGCCACGGGGACATCTTTGGCACCCGCCTGCCTGATGAGAGCGCCGATCTCGTCGTGGTCCATCAGGTGCTGCACTATCTCAACGAGCCCGCGGTCGCCGTGCGCGAGGCCGGACGCCTCGTGGCGGCGGGCGGTCGCCTGCTGATCATCGACTTCGCCCCCCACGGCCTGGAACATCTCCGCGACGAGCATCAGCATCGCCGTCTGGGCTTCTCCGACGCCGAGATGGAGCGATGGCTGGAAGACGCCGGTCTGGGCCAGATCCAGGCCAGCGCCCTGCCGCCGACCCAGGCCGCCGGCCTGACCATCAAGATCTGGAGCGCCGAGCGCGCGCCGCTCCGCAAAAGGACCGCCGCATGACCTTTGTCCCTCCCAACGCCCTGGGTCCCGTGGCCCGCGCTGGCGCCGGCGTGGGCCAGCGCCCGTCGGTGTCCTTCGAATTCTCGCCGCCCAAGGGACCCAAGAGCGAGGCGAGCCTCTGGGAGGCGATCCGTCGCCTGGAGCCGCTGAACCCCACCTTCGTCTCGGTGACCTATGGCGCCGGCGGCTCCACCCGCGACCGCACCCATCGCACGGTGGTGCGGATGCTCAAGGAAACTACCCTCAGGCCCGCCGCCCACCTGACCTGCGTCGAGGCCAGCCGGGCAGAGGTGGACGAGGTGATCCAGGACTATTGGGACGCCGGCATCCGCCATATCGTCGCCCTGCGCGGCGATCCCCCCGGGTCGCTCGGCGGCGCCTATACGCCGCGATCCGATGGCTACCAGAACGCCACGGAGCTGACCGCCGGCATCCGGGCTATCGCGCCCTTCGATGTCAGCGTCGGCCTCTATCCGCAGATCCACCCGGAAAGCCCGTCCGTGGACCACGACATCGACGTGCTGAAGGCCAAGATCGACGCGGGCGCCACCCGGGCGATCACCAACTTCTTCTTCGATATCGATGGCTATCTGAGGTTCATCGACAAGATCCGCAAGGCGGGCGTGACCATCCCGATCCTGCCGGGGATCATGCCGGTCTCCAGCTTCGAGGGCCTGTCGACTATGTCTCAGCGGATCGGGGTGACCATTCCCGGCTGGCTGTCCAACCTGTTCGAGGGCCTCGACCAGGACCCGGAGACCCGCAAGCTGGTCGCCGCCTCGGTGGCCACCGAAATGTGCGCCCGCCTGTCCGAGGAAGGCTTCTCGGACTTCCACTTCTACACGCTCAACCGGGCCGACCTCGTCTACGCCATTTGCCGGGTGCTCGGCGTGCGAGAGGCAGGTCCTGCTCCTACGGAGGCCGCCGCATGAACCTGAAAAGCCTGATCCTCGGCGCCGCAGGCGCCCTTCTGGTCGTCGGCGCAGCCCAGGCCCAGCTGCCGCCGGGCTGGAGCGCGCCGGGCGAGCCGCTGCATATCGCCGATAACCTCTACTATGTGGGCACCGAGACCATCGCGGTCTATCTGATCACCACGCCGGAGGGGCACATCCTGGTGGACGGCGCTATGCCCACGAGCGCGCCGCTGATCCTGGCCTCGATCCGCGAACTCGGGTTCGAGCCCAAGGATGTGAAGGTGATCCTCAACACCCACGCCCATTTCGACCACACCGGCGGCCTGGCCGATCTGAAGGCCGCCACCGGCGCGCCCCTGGCCGCCAGCGCGGGCGACCGCGGGGCGCTGGAGAGCGGAACCTATCCTGGCTCGGAAGAGGTCGAAATCTTCGCCTTCAGGCCCGTGGCCGTGGACCGCGTGCTGAAGGACGGCGACACCGTGGAGCTAGGCGGCGTGGCGCTGACCGCCCATCTGACGCCGGGCCATTCGCCGGGCTGCACCACCTGGACCTTCCCCCTTGCCGTGGACGGCCAGGCCCGCCAGGCGATGATCTATTGCTCCACCTCGGTGGCCGCCAATCGCCTGGTCTCGGCGGACAAGGGGCCGCAGTATCCCGGCATCGTCGCCGACTATGAGCAGACCTTCGCCCGGCTGAAGACCATGAGCGCCGACGTCTTCCTGGCGCCGCACGCCGAACAGTTCGGCCTGGCGAAGAAGCGGGCGGCCATGGGCGAGGGCGCCCCCAACCCCTTCGTCGATCCCACGGAATTGCCCAGGGTGGTCGCCGCGAGCGAGGCCGCCTTCCGTAAAGAGCTGGCCAAACAGCAGGAGGCCGCCCAATGAGCCACGTCCATCCCGGCCGCGCCGCGCGCATCGCCGCGCTGAAGGCCGCCGCCAAGCAACGTATCCTGATCCTGGACGGCGCCTGGGGCGTGATGATCCAGAAGCGCAAGCTGGCGGAGGCCGACTATCGCGGGGACCGGTTCAAGGACCACCCCGTCGATATGAAGGGCAATAACGACATCCTCTGCCTGACCCGGCCCGACATCATCGCCGAGCTGCACGAGGCCTATTACGCCGCCGGCGCCGATATCTCCGAGACCAACACCTTCTCGGCCACCACCATCGCCCAGGCCGACTACGAGGCGGGCGAGGCGGTCTATGACATCAATTTCCAGGGCGCGAAGATCGCCCGCGAGGTGGCCGACCGCTGGACGCAGAACGAGCCGGACAAGCCGCGCTTCGTCGCCGGCTCGGTCGGGCCGCTGAACCGCATGCTGTCCATGTCCTCGGACGTGAACGATCCGGGCGCGCGCACCGTCACCTTTGACCAGGTCTATGACGCCTATCGCCAGCAGATGATCGCCCTGCACGACGGCGGCGTGGACCTGTTCCTGATCGAGACCATCACCGACACGCTGAACTGCAAGGCGGCCATCAAGGCCATCCTCGACCTGGAAGACGAGGGCTATGAGCCCCTGCCGATCTGGATCTCCGGCACCATCACCGACCGCTCGGGCCGCACCCTGTCGGGCCAGACGGTGGAGGCCTTCTGGAACTCGGTGCGTCACGCCAAGCCCTTCGCCATCGGCCTGAACTGCGCGCTCGGCGCCGACCTGATGCGGCCGCACATCGCCGAACTGGCGCGGATCGCTGACACGCTGGTCTCGGCCTATCCCAATGCCGGCCTGCCCAACGCCATGGGCGAGTATGACGAGAGCCCCGACCAGACCGGCCACCAGTTGCACGAATGGGCGAGCAGCGGCCTGGTCAACATCCTCGGCGGCTGCTGCGGCACGACGCCGGACCACATCCGCCATGTGGCGGACGAGGTCCGGGGCATGCCGCCGCGCCAGCCGCCGGAGCGCGCCACCGCTCTGCGCCTGGCCGGGCTGGAGCCGTTCGAGCTGGCGTGAGACCCTGGGGTTGTGGGGGGTATGTTGACATGCCCCCGGATGCCCCATATCTGGTCTCGCGCTCAAGTGGGAGTTGATGCCGTGGCGTTGACGACAGTTTCGGACTTCGTGATCTGGGCGAAGCACATTCAGGGGGACCCCCATCTGTCGCAAAGGGTGCTGGCCCTTCACCCTGGCGAGGTGATCCAGCTTGCGGTCGATGGCGTGGCTGGAACCTGGTGCAAGATGGATGATGGCCGCGATGGCCGTCCCACACGGGGCCTGCGCCCCCTCGGCCGCACCCAGGCCTTCTGGCGAGAACTTTACGCCAAGCGGCGTGGAGATGTTGTCTCACTGGAGCTGGCCGCCGAGGCGGGGGCCGGCCCGCGAAATCCCCTGCCCATTCAGCCGCCTCCGGGGGTCTCGCCAGCGGAGCGCGCCGCCGCACTTGAATCCTACCTGTCGATCCGGGGCCAGGGTTGGCGTTCCGAGCATCCCTACGGGGCACGCGAAGATCTCTACGAGCGATGATCGTCTCGGCCGACACCAACGTCTTCGTCTACGCCCTCGATGATCGCGATCGGTTGAAGCAGGATATCGCACGCGAGGTCATCGCCATCCTGGCCCGGCAAGACCAGCCAATCGCCCTGCAGGTGGTGGGCGAGGTGCAGAATGCGCTTCGGCGACGGTTGAAGATGCCGGCTCATCTCGCCGCGCAGCAGGCCCGCAATGTGTTCGTGAGCTTTCCGTCCTTCGCCTATGACGCGGCCTGCGTCGATCTGGCTCTGGCCTATGCCGGAGCTGGTCGTTTCGGCTATTGGGATGGTCTTCTTCTGGCCGCCTGCGGCCGCGCCGGCGTCCAGGCCCTGCTGTCGGAAGACATGCAAGATGGTCAGGCTGTGGGCGGCGTCCAGATCATCAACCCCTTCGGTCCCGACGGCCTGACAACGGCCGCCCTTAAGTCCCTCCAGTCCTGAACGGCTCCGCCCCATGCGTCCTACCTTCATCAATATCGGCGAGCGGACCAATGTCACCGGATCGGCCAAGTTCAAGAAGCTGATCATCGAGGGCGACTTCAACGCCGCCCTGTCGGTGGCCCGCCAGCAGGTGGAGGCCGGCGCCTCGGTCATCGACGTGAACATGGATGAGGGCCTGCTGGATTCGCAAGCCGCCATGGTCACCTTCCTGAACCTGATGGCCGCCGAGCCCGACATCGCCCGGGCGCCGGTGATGATCGACTCGTCCAAGTGGGAGGTGATCGAGGCCGGCCTGCGCTGCGTTCAGGGCAAGTCCATCGTCAATTCCATCAGCCTCAAGGAAGGCGAGGCCAAGTTCGTGGAGCAGGCCAGGGCCTGCCTGCGCTACGGCGCGGCCGTGGTGGTCATGGCCTTCGACGAGCAGGGCCAGGCCGACACCGCAAAGCGCAAGGTCGAGATCTGCACCCGGGCCTATCGCAAGCTGGTGGACGAGGTGGGCTTCCCGCCGGAGGACATCATCTTCGACCCCAATATCTTCGCCGTGGCGACCGGGATCGAGGAGCACGACAACTACGCCGTCGATTTCATCGAGGCGACCAAGGCGATCAAGCAAAGCCTGCCCTATGCCCGGGTCTCAGGCGGGGTCTCCAACGTCTCCTTCTCGTTCCGCGGCAACGAGCCGGTGCGCCGGGCCATCCACTCGGTCTTCCTCTACCACGCCGTCGGGGCGGGCATGGACATGGGCATCGTCAACGCCGGCGACCTGCCGGTCTATGACGACATCCCGGCCGAGCTGCGCGAGGCGGTGGAGGATGTGATCCTCAACCGGCCCCAGCGGACCAACATCTCCAACACTGAGCGGCTGGTGGAGCTGGCGCCGAAGTACAAGGGCGGCAAGAGCGAGGCCAAGGGGCCGGACCTCGCCTGGCGCGAGGGGAGCGTCGAGGAGCGGCTGAAGCACGCCCTGGTCAAGGGCATCACCGAGTTCATCGAGGAAGACACCGAGGCCGCGCGCCAGCAGGCCGAGCGGCCCCTGCACGTCATCGAAGGCCCGCTGATGGCCGGGATGGACGTGGTCGGCGACCTGTTCGGCTCAGGCAAGATGTTCCTGCCGCAGGTGGTGAAGTCCGCCCGGGTGATGAAGCAGGCGGTGGCCTATCTGATGCCCTTCATGGAGGCCGAGAAGGAAGGCAAGCCCCGGGAGGCCGCCGGCAAGATCCTGATGGCCACGGTGAAGGGCGACGTCCACGACATCGGCAAGAACATCGTCGGCGTGGTTCTGCAGTGTAACAATTACGAGGTCATCGATCTCGGCGTCATGGTTCCGGCCGACCGCATCCTGGACGAGGCCAAGGCCCATGGGGTCGACATCATCGGCCTGTCGGGCCTGATCACGCCGTCCCTGGACGAGATGGTCTTCGTCGCCGCCGAGATGGAGCGCCGCGGCTTCGACATCCCCCTGCTGATCGGCGGGGCGACGACGTCCAAGACCCACACGGCGGTGAAGATCGCTCCATCCTACAAGGCCGGCTCCACCACCTATGTGCTGGACGCCAGCCGGGCGGTCGGCGTGGTGTCAGGCCTGCTGTCGCCGAGCGAGCGCGTCCGAATCCAGGCCGAGACGGCGGCCGAATACGTCAAGGTGCGCGAGCAGTACGCCCGCGGGCTGACCAATCGCGCCCGCTCCAGCCTGGCTGAGGCCCGCGCCAAGGCCTTTTCCATCGACTGGGCCGACTACGATCCGCCCAAGCCCAGCTTCACGGGCCTGCGCAGCTTCGAGGCCTGGGACCTGGAAGACCTGGCCGCCCATATCGACTGGACGCCGTTCTTCGCCTCCTGGCAGTTGGTGGGCCGCTTCCCGCAGATCCTGGAGGACGACGTGGTCGGCGAGGCCGCCCGCAACCTCTATGCCGACGCCCAGGCCATGCTGAAGACCATCGTCGCAGAGAAGTGGTTCACCGCCAAGGGCGTGGTGGGCTTCTGGCCGGCCAATGCCGACGGCGACGACGTGGTGGTCTATGCCGATGAGGCCCGGGTGACCGAGCTCGGCCGGTTCCACACCCTGCGCCAGCAGATCGCCAAGAGCGGCGACAAGGCCAATGTGGCCCTGGCCGACTTCATCGCGCCCATCGGAACCAAGCCCGACTGGATCGGCGGCTTCGCCGTCACCGCCGGTCACGGGGAGGCGGCCATCGCCGCCCGGTTCAAGGCCGCCGAGGATGACTACAACGCCATCCTGGCCGCCGCCCTGGCCGACCGCCTGGCCGAGGCCTTCGCCGAGGCCATGCATCGCAAGGTCCGCACCGAACTGTGGGGGTTCGCCGCCGATGAGCCCTTCGACATCGACGCCCTGATCTCGGAGAAGTACCAGGGCATCCGCCCGGCCGCCGGCTATCCGGCCCAGCCCGACCACACGGAGAAGGAAACCCTGTTCCGCCTGCTGGATGCGACGGAGAAGACGGGGATCGAACTCACCGAGAGCTTCGCCATGACCCCGCCGTCCTCGGTTTCAGGCCTCTACTTCGCCCATCCCCAGTCGCACTATTTCGGGGTCGGGCGGATCGAGAAGGACCAGGTCGAGGACTATGCCCGGCGCAAGGGCTGGGACCTGAAGAAGGCCGAGCGCTGGCTCAGCCCCATCCTCAACTACGAGCCCTAGGCCCGAGCTGGCGCACGGCCAAGCGGCCAGCGAGCTGGCGGCGAAGCTTCCGACTTCGAGCTTTCACGAAAAAGGGGCGGCGCCAGAAGCGCCGCCCCAGTTCGTTTCGCCAAGGGCTTCTGGTCTTAGAAGCGCTTGGTGACGTTCACCTTGTAGTAGCGGCCGAGCGGGTTGGCCGTGAAGGGGTCGTAGGACAGGTCCAGGCGCGCGAACGGCGGGTCCTGGTCGAACACGTTGATCACCGAGGCGCTGACCGTGGTGTCCCAGGGCAGGAACACGCGATAGGCGAGGTCGGTGGTCACGAAGGCGTCGATCTTCTGACCGTCGGGGCCGTTGGAGAAGGTCGCCGAGCCCGCGCGGGTGTCGATCATGTCGTCGATGTAGCGGATGGTCGCCCGGACGTTATGAATGTCGCGGGTGTACTCGGTGTAGAACGACCCGCGCCATTGCGGCTGAGAGCCGTAGCCGAGGTAGTCCATCGTGCCGACATAGTCGGTGGCCGGGGCCACCTCGATGCCTTCGATCACATTGGCGTCGACGGCGTATTCCAGGACATAGGTCAGGTCGGCGCCGAAGTTCATGTCGCCGCCCAGCACGTCCCGGGCCCGGTAGGTGGCCGAGAAGTCGAGGCCGCTGGTCTTAACGTCCGGACCGTTGACGAAGTTGATGCGGACCCGGTTGATCGCCGAGGCCCCGCAGGCGCCGGTGAAGGTGATCCGCGACAGCAGGGCCGCAAACTCGGGATTGCCGCAGTTGTTCGCCCCAGCCGACCCGTTGGGGAAGATGGTGTTGACGATGTCGGAGCCCGACTCGTTGTCGATCGGACCTTCGAAGTCGAACGCCCAGTAGTCGATCGAGGCGCGGAAATCGCCGAAGTCGAACAGGGCGCCGAGGTTCAGCGTCACCGCCTCTTCGGGCTCCAGGTTGGGGTTGCCGAAGGTGTCATAGGCCCGGTAGCCGCCCGCCGCGGTGGTGTAGGCCAGCGAGGTGGTCGACGACGAGGTGATCTGGGTGATCGGCGGGGCGCGGAAGGTGGTGCCGGCCGAGGCGCGGAACGCCAGCCAGTCCATGGCCTGCCAGCGGAGCGCCACCTTGGGATTGGTGGTCGAGCCGACATTGCCGCCGTAGTCCTCGTGACGCACCGCCAGGGTGGCGGTGATGTCGTTGGTGATCGGAACGCTCAGTTCGCCGAAGGCCGAGACGACCGACTGGTCGAGGTCATAGTCCGACAGGGCGCCGAAGAAGCTGAACGGGCCGTTGCGAGCCGCGCAGGTGGCGGCCGGATTGATCGAGGAGTCGGGGCAGGGGCTGACGGCGACATTGGTGAAGTCGCTGTTCTGACGCTCCAGGCCGCTCCAGCGATACTGGGCGCCGGCGGCCCAGCCGATTTCGCCGCCGCCGAAGTCGATCGGCAGGCGGCCGTTGAACACCAGGTCGGCGGTGTAGAGCTGCGAGCGGATCGAATAGGCGTATTCGTCGAAGATGTAGTCGAGGACTTCGCGGCTGTTCTCGGTGCTCGCCACGTAGTTCGGGTTGGTCC
>Ga0207884_1000404_pt1 | contig 27616 bp, 31 predicted proteins | sample MalvirmetaMSP144_FD_184236 | JGI IMG/M metagenome (GOLD analysis project Ga0207884, IMG submission 184236) | Marine viral communities from the Deep Pacific Ocean - MSP-144 (SPAdes) | ecosystem: Environmental > Aquatic > Marine > Oceanic | place: Pacific Ocean | collected 2011-07-08 | reverse complement strand
TTTCGATGGCGACATGGTTGTGGCTGGTACCACGAACGGCGACTTCGCCAGCGGCGGTGTGGTGTCCGGAATGGAGCAGGGCATCGCTGCCCGGGTATCGCTGGTTCCAGAACCCGAGACGGAAGAGGAAGAGTCGGAATTCAGAAACAACTGGCGATACCAGCTTGCAGCGGATGACTCTGCGATCTTGGATCTGGAAAACTACCGGGATGACGAAATACCGGCATTAACCCGAATAGGCAACAACTGGTATGTGCTTCTCTTCAGTCCAGAGGGAGAACTGTTGACGCCTCTGAATTAGGGAACGTGGGGGCTACACCGTTCCCTGATGGCGGCCTGAGCTGGCGTAGAGTCGCAGGTAGTCCGTGCTGGTAACAATTCCGGAGGCGGCGCCTTTCGCATCTACCACCAGGGCGGCATTGAGCTGGTGGGCCAGCATAAGTCTGGCAAGCTGGTGGGCATCGGTCTCGGGTGAGGCTGTCAGGAAGGCGGGCAACTCGATGTGAACCAGGCTCTGGCTCATGGCATCGGCTTCATTCTCGTGAAGCCAGCCCAGGAGCCAACGCAGGTCGACAAGGCCGGCAACGTTGTTGTCCGCCATGATCACAAGGTGGTGCACCTGGTGCTCGTCCATGACGGTTAAAGCCTCAGAAATCGTTGCAGACGCCGGAACGGAATACAGGGTTTGAGACGAGATGCTGGATACCGGCAGATACGGGCGGTCTTCACGGCGCTCGCCAGCGGCCGCCGCGCCGTATTCCTCCAGTGCTTTGTAGCGACCGGCATTGGCGGCCTGCTGGAACTCGGCGTCCGTTGCCTCACTTCGGCCAGGATTGATGCTCTGGGTTTCTGCCAGCTCTGTAACATCACCCACGGGCCTTGCCCGGAATGTTTCCGGTAGCCTGGTTCCGATCGGGCGGCCGGGCTCGCTGACATAAATGGACATGGGTTCTCTCCGTGACTATGCCACTATTTTAGTGGTTATCGGCAGTCTGACCGGAAACTTCAGCTGGAGTTTATTACGAAACCACCACATTCGTCTGATAGAGGCGTCGCGTTTCAAGGCGTTTGGCCAGGTTCGCGGGAAGGCAGGGAGGTTGTCCGGTAAGCAAGTCACCTAGATATTCGGCCAGGAGCGGTGCGTAGGTTAGTCCTTTGCTGCCTAGGCCGGTAAGCAGGTAAAGGCTATCGAGATCGCCGCTCTCGCCGTCGAAAACGGGTCCGGCCACCGGCTGGTAGTCATGGGTGGTGCATCGGAAGGCAACCCGGCCATTCAGTTCCTCGCCGCGAAGCGCATTGCTTTCATTGGAAAACACCGCAGGCAGCATCGAGCCGAGTTCGTCGATGTTCTCGTTATGACTTTCCACCGTGGGCGATGGGTTGTTATCGCGTAGATCGAAGGTTGCGCCGGTTACGGCAAACTCGCCCAGTGCAGGGTTCAAATACCGGTTACCACAGATAACGGCCGTTGGGCCTCTAAGAGCTGTCGCTGGCAGGTGGCTAACCTGGCCACGAATGGCTTTCAGCCGGAAACGACCCTTTGTCGGGATAAGCTCCGGGCTGAGATGGCCCGAGCAGATGACCACCCGGTCAGCGGTGATCGATCTGGTGTTTTCCGTCGAAATGCTCCATGTGCCGTCCGAACGCCGAAGATTGTTGACCTCGCTATGGAACACCGTGGATATCAGCGGGTGGTTCGCCAGTTCCTTGCAAAGGTTTGCGGGTTCGAGCCAGCCACTGCCGGGGAACCAGAGCCCGCCCGATTCCGTTGGCACGCCTGTCAGGGCGCTGGCCTGTTCCCGGGTCACCGGGTAAAAGATACTCCGGGGGTAGTCGTTCCTTTGGAGAAACCTCCGCTGCCGGTCCGCTTCCTGGGAGTTGTGGGCCAGCTGTAGCAGGCCGGTCGGATGCCAGTGCTGGTCGCGCCAGTTGTGGTAGAAACGCTGCGCGAACGAGAGTGCTGTGAGCGCCAGCTCGGTCTGGTCGTTGAACTCTACGCCCAGCTTCACATACAGGGCGCCCTGGGCGTTGCCGGACGCCGCTGCACCCGGGCCATGGGCGTCGATCAGTGTTACCGGGTAGCCCCGGTCTGCCAGGTTTCTTGCCAGTGCGCAGCCGGCAACACCTGCGCCGATTATTGCGATCGATTCCTGTTGTTCCGTGGGAGCCGTTTTGATGGGTGCCGGGTTCTCCCCGACAAGAACGCCTTTCAGCATATCCCGTTTGCGACCGTATCCGGCGGTTTTTTCCATCCGGAATCCGGCCCCCATCAAGGCCCGACGAATCCGGCCAACGGAGGTAAAGGTCGCCAGAGTTGTACCCGGCCTGCTGTGTGCACGGATCTTGTTGATGATGTTTTCCAGCCACATATCCGGGTTGCGGGACGGAGCGAACCCGTCCAGAAACCAGGCGTCGGCTTGAAAATCCAGGGATTGCCAGGCGTCGTTAATGTCGCCGAAAAATAGCGTCAGTCGAACCTGCCCCCCGGCCAGGACCAGCCTGTGTACCCCACGCACCAGGGGTGGGTAATGCAGAAGCAGTTCGTCGGCCAGCGCAGCCAGTTCGGGCCACTGTGCCAGGGCCCGGGCCAGGTCCTCGTGGGTGAGGGGGAAACGTTCAACGGAAACGAAGTGCAGCGTCGCCGCATGGGCCGGAGCGTGTCGCTGCCAGGCTTGCCAGGCGGCGAGAAAGTTCAGGCCGGTTCCAAAGCCGTTTTCGGCAATAACGAAATTGCCGCCTTCGGGAATCTGTGCGAAACGTTCGGGCAACTGGTTGTGTTGCAGGAAAACGTAGCGTGTTTCCTCGAGACCATTGTCGCGGCTGAAATAGACATCGCCGAACCGGATGGACTCCGGGACGCCGTCGTGCCAAGCCAGTTCAGCGGGCTCTATTCCGGGCGGCAGGGGAGCACGGTCCACGGTGTCAGCCTTCGGGGTCGACCACGGTGACGGTTTCGATGATCACAGGTTCAACCGGCACATCGGCCATCCCCTGTTTCCGGGTGGTCTGTTTGCGGGCAATGGCATCGACAACGCCCATGCCCTCGGTCACCTTGCCAAAAACCGCATAACCCGGGCCGCGAACTCCGGCGTTCAGGAACCCGTTGTCGGAAAGGTTGATAAAGAACTGGGACGTGGCGGAATCAGGCGCACTGGTGCGAGCCATCGCAATGGTTCCACGAAGGTTCGGCAGTGTCTCTTTCGCTTCATTGCGGATAGGGGCCCGAGTGGACTTGCGGGAGAGATCCCGGGTGAAACCGCCGCCCTGGATCATGAACCCGGGTATAACCCGATGGAAGATGGTGCCGTCGAAAAAACCGTCTTCGGCGTACTGCAGGAAATTGTCGACCGTTTCGGGCGCAACATCCGGGCGAAGCTGAAGCTCGATAGCGCCTTCACTGGTCACCATGCGGACCTTCGGAAGAGGATCACTGGCCAGTTGCTCATTGGTTTGCGCCTGCACCGCGGCAGTCGGCATGAGCAGGGCGAGTGCCATAAGCAATACGGGTGTCACAGTTTTCAGGGGTTTTACCATGTTTGTCATTTGCAGCCGTTCTCCGTGTTATTAGCAGGTGTGTTTCCTGCGACAATTCGGCGAATTCTGTTATCAGGTGCCAGATCTTACCAGATGGTGATGGTAAAACGGGCACTGCATCCACGCACATTGTTGTGTGATCGGCTAACCTTCCCGATATCGGAAGTCATGGATCACACTGGCCGGGCCGGGTTGTACGGTTTTCACTGTTTAAAAGGAGACACTGGGTGAGAATCCGTCAGGGATTTGAAGAGAAATCACGCCTCGGGCGATTGCTTATCAATCGTGGGTATCTGTCTGAGGGGCAGGTTAACGAAGGCCTCAGGCTTCAGCGCGAATCGGGACAGCGCCTGGGTGAGGTATTTATCCAGGCGGGCTGGATCAGCGAGAAGGAGCTGCACCGTGTCCTCAAGCACCAGTCCCGCTATCGCAACGCTGCCGCCCTGGTAACAGCGGTCACGCTGCCATTCCAGCCCCTGGTAACCTTTGCGGCCAGCAATTCGGCCGAGGCGTCACAGGCAATACTGGAAGCCGGCGAACTTTATGACAGAGGCAATCTTGCCCCCATGAGCGAAGCCGAGCTGGCGGCGATTTCCGGTCAGGGCGATCCGACCTTGCTGCAGCGCATTGGTATTGTCAGCAAGATGGCGGAGAACCCCGCAGGAAATGGGGAGCAGGGCTCCGAGGCATCCGCAGATGTTATTGAAGGTCTCAAGCTTTCCGCCAATATCTTCGTGCCGGTTCTGAACTTCCTGGATTCAGATCTCAGCATTTCCGGTGTGCATTATCGTGAAGGGGAGCCACGTTATCGGGTAAGAGAAGATGGCGCCCTGATGCTGGCGTTCCCTGAGCGCATCGAGGAAATTCGGATGGACAATATACGGGTTACGGGAGGCCAGGGAGCTTCAATGGGCAACGTGAGCATTCACGACATCCGGTTTCATCCCGACTCCCAGATGACCATCTACACCCGATGAAGTGGAAAGCATGGCTCGGCAGAGCCATGCGTCCGGGCTCAGGCGCTGGCGAGCACCGTGCTGCTTGATACCGTGGTCTGCTGACCCTGTGCACCGTACAGCTTTTGCTGGCCGGTGGCGCCGCGGAAAATATCTGTGAGCCTCGACAAACGCTTTTGCAAGTGGCTGATTACGCGACCGTTGGTCTGGTTCAGCGTCTGACAGGTTCGCAGCTTCTGGTCCGCTTCTTGCCAGAGTTCGAAGAGATCCGAGAATCCGGCGCTGCGGATAAAGCGGGAAGGCTCGCCACTTTCGGGGCGATATCCGATTTGTACGAGCGTTCGGATTTTCTGTTTGGCGCGTTCGCGGACTGCACCGAGGAGATCGTTCTTCTCTCTGGTCAGGGCGTCCAGCTGGCGGAGGTCGGAATTCGCAAGGCAGGTCTTTTCCTTGCCGAGAACGTCAGCCAGTGTTTCAAGCTGGCTGATATCCTGGGAAAGAAGGGTCTTCAAATCATCAATTGCGGCCATGGTCTACTCACCCGAAAATGCTTTCATCCATCTCAAGCATTTTCTGGGCCAGCTTCTCGGCGTCAATCTTGTACGTGCCATTTTCAAGGGCGGAACGGATCTGCTCAATGCGGTCGTCATCCATTTCCGGATAATCGCCCAGCTTTTGTTCGAGCTGCTTCAGATTCTTTGCCTGATTGCTCAGGCTGACGTTCTCACCACGGGCCCCCTGGGCCTGTGTCTTCGCCTGTTCGTTGGATGCCGGCTGGGTATTTTGTGCGCCGGAGCTTTTGTCGGCCGTGGTTCTCTGGGTGTTGACCTGGCCGGGGCCAATTCCATTTAAGTCAACTGACATATCTGTACCTGCTTGCCTGTCGCACCACGAATGCGGCGCTTACTCGAGTTTATGTCTTCTTAACGGCGGCGCCGCGAAAACCTTTAGTACTTTTAGCACTTTTTTTCATCTGCTTTTACGACCGGTTTTGCGGCATTCACTTGCCGCTCCGGCAAGCCTCTGCCGCACGCGGCTCACATCGGAATCTCCACGTGGCCCGGCGCGACAACGCTGGCTCTTATCGTGCGCGATGAGCGCAGATTCTCAACCAGAACCTGTTCGCCAACGCTGGCGCTTGCCAGGGCTTTGCCCCGGGAACGTACTGAAAATCCACCGGTTTTGGCGGTGATGATAACATGATCGCCTCGTTCGACCGCATTCGGGGCCGAAAGCATGTCTGGTGTAACGAGCGATCCGGCATTCACTGCGCGCCGCACTTCCATGCCAATCGCCTGCTTCGAGTCGGTAATCACGCCCCGTCTGGATGAATTGATTTCAACAGACTGCTTCGCAAGCAGCCCTTCGGTTATTCGCTCTCCACGTGTGAGTGGCCTCGCTGCCACCAGGGCTGGCCCATGGATAGAGACTGAAGCGGTAACAAACATTCGCCATGGGCGGGTTCCTTCGCAGGCTACCTGCAACGACGGGCTGGTGCTTTTCCATGGATCCCCGCTGAACTCTACACTCAAAGGCTTTTCGCACTCGGCGAGAGCGAGGCGGCTGTCGATGGAACCGGGTTCGAAGGAAACGGTGTAGCCATGCTCGGCCTGTTCAGACGCAAAGCTGTCCAGAAACGCCAGGGTTGCTTTCTGAATCTGTTCAGCCGTCGTTCCAGCAAGGAGCGGCGTGCTCAGGCCAGACATTAGCAGTAGTAGGGCGAAATTCGTGATGCGCATACGTATCAGTTTGTCCTATGCTGTCAACAACAGGGCAGAAAAGCCCGAATCAGGCTAAGGATTCGGTAAAAGTGGCCGTTAAATGGGCTGACCCACCCCTGATATGACGGGTTTCCGTCGATCAGGCTATTATTCAGTGAACAGCAAGATATATGCCGTTGTAATTCCGGCAAGCCAGGAGAATCGAAATGGCAGGGGTTTTGGACAGTGTCAACCAGCGCACTCAGATGGTCGGAAAGAACCGCCTAGAGCTGCTTCTTTTCCGTCTCAGGGGGCGTCAGATCTACGGGATCAACGTGTTCAAGGTGAAAGAGGTTCTGCAGTGTCCGAAGCTGTTCTCCCTGCCCAACAGCCGGCCGGTTGTTCGAGGCGTAGCCCATAGCCGGGGTGAGACTATCCCCATTATCGATCTGAGCATGGCAATCGGTCTGCCCGGTATCCCGCAAGAAGAGCTCTCCACCAGCTTCGTCATCATCACTGAATACAATCGCAAAACGCAGGGTTTCCTGGTGAGCGGTGTCGAGCGAATCATGAACATGAACTGGGAAGAAATCCTGCCTCCACCCAAAGGGGCCGGCAAGGATGTCTATCTTACCGCTGTCACGAAAATTGATGATAAGCTTATCGAAATCATTGATGTAGAGAAGATTCTTTCAGAAGTTTCTCCGCTTGGGGAGGACGTAACCGAAGCCGTTCTGAGTAAGAGCGCGGATAGGGTACCGGGGCATCTGCCCGTGCTGGTGGTCGATGATTCATCCGTGGCCCGGCGCCAGATACAGCGGTGTCTCACCGCAATTGGCATGGAAGTGGTGCTGAAAAACGACGGCAAGCAGGCTATTGAACATCTGAAGGAAATCACTGCGGATGGTTCCCGGGCCAAGGATCACTTCTCCCTGATCATCTCGGACGTGGAGATGCCTGAAATGGATGGCTACACCCTCGTCACCAAGGTGAAAGAGGACCCGGCGCTTTCGGATATGTTTGTTATGCTTCACACCTCACTCAGCGGTGTGTTCAACCAGGCCATGGTAAAGAAGGTCGGGGCCGACGACTTTATGGCAAAGTTCAGTCCGGACGAGCTGGCAGAGCGGGTGATGGAAATCATCGACCAGGGTTGATGGAGCCGCTCAAAGATTCACTCAGAACAGAGACCCAATGAAAGCGGAAATAACGCCACAGGAATATGAAGCCTTCAAATCGTTCCTGCAGGATGCCTGTGGGATTTTACTGGGCGATAATAAACAGTACCTGGTCAAAAGCCGGTTGCGCAGGATTCTTGAAGATAACAGCCTGAATACCCTGGGTGAACTGCTCGAGCGCCTTAAGCGCCCCGGGCGGGGCGGTCTGAAAGAGACTGTCATCGATGCGATGACAACCAATGAAACCCTGTGGTTCCGTGACAATCACCCTTTCCGGATTCTTCAGGAGAAACTGCTTCCCGAATTCGCAGAGCGCAACTCGATGCAGCCTTTGCGTATCTGGTCTGCGGCCTGCTCAACCGGCCAGGAGCCGTATTCGATTGCCATGATCGTCGAGGAGTTTCGGCGGGCGAGGCCCGGGAAGCTGCGGGATGTAAAGATCACCGCGACGGATATCTCCAAAAGCGTTCTTGATGTGGCTCGCAAGGGCGAGTATGAAATGCTTGCCATTGGTCGGGGGCTCTCGCCAGAGCGCCAGAAGCAGTTTTTCACGCCGTCCCTGAACGGTGGCTGGCAGATCAAACCCCAGATCAAGAGCATGGTGGAGTTCAAGGAGTTGAACCTGCTTGAGCGTTATATGCTGGGCAAGTTCGATATTGTGATGTGCCGGAACGTTCTGATCTATTTTTCGGCGGACCTGAAAAAGGACATTCTCACCCGGATGCACGCCACCCTGAACCCGGGCGGCTACCTGGTTCTTGGTGCCTCGGAATCGCTCAACGGCTTGCCCCATCTCTATGAGATGGTTCAGTGCCACCCCGGAATCATCTACAGGAAAAAATAATCCATGCCCCTCAATGTCTGGGTCCTGGTTGCCGCTCAGGCGCTGGCCATGTGCACAGCGCCTTTTATCGTTTTTATAGGCAGCATTCAGGGCAGAATGCTCGCCCCGGCGCCCGAGTACGCAACACTTCCCGTCGGGCTGGTGGTCGTAGGCACCGTTCTGGCTATCAAACCGGCAACCTGGTTAATGGAGCGCATTGGGCGCAAGCGCGTGATGCTGCTGGGTGCCATCATGGGCATTGTTGCAGGTCTTATGGGAGGCCTGGCGTCCTGGACTGGTCTGTTTTCCCTTCTTTGTCTTGCGGCCGTGGTCGGTGGTACCGGGCTTGCGGTGGTTCACCAATATCGGTTTGCGGCCATGGAATCCGTGGCGCCGGGTATGGCGGGTTCTGCTGCCGCTCGCGTGTTGCTGGGTGGTCTGGTCGCAGCCTGGCTCGGGCCGGAAGTTGCGGGTCTGGGTAGCGGCGCGGCGGAGCAATACCCGTTTCTGGTCAGCTGGATCGCGCTGGCGGCCGTCCAGGGTGCGGCTTTGCTGATCCTTGCTATCGGTTATCGGGCAGGGGCCGAGCGCGTCCAGGAATCCCGGCCGGGAGGAGGCCGCCCACTACGGGAGATTATGGCGAACCCTTTGATCTGGGCGGCCATGAGTGCCGCGGCCATTGGCTATGCGGTGATGAGTTTCATCATGACGGCGACGCCGCTGAGCATGACCGAAATGGCCGGCCACGACCTCGACGATGCCAAGCGGGTGATCCAGCTCCACATAATGGCCATGTATCTTCCGTCGCTGATCAGCGGTTGGCTGACACGCGTGGTAGGCATTCCCCTGATGATGGCAGCGGGCCTGCTGGCCTATCTGGGCTGCATTGCCCTTGCCGCGAGTGGTGTCAGCTTCCACCACTATCTGTCGGCACTGTTGTTACTCGGCGTTGGTTGGAATTTCCTGTTCGTTGGTGGCACAACGCTGCTGCCCCGGGGGTATCGGGATGCCGAACGCTTCCGCGTCCAGGGCCTGAACGACATAATGGTTTTTGGCTCCCAGGCGACCGCGGCGCTGTCTGCCGGCGCAATTCTGAGCTGGCTGGGCTGGGGCGGTCTGGTCATGGTTGCCGTACCCTTCCTGATACTTCACGGGTTATTGATGACTTTGTGGCTGTTGCGCGAACGAACGCCCGAAGCTGCAGTTAACGGGAGAGAGTGATGCTTATAGATTTCGAGGATATGGATCCGAAAGATGCCTACCACATCCTTACCCAGACAGTGATTCCGAGGCCAGTTGCCTGGGTGCTGAGTGAAAATCCGGATGGGGACTACAATCTGGCGCCATTCTCGTTCTTTACGCCGATCACCAGCAATCCCCCGTTGCTGATGATTTCCGTTGGTAAAAAACCGGCGGAGGGCGTTTCGAAAGACACCCGGGTAAACATTGAAGCGAGAAAGAATTTTGTCGTTCATATCGCCCACCGGGATCTCGCCGCGGCGGTCACAGAATCCTCGCGAACCTTGCCCCATGGCGAATCCGAACTGAAAAATCTTGATCTGGAGCTGGTGGATTTCGAAGGCTCGAATCTGCCTCGGCTCAAGGACTGCCACGTGGCTTTTGCCTGCGAGCTCTACGACATCAAGGAAATCGGTGCCGGGCCCCAGTCACTGGTATTCGGAAAAGTCACCCGGGTATGGGTATCTGATGATGCAGCCCGTTACGATGACAAGAATCGCCTGACCTTCAATGGCGCTGCGATTGATCCGATCGGCCGTCTCGGGGGAAGCGAATACGTCACCTTCGGTGAAATCCTCAAAATTCCGCGGCCATCCTGAATCGGGGGCAGGGCAAAGGAATGGAACAGCTTAACCTCCGCCATCTCTACTATTTCTGGGTGATCAGCCGGGAAGGTTCGATCGCCCGAGCCAGTGAAGTCCTGGAACTGGCGCCGCAGACCCTCAGTGGCCAGCTTGCGACGTTTGAAGCCTCAGTGGGTGGGCGCCTGTTCTCCCGGGAAAGGCGCAAGCTGATCCTCACAGACTACGGCCGGCTGATCCTCGGCTACGCCGACGACATATTCGCCCTCACCGGTGAGCTTGCCGAAACCCTGCGGCTTGATCCTTCCGAGCGCCCGCTGACCCTGCGAGCCGGCGTCTCCGCGTCGATTCACAAACTGATTGCCTACTACCTGCTTCAGCCGGCGATGGCGGGCGAGCGGTCCATCCAGCTTGAATGCCAGACCGGGCGCACCGAAGATCTCGTGCTCAGCCTGAAACGCAAGGAGCTGGATCTGGTTCTGACCGACCGGGTGCCACGGTTGCAGGAGGACGGCAATCTCACGGTACACCCTCTGGCGGGATCCAGCATGAGCCTGTTCGCCGCACCAGAGTTGGCAAGAAAGCTCAAAAAGGGGTTTCCGGAATCCCTGAATGGCCAACCGTTGCTGGCCAACGCCACGGATGCACCCTATTTCGAGCGACTGATGAACTGGTTTTCCCTGAATGGGGTTCGCATGAAACTTGTCGCCCGGGTAGATGACAGCGCCCTGATCAAGGTATTTGGCAGCCAGGGCTATGGCGTGTTCGCTGCTCCAACCTCAATCCGCGAGGAGGTCTGCCGCCAGTATGAGGTAGAGCAGATTGCCTCAATTGAAGACGTCATGGATGAATTGTTCGCCATCACCCGTGGCCGAAAAACCGCCCATGAGGGCGTCCGTGCCATTGTCGATGCTCACACGGGTGATCGTGACGCCTGATTGCATCGAAAATATCGATCTTAAAAGCTCACAAAAGCTTATTTTATCGAACTCTGTTCCTGTCCATTATGGAGCTGTGAAAGGCAGCAACCCGAAGAGGAGCAGTAGCTATGAAGACCATCCACAAATTCCGTCTGGAACCGGGCAAAGAGCCGACCACGCTTACGCTCAAAGAGGGTTACAGGGTGGTGCGCAGCGAATACATCGTGCCCCATAAGGCCGTCTACCTCTGGGTGGAGCAGCCCCTGAACGTAACCACACCAACCCTTGAGCGGCAGTTCCGAGTCGCTTATTCGGGCGAACCAGTGCCTGACAGCTTCGAATACCTCGATACCGCACTGGATCCATTTGGCCCTGAGGCGTACCACGTGTTTGCAATACCTGCCGGTGAAGAAGAGCTCTTCAATACGGCACCTGACGGTGCAAGCAACGACGCGTTCAGCAGGCAGAACTGGCAACACACAGCGATCTCTTGACCACTTCAGGGCCCTTCGGGGCCCTTTTTTATGGCGTCTCGATCGGCAGGTGGCCGGTTTTTACCCAGATGATTGTTTCCTTGTCCACGAACGGGTGATGCTGGCTCAGGTGGGGGCTCCGAATCCAGGTGCCCGCCGGGTAGCGACCATGTTCATCGCAAAACTCACCGGACAGCACGAATATCTCCTCGCCGCCAAAGTGCCGATGGGGCTGGAAAACCTCGTTTGCCGGCCACTTCACCAGGGCCACATGCTCGTGCTCGAATTCGTGCAGCGGCATCACCTCAAGCCCGCCCATACCGGCCCGCCACGGCGCAGTGCGCGTATCGATGCGCACTGTGGATCCATCGCGTTCGTCGAACTGATGCAGCTTGACGAGCAGCGTGCAGCCTTCCTTGCTGAAAGGGGCGTGTCCACTGCCTGGCGGGTTCCGCAGATAAGTGCCGGCCGGGTAATCGCCGGTCTCGTCGGAAAACACCCCATCCAGAACGAGGATCTCTTCGCCCAGGGGGTGCTCATGCCGGTTGAAGGAGGCACCAGGCTCGTACCGGACCACACTGGTCGCATGACCACGCTCTGCTTCCTCGCGGGCAAGAGGCTTTCTCAAAACACCACCGGCAGGGCTGGGCACCCAATCCTGCTCTTCGGTGCGGATGATGACTTTCTTGGAAAAGTCCATGTTGAGCATTGCGAACCTCAAAACCACCTGAAATTGAAGTGACTAGTTACGTGGGCGCCAGCCTCCCGGATGCCTCTATTTGATCAGGGCCTGAATGTTCCGGAACTGCGGATGTTTGCAATGACGCATCCATTCAAACGCCACCATCTCAAGCGTTACAATCCTGGCGCCGCTCTCGTTCAGGCGGTCCAGAGCCACGTCCCGGTCAAACTCGTTGCGTGAGCCGGTAGCATCGGCCACCACCCATACCTTGTAACCAGCATCAAGAAGGCTAAGGGCGGTTTGCATCATACACACATGGGTCTCGCAACCACCGATTACAATGTGCTGCCGGCCCTCCGGCAACTGGTCAACGAGCCCATCGGGGCAGGCATCAAAATGGTGCTTGGCCAGGGTCTGGTTGCAGAGCTCCCGGACCGCTTCAACATTATGTCCCAGCTTGTCCGGCAGCTGCTCGGTGCCCAGCACAGGAACTTCCATGAGCCCGGCAATGGTAGCCAGCACGATGCAGCGGTCCACCACCTCGTCGCCATGGCTAATGGCCGGCATCAGCTTTTCCTGGACATCGATGAGCAACAGCGTCGATTGCTCGGCTTTCATCAGCATGAATAGTCTCTCCCCACAAACTGGATGATTATACTCGGCGTTGTACTAACGATAGTCCTGAATCTGCTCAACCGGTAAAGAGAAAACCCGTCTCGCCCGAATTTTTTTGACGATTTTCCCCGGGGGAGTTGCCAAGCGCCCGTAAAACCATTAAAGTTTGCGCCCTCAAATGAGCGACGACGTTGCTGATTTGAAACAGTTTATTGGAGAGGTGGCCGAGTGGCTGAAGGCGCACGCCTGGAAAGTGTGTAAACGTTAATAGCGTTTCGAGGGTTCGAATCCCTCCCTCTCCGCCAATTTTCTGCCCAGAAGCCCTGTCCCCCAAGGGCTTCCGAGGTGGAACATTAGTTGAAGTTTTTGTCCGTCTGGTGGAACAATCAGGTGGAGCAATATGTACCTTCAACGTAACGGTTTTGGCGTCTACTACACGCGAATCCCTCTCTCTAAAAACGCCCGAGACAACGGGTTCCCTCATACCGTCCGCATATCCCTTAAGACAAAGTGCAGGAAAACTGCAAGCGAACGAAATGCTGTCGTAAGCATCCATGTGCTTGAGTTCTTGAAAAGAGAGTCTTCTTTTAGCTCCCGAGAGGTCTTTGACCGAGATATAAAGGCTCTTAGGAGTGCTCTGCACGGTTTTTTCGAAGGAACCGTGGCCTTCCTACCGTTTGACTCAATTCGCTTTGAGAACCAATCACTTTCGGCCTTTGAGAAGGCGGCTCCAAGCGATACTACAACCAAACCAAGTTCCTATCGCGATTTCGCGTGGCTGATTCGCGCCTACATGAGAGACAAGAAGAAAACGGCCGTCACCAAGAAGTACCTTCAACAGGTCGAGGGCCGTCTTGCCCCTTTGCGAGGCTTTTTCAACGGTAGAAATCCGAGAACGCTGAAGCTGACCGATGGCATGAAGTACCAGCAGCACTTGGTGGAGAATGAATGGCGCCCAAAAACCGTCAAAGAGTACATGAGCGTGGCTCGTCAACTTTGTGACTGGTGTGTTCGGATGGAATATTTAAGAAGGAATCCGTTTGACGGTGTTAAACCCATCCTTTCCGAAAAAAAGGCCGCGCATGAGCAACGCGAAATCTGGACTGCTTCCCAGCTCGAGGCATTGCTTGCCCAAAAAAGCTTCTCTACGAGAGGAAGCTTCGATGACATGTGGATTCCATTTATCATCCTGCATACTGGTCTGCGACCAGGGGAAGTATGTCAGCTTCGTGTAACGGATGTTCGCCAGTGTGAGGAGACAGGGATATGGTATTTCCACGTCAGTGATGAGGGTCCAAAACAAAGAATAAAAACCCCTAATGCTCGGCGTGACGTTCCAATCAACCAGGTGCTGCTTAATAAAGGATTTCTTGATTATCTTCGTCGACGTAAGCAAGACCGCAAAACCCAGCTTTTCAACTGCTCTGCTACGGGCAAGGATGATGATTGGTCTCGGAACTTTACGCAGCGCTTCAACCGTTTTTTGGCGAATAGACTGGGCTATGAGTCTGGCAACCGGCCCGGTGCCTATAGCTTGCGTCATACCTTTATAAATGCATTGAAACAAAGCGATCGTCCGGAGCATGTGGTGGCCGACATTGTCGGTCACTCAAAGCGGGCGATCACTTTCGACCGCTACGGGAAACCAGCCGGCCTAGCTAAAAAGGCGGCTGTCATAAATTCGGTGAACTTTTTTTGAATTTTTTTCTTTCGGGCTTTGCGAAAGAGAGATAGTTGAAAATCAACAAACTATCTCTCAACCTCGCCACTGCTTGTCAACCTATAGGTTGACAAGCCATTGATATTAAAGGAAAAACGGTTGCAAAGCTGATTTCTGACGGTATTCTAGTCGCTGAAACATAAGGAAACTTCAGTGAAACGTAATACCAAACGCCTCCAGCCTTTTACTCGGGCGAAAGGCATCTCCGATACCCAAATGGGCCAAGCCATTGCGGATTGGCTAGATAGCAAAGCCTACGAACTCTCATATACGACCATGAGAGGTTACTGCTCGAAAGCAAAGTTCATCGACAAGCATTTCAAGCAGCGAGACCCCTTATCGATCAAACCGAGATGTGTGAGGGAGTTTCTCCAAAGACTGCTCCGTCGTGGATACAGCAATAAGACGGTCAATGAATATCTGATCGTTTTGAGGGGAATCTTCCAGCGCTTACTGGAAGATGAGGAAATCTCTCAGGACCCCACCAGGAATTTGGGTAACTTCAGGACAGCTTCGAATGAGCCGGATCCCTTTACACGGGAAGAGATCTCGAAAATAACTTCAGTGGAAAACGTCCTGCTTTCCGAGATGGCACTTTTTAAGCTGGGGGTCTACACAGGGCTTCGCGTGAGTGAGCTTCTGGCGCTTGCCTGGGAAGATATAGATCTAGACGCCGGCACGTTGCATGTTCGGCGAGCGAGGGTAAACGGCAAGCTCAAAACGCCGAAAAATCGGGCTAGCAAACGGGTAATAGGGCTTACCAAAACCGCCATTGATCTCCTGGTGTCTCTGAAACCGGTGTCAGCAAGTAATCGGCTGAAGAGAACCTACCTCGTGAAGCAAGAGGATAACCGAAGCGACGTGAAAGAGCGGCTTAGGATAGTCTTCCTGAATAGCAACACGGGGGGGCCTATAAAGACCGACGCCCATTACTCGCGCTATTTTCTGCAACCTTTGCTTGAGGAGGCTGGAGTTCGCTATCGGCCTCCGAATAACGGGCGGCATACTTGGGCGAGTCAGATGCTAACCCAAGGCATTCCTACAGCTTGGATTGCAGCTCAGCTTGGTCACGCCTCCGAACAGATGCTTTACAAGCACTACGGAAAGCTGATCCGGCAAGACATGCCTGATTTCGTTGAGCAGCAGGATAGGGTTTTTTCTGAGGTTGCATAGCTTTAGGAGCGGGCAGAGTCATTCTGCCCGCTTTTGTTTATTCCTGGATTTATAGCTCCGCAGATTCTTCTCATAAACCTTTATCCAAGATTTGCTCTCTTCGTCTAAAGGGCTGGTCCAATCAAATGGAAGAGCAGCTACCTGCGCCAACAGAAAGAAGGTCTCAAGGTTTCTGTGCATTAAAACCCTGTACCGATTAGTCGCCTCGGGAATATTTTGTAGAAGCATCAGTTGATCGAAAAGAACTTTGAAAAGGTCACCAATCTCTTCCGGCCTTAGGTTCGGGTCATTGATTAAGTCTCTTTCACCGCTTGATAAATGGCTCACCCGCTCCATATCTTTGCCAAGAAAGCACTCAAGAGCGACTGGCTGAGGCTCGTTTTGTCTATCATCGAAAATAGGTAGCGTGTAATTCCTCTTTGAGGTAATCGTGCGCTCGATTTGATTGATAGATTCTACGATATCGTTGATTTTAGCCTCGGTTATAAAATGACGCGCCTGGCTTTCTGCGGAGGCGCTGGTTTTGGCCAGCTCTTCTCGAGTCAAGGTGAGTTCTTCTCGAGTTAAGCCAAGTTCTTCCTTTGAAATTCGAATAGCTTTGTTCTGCAAAATGATGGTCAGTAAAAGCGCGAAGAATGCAAAGAATGAAATTAACGGCCCTACTGTTCCACCAATAAAAGCCCCGAACTCAGACCATCGTTGGTGGTCGTTTGATAACCCAGCTTTGAAAGTGAGCGCGTATATGAAAATAATCGCAGCGGCTGAAAACAGTGAAGCTTTGAATATTGCCAAGAGATTGTTTTCTAGGGATTTATCGTTTGAAATATTCGGCATCCAGCCCAGCTCCTTTGTAAATTGTTTCGGCTGTGTGGAAAGTACTAATGGGCTGCTCCCCTGTTAGCCGCATAGTCTGTGAACTCCTCAGCAGTCAGGAACCGAACCGGGGCCGATCTTTTCGAATTGTTCCAGCAGGCAATAATCAGCCGAGCCGATTCTGAGTCCGTTAATTCTCTCATCCAGCGCCTCTGATTCTTCCAAGCGCTAGAGTCCTGCTCATCCATCGTTAGAATCGTTCTGTCAGTGTACTGAGCTACTACTTTCAGAAGATGTCGGTCTTCCCAAATTGTATTGCCCTCTGTGAAAATTAATTTGTGGCCCGGGAGTTGGTTAGATAAGCGTCGAACTGCCGTTGAATCGTAAGTGGTCCAGTTGACGACCGTGTTGGCGGCGGCCTGGTTCAGGGCTTCACGCCAGTCGAGTATTTCTTCACTATCTATCCAGCTGTAGACAAACTCTGGAAACTCTCCGTGCATCTGGAATAGTTGGCAGAGTTCCTTTTGCTCGATACTAAGAGGTGTATAGGATAGGTCACAATTCGCTTCTCTCAAAATGAGGAATGGTGCTCGTAGTCCAGTGAAGATCGAGGTCAAGAGCTTTACAGTCAGGGGCTCATACACCTGATGCTCAGGACTAGCTCTAAGGATAGAAAATAACTTATCTAAGCTAGATAATTCTTGTCTAAGCGACTCCACAGACCGATTGAATGCGAGTAAGTTCATTGGCCATTCCTGTTAAATTGTCTTCCAAGCTTGAGCTTGTTCTGACGCTGATTTATCAGCCAAGATTAGTGTCTTAACGGCCTGATAAGCTTCGTTGCAAGTGCTTGCATTTTCAAATTTCATCCCACGCAGTCCTTCAGTAGCTAAACCATGCCCCCATGAATATGCTTACATATGTGGATTTTCAAGCGACCAAGCCCGCCAATAAATTTTAGAAACTATCATTCATTTTTCTCGCTTCTGTTCGATCATAGTGCAAAGTTATCACCTATAATCGTTCCGGCTGATTGCATACTAGAGCTTAGACATGAGATTGGTTTGTATTTCTGACACACACAGCCTGCATGAGGAAATCAAAGACCTACCTGCGGGCGACGTGCTCATTCACGCCGGTGATTGCACTGGATCTGGCACACTTAGGCGCGGTTTCGAGTTCGTAGATTGGTTTGCAGCTCAGAAGCACCAACACAGAATTCTGATTGCCGGAAATCATGATTTTTGTTTTGCCGATTATTCTGCATGGATGCGTGAACACTGCGAGAAACAAGGTGTCATCTACCTTGAGGACGAGTCCACCGTGATCGATGAAATCAAGTTTCATGGCAGTCCATGGACTCCAATATTTCGTGATATGGCTTTCAACGCCAGCTCCGCTCTCATGGGGGAAAAGATGGCCCTGGTGCCGGAAGACACCAATGTCTTGATTACCCACGGTCCGGCCCTGGGGATCTTCGACTGGATTCCTGATCTGGGCGAACGTGTCGGTAGTTTTGAGATTGCTACGATTATCGATCGGCTGCCAGAGCTCAAGGCCCATATCTGCGGTCACATTCACGAAGGCTACGGTTTTGGGATTCGTGAAAGGGATGGCATCAAGTTCGCGAATGCATCAACGTGTACTGAAAGGTACAAGCCAACAAACCCACCGATCATTATCGACCTTCACGTGGAATCTTAAACCGCTGGCTGACAGCTGATCTGGAGGCTTAGCTATGTGTGTTCTTGCCACCATATTTTGGAAGCTCCGGCCAGGTTGTGGTGACAAACGCCGCCAGTTTTGGCCCGCGCCCCTATTCCCACCTAAACAAAAGCGTTAGCTTTATCGAGGAAAGCCTTCTTGGTCTTTATCAATGCCATAAATTCCGCCGAGCTCATTGAGGCCCTTCGGCAGACAGATATTTCGGTACCAGCCAGGACAGATGGGCGGAAAACAGAGCACTGCGAACGGTGGTCCATATGCCGTTTTTTGGCGACCTTCGCTAATACAGACCAAATTGGCTTCCCCCTAAGTATCGATCATAGGGACAGGCCAGATTTCCTAATGAATGTTGGGGGCAGCACCATAGGTGTTGAAATTACCGAGGCTGTGTCGGAAAACGCTGCCGCAATAGACGCATACAGAGAACATAATGGCATTGATGGTCCTTTCCCAATGGTTCATCACCACCCAGAAGATGAACGGTTGCGCGGTAGCCAACTTGTCGAAGCCGCGAGTGCGCGGGAACTTGGATCTGCATGGGCTGGAAATGCCCCTGAGAGAGAGTGGGTCGAAGCTATGCGTGCCTTTATAAGGCGCAAGGTTGATAAGGCTGATAAACCCGGTTTTGATAAGTACTCGAATAACTGGTTGCTGATTTATGATGGTTGGCCGGTTCCGGCTTTGGACAGAGACTTTGCAACAAGGGTGTTATTTGAGTCTTTGACCGATACAGACTTTGGTCACTTTCAAGCTGTATTTATTGAGTCTTCAAGTTTCATATGGGCATTCCGGCCAGAAACTTATGAGGCTTTTCCAATCAATGACCTATGGAACTAGAGCTAACATGTCACAGAAGACGAATGGCTTTCAGCCTCCGCTTCGTTCAACGTTGACCGTCATCTGCCGTTACCTTCCTACTTAGAGTTTTGATTCGCTGCCTGAGTGGAGATACACTAATTAAGTGCCATAGGGGCTGGCCAGCTCGTCCGTGCGAAGATCTCATCGGCCTCTGAATTGAACATACAACCTTGATCCAGGTTTGTTTTCTCGACCTAGATTACGGACGCAGAAACCGAGAGAGCAGACTTGGTGGGACAAGGGGTATGTCATGCCACAGATCGACTATTTCAAGGCTCAAGCCAAGAAACTTTTCAAAGACTATCGAACTCAGTCGACCCATACAGATGAGGTCGGTGGATTCACTTACTTTACCTACTCTCCAAAGTTCTTCGACATCGACCGAATATTCATCGATTATGATTGGGACGAAGAGAACTTCACACTGATGAAGGCGCAACACCTGATTGCGGTTCTAGTCGGATTTGAGAAGTGGGGTGATCTAGTTCAAGCTTCGAGAGACGAGCTTGAACTTGCGAAACTCCTCTGGGAAAACCAGCATAAGATCCATCCGGAAGAGTGGGGTGACTACATCTTGCAATTTGAAGCAGATAACGGCATCAAACTCACGGCCAGAGAAAGGCTGGACGTCTTAACCAATGTATTCGTCAAAGTAGATGGGCACTCCAGTCCGTTTGGCGACTATCGCCTAAAATAATGTCAAAACTAGTCAGTAGTCGTGAACTGGAAGACGCCTAACAAAAGCGTCAACTGGTTTTCCGCTGGAGCTACAAAATAGCCAGAAACGCGGGCGTTTGATCCTGGAGACGAGAAAGAGGTAGTGCATGTACGAGTACGCAATCTACGAAGCTCAAAGCCTAGTCCGCGGCCTTCCGTCGCCTATTGATAATAGATCTCCTACGGTCCGCTACCTCTGTGCGCTCTTTTCCGAACTTGCCTACTACCACATCCCGCAGTGGGAACTGGATGACAAAAAGCGGGCGAAACTGATTCCGTGTGAAGTATACCGAGCTCTGGTTGCTGGCACAGGCGGTAGTTCTCCAGGCGTGGCTATCGACTTTCAGAGTCTTGATTTGCCCCGCGGATTTGTTGTCGCTGACCGTGGCGTTGTCGCAGTTGGCATGGTTCTCAACCGCCTATTATTCATTGGGTTTCGGGGAACGCAGTTCTTATTTGATTGGAAGGTCAATTTGCGTTCAAAGCTGGTACCAGTGAACGCGGGATTCCACCTTCGACCGCCGTTTATTTTCAACACGGTCTGCGGGAGGCTCCACTCTGGCTTTTCCGAAGAAGCTGCTCGGATATCGATACGTGTGCTGGAAGCCATCCGGGATGCTAACTTTGGCGAAATTGATCATGTTTTCCTGACGGGTCACTCGCTTGGTGGGGCAGTTGCTGCCATATCCGAAAACTTCATCAAAGTCGCTCCGACGTCTGTATGCATACTCGGCGCGCCTAGGTACTCAGACTTTTCGGCGTATATCAGCTTGTCCCATAGCCCACCCGCACAGGTGCGCAGAGCAGGTGATGTTGTTCCAACCGTGCCGCCTAAAGCCTTTGGATACGCTGACCATCCTTATGAATTTACAACGAGTGGCACAGAGTATGTTGATCCCGCACCGTACTCTTTAAAATTCGGGGGCCTCATTCGTTGGTTCCAGTTTTTGGCTGGGCGCTTCGAACCGCACGACATAGAGGCCTACCGAAACGAGCTTGGTGCAACGGCTGGTGCTCAAGGAGCTATGGCTCCATTGACACCAGTCGAGCGGCTCAAGCCCGCCCACATGGTGTCAGCTACATGATGTTTGCGTGCAGTGGTCTAACAAGTTGTTATGGTTCGTTCCGACCTTCGGCTTCCTCCGGACGCCCCTGTCGGGCCGCCGCTAAACCGAGGCGCTAGCCCGTCAGGAAAGCTTGAAGCAATGTCTCAACGCTATTATTCAAACATTTACTGGCATTTTACCGGATCACCAGAGGGTGTTGACTGGTCTCTTGCTCGGTGTCCGAAGGATATAACTGAACAAGGTACTGCGCTGGAGCCAAAAAAGGGTGTTGAAACACTATGTTTGATTCTTGAATCCTCAAAGTTGCTGGCAACGTGTAAAGAAACTATCGCTGACGGTTTAAATACTGATAGTTTTTGTTGTGTAACTGATATTCCGCTCAAAGACTTGCCGTCTCACTCTCCTTATTACGGAAAAGTAGCAATTGGATTCAAGGCCGAAGCAGTCCATAAAAGCTTCGTTCCTGTTCTGTATATCCCGAAACATAACTTGCCTGCTGTGAAAAGGCTTATCCCGAATCCAGAACTTCAAAGAATGGCCGGGGAGTTTCTTGGATACGGCCCGGGTTTTTGGGAGCATCAAGGAATGAAGATGCTTCACCAAGCAGAACAAAATAAACAAGAGGTGGTAGAAATTAAAAAAGAGGAAGTTGGCGGGTTCTTAGCTAATTTCCTTAAGATCACCGACTTCGAGAGTGACCCCCAGAACACCTATTATCGTGAGCGCGAGTGGAGGTGTATTGGTGATTTTCAGTTTGATAAAACCGATATCGAAGCAGTAGTCGCCCCTAAAGAGACTTTGCCGATGATTCGGGAAAAGCTAGCGGAGCTCGGCATCACAGAAACAAGCATTCTCGCATGGGAGTTTATCGAGGATGCGTAGTGGGCTACCAAATGCGACAGCTGGACCGCTTTGTTCCGCTGCCGCTTCACAAATTGGCCCGTTACGCCAGCGTAAGGTGTAAATGTGAAATTCCCAAGGCGCACGACACTAGATGGGCTTTCTAGTAACTTTAAAATCGAGTTTTGTGCGCACGGACCAACTGAAAAGAGTTGGTCTGGTCACTACTTGGAGTGCCCATCTGTATAGACGTGTAAGAAAAGGGCGGTCGCCACAGTTGCACTTGTCGAAACATATCCATCGACGACGGAATGCTACGAGTAACGCTCGCAAATGAGGATAAAAGGCAGTAAGAACTTTCTGTGCCTATAAAAAATAGCTGCAAACCTGCCGGAACACCTAACAATGCCAGGCACGGCGACGTCGTTGTACCGGTCTTGGCGCAATCATGGAGGAGTCATGAGATTTCTTTTTGCTCTCACTCTCTTACTTTTTACGGCATCTGTTCAGGCAGAGCTTCTGATGGAATGTGAGCGGTACACGGTTGAAAATGATCGGAAAGAGGACAGAACATCTTTTCGCCTTTCCCTGAACAATTCTGTTCTGATCTATGAAAAGATTTCTGGAGATGATTGGTTTTTGTCTTCTCCCTCGACCTTTAAATTAATCTGGGTCTCAGAGAATGGCCTTAGGGCGGTGGCTAAGTGGATAGCAACCGACTATGGCTCTAGTGACGAACGTTGGAGCCCGGTTTATATAATTGATGTGGATTTCAGTGATCCAGGGTTTAGAAAATCAAGCCACGGTGGCTTTGCTGATTTTTCTGAAATAGTTTCCACACCATGGAAAAGCGAATGCAGGCGGCTCAATTAGCGCAGCACAACAAGGTGGTTTTGCCGCGGGGGCAAGATATCCAGAAAGCCACGGTGTGGGTCCACCTTTTTGGTATCAGGTCGTTGTTCACTGCCGTTTGGATTCAAGGCGAAATAGTTTCCGATCCTTATCGCGTGTAAGGAAGCCGTCCATTAAGTTCATAAGCTTTTCCTCGGGCCATTGGTTTAGCTCGATTTTCTGAAGAATAGCTGCCCCTACGAGAACTTTTCTGCGCGTATCATCTTTGCGCTTTTGGTTCTGAATTTTTGCGTTCTCCCGCCTCTTTGCACGGAGTATCGCTTCCTTTTCTGCTTTTAGCTTCGCTTCAACTTGAATCCGTCTTTTTTCAAGTTCCGCAATCCGTTCCTCAGGTGTTTTCTTAGCCATAACCTATAACCGTCTGAAAATGAGTTACTTTTGATACTCTAACAAAAACGGTGCAATTTCATTTTGGCCCAACGAAGAGCAGTAAATAGGCCGCATTTGCGGATGGACGAGAAACCGAAGGGCGCACTTATACAAACTTCGTTTGTGTGCGGTCTGCGACGCTCTCCGACTAACAGTCTCCGCACCCTTTGGCCCATCGGCCGCAGGGCTTGGCAAATACACTGAGATAGACGATGGCGATTTACCATTTTTCTGGACAGATTATCGGACGCAGTGCCGGTCGTTCCGCGACGGCCGCAGCGGCCTATCGTGCTGCTGAAAAAATAGTAGATTGGACCACCGGTGAGACCTGGGATTTCACTCGCAAGGTAGGCGTGTTTGGATCCGCGATACTCGCTCCCTCCCATGCACCCACCTGGGCAGTGGATAGACCAGAATTGTGGAACCGAGTAGAGGAGTCAGAAACCAGGAGAAACTCTCAGCTTGCTCGGGAATTCGATATTGCTATTCCGGTTGAGCTAAATGAGCATGACCGCATTGAGCTGGTCCGCGACTTTGTCCAGAGCCAATTTGTCGATCGCGGCATGGTCGCAGATGTCGCCTTCCACGATTTCGAGAGCCACAACCCTCACTGTCATGTGATGCTCACAACCCGTGACATCACTCCAGAAGGGTTTGGAGCAAAAAACCGAAAATGGAACGATCGAACACTCATCGACAGCTGGCGTAAAGAGTGGGGGAGTTACGCTAATCGATACCTGGAACGTGCGGGATTGGGTGTTCGCATCGATCATAGATCTTATGAGTCCCAGGGAGTCGATCTTATCCCCAGCAAACACATCGGGCCGGCTGCCGCGACCATGGAGCGTGATGGCGTCGAAACGCGTGTTGGCAAAATTAATCGTCAAATCGAGTACGTCAATAAACAGTACATGGACAACCAAGTATCTTTGGAAGCGGAGCGGCTGAGTATTGTCGCTGAGATCGAACGTATTCGTCAGGAGGCGTTAGCTCATCCCTTGGCTTCTGGCAGAATCGAGATGGATGAGCCCCTCCACGACGTCTCAGAGCGGGCCGACCAGGAAAGTGTAAGGTTTAGCTCTGGTGTGGGAGTCTCGATTGGCGATCGCTACAAGGCGAAGCTGTACCGGGATCTCTGGCACTCTGAACTTGATCCAGATCTTTTGAAAAAACTGAAGTGGGTTGACCTCGAAAGCAGGGCGCTCACGCTTAAATCTGGCGAACAGATTGTTGATAAGGGCGTTTCCGTAAACCTCACCAAGGGCTCTGATGATGCCATTGTCGCTGCGGTCTCCATTGCCAAAGCTAAAGGCTGGGAATCTGTGTCGGTTAATGGTTCGGATGAGTTCCAATGCCGGGCAGCGCTGGCCTTGGAAGCGGCGGGCATGAGCGCACGGATCACGAGTGACGTCGCTAAGGCGCGATATCAGGATCATCTAATGCGAGGTCAAGCAACGCTCGAGGCGGAACCAAGTTCGTCAGGCTCAGTCCCGGAATCCCCGAGCGCCATTGACGTACTGAAAGATCAAGTGCGATACGTCCTTTACAGGAATCCGCTCAAATCGATCCGGTACTTTGAAGATGACCCGAAACGTTTGGAAAACTGGACTCGGGCTCGCTGGGGAGAGCTGATTCGTAATGGAGAACCTGAGGGGCTTGCAGTTGCATTCCGGGTAGTAGCAGAGGAGCTCGCTTATGTTGCTGGCTATTCGGTCCGATCGGTGCGGGAAGCTGGTATCGATGATGCCTTGAGTAAATCCATGCCAGGCTACAAAAGACCAAAAGCCTCCCGTCCGGGCAATTCAAAGCCGAGGCCTCACGAGGGCGCGGGTCGAAAACGGCATCATGACATGGGTGATAAACCACCTGGCACGTGAAGTGAGATGGATCCATTCCCTCGCGGTAGTCAGATGATGCTTATCACACTAAGCTGATGATCTAAGACAATGCGTTGAGGCGATTATGGGAAAAGATCTATTCGGACTGGGTGATAACGATATCGCGGAGCTCGATCGTAAAAACCGTGATGAGCTGCTTGCGCGCAATCCCGACAACCAGCCGGAAGTGACCTTGGAAATGTGGACGCTTGCCCACCTCACCCGCGGTGACCAAAAGGTGAGAACCGTGGTATTCGGCGTCGTGAGTGAATGTCTGACTGATGACTACATGACTGGCGATATCGTGTGCAGCACTTCCTTGCTAGATACGCCACCGCACCCGAAGCGGCGGATCTATGTTAGTCAGATGCTACGCTATGAGTGTAAAGGTGCCGGGAGTGAAATCACGATCCCAGAAGATGAGCTCAACAGCCGGCTACCGGCTCCCGAAGCGGGAGTTAATGATTTTGAGCATCACCAAAGCAGTGGTGAACAATGAGACCGTTACTGTGCCTCGATCTTGAAGGAACATTGATCAGCAACGCTGTATCCCAAATCCCAAGACCTGGTCTTTTCCAGTTTCTTGAGCAAGTAGCAAAACTCTGTGATCTGATGCTTTACACCAGCGTGAGTTTTGAGCGGGTAGAGGGTATTCGAAACCTTTTGGTAAAAGAGGATGTGGTTCCCGTCTGGTTCCGAGATATTTCCGTTATCCGACCGGAGAATACTCACAAGCCGAAGATAGCATGCGGCCGGCAGGACGCTTTTTTGCTTGATGATCAGTCCGGTGTAATAGTTCCAGGTGAAGAGGATTGGCTGGTCGCAATTCCTGAATATCTTCCGCCTTATTCTGATAATGACCGAGCACTCGACCGCGCGCTTGAAGATATTAAAATTCGAGTTCGGTTATTGGAGCCGTCCGTTCGAATTGAACTCAAAGACCTGTGACGCAAGTGCGTCGAATCCCCAACCCAGCTTTAATCCTGCATAAAGATCGAAACAACTTTCGTCGCACATGAGTTGGTGAGCTACCATCTTGGAAATACTTATTTAGACCCACTCAGACAGAGCGCGGCAGTTTAAATCACAATATTAATGATTCATTCCATCATTCAAAATGTAGCAAAGCGATTAGGTTCATGAGAGATCTTGGATTAATGGGCGAGAACACCTTCTCCCTATGGTGTGCAGAGGCAGGCTTAGTGGCGAACCCATCGAACATAGACAAAACGGGCTGGGATTTCTTTGTTGAGTTCCCATTCAAGACCGGAGTGATTCCCTCACAGGTCCATCGGCCGGCATTTGAGTGCAAGGTTCAAGTAAAATCAACAGACAAAACCGATAGAAGTCTGCAAATAACTCTCTCTAATCTGAGGCGGCTTGTTACCGGACAGATGCCGGCTTTCCTCGTTTTTATCGAGTTTGATGGAAAAGAGGTCGCTCAGAGAGCTTTCGTGGTTCATGTAGACAATGATCTTATCTCGAAAGTTCTTCGAAAGCTGCATAAAATAGAACAAAGCGATGATGAAAATAATTTCCATAAAAGAAAAATGACAATCCATTATGATGATAGAAATCGTTTGGAAAAAGCGAATGGAGAATTTTTGAAGCGCTATTTTGAGGATTCGATTGGCGACGATATTTCCAGTTATATATTAAAGAAGAAGACGCATCTAGAGTCGACAGGATATGAGGAGGGCTATAAACAAATAACCTTTGAGACAAAAGGCGAGGAAAACTTAAAAAGGCTTATCGACGTTTCTTTGGGTATTGAAGAAGAGGTTGAGTTGTCGTCTTTCAAAGGTATGGATAAAAGATTTGGAGTCTTAAGTGAAGACGCCAGATTAAAATCCGAAAGCGGTAAATTAAGCATGCCAAACCTAAAGCCTACAGCAGTTGGTGAAATTAATTTTCGGTATGATAGGCTTTCAACCGGTTTAGTTTATAAGTGTCATTATTTTAATTCACCATTTAATCAGATGGTAAACGAGGATCTTCAAAGAATAAGAATAAAGGGAGATTTTTTCGAGATTTTAATGAATCCGCGTACAGGGGCGTCGAAATTTAATTTCTCTCTCTCAGATAGGATGGAGTTACAGGCTCTAAGAAAAGCGCTTAAATTATTAAAGTTGCTAAGCTGTCCAAAAAGAACCATTGATATAGAACTTAACCTTGAAAGTCTTCGGAAAATAAATTTCAAGTTGTCCTCATCCGAATTGGAATTTGAATTTCCTGATGAACTTGAGGCATTAGATAAAGCGGCCAACATCGTAAAAGTTTTTGATGTTGAAGATTCAGTTTATGTTTCGCTTGACGAGCTTTCAAAATTCCAAATTCGCATCATGCAATTTAGCGATATTATAAGCAATTCTGATAGCTTTATGAGAGTAGAATTTAGCATAAAAGAGCCTGGATTCGAGACAAATAATGAAGCTGCATGTATTTCTCTAGTTACGGTGCCGATAGGAAGTCATATTTTCGGTGTCATTTTTGTGGTTGCTGGCTCTGTAAAGGAAGAAAGTGAAAATAGATATAGCTTGACTTCTAATACCATTATGGTTGAGCGAAAGATGGTCTGTAAAATCGATGAAACTATAGAAAGTGATATCTTGACCGCTGAGGTTGAGGAAATAGAGGATAAATACAAAAGCCGATATTCTGTTGTAAATCTTTTTGAAAAAAGCAAGAAAGAGTGATTGGTTTGTTGGTAAAGGATGGGAGTTATTGTCAAATCTGGTGTATGACCATCAGGCAGCGTTCCTGTCAGATTGGTCTTCCACCTCTATTCCATCCTGAAACTGTACGTTGTCCACGACCAGCTTCAGTTGGTCGAACCCCTTGATC
>Ga0207884_1000403_pt1 | contig 27802 bp, 23 predicted proteins | sample MalvirmetaMSP144_FD_184236 | JGI IMG/M metagenome (GOLD analysis project Ga0207884, IMG submission 184236) | Marine viral communities from the Deep Pacific Ocean - MSP-144 (SPAdes) | ecosystem: Environmental > Aquatic > Marine > Oceanic | place: Pacific Ocean | collected 2011-07-08 | reverse complement strand
AGTATTGATTGCTATCAAACACTAACGAATCTATTGTAAGCCCATTTTTACCACTAACCAATGGTCGGTAATTGAATGAGAACGAGGAATCTAGATTTCCAAGTAACTGTTGTCTTCTTAAGTAATCTTGAATAATAGGCGTTCCCAACGGGATTGATTGACCGATTAATTGCTGGCCACACATTAGCAATGTATACGCAAGTAATATTGTTTTCTTCATCTTTTCGTAAAAACAGTAACAGATAGGTTGTCTAGTGACCAACTCTCGTCACATATAGGGCTATTTGAATCGGGTTGTACTAAACGATCATAGAAGCTTATGACCGTATTATTTCTTTTATGCAGAAAGATTTTGTCAAACTTGTATAGTGAAGTCCCATCTGGAGAGTCCTGCCAAAGGCATCTACCAGGAAGGCTGGTAGAAACAGCTTCTAATTTTGAATCGTTGGGGAATGGGAACTGCCGAGGATAAGATTGGCTATAGCAGAAACCAGGGATACATAATCCATTGGAGAAAGTAGTTTCAAAATATAATTTTTCAGAGGCTTTTAGGTTATCGTCTGGGTCAAATTCTATAATCCATGCATCATGGTCCTCCCCTGAGGGATTGGTTCCATTGGAATTTCCATCCCACGAATCGTGAATGTATAGGTCAAAGGAAACTCTTATATATTGATGGTCGGGTAAGTTATTTAATGAAAGTTGAAAACCGCTATTATTGAAATTTCCCATCACAAAATCTCCATCAAATTCTGAAATGTAAACCCCAGATATGCCAGTGTAATCTTCATTGTCAAAATCATTGAAGTAAATAAATTTCTCATCAGGAATAGCTTCCTCACAGGAAAGAATGAGCAATGCAATAAGAGTAAATGGGACTAGCTGTTTAATCATTCTAGCAAATACAAACTTAGTATTGGTAATTGGTTGTCAAAAATGGAGAACTTATTCGGAAAATTCATGTAAAGTTAGAAGAACTTGATTTTCCATTTTGGAATTGAAAACTCGAATAGTCGTTTGACCCCTGTGAGCAATATGATGATAGGTGGTGTTTTAAGATTTAATATCTTTGTTAAACTTAATTTTTCAGCCTTGAGATTTGTTCTATTTACTTTCTTACTTTTTGTCAAGAGCTTAATGGTTGCCCAAGTGTCATCGGGAAATAAGGATACCGTTAACTTAGAATTAAAGTCAGGTATTCTTCTTTCTTCCAAAAGCTTCGCTCCATTCTACCTTGTCAATAACCAATATGGAGAAGTGGATGCAGGTGCACTTGTTTTTCTAAAAGGGGAGGTGGGGTATAAAAGAACCATAAGTGAGTCGTGGAATCTTTTATCAGGCTTGGGATTTCGCAATGAAAGGTTCTCTACGTATCATGTTGGTGCTAAATTCAAGGACTGGGAATTTACGGTAGGAAGAGCCAAGGGAGTTTATGGAGGGTTAAACTCTGGGCTTTCATCAGGTTCTTTGGCCATGAGTGAAAATGCATTACCACTTCCAATGATTGAGCTTAGTTTGAATGAGTTTAAGTCTGTCCCTTTTACTCATGGTTACTTGAAGTTTAGAGGCTCTTTGAGTCAGAGGTGGATGGAGGAAGATCGATATATTTCAAACGCATTGCTTCATGGAAAGACCTTTTATGGGATGGCCGATTTAGATGATTTAATCGGATTACAAATTTCATCTGGGATAGTTCATTTTGCTCAATATGGTGGCGTTTCACCCCAAGGGGATAAGCAGCCGAGTAGTTTGAATGACTATTTTCGAGTGTTTATGGGTAGAGGGATTCATAACCCAGATGGCACTAGTGCTGGTGAAGGAAATGCCATCGGTAATCACCTTGGCTTAACCGAGTTTACTTTTAGAAAAAGGTTGGGTGATCATACCTTAAGTTTGAACTATCAAAAGCCGTTTGAAGACGCGGGTAGTATTCAGTTTATAAGTTTTAAGGACTTTTTAATTGGATTAGAATGGGGCTTACCAAAGAGGGAATATCTGGTGAGTAAGTTTTATGTTGAGGTTGTAAGAACAAAATGGCAAAGTGGGCGAGGGCTACCTGACCCAACAGATGATGTTCAAACAGAAGAAGACAATAGGGGCAATGAGTTTGGTGAAAGAGATGACATCTATAATAACTATCTATATCGTTCGGGTTGGACTTATCATGATCAGGTGATCGGAAACCCATTGATTTTGACTTATCGGCATACACTTAATTTTCTGGACCCATACCCTGATTATGGGGTGGCCATTGCGAATAATCGGTTAACAGCACTTCATATTGGTATAGAGGGGGATTTCAGCTCAAAAATTACCTATAAAGGGTTATTTACTTACTCAAAAAACTTTGGTACTTATGCTGGTATATATGAGGGTAGATTTAATTGGGGGGGTATAGATAGAGACCCAAGTTTTGAGTATGTTTTTCTTCCAGCAAAAAAACAAGTATATACTTCTGTTGAGGTTAGCTATAATGAAGCTTTTAATCTTAAGCCCTTAGGTTTAAATCTTAGGCTGGCGAATGATTCGGGTGAGTTGTATAATGCATTTGGCTTAGAGATGTCAGTTTTATATAGATTGTCAAATTATTAATTCGAAAAACTATAAGCTCGTGGTATGAGTTGTTTTAATATCTTTGTGCCAGTATACTTTTTATGAGTTAATTAAAAATAAGATACCTCTCAAACTGTGAGAAAGAGATTTAATAGATATTTCCCTTATTTATTTGTGTTAGGGGAAATGATTGTTTTAACAATCATTTTCTTTAGCTCTCTATTCATAGCAGAGGGTGAGTTTGCTGTTGACAAACCATATTTATTATTATTGTTAATTTATTTATCTGTTTGGCCAATTATATCATACCTGAATAAGGATTATAAAATTGGTAGAGCAGTAAGTTATTACAATACATTTAAAAAGGCTTTTTTTAGTGTATTCATTTTCATTTCTGCCATTTCTATTTTTTGGTTGTTCTCTCAATCTGAATCGCTAGAACGACATTTCTTAACTACCCTGGTACTACTTCTGTTTCTGTGGTTGACAATTTACAGAGTTTCAGTACATCTTATTTTGGATAAGTATAGACAGTTTGGAGGTAATATTAGGTATGCTGTTATACTTGGTTATGATGAACTTGGTACTAAATTGTTTGACACCCTTAAAAGGAAAAGCCACTATGGAATTAGATGTATTGGCTTTTATGGTGATGTCAAAGATGGAATTGAGAACTATTCATACTTGGGAAGCTTCAAAGATTTTATCAAAGCAGATTTAGAGAGTATAGATCATATTTATGTAAGTGAAAGAGCTCCTAAATATGTGTTAGAAAAAGCAATAGAAATTGGAGAAAACAGTCTAAAAAGAGTAAAGCTTTTACCTGAATTCAAGACAGAGGCAATCAAGAGTTTTGTGCTTCGAAGATATGATGCAGTACCTGTAATAGATGTAAACAATTTACCGCTAGATGCTAAGGTTAATACCTTTGTAAAGCGAATTTTCGATGTGGTGTTTGCCACATTTATGTTTGTGTTCGTTTTGAGTTGGATGTATCCGATTTTTGGGTTGATCATAAAACTAGAGTCTAAAGGGCCAATATTGTTTAAACAACTCAGACATGGAAAGGGGAATACACCATTTTACTGTTATAAATTCCGAACTATGATAGAGAACAGCGAAGCTGATTTTACATGGGCCAGTAAGAATGATCCTCGGATAACCAAGTTTGGGGCTTTTTTAAGAAGAACTAGTTTAGATGAATTTCCTCAATTTTTCAATGTGTTAATTGGCAATATGTCAATTGTTGGGCCAAGGCCTCACCCGCTGTCACTCAATAAAGCGTATGAAGCTAAAATAGAAAAATATGCTAAACGACACGCTTACAAGCCAGGGGTTACAGGTTTGGCACAAGCCATGGGTTTTAGAGGTGAAATAACGGATTATTATCAAATGAATTCTAGAGTAAGGTTAGATAGGTTCTATCTCCAGAACTGGTCTTTTATATTAGATATTAAGATTATATTCCTTACGATTTATGCTTTGGTTAAAGGTCAGAAGTTAGCTTATTAGGCTTTTGAAATTATAGAGTGAAGGTTGCTATTTATTGAAGATAATGTCCTTTTGGAACTCTATTCTAAAGCCTAGGTTTGAAGAGTAGCTTCCCCAGTTATACTCTGTCCCAATTAAGATCCTACTTTTTGCTAAACTAAAGCTTCCATTCAACACAAGAGAGCTAAGCTTTATGGAGGATTCTAATGGGGTGAGTTTCGTTCCGTAATTCTCGAATTGTCTGAAGGAAAGATTGTACGTAACATTCTGAATGCAGCCTTGAGAGTAAATACTGAGACCTTTCACCACATTATTTATAGTATTTTCTTCTTTGTTCTCTGCATTGAGAATTAGAAATATAGGACTTCCAATGACTTGATTATTATAAGTCCATCCGTTTCGATAAACACTGTTGTTTAAGAAATCATCTGGGCCAGAACCAATTCCATCAAGAGAGCCTCCTTGGTTGGAAGTATTAACAAATTCAAAACCCAATTCACTTATAAAGCCGAGTTTATGAGTTTGATTAACCGAGAACCCATATATTCCAGCATTCCAATTTTTCGGTTTCAAGCCAGAACCATCTTCCCATAACCACTGAATATAATTTATTATATGCCAATCGCTTCCAAAGTTAATTTTGATTTGAAAATCCCAAGTTCCAAGATGATTTCCTAATGCATTCAATTTATCTGTACCCAATGCGTCATTTGCTCCTTTGCCAGCGGTTAGTATACGCATGAAATTTCTAAATCCAGTTGGTTGGCTAATGTTGCTTCGAATATTTTTTCCACCCCATTGTGCATTATGAGTTATTCCAAAGCTGAATTCAGCGGGGACATTTTTAGGGTGAAACTTAAAGTGAAGGTATTTCTGGTGAAGAAATGCATTGCTTTGGTATCTATTAGCTTCAAACCAACCATGAGCTATATATCCTTTAACACTTAAGAATGAGCTAAAAATGGGTAGCCAATTACGGGTTTGAATCGAAAACTTCGGTATTGGTCTGGCATTGTTCCCATTGATAAGATTTCCAAAACCAAGATTGTTGTTATTACCAAAAAATTCATGCTTTTGGCCAAAAGTAAAGAGGAAATTCGAGTAACTAATACCAAAATAGTTTTGAATAAACCTACCACTAACATCACCTGAAACCGAGCCTATCCATTCAACACCATAGAAATAATCAAGGTTTTCTTTTGAGCTGATCTTTTTTCTTAGATGTAAATTGCTATAAATAAAGTTAGACTCCCCACTTCTAAAACGTTGACTATTGTTCCCTTGCATCCAAAATGGCAGCGTATCTTTAGAGGAGGTTATTCCTCCTTGAGTTAGCGTGAGAGCGTGAGAATATCGAGTAGAATCATTTTGGAGCTGGAAACCCAATAACGATTGAGTATAAAGTACCAAGAAGACGGTAAAGGCTTTTTTCAATAACATGTAATTAAGACACCATGAAATAAGATATGGTTGTACTCTTATTTTATATAGTGTTCGAAATTTTTATGGTCCTTATCAAAAAGTTTCTCTTCTGGAAGTGACTTGAAGTAATCATAGGTTATTTTTAAACCTTCGGCACGCGATATTTTAGGCTCCCAGCCAAGTATTTCTCTGGCTTTATCAATGTTGGGTTGTCTTTGCATAGGGTCATCTTTCGGTAATGGCTTATAAATGACTTTCTGCTGAGTACCCGTTAATTTAATAATCTCTTCTGCAAATTGAGAAATAGTAATTTCATCAGGGTTACCAATATTGACTGGTTGAGCATAGTCTGATAAAAGAAGACGATAAATACCCTCGACTAAGTCATCTACATAGCAGAAAGATCTCGTTTGTGATCCATCCCCAAAAACAGTCAAGTCCTCACCACGTAAAGCTTGGCCAATAAAAGCTGGCAATACACGTCCATCATTTAGGCGCATTCTTGGGCCGTAGGTATTGAAAATTCTTACAATACGTGTTTCTAGTTTATGATAGGTGTGATAAGCCATGGTCATGGCTTCTTGAAATCTTTTGGCTTCATCATACACTCCCCTTGGTCCCACAGGGTTTACGTTACCGTAATATTCTTCAGTTTGAGGGTGAACCATAGGATCACCGTATACTTCGGAAGTTGAAGCAATAAGCATTCGTGCACCTTTATTTAAGGCTAATCCTAAAAGATTATGAGTACCTAAAGAGCCCACTTTTAAAGTTTGGATGGGAATCTTTAGATAATCAATTGGGCTTGCTGGTGAGGCAAAGTGAAGTACGTAATCGAGTTTTCCAGCTACATGCACAAACTTGGAAACATCATGATGATGAAATTCAAACTGCTCTAAGGGCATAAGGTGCTCAATATTGGAGAGGTGGCCTGTAATAAGGTTGTCCATACCAATTACATGATATCCTTCTTTTATAAAGCGATCACATAAATGAGACCCAAGAAATCCAGCTGCGCCTGTTATTAAAACTCGCTTCATAATTATATACCTATACCGTAGTAATCAAAACCAAGGTTTTTAACCTCTTGCTTATCATATATATTTCTTCCATCAAAAATTACTTTTGATTTCATCAGTTTTGCTACTACATCAAAGTTAGGAATTCTAAACTCTGGCCATTCCGTAACCAAAAGAAGTGCATCTGCATCAATAAGCGTGTCGTACTCATCTTTTGCATAAGTAACGGTGTCTTTTAAGTCGTGCTTAGCTTCTTCCATTGCAATTGGGTCATAAGCCTTTACTTTAGCACCCATTTCCAATAAAGCATTGATAATTACGATAGAAGGGGCTTCCCTCATATCATCAGTTTTAGGTTTGAATGAAAGTCCCCAAATTGCAAATGTTTTACCTTTAAGGTCGTTACCGAAGTGAGACTTCACTTTGGTTACCATAACAGACTTTTGGCGCTCATTTACTTCTTCAACAGCCTTCAAAACTGACATGATATATCCATTATCTTCGGCTGTTTTAATTAAAGCTTTTACATCTTTAGGGAAGCAAGACCCACCATAGCCTACGCCTGGGTATATAAATTTATTTCCAATTCTATTATCGCTGCCGATGCCCTTACGCACCATATTTACATCGGCTCCCATAATTTCGCAAAGGTTGGCAATGTCGTTCATGAAACTAATTTTTGTAGCCAGCATTGAGTTTGCTGCATACTTAGTCATTTCAGCCGATGGCACATCCATGAAAATAGTTGGATGTCCGTTAAGAAGAAAAGGCTTGTAAAGCTTCTTCATCATTTCTTCTGCCTTTTCTGATTCTACACCAACCACTATTCTATCTGGTTTTAGAAAATCAGCGATAGCTGCACCTTCTTTCAAGAACTCAGGATTTGAAGCAACATCAAATGGAATATCTACTCCTCTTCTTTTTAAAGCTTCGGCTACTTCTTTTTTTACTTTTTGGGCTGTTCCTACTGGTACGGTGCTTTTAGTCACTACTACCATGTAGTTATTCATGTTTTCGCCAATAGATTTAGCTACGGCTAGAACATACTTTAGATCGGCACTTCCATCTTCTCCAGGGGGGGTTCCTACGGCAATAAACGCTGTTTCGCAACCTTGAATGCTTTCAGCTAAATTAGTTGAAAAATGCAGGCGACCTTTTTCATAATTCTTCTTCACCATGGTTTCTAAACCAGGCTCATATATTGGCATTATGCCTTCTTTAAGGCCGTCAATTTTTTTCTGATCAATATCGATACAAGTCACATCGATGCCTACTTCGGCAAAACATGTTCCTGTTACTAAACCTACATAACCTGTACCTACTACTGCTATTTTCATGCGAACTAAATTTTATAGAAGTTTATGATAGACTTTCCGCTGGTCAAAATTAAACCGAACAAATTAGAAATTGACCAGATTTATGATTTTTCTCTTGAACAATTAAACCTCTTTCTTTAGTGTTAATTGCCAATTCCAAGAGTCTTGGAGAGAGTCTCTGAGTGATTTTTCGGTTTTCCAACCTAATACTTTTGTGGATTTAGTAACATCTGCATAAATTTTCTCGATGTCACCACTTCTCTTGTCTCCAATTTTGTATTTCAGTTTAGTGCCAGATACTTCTTCGAAAGTATTTACTATTTCAAGTACGGTATTGCCATGTCCAGTCCCAATATTGAAAATATCGAAAGACAAATCGGAGTGTTGAGTTAAGTACTCTAAACTCTTTACATGAGCTTTAGCCAAATCTACAACGTGAATATAATCTCTGACGCAGGAGCCATCTTTTGTATCATAGTTGTCACCAAACACAGTAAGTTGTTCTCTCCAGCCTGCAGCAGTTTGAGTAATAAAGGGAACCAAATTGTTAGGAACCCCTAACGGTAGCTCACCTATTTCAGAGGAAGGGTGCGCACCAACTGGGTTAAAATAGCGTAAGGCAATAGCTCTAAATGACTTATCTGAAACCGAGGTATCCTCAATAATTTCTTCACAAACTTGTTTGGTGTTGCCGTAAGGCGACTCGGCAGTTTTCTTAGGGCTTTGCTCCGTAACTGGGAGTTGGTCAGGTTGCCCATATACCGTACATGATGAAGAGAATATTAGCTTTTCAATACCTTCTTCTTTCATCAAACGAATAAGGGTCATTAAGGAACCCACATTGTTTTCGTAGTATTCTAAGGGTTTTGCTACAGACTCACCAACTGCTTTAAATGCAGCGAAATGGATTACTCCTGAAATTTGGTGATCTTTGAAAACCTGTCTGAAAGCTTCTTTATCGTTGCAGTCAACTTTGTAAAAAGTAAAATCCTTACTTGTTATATTCTTAAGGCCTGTTAAAACCGACTTTCTAGAGTTGGATAAATTATCAACTATAATGGGGTTATAACCTGCATTATGGAGTTCAACAACGGTATGTGAACCGATATAACCAGCACCACCTGTAACAAGGATATTCTGCATAAACACAAATTTAGAAGCTTAGAGGGATTAATTAATATCAAACCCTATTTTTGTACCGAAATACTAATGCAATATGTCGAATTCGATCGAAGAAATTAAGAAGGAGGTAGAAGCCTTTGTGGTAAGTTCTGAAACTGAGCTAGAGGCTTTTAGAATGCGATTCATCAGCCGGAAGAGCGTCATAGGTGAGCTTTTTGGTGACATGAAATCTGTTCCTGCTGAGGAAAGGAAGGCATATGGCCAAAATGTTAATGCTTTAAAGAACCTTGCTGAAGAACGCTTTCAATTCCATATTGATAATTTAAAATCTGGATCAAAAAAGGTAGAAGATCATGCTGACCTAACTTTACCTCCAATTGAAGATCATTTTGGTTCTATTCATCCGTTGACTGCAACGCGCCAAAGGTTTATCGAAATCTTCGAAAGAATTGGCTTTAATGTTTCTTCTGGGCCTGAGATTGAAGATGACTGGCATAACTTTACTGCACTGAATTTCCCTGAAAACCACCCTGCAAGGGAAATGCAAGATACTTTCTTTTTAGAGAAGAATCCCGACATCGCTTTAAGAACACATACCTCGTCCGTTCAGATTAGGGTGATGGAAAATGAAAAGCCTCCAATCAGAACGCTTTCTCCAGGAAGGGTTTTTAGAAATGAGGCGATTTCTGCCAGAGCGCATTGTGTATTTCATCAAATGGAAGGCTTGTACATCGATAAAGGGGTTTCGTTTGCCGATTTGAAACAAACGCTTTATCATTTCGCTAAAGAAATGTATACCAAAGATACTCAAGTACGATTCAGGCCCTCATATTTCCCTTTTACAGAGCCTAGTGCAGAGATTGATATTTCTTGTCAGATATGTCATGGCGAAGGCTGTAACATTTGTAAGTATAGTGGTTGGGTAGAAATTGGTGGTGCTGGAATGGTAGATCCAAATGTGCTAGAAAATTGTGGAATTGACTCTTCAGTGTATTCTGGCTTTGCTTTTGGAATGGGGATAGAACGTATTACTATGCTTCGGTACGGAATTAAAGATTTACGTTTGTTTACAGAAAACGACATTCGCTTTTTAAAGCAATTCAATTCGCTATGATGCAATTACAAGACATTAAGAAAGTTGGGGTAGTAGGGGCTGGAACTATGGGGCAGGGCATCGCTCAGATTTCTGCCTTAGCTGGTTATAGTGTAGTGTTGTATGACCTCCAGTCTTCTGCTTTGGATACTGCCAAAAAGAATATTGAGAAGAATTTAGATAAGGGAATTGAACGAGGTAAAGTTACCGCTGAAGAAAAGAATCAAGCGCTTTCTAATATTACTTTCAGCACCGATTTTGAATTACTAAAGGCCGACATTATTATTGAAGCTATAGTAGAAAGGCTTGACGTGAAAAAAGAGCTGTTTGAAAAACTAGAAAATCAGAACTCTGAAAAAACCATTTTAGCTTCAAACACTTCTTCCATTCCCATTACAAGAATCGCAAGAGACTTGAGGCACCCAGAGCGTTTTGTAGGAATGCACTTTTTTAACCCTGCCCATATCATGAAATTGGTAGAGGTAATTTCTGGGGTTGCTACTTCAGACGATACTTCAAAAGTGGTTTATGAATTGGCTAAAGTACTAGGGAAAGTGCCAGTTATGGCAAAAGATGCTCCCGGATTTATTGTTAACAGAGTAGCCCGTAACTTCTATGTTGAAGGACTAAAAGTGCTAGAAGAAGGAGTCTCTGACGTTAAAGGAATCGATCGACTTGTGGAGGCTTCTGGTTTTAAAATGGGGCCATTTAGGTTAATGGATTTAATTGGTGTGGATACTAATTTTTCAGTAACCACGTCAATGTTTAATGCATTTCATCAAGACCCAAAATTCAGGCCTTCGCGCATTCAAGAGCAGAAGGTTGATGCTGGCCATCATGGCCGTAAATCTGGAAAAGGATTTTACGATTATTCAGCTTAAAGTAATTCTTCGATCAATTTATCGATAGTAATACCTTCGGCTTCTGCCTTAAAGTTTCTCACGATTCTATGACGTAGAATTGGTTTAGCCACGGCTTTTACGTCTTCTATATCAGGAGAATACTTGTTATTGAGCAAAGCATTGCACTTGGCGGCAATAATCAAGTTTTGAGATGCTCTTGGCCCAGCACCCCACTCTACATACTCCTTAGTAATGGCTGGAGCTCTTTCTGAATCAACCCTAGTTTTATGAACTAGGTTAACGGCATATTCAACAACATTATCGGCAACGGGTACTCTACGCACCAAATGCTGGTAAGCCAATACCTCTTCGGCACCAAGTACCTTGTTGACTATTTTTTGTTCATCAGTAGTTGTCCCTTTTACAATATCAATTTCAGATGCGAATGAAGGGTATGTCAATTGAATATTGAATAAGAAACGGTCTAACTGAGCTTCTGGTAGAGGATATGTTCCTTCTTGTTCAATTGGGTTTTGGGTAGCTAGTACAAAGAATGGCTTTTGTAATTGAAATGTTTGACCTGCTACTGTAACTGCGTACTCCTGCATGGCCTCTAACAAAGCGGCTTGTGTTTTTGGAGGAGTCCTGTTGATCTCATCTGCCAAAATAATGTTGGCGAAGATTGGGCCTTGAATAAATTTGAAATTTCTGTCTTTGTCCAAAGTTTCTGCACCCAGAATATCTGAAGGCATTAAATCTGGAGTAAACTGAATTCGATTGAATTTAAGGTCTAAAGCAGAAGAAATTGTGCTGATGAGCAGAGTTTTAGCCAAGCCGGGAACGCCTACCAAAAGGCTGTGACCCTGACAAAAAATTGAAGTCAAAAGTAGATTAACCACTTCATCTTGACCAATTATAACTTTTGAGATTTCCTTTTTAAGAACATTGAAATCCTCAAAAAACTTATTTGCAAGGGCTACTTCCGACTTTACTTCTTCCATTCTTATTTATCGTTCGTTATTCCGCAACGGTTAAATTCAGGGTCAACCATTACGTAAACTTCTTTCATTTTTTCCTTAATATACTCACTTCTTTTTTGTGCTTTTTTCATTTGCAAAGTGGCCGCTCTCAATTTTTCATAATCGTCAGTCATATTCGCTCTGTGCGGTTTAGTCTTAGATTTAAAGTAGATAATTTGAGCTGCTTTTGTGCCGTCAGGCATATCAATGATTTCAGGCTTAGATATGTCTCCCTCTTTCATTTCATCAATGATAAAAAACATGGTTGGGTCTAAGTTGTCTGATGGAATTTTATTCGATCCAAACTGACCACTCAAGAATCCGCCATTTACCTTAGTACCTTCATCGTCAGAATATTGTTTCGCTACAGAGGCAAAAGTTATACTGTCGGATAAAATAAGGGTTCTAAGGCTATCTAAAAGATTAGAAGTGTTTTGAATGTCTTGCTCGGTTGGCTTAGGTGTAATGAGGATATGACGTGAATTATATTCGTTTCCTCGCTTTTCTACCAATTGTATTAGGTGTATTCCGAAAGAGGAAACTACGGGCATTGAGATTTCACCAGGTTTTAGGGCCAAAGCTCCAGCTTCAAAAGCAGGATCCATTTGTCCTCTTTTAGCGAAGCCTAGGTTTCCACCATTAGGGCCTGAAGGTCCTTGTGAATTTTCAATGGCCAAAATTTCAAAGTTTTCACCTTTCATGGCTCTTTCTCTAATCTTCATTAACTGATCCTTCACTTTTTGAACTTCCGTTTCATTTGGTTCAGGCTTTTTAATGATAATGCCAATTTCAAACTCGGTATTGAAAAGAGGCAAACTGTCTTTAGGAATATTATTGAAAAACCTGCGAATTTCTGCTGGTGTTACGGTTACAGCACTTAGTATATTTTCTTCTTGAGCACTTACTCTCAATTGTTCTTCAATGCTAGGCCGTAATTCTTCCATTAATTGATCAACAGATTTTCCATAAGCTCGCTGGATTTCACGCTCTGAGCCAACTTGCTGAATTATATTCTGCATTCTCATTTGAAGCTCATAATCTACTCTGCCAACACCTACATCTACAGAGTCTAATTCTGACATGGCCAATAAGAGCTTGGTTTCAATCATTTGCTCCAAAATCAAGCAGCGGGCATCGCCTGTGAAATTTGCAGCCTCGCCACTAGATAAAAATCCAGCATAAGCCTGCTCAACCTCACTTTTAAGGATGATATGGTTATCCACTTTGGCCACAATCTTATCTACTACCTCTTGCCCAAAAGAGAGGTTTAGTGAAAGCACTGTGAGCAGCATTACTGCCAATCCGTTATTTATAAATTTCGTAATCCTCATTTTTTTTCGCTCTTTCATAAACTTTGTTCTCCAGACTCTTAGCGATATCTACCTTGCGCTTGTTAATAATAATGTTTTTAATGTCTTCCTTAACATACTCCATCGGAGAAACTTGCTCGGATAGCTTGAATTCGTGAATTCTGAAAAGGTAAAGATATAGAGAATCTGACTCTTCAACGTATCGGTTTCTTCTTAGAAACTGAATCTTATTTTCAATGGTGGAAAAGGGGGAGTTCTTAATCAGGTCATCAAAGTTAATCCATGTGGAATCTTGAAGCGAGAAATCACTTGCAAACTGAAACCCATAGGATTTAAGTGACTCTAGGTCTTCTGGCCTATCTGACTTCATCCACCTTCTAACATCTGCTTTCTTTTGTGCTGCTTGTAAAATTTTCAGGTACCTACCTTTTAGAATGTTCTGTCGGAGCTGAAAGTTTTCAATGTTGTCATTATAATATTGTCTGATTTCTTCTTCACTAACTTCTCTGTCTAGCTGTTGTTCTACCATTAGCTTTTGGTATTCATAAGAGATAAGTGTGTAGCGATAGGCATCTACTTTTCTTTGAATCTCGGTCTGATCGATGTTGCTATTGTTAGAAGCTTCCCTCACGAATAGCTCTTTTTTTATCCAATTGTCAATAAAGCGCTCAGTTATTCTTGCGCTATCTTCAGAAGACATACTTGCGTCTGTCAAACCATTGATGTCCGTTCTAAACAAAAAGGTATTACCCACCCTTGCTACAAGGTTTTCGCTATTGTCCACCGTATTTTCCGACTCCATACCGAGAAATTCGCAAGAACTAAAAGCGAGTAAAGTAATTAGTAATATGTAGTATTTACCTTTTTTCATCAGAAGCGATTTGCTTCAATACGTTAGTGTCAATCTCAATTTTATTGGTTTTTCTTAAAGCCTTTAGCCACTCTAGTTCCAACCAATTTTGGTAATCTGCCATCACTTGGCCTTTTACCTCCTCTAAACGATATAAACCCTTGGGGATTATTTCTTCAATGGCGTAAACTCGCTTTTCTGAGGGCTGACTAAAAAGAGTATGCTCTTTCCAGTTTTTTGCGAAATTAGGTAAATCCTCGCGTTGATATGTTCTTTTAGCAATTTTTAACGCACTAAAGACTTGAGGCTCAAGCTGAGCCTTCAGTCCACTTTCGAAAGATGAGTTCTTTGCCCACTTAAAAGTATTCAGTAATTTATCTAGGTTTTCAGAATTGGCCGATTCAATAACCCAAACTGAAGCTCTTTCTGGAGCTGTGTAATTTTCTTTATTTGAATTGAAAAAAGACTTTAGACCTATACTGTCTTCGATTGCTTTGTTCCACACTTCTTTTTCCATTACTTCGAAAAGCATAAGCCCTTCTCTATATTCATTCAGTAGGAAAGCATATTCAGGGTATTTTTGAGGAGCCAAACCGTCTTCATGCAATATGATTTGCTCTCGTTCAAAGAGCTTATAACGGTTCCATAAGGAAGCTGGAGTAATTTGGTTTGCATTCCCCAGTGAGTTAAAGAATTTGGAATAAGGAATTTCTTCCTCTCCAATTCTAAAAATGGACTGAGCGGATAATTTGGGTAGATTCAAATCTGGTAAGCCTACGGCCGCAATTTGCGCTATTGTATTCTGAAGAAGGGGTAAGTCCTGTTCAAAACCATTTTCGTGTTTTAATTTATTTACCAATACTTCTGGCGACAATTGATTTCTGCCTGAGCGCCTAATGTTTTCAGAAATCTTTGGTCTTAAATCTTCCAAAGAAGGCCTTTTTTCTACGGCATCGAGGCGGATAATATGCCAACCGTATGATGTTTCTAGTGGAGGGGCAATTTCTCCTGAATTTTTAAGCCCATAAGCAACATTCAAAAACTCTTCGGGTAACTGGCCACTACCAGAAAAAGGAAGAGATCCTCCATTGAGTTGGGTCTGACTATCGTCTGTATACTGTTTGCAGAGCCCTTTCCAGTCGCCACCATTTTGAATGGAATCATAAATGGTTTTGATCAACTGGTTTCCGCTCTCTCTAGAACGTCCGTTTTTAGTCAGAAAAATATGAGATGTTTTTACCCTCCCTTTTGTCTCTCTTTTATCATTTACCTTAATGATGTGATAGCCGAATTGCGAACGTATAATTTTTGAAATACCTCCAACAGGTGTTTCGTAGGCTCCATTTTCAAAGGGATAAACCATAGACATGGCAGTAAACCAACCCAAACTTCCTCCATTTTTTGCTGAACCATCTTGAGAATTGTTTCTAGCCAAAAGAGCAAAATCGGCTCCGTTTAAGGCTTCATTCCTTAGGCTATCCGTTTTATCATAAGCCGCAAGAGTATCCATTGGGTTGGATTCATTGTCAATACGGATTAGTATATGGGAGGCGTTTACCTCATACTTCAATCGGTCATAAACCTCTAAAATGAGGCTTTCTTCTGAGACCGGATTTTGTAAGTAAGGTTTTTGAATTTGAGAGATGTACCCACTGTACTCTTCTAAAAAAGCTGGGGTAGAACCAATCCCGAGTTTTTTTGCTGCCAGTACTTTGAGCTTAAAGTCAATGTACTGGTCTAAATATTTTTCGAGCGAATCGTAAACAATAGGTGTTTTGTTTGTTTGGTTTTTTTGAAAGGCATAAAGGAACTCTGCCTTAGAAATAGGCTCTCCATTTATTTTTGCTACACTGACGTTTTCTTGAAAAGCCAATACAGGAGCAGAGTATAAACCGAGAATTAATAATACAAGAAAACGCATGATGGAGCTACTTTTTGAAAGTCACTTTTTTGAACAAGCGCAAGGTGTTTTGATTCGGGCTTGAATCAAACTCTATTTTGTCCATAATCTTTTTTACCAACATAATACCAACACCACCCTTTTGTTTGTTTCGAATTAAATCACCCAGAATAGGTTCGTTGTATTTTATGATATCGAAGGCAGCTCCTTTGTCAATAATGTCGAACCAAACGCCTTCTTTATTAAAGCTGATGGAAATTTTTACATAATCTTCAAGGTCTGAACATTGGCCGTGGATAATAATGTTTGCACATACCTCGTCCACCGCCAATACCATCATATTGGTTTCAATATCAGGTACGGAATGCTTGTGTAACACTTCGGTCACAAATTTTCGCATCAACCTGAGTTTGTTTTTGCTGTAGGGTATGTTAAAACTATAAGCCATTTATCTCTGCTAAAGCTTCTTCTTTTGTGTTTTTAAGTATAAGCAACTGGTCAAGGCCGAGAATGCCAAAAACTTTGAGCACCTTTTCGGACAGGCCATAAATAATAAATGTGGTATTGGTTTGGTTAATCTCTTCTATATAGGACATGAATACGCCAAGCCCAGCGGAAGAAATGTAGTTAAGGTTAGTGCAATCTATTATGATGTTGCTGTGGCTTTCGTCAAAAGCCGACCGAAGCCCTTTGTCTAACTTTATGGAAGAACTAGCATCTGCATCTCCTGTTACGGCAATGGAGATATAATTGTTTTCATTGGTCTGTACAATCTCTAACATAGGCTTTTATACGTTCTTTATTTGAACTTGATCACCACCATAGTGTAGTCATCATTTAAATTTTTGTCTTCACAAAACTCAAAGAGTTTGTTAATGAATGTCTTTTGAATTGAAACGGCATCGAACTTTGCGTTGTCGGTCAGTATTTTTTTCATCCTGTCATAACCAAATTCCTCGCCAGTATGGTTAGAGGCCTCTGAAATACCATCAGTATATAGAACTATGACGTCATCTTTCTGGAAAGTCATTTTATTGACGAACACATAATTTTTGAAGTTGTCGTTTCGCAAAATCCCCAAACCAAGCCCCTTGTTTTCAAGGAATTCGGCACTGGAATTTTGACTCGAATAATAAAGTGTAGGGCAATGGCCTGCTCTTGAATACTCAACCAATCTTTGCTCAGTGTCTATTACAAAGTAAGAAAGTGTAATGAATGAGGTTTTCTCTAAACAGCCACTTAATGCTTTATTGGCTTTGATCAAAAACTGATCTGGAGATAAATCCAGCTGAACCAAGCTTTGAAAAATTCCTTTCATTTGCGACATGTGGAATGCTGCCGAGGTTCCTTTTCCAGAAACGTCTCCTATTACAACCACAAATCTATGATCACTTAGTTTGAAGGTGTCATAATAATCGCCCCCCACTTCATCAGCTGCTTGGGTAAAGGCGTGAATTTGAAAACAAGAATCATGATCTAAGTTTGCAGGTAAAAGTGCTCTTTGCACTTTTTTAGCAATGTTTAGCTCTTTTTTATAGCGTTCGTTTTCTAAGGCTTCCCCCAAAAGGCGAAAATTTTCAATAGAAATACTGGCTTGACTGGCAAAGGTATTGATGATGTTAATCATCTCTTTATTGAAACCATCGCTCAGCTCGTTAAGCAAGTACATGTGACCCGCTACTTTTTCTTGAATAATTAAGGGTACAATCAGTACCGACCTAAAATTAGATTTCTTAAATACAATTAATGTTTGATCTTGCTCAGTAGCTTTTGAAAGCGGATTTTTGAGTACGTATTTTTGCTTACTTCCTTTTATTTGTTCTACCACCTCAAGCCGATTTGTAGGGCTAAGGTTTTTCCTTCTAATTTCAGACTCTTCCGTTCCTTGTTTATTTCGTTCAATTTCTAGCCAACCAGCATCGGCATATACTGCACTCATGGAGCTTGTTAGTAGAATATCGAAAATCTGATTTTCATTTTCTCCTTGCTGAATGGATTGGCTCAGGCGCTGGAAGTTGATGGCTTCTTCCATCTTCTTCTCGAAAACAGAAGAGGTAGGTAAATTGAAAAGAATTACCAGAAGTGAAAAAATGCTATAGAAAAGCAAAAAGACAAAAAGAGAAATGATAAAGAGGTTGTCTATGGACTTTAATTGATCCATGGTTTCTTCTCCAGGAACATAAATAGAGGTAAAGAAATAACCAAGGTAAATAGCTATAAGAAGAATGAGCAAAATGCTTTTCCATTTCTGCTTAAAGTTGAGATAAGCAACCCACTTTAAATTGGCCGATAGTATTAAGGCCATAAGGGTGATTACACCAAAAAGGATCTTAAATAAAATGCTAGTTTGAAGTTCGTCTCCGGTAAGGTTATAAAAAATGGAAAGTAATATTACCCCCTCGAATACATTCCACCATATGACCAGCCTTTTTGACTTTTGATACAGAATGAGTTTTTTCCAAACCGTAAAAGTTGAAATGAGAAAAACCGAAACCATTCCGAATCTGATACTGTAGAGTACTTCTTCCAAAAATGGATTGTTGGCCAGAGCAGAATCAGCAATGGAGCTATTAAATAGACCAATGGCAAGCGAAACCAACGTGGCTACAAGGCCTATAGCAAATACCCGCCAGAGGTAATCAATAAAGTCTGTGCTTTCTAGTTTTGTAATTCTGAGGCGATAATACACCACCACAAACACAAAAAAGAAGTCAATAATCAGTACGGGAACAATTGGAGAAATGCCCAAATCTACATCGCTTCTGAAGGCCAAAACCTGCAAAACATCCAATAGCGTCATGATTAGCCAGAGTAGCAGGGCTATCACTAGGCTAATACGCATGTAGAATTTTTTTGTAAGCTTGGTTTTCATCAGTTTTTAGACGCGCCCGAATTTACGAATTTAACGCTACGGCCAAATCTTAAAACTAAAATTAAGCGAACGGCTTATCTTAAATCTATTCCTAACTCTTTGAGTTGTGCTTCATCAATAGTAGAAGGAGAATCAATCATTACGTCTCGTCCCGAAGTATTTTTAGGGAAGGCAATGTAATCTCTGATGCTGTCTGAACCACCAAACATGGCGCAAAGCCTATCGAAACCGAAGGCAATTCCACCGTGTGGAGGCGCACCATATTCGAAAGCGTCCATTAAAAATCCGAATTGAGCTTTGGCTTCATCTTCTGTAAAACCTAAGTGTTTAAACATCAACTGCTGCGTTGCTCGGTCGTGGATTCTAATAGAACCACCGCCAATTTCAACACCATTGATAACCAAATCGTAAGCATTGGCCCTTACTTTTCCTGGGTCGGTATCGAGTAAAGCTATGTCTTCTGCCTTTGGCGAAGTGAACGGGTGGTGCATAGCATGGAAACGTTTAGTTTCTTCATCCCATTCTAATAGCGGGAAGTCGACTACCCAAAGTGGTTGGAAAGTATTTTTATCGCGTAAGCCCAATTCTTTACCCATGTGCAAACGTAATTCACTCATCTGCTTTCGGGTTTCGTTGGTAGTTCCGCTAAGTACCAAAATTAAGTCGCCCGCTTTTGCGCCCGCTTTTTCTGCCCAAGCTTTAAGGTCTTCTTGAGAATAGAATTTATCTACAGAAGATTTGAAAGTGCCATCGGCATTACATTTTACATACACCAAACCTTTGGCGCCAATTTGTGGTCTTTTCACAAAGTCGGTAAGGGCGTCTAACTGTTTACGAGTGTATTCTGCACAGCCTTCGGCACAAATTCCAACCACCAATTCTGCCTGATCAAAGATGCTAAAGCCTTTGTTTTGTGCCAACTCGTTCAGTTCAACAAACTCCATCCCAAAACGGATGTCGGGTTTGTCGTTGCCGTATTTGCGCATGGCATCGGCATAAGTCATGTGCGGGAAGTCGCCCAATTCTACACCTCTTACGGCAGAGAACATGTGGCGGGTCATGCCTTCGAAAGTATTCAGAATGTCTTCTTGATTTACGAAAGACATTTCGCAGTCTATTTGAGTAAACTCAGGCTGACGATCGGCCCTAAGGTCTTCATCTCTAAAGCATTTCACGATTTGGAAATACCTGTCGAAGCCAGAAACCATCAGCAATTGCTTAAAGGTTTGTGGCGATTGCGGTAGCGCATAAAATTCACCTTGGTTCATTCTAGAAGGCACTACAAAATCACGAGCTCCTTCTGGAGTAGATTTGATCAAAACAGGTGTTTCTACCTCAATAAAGTTTTGCTGGTCTAGGTAATTACGAACAGCCATGGCCAATTTAGAGCGCAATTGCAGTTTGCTGCGCACTTCGTTTCTTCGCAAATCCAGATAGCGGTATTTCATTCTGAGTTCTTCACCGCCATCGGTGTCGTCTTCAATAATGAATGGAGGTACTTTAGATCCGTTCAGAATCTCTAGGCTTTCTACTTTAATTTCGATGCCTCCTGTAGGAATGCTATCGTTTTTAGAATAGCGTTCCACCACGGTTCCTGTGGCTTTTACAACGAATTCACGACCTAGTTTTCTGGCAGTTTCCAACACTTCGGCATGCGTACTTCCTTCTTCAAAAGAAAGTTGAGTAATGCCGTAACGGTCTCTTAAGTCGGTCCACATGAGGCCGCCTTTATCGCGCGACCGCTGTACCCAACCACAAAGTGTAACTTGCTCGTTGCTATTGCTTTCTCTTAATTCGCCACAGGTATGCGTTCTTAACATGGTATGCTTTCGTAAAATTGAGCCGCAAATTTAGTAATTGTTTTAGCAAATGGGGCTAATATTAGGCCTCAATCGAAAGAGACTTTTAATCTTTACTTATTCTGAAAAGATTTTTTCTTTCAATAGCCTCTTGGGGGAAATAAAACGTTTGAACTTTGGAACTATCAGTACATAAAGACGAGTTTTTCATGGGTGAGGCTTTAAAGCAAGCCCAAATGGCTTTCGACAGGGGAGAAATACCTGTTGGAGCTGTAGTAGTTGCTGAAAAACGAATAATTGCCCGAGCTTATAATCAAACAGAGCAATTGAATGATGTTACCGCTCACGCAGAAATGTTGGCTATGACATCGGCTTTTAATTATTTGGGAGCCAAATATTTGAAAGAATGCACTTTGTATGTTACGTTAGAGCCTTGTGTAATGTGTGCCGGAGCCCAATATTGGGCGCAACTAGGCAAATTGGTATACGGAGCCAAGGATATTCGAAGAGGATACAGCATTCATGAGAGAAATTTGCTACATCCTAAAACAGAAGTAGTAGGAGGCTTGTTAGAAGGAGAGAGTGAAGCGCTTATGAAATCGTTTTTCTCTAAATTGAGACCATAAATTTTTGTTCAACATATAATCATAAATAAACATGGCATTTAAACTTCCAGATTTACCATATGCATTTGACGCGCTTGAGCCGCACGTAGATGCAAGAACGATGGAAATCCATCACGATAAACATCATGCAGGTTATACCAACAACCTGAACGCAGCAATTGAAGGTACTGAAATGGAGGGCAAAAGTATTGAAGAGCTTTTGGCCAATCATACTGACAATGCAGCAGTAAGAAATAACGGTGGTGGTTATTATAACCACGATCTTTTTTGGAAAGTAATGTCTCCAAACGGTGGCGGTAAACCTTCTGGTGAATTGGCTTCGGCTATTGATTCAGCTTTTGGTTCTTTCGATGGCTTTAAAGATGCTTTCTCAAAAGCAGCAGCGACAAGATTTGGTTCAGGTTGGGCTTGGCTTTGTGTTCACTCAGGTGGAAAAGTAGAGGTTTGCTCTTCTCCTAACCAAGATAACCCAATGATGCCAAATGTAGGCTGTGGTGGAAGACCAATTTTGGGTCTTGATGTTTGGGAACACGCTTATTACTTGAATTACCAAAACAGAAGGCCTGATTACATCAACGCTTTCTTTAACGTAATTAACTGGGACGAAGTAACCAGAAGATACAACGAAGGAAAGTAAGATTCTAAAATCTTTTCTAGCCTTAAAAAGGCGTTATACAGAAGCCTCGAATTTTAGAAATTCGAGGCTTTTTTTAATGATTCTGATAGAGATTATCAACGGGTTGATTAGCACTTGAATACAGAAGAGGGAACAAATAACTACCCATTACTCGCATGCCTTGAAGCCAATGCCAAGCGAGGATCATGAATGAATGGAAGCTTTTGCATGGCCACTACTTCCAGACTGAGAAAATCGAATTCTTCTACCACCTTGCCTGTGATTTCATAAATACCCTTCCCTCTAAAAGGGTGCTTCGCTGCTATTGGAGGAAAGTGCGTACTGTCTACAAAATAACCCTCACGGTCAATCCAAGTGCCAAACTGCATTCGTTTTCCGCCTGAAGTGGTGGTGCTTTTTACGTGGATTAAATAACCCACCATTTTCACGAGTTTGTTTTTATGCTGTTCCATTTGCCTTGCCATTACCTCTTCTTCTGGTTGCTTTGTTAATAGATGGAAAGGGTTGCAAAGCGGAAAACCGAGTAATTCAATTTGATCAAAAGCATCTTCGAGCAGATCGTAGCTGAGCTCGGGTAAATTATAGTGCTTTACCTCTGGGTCGAAAAGCATTTTGGCTGGTTTGGTTTTTTTCTGCTGCCCTAGTTTCAGGTAAGCCTCCCAAAGCAATTCCTTTTTGGTATAGCCTGTAAAACGAAAGGCATTGATTCGGATAAGTAAACTCAACTGATCGAGTGAGATTTGCACCCTTTTTAAAAAGTGATCGAAGCTCATAAACACTCCGTTCTTTTGCCTTTCTGTAAGCACTTCCTGCACTGTATTTTGCTCTAGCGCACCAATAAATGCCAGCCCCATAAAGATGGTGTTGCCATAAATGGTACAGAGTTGTTCGCTTTGGTTTACACAAGGTGCCTGAATATCGGCACCGTGCATAAAAGCCTCGTGTGCATACAACTCCACACTGTAAAATCCACCACCATTATTCATAGTAGCCACCATGTATTCCAAAGGATAATAGGCTTTTAAGAAAAGGCTTTGATAACTTTCTACAGCATAACTAGCCGAATGGCCTTTGGCAAAAGCATAACCCGCAAAGCTTTCTATTTGCCGCCAGATTTCTGCTGCCAGTTGATGAGAATGGCCTTTGGCCGCACAATTTTCAAAATACTTATCGCGTACACTTTGAAATTCTTCTCTAGAACGGTATTTCCCCGACATGCCTCTGCGTAATACATCGGCTTCTGCCAAAGTAAGGTCGGCAAAGTAATGCGCCACTTTAATTACATCTTCCTGATACACCATTACGCCAAAGGTTTCGGGCATAATACTCAACATGGTTGGGTGGGCTTCTTTCCGTTTTTCGGGTTCACGAAAGCGCAAAATGTATTGGCGCATCATGCCCGATTTGGCTACCCCAGGCCTAATGACCGAACTGGCGGCCACCAATCCCAAGTATTCCTCCACTCTCAATTTTTTGAGCAGCATACGCATGGCTGGCGATTCTACATAGAAGCAACCTATAGCTAGGCCTTCGCGCAGCATGGCCTTGATTTTTGGATCTTTTTTAAATTGAATGATATTATGAATGTCGAAATGTGGGTCGTCAGGGTGGTTTTTGGAAATGATTGATAGGCTATCCTTGATTTTTCCCAAGCCGCGCTGGCTCAGAATATCGAATTTATATAGGCCCACATCTTCGGCCACTACCATATCGAAATGAGTGGTAGGGAAACCCTTAGGAGGAAGGTAGGTAGCAGTGTAATAATGGATGGGCTGCTCCGAAATCAGGATTCCACCTGCGTGAATACTCAGGTGGCTTGGGAAATTTTCGATGTAATTCCCATAACGCAAAACCAGCAAATGCAGCTCGTCCAAGTCTTCCACTTTAGCTGACTGGATGTGATCTATTTCGTGTGGAGGTACACCGAGTACTTTGCCCAGTTCACGCACAATGGCCTTGAACTGGAAAGTGCTGTAAGTAGCCAGTAAGGCTGCATTTTTAAATTCTGAAAAAATGAAGTTGGTAATGTCTTCTCTATCTTTCCACGAAAAATCAATATCGAAATCAGGTGGGTTTTTTCTGTAAAGGTTGATAAAACGCTCGAAATAAAGGTCGAGTTCTATGGGGTCTACATCGGTAATGCGTAGTAAATAGGCCACCACAGAATTAGCACCACTGCCTCTACCTACATAGAAATAGCCTTTGCTTCTTGCATATTGGCATATTCGCCAATTGATCAGAAAATAAGACATAAAGCCCTGTTGTTTGATCACCTTCAGCTCTGTTTGAATACGATCCAATATTTTCTGTGTAGACTGTGGGTAGCGGTAAGCAAAACCTTCTTCGCAAAGCCTTTCTAACAGGTGGTAATCGGCTTCTTGATTGCCGCAGTATGTCTGTTGGTTCTTGTTTAAGTTTTCTCCTTCAAAATCAAAATGGATACTACATTCACTTAACAGATTTTCAGTATTCGTGATCATATATTGGTGATCACTGTACAATGCCTTTAAATCTTCCACAGGCCGAATGAAGTCCTCCACGCTGCCTTCTTCTGTCTTAGGGAGTTTGCTCAGCAGTGTATTATTATCTATCGCTCGCAACAAACGATGGGCATTAAAGTCCTTTTTCAGGACAACCCTTTCCCCAGTTTCTTTATCAATTTTACTTCTGAATGTGGCTGTTGGTAACATCACCAATTTGGCTCTTTCCATCTGGTGTGGCGGATAGACTAGCTTAATTAGATCGGCAGGCTTTATACCTATAAATTCATTTTCACGAAGTTGGAAATGGGTGTATTTCTGAAAAGGGTACACCACAAAAGCATGCTGAAAAACTGGGGCTTGGTTTGGAATTTTTTCTCCAGAATGCAGAAACTGAGAGAGGTAATCATTGAGCTCTTTAAAGCCTTCGTTGTTTTTGGCAATGGCTACAAAAAGCTGATCCGCCCCATTTCTGAAGTCAATTCCTAAAACGGGTTTGATATCATATTTCGGAGCCATTCGTACAAAGTTGAGACTGGCAGCGGTGCTGTTAATATCTGTTAGGGCAAAAGTACGTACTTCCGCTCCCTGCATTTGAGCAAGCAATTCGGCTGTTTTAATAGTGCCGTATTTAAAGCTGAAATAGGAATGGGTGTTGAGGTACATGTTGGCTTCTAGGGTTTCTCCTAAAATAAGAATACCAATTATTTTAGTATGCTAATATAGTTGGTATTTTTTTAACAAAAACTAACTCAACTTCTAAAGTCAGAAATCTCAAATAATCACATAAGAAGTTTATCAACTCGATCAATCAAAGGGAATAATGAGCTAGAAACATCTTCTTCAGAAATAGATACTTTTTTTACCTCATTACCCGATTTAATTTCAAATTGATATAAAAATCCATCTTTCAAATTAGCAGAAGAGGCCTTTTTGGTGTCAAGGTTTTTTAATTGATTTAGAGAATTCAACTCTTCTTCACTAAGGTCATCTGACGAGAAGCGACACTCCTTTGAAAGCCCCATAAAACCACCCGAAACATTACATTTTACATTCATAAACCAACTTTCTTCCATCCATACATTACTGCAGCATGTTCTGGGCTATTTACACCATATTCAGCAACACAAATACTTGCTGTCAAACTTACAAAATCTTTAAAATCACTTGTGTTATTTAACTGCAACATAGCCTTATACCAAATATTACCAGCTTGTTTCCACGCATACCCACCTATTTTAATTGAAGCTTCAGCGAATGCTTTATTCAGAATACCTGAGTTAATATGTACTCCCCCATAATCATCAGAACCTATATATTTCTTATTAAGATGATCAGGTTGTGGATCACTCCCAAGGTAAGGATCATTTTTAAAAGCTGTACCTGGATTGAGCATATTACGAATTGCTCTTCTTGTTGAAGCTTGAATTATAATATCCTCTCCCACTAACCAGTTGGCCTGATTAACATCATGGTTATAGACCCATTGCTTGATCAAGACCCCAAAAACGTCAGCTAGATGCTCGTTAATCGCACCAGATTCATTACGATATTCCAATCTAGACGTAAAAGATATAACCCCGTGCGTAAACTCATGCCCGATAACATCTAGTGAGCTTGTAAATCTATTGAAAATCATCCCATCACCATCACCATAGCCCATTTGACGTCCATTCCAAAAAGCATTGTTGGTGCTCATACCTCCAATTCTCACAGAGGATATTAGTGGTAAACCATTATTATCCAATGAGTCTCTATTAAATATTTGTTTATAGAAATCATAAACATGACCTGCTCCATCATAGGCCTCATCTACAGAGTTGTCATTTGATGCAGGAGATCCTTCAGAACGGACAAACTTACCTGGTAAATTTTGTTCAAATCGAGTCTTATTCTGCATGTCATAGACTTCTCTAAACTTACCTTTTGAACGAGTCATAAGATTACTGACCATTTCCGGAGAAACCCAATTTCTTTCTGTACGAAATTCAGTACCTATTTCTAGATTTTGAATTGCCATCTCTCTGATTTTAAGGTCACTGGATTTAGATAGTTCCTTAAAAATGTAAGGTGGAATGATACAATGGAGAGGATTATGCTTTCCGCAGCCACATGAGACAGTTATATTTTTCATTGTGATTAATTTATATTTTAGTGATAGTTTTTACGGACTGGTTTTGAATGTTCCTTCAAAGTTGGGGCTTTACGTCCCTTTATTTTATAACCACATTTACCCTAACCAAGAAGACCAAAGCTGTTTCTTAGCTTTTGGAAATTTCGACTTTTCTAAAAGTAATACAGAAGGCTGATTATCAGCATTATCTGCTAGCTTACTTAAAGTCTCGTTGGTGCCCACACTAGTAGTAAAGAGCAGTAAGCCATTAAAGAAGGTGAGTGAAGTTTTTAATAATAGCGATTGATCGACATTCTTGTTGATTTCAAAAATAATTGTGGCTGATATACCTACACAGAGTATAAAAGCAATTAGGAGCAATTTTCTTCCAATGTTTCCAAACAGAATATTTATAGTTTTGACAACAAGGACTATAGACAAAGTTGCTCCCCCAACGGTAGTTAAGTTCTCAGGAGTTATCCACTCAACAGGGTCAGTTTGACTTACTAAATCTTGAGCTTGAGTTGCTAAAGCAAGTGTATAATGAATTACCATAATGTCTTTTTTAAAGCTTGTAAAATTGGTTTCGTAGAATACTCGATTTGATACCCAACCTAATACCATGTTGTATTAAGATGATCTTAAAAATGACTATTCATTTGGGTTACTTAGTAAGGTTAAAAGATAACCCTAAATAGAAATTTGGCTTTGATTTGAATTTATAGGAGATGTTGTCTTCGATTTCGGCAGTTCCTGCCACTAGGTCACCGATAGATAGAGAGGATAGCTCTGGTTGCCATGTCCAAATCCCACCGAGTGATAGATTAAGCCTGTCTATAAGACTTAGACCTACACCTAGAGACACAAAAGGCTTTTTTTTGGTAAGTCCTATCCCGAACTGCCAGAACCAGTTGAGGGAGCTGTCAGTATTTCTATAGAAATTCAAATGTGCGGCACTAACCAATTCGTTAGAATCATCCGCAGTTTTAGCAATAATGGTATTACCACTGTCATCAACCCCTGTTCCATAGCGGTTAAATGTTAAATTGGTATAAAAGACACCGGACGAAACAACAGGAATAAAGGTTGTATATTTTCTAAGTTGAACTTTATAGACCTTACTATTTGCCACTTTCATGCTAAAATTCTCCTCGTTGAACTGAATACTTTTAACAGTGATTTCTAAATTGTAAACTCGCTCTTCATTAATACCCCTTATAGGTGAGAGTAAAAGCCTGTTCCCATCTAATTTGTTGATTATGGCAATGAACTGAGCTTTGACTCCCTCATAAGCTTTAACAACTTCCTGAACTTCCAACTTATATCTTTCAAAGTCAG
>Ga0207884_1000401_pt1 | contig 27824 bp, 23 predicted proteins | sample MalvirmetaMSP144_FD_184236 | JGI IMG/M metagenome (GOLD analysis project Ga0207884, IMG submission 184236) | Marine viral communities from the Deep Pacific Ocean - MSP-144 (SPAdes) | ecosystem: Environmental > Aquatic > Marine > Oceanic | place: Pacific Ocean | collected 2011-07-08 | reverse complement strand
ACCCGGGTCAGAACCGGCATCACTGTCCCCGAATTCGGGGTAAGTTAGTGGCATGAGCCGTATACGTGGCCCGTATGTACGGTTCTGTGAGAGGGATGAGGCGGTAACGCCTCACCCTACTCGCTATGGGATTAAGAGCCTGACGATGACCTACGTAACGGCCGTTCACGGCAACCAGATCTCAAACACCCCACCACCAAGCTCCCCCTCGTTATGGAGGCGGATCGAACCTCGCACGTCACCCTTGCGATGCAATTTTGCCACTGAGGCGGCAAAGAACAGCCCCAGGCTGGTGCTGCCGTTGTTAAAATCCAGGGTTTTGAAGTCCGGCGTTCCAGTGTGCTGCATGTTTTCAGGGTAGCCCTCGCCATCATCCTCAACGGAAATCACCAGGTACCCATCGCGCTCTGCTGCCTTGAGCCGGATCTTCTGCCGTGTATACCGCAGCGCGTTGTTCATCGTGTTGTTCAGAACGCCGGTCAGAAGATCCTCGTCAAAAAAGCCGTTTATGTCATCGGCTTCCAGTTCGAACTGAATTCCCAATCCTTCTAATAGCGGCGTATGTCTGGCCATGTGCTCAGAGAGGAAATCGGGCACGAAATGCTCTTCGATGTGAGCGGAAAGGTTGTTTTCTCCCAGCCGGTATATTCCCAGCAGTTGCACCAGGTCGTTGTGCATCCTTTCTGCTTCATACTGCAGCGTATTGAATTTCTTTGATTCGCTGACGTTGGCGCCCTGTTCCCGGCGCAGTTCGTCCAGGGAATTAAGCAGCATGCCCAGTGAATTCTTCATGTCATGGACCGCTGACGCCAGCACCATCGAAAAATCAATGTTCTGGTCGGATTCTCGTGACGTGCGCGAGGGCACTGAATGCTCAGACGTCATGTCATCATTCCTTTCAGTTTATTTCGCAGCGAAACCAGACGGCGATACTGGCGGTGTTGTTCGGGTAGGTCCTGAAGGCGGTCCAGGTGACTCTGAGCCCGACGCAGGGTGTCTCCATCGCCGGCGTTCTGGTGTTTCTTGATCAGAACCTGCGCCATGTTGAGATTCAGCGCAGCGTGGTCGGGAACGATGGAAAGCGCCTCGGTGAAGGTCTTTATCGCGTCGTCCAGGTTGCCGCTCTCGAAAGCGCTTATTCCCTCCCGGTTAAGGCTGCGCGCTTTAAGCTTGTCCTGATAACCAACCGGCTCATCAAGGAGGTTCTCTATCTTCTGAATTAATGCCGGGTTGTCCGCACATCGATACGCAAGCGTAGCCAATAATTTTTTGGCTTCTTCGCCTTGATCCAGGCGGAACAGTGTCTTGGCGTAGTCGATTCCCAGTTCCGGATCAATGTTATCGCTGTCACCGAGTTCTTCCTTGATGCTTTCCAGCGCCTCTCTCGCTTCTTTCATGTTGCCCTGGCCAGCATGAACCCGGGACTGAACCACACGACTGCGGGCTTTGATGTTCTCCTCCTCCGGGAACCGTCTTTCCATCCGTCTGAGGGTCGTAAGGGCCTCGTCGGCATTGGCATAACCGTCGCTTGAATTGTCACCCTCGCTCAGGTCGGAAAGCGACTGGCCCAGGGCGAGATAGTGCTCTGGGCTGTCATGGATCGAGTGCGTACCCAAACGTACCGTCTGGCGCCAGGCATCTGAGGCTGTCGGCAAGTCCTGATTGGAGCTGGCCAGGGTCGCGAGCTGTCGGTGTCGCAGCAGGGCATTCGGTGAGAGGTTTGCCGCGGTTTCCAGAACCTTCTGGGCCTGCACAGGCCGGCCTTTTCGTGACATGGCTTCGGCGAGGAGGTCATAGGCTTCCATATAGTCTGGATGCTGTTCAATCAGGCCGGTGAGGGCTTCCACGGCTTCATCATGATTGCCGGTGGCAAGCAGAATCCGCCCGCGTCCAAGGCTGGCCCAGGAAAGGTCCCGCTGGGCCAGTACGTCGTCGTATATCTTGAGAGCATGGCTGAAATCCCCGACCTGATAATAGAGATCGGCCAGGGTTTTCATCAGCCAGGTTTTATATCTTGGTTCCGTTGACAGATATTTCAGGCACAGTGAAATGGCCTCCGGATAGTTTTCGCGGTCGATTTCCCGGTTGATTGGCATCAGGGCGTTACGCTGGCTGATCAGGCTGTCCAGGCGCTTGATCAGCATTGCCCGGTTGATGGGCTTGGTCAGGTAGGCATCGGGCTGATACTCCCGGGCGCCCATGACCATTTCCTTGGACGTTTCTGCCGTCACCATCAGAAAGAGCGACGATCGTTTGAGCAGCTTTTTGTGCCGGAGCTCTTCAAGAATGTGCTGCCCGTTCTTGCCCTCACCAAGATTAAAGTCGCAGAGCACAACGTCGACATGGTTGTAGGCGCAGAACTGTATGGCGGGGGAGGCTTTGGCAAACGACTCGATCCGGTCGGCGCCGCAGCTGCGCAGCATCTCCCGCAGGGAAATACGGAAGCTCTCGAAATCGTCGATGATGAGGTAGTTTAGTTTCGCGAAATCTGCACTGGTTGATCTGGCGGAGGAATCGTTCATCGTTTTCGCTGCTTAAGAAGTTTGTTGACCATCGCTCTCAAGGCGGCCGGTTTTACCGGCTTGTAAAGCACTTGGTAGCCCCGGCTTATGGCGTCCTCGCGTACTTCAGGCGCCATGTAGCCGGTAATGAGAATACCGGGGACCTCTTGCTCGATACAGGTTCTCAGGGCATCCATGGCATCCAGTCCGTTCTGATCATCGTCGAGCTGATAATCAGCCAGAATAATATCCGGGACACCGTTTGCAAGCTGCTCCCTGGCGGCTTCAAGGCTCTGGGCCGAGTTGACCTCGCATTCCCAGTTTGCCATCAGTGCCGTCATACCGTGAAGAATCGAGGGGTCATTGTCTATACACAGTACTTTCAGGCCGCTCAGGCTGGACACCCTGCGGCTTGTCGCACTGGCGTTCGGGCGCTCTGCATGGTTCTTCTCCGCCGCCACGGCGGGCACGGTGATGGAGAACACACTGCCAATTCCCTGCACCGATCGCACATTCACTGGATGATCCAGCATGCCACTGATTCGGTCCACGATGGCAAGTCCCAGGCCCAGGCCTTTCTTGTCGCGTCCCTGCTGGAAACGACGGAATTCCTCGAATATCTGTGCTAGCTGGTCGTCCGGAATGCCTGGTCCCGTGTCCCAGACTTCAATACGAATATAGCCCCTGAGGCGCCGGCAGCCCATGAGGATGCGGCCCTGAGGCGTATAGCGGATGGCGTTGGACAGGAAGTTCTGGATCACCCGGCGTAGCAACTTCGAGTCCGAGCGCACCCAGGCGGTACTGGGAACCACATGCAGGTCCAGCCCCTGGTCTTTGGCAATGGCGGAAAAATCGTTGGCCAGGTGCCGCATGATGTCGTGTACCGGGAAATTGCCAATATCCGGCTCAAGCGCACCGGCGTCCAGTTTGGAGATGTCCAGCAGGGTGCTGATGATTTCCTCGGCCGCGCCCAGTGAACTGTCGATGTGGTCCACCAGGTCTGTGGTTTCGGGATCGGCTTTTTTGCCTGCCAGAGCCGATGTGAACAGGCGCGCCGCGTTAAGGGGCTGAAGCAGATCGTGGCTGGCCGAGGCAAGGAAGCGGGTTTTGCTCTGGTTTGCCTGTTCTGCCACGGATTTGGCTTTCAGCATCTGCTCGTTGATCACCTGCAGTTCCTGGGTACGTTCCTTGACCCGCTGCTCAAGATAGATGTTGGTTTCCTTCAGCGCCTGCTCGGTGCGCCGCATGGCGGTGATGTCCTGGAAGGTTGTTACGTAACCGCCCCCGGGAATCGGGCTGCCGTCAATCCTGATGACCGTGCCGTCGGGGCGCTGCCGCTCGTAGGACATAGGCAGGCCCTCTCGCATGCTAAGGCAGCGGTTCTCGATGATTTCGTCAATGCGTCGAGCCGGGAGGTTGGCGCTGGTCAGGTTATAGCGCATCAGATCCTGGATCGGGCGGCCGACCCGAACAAAACCGGTGGGGTAGCCAAACTGCTCCAGGTAGCGCTGATTCCAGACCACCAGCTGCTGCTGGTTGTTGACCAGGGATACGCCCAGGCTGATGTTCTCGATCGCGGACTGCAGCAGTTCACGGCTGAAGGTCATGGCCTGGGATGCTTCGTCGACGATGCTGACCACATCTTCGATCTGCATGTCACGCCCGGTCAGAGTCGATTCCAGTACCACGCGGGCCGTTGACGCACCAATCACCGAGGCGAGTTGGCGTTCGATGAACTTCATCAGGTGCGCGGACGCAGGCCGGTGTAGATGAAGACGGATGGCGTTGCGCCGCTCATAGTTGCGGAAGATGGCCTCGGCCCGTTCCTCCCCCATGAAACGGTCGGTGATGGCTTGAAGGTCTGAGGTGAGCACTTCGCCTTGCCAGCTCTGCTGCTGGGGCGTTTCGGCTTTCGGCTGGGGATCCTGGAAAAAGGAGGCAATCTGTATCTTTTCCCGGACCCGTTGCCGCGTAAAGAGTGACAACACGATATAGGTCAGTGTATTCAGGCCAAGGCTCCAGACAATGCCATGGCTGGTCGGGTCGAGGTCGAGGCCGAAAAGTGCCGTTGGCCGTGTCCAGCTGACACCCCCGAGGCCCTCACTGATCAGGCTGCTGCTGATCCAGCCGGTGGACGCCAGGGCGGGTAGAAGCAGGGTATAGCCCCACAACAGGAAGCCAAGGCCCAGCCCCCAGATGGCTCCCTGGTAGTTGCCGGTGCGCCAGAGAATGCCACCGACGAGAGCAGGGCCGAATTGTGCGGCTGCGGCAAAGGACAGCAGACCAAATGCGGTCAGGCTGTAGTCTTCCCCTGCCATTCGGTAAAAACCGTAGGCTGTGAACAGAATGAAAAAAATGGCAACGCGGCGGATGCCCAGCAGGAGTGAGCTCAGGTCCGTCTGTTTGTTCATCCTCGGTCGGAAGAACTTTAGCAGAGCCGGCATAACGATTTCGTTGCTCAGCATGGTGGCAATGGCAACGGAACAGACGATGACCATTGCCGCGGCCGCTGAGCCACCTCCCAGAAACGCAAGAATCGCCAGCCACTGCTCCCCGGCCAGTATCGGCAGGTTAAGGATCAGGATGTCCGGATTGGAGGCGGATGCCTCTGGCGACAGCAGCCCTGCGGCGGCGATGGGTAACACGAAAGCGCTGGCAATGACCAGATAGATGGGCATGGCCCATCGGGCGGTTTCGAAATCCCGGGAATCGGTGTTCTCGACCACCATGACATGAAACTGGCGCGGCAGGCAGATAATCGCCAGCATCGCCACCAGCGTCTGGGTAATAAAGGCAGGGGCTTCAACCCCGTCTGTGGTGAGCGTACCCATCAGGTCGGCCTGATTTACCTTGTCCCACAGATCTCCGAAGCCCCCGTAGAGCCCGAAGCCGACAAACAGGCCAACGGCTACAAAAGCCACCAGCTTTATAAGGGATTCGAAGGCGACCGCCTGGATCATGCCGCGGTGATGTTCGGTGGATTCCAGGTGCCGGGTGCCGAATAACACGGTGAAAATCGCCAGTGCCAGAGTGATGTACCAGGCTGAATCGTTCCAGGCAGCGGTGCTGACGTAGTTGTTGGTCTGCGCATCTGACAGGACATTGAAGCCCATGGATATGGCTTTCAGCTGCAGGGCGATGTAGGGAACACTGCCGATCAGGGCGAAGATCGCGACCATGGCAGCCAGGGACTGGGATTTGCCATACCGAGACGCGATAAAGTCGGCAATCGACGTCGTGTTGTTGCGTTTGCTTATAAAGATGATTCGGCGCAACAGAGGTGCGCCGAAGACAAAAATCAGCAGGGGGCCCAGGTAGATGGGCAGGAATCCCAGGCCCTCCTGGGTGGCGCGTCCCACCGCGCCATAGAAGGTCCAGGAAGTGAAATAAACTGCGAGGGAGAGGCCGTAGATATGGGTTCTGACCAGCCTTCGACGATAAAGGCCGGGGTGTCGGTCACCGGCCCAGGCAATGAAAAAAAGAATGGAAATGTAGGTTATGGAAATTAAGACCAGCAACCAGGCGTTGATCATATCCAGCTCTTCACTGACAGACGGTTTGGTACAACTTGTCGCTTACCTCAAGTCGTTTCATATTGTCGATGCGAGGCTTGCCGTCCGAGCCCAGTGGCACTAGCTCGCGCTTACCACAATGCATAATGTGAACGCGATGGGATACCGCATCCGTCACCTTCTGCTCAAATCGGTAAAGGGTGAAGTGAGTCACCTGAGTATTTTCCTCGCTACGGCGGACGCTCTCGGTATCCACCGCTGAAAATGCGGTTACGTAGGGTGCAACCAGTGTCCAGGGCCGCCACAGAATGGCTTCCGATTCGGTGTCAACGATCACCGCCTCTTCAGGCAGTTGCGACTGCTTCAGTTCAAACCAAGTGTATTCCCCGTATATCAGATAGCCTAGCATGCCGGCTCCGGCGAAGACCGGAATAATCCACTTGGGTGCCCTGTTGGCGCTGAGTGCCCGAATACCCAGAGCAATGCCGGCGGCGCCCAGACCACAGAAGACGGTTGCGACTAAATTCCAGAACATAAAAGGTGTTTCCTCAAAAAAGAACGGGCTTCCTCGTTGAGGAAGCCCGTCCGCTTTTACCCTAGCAGTGCAAGCACTGTATCAGGTTGTTGATTTGCTCAGTGACCAGTTGCTTTGCCCGCACCGCGAGGGTAACGAACGCTTTCAACCAGCTCCTGAATCTCAATTGGCGGCTCTTCAGTTGCGTTGGACACAATGAAGGCTACCGCAAAGTTGACCACGGCACCAATTGCACCGATGGACAGAGGTGAAATTCCCAGCACCCAGTTCTCTGGCGTGTCCGCCAGGTTATTGGTGCCCGGAATGAACAGCCAGCCCTTGTACACGAAGATGTACGCCAGGGTGAAGGCCAGACCGGTCAGCATGCCGGCAATGGCGCCTTTGTTGTTCACCCGCTTGGAGAAAATACCCATCATCAATGCAGGGAACAGTGACGCTGCGGCAATACCAAATGCCAGTGCTACCACTTGCGCGGCGAACCCTGGTGGGTTTGCGCCCAGGTAGGTGGCCACCACTATGGCTACGGCCATAGATATCCTTGCTGCCAACAGCTCCCCCTTATCCGTGATATCGGGGTTGATCCGGCCTTTTATCAGGTCGTGACTGATCGCTGAGGATATTGCCAGCAACAGACCCGCCGCCGTGGACAGAGCTGCAGCCAGACCACCTGCTGCGATCAGGCCGATGACCCAGCCGGGCAGGTTGGCAATCTCCGGGTTGGCCAGCACCAGAATGTCCCGGTTTACAACCAGCTCGTTGCCTTCCCAGCCACGGGCTTGTGCGGTCTCTTCAAAGGCAGGAACGTCGTTGTAGAGCTGGATCCGGCCGTCATTGTTCTTGTCCTCATAGGTGATCAGCCCGGTGACTTCCCACTCTCTGACCCATTGCGGACGCTGGTCGTATTCGATCGGCGCTGCAGAGGTGCCATCAGGATAGATGGTGGTCATCAGGTTCAGACGGGCCATGGAAGCAACAGCAGGCGCTGTCAGGTACAGCAGGGCAATGAACACCAGCGCCCAGCCTGCAGACCAGCGTGCGTCAGCCACCTTCGGCACAGTGAAGAAGCGGATGATAACGTGGGGCAGGCCTGCGGTACCGATCATCAGTGACAGGGTGAACAGAACCATGTTCAGCTTGTTGTCCACATCGGCCGTGTATTCATTGAAGCCCAGATCGGTGATGACCTGGTTAAGCTTGTCCAGAATCGGCATGCCGGAATCAATGTGGGTAGAGAACAGCCCCAGCGGGGGCAGCGGGTTGCCGGTCAGTTGCAGTGAAATGAACACAGCCGGAATGGTGTATGCGGTGATCAGTACGCAGTACTGGGCTACCTGGGTATAGGTAATGCCTTTCATACCACCGAGAACGGCGTAGATGAAGACCACCACTGCGGCAATCATCAGGCCTGCTGTGGCATCAACTTCCAGGAAGCGCGAGAACGCGACGCCAGCGCCGGCCATCTGGCCAATTACATAGGTCACTGACGCAACGATCAGACAGATAACCGCAACCAGTCTTGCGTTCTGGCTGTAGAACCGGTCGCCGATGAATTCTGGCACTGTGAACTTGCCGAATTTCCGCAGGTAGGGTGCCAGCAGCATGGCGAGCAGCACGTAGCCGCCAGTCCAGCCCATCAGGAAGGTAGAGTTGGCATAACCGCCAGCGGCAATCAGGCCCGCCATGGAAATGAAGGAGGCGGCTGACATCCAGTCCGCGCCGATGGCCGCGCCGTTGGTGATCGGGTGAACACCGCCGCCGGCCACGTAGAAATCGCTGGTGCTTCCGGCTTTCGCCCAGACCGCGATCAGGATGTAAAGGAGGAAGGAGCCCCCAACGAAGATCAGGTTAATCGTAAATTGGTCCATTTCGCTTATTCCTCATGCACGCCGAATTTTTCATCGAGCTTGTTCATCCGCCATGCGTAATGGAAGATCAAAGCGATGAATACGAGGATGGAACCCTGCTGGGCAAACCAGAATCCCAGGTCTGTCCCGCCAATGGGGATGCCTGCGAGCATGGGTCTGAGCAAGATGGCAAAACCGTAGGACACAAGAGCCCATACGATCAGGCTCCCGAATATCAGGCGAAGGTTCGCCTTCCAGTATTTTTCAGCGTCGTAGCTATGACCTGACATAGGATCACTCCTGTTTGTTTTTGTAGTGGGCCGATTCTATTCCGTAAGGGATCTTTCTTATTGCTTATTTTTACGCGGTCTATCCATGACCTTGGTCCTGTTTGACTTTACCTGTCGATGGCTGGATAGATATTGGCAAAAGGTCTAATTCTCGGGAACTTGCGGCCCTAAAGGAGACTTTAGAGCAAATTAAGAGCCGGGTAGGGAGAGGAAGTCTGATGTCCGTAATCAGTGTCCATGCATATTCTTCAGGCGGCGGTAGTATTTGAGTCGGTCACTGAATTCCTTGAGGGTATTTACCCCCTGACTGGCGGCCTGATTCATTGCAATCAGCGCCAACTCGGCCGTGGCGAGTGCATCAGCGGCGGCGTTATGTCTGGCGCTTACCTCCAGGCCGAAGCGGTCCGCCCAGTCGTCCAGGCTGGCGCCGCCGTCTCTGGATTCGGGAAAAAAAGCGGGCAGGATTTCGGCAGCATCCATCCAGGCATGGCTTCGGGTGTAGCTCAGGGTTTTGCGCAGGGCCTTTTCCAGAAAGCCCTGGTCGAAAGCGGAGTGATAGGCAATCACCGGGTCACCGTTCATCCATTCCAGAAGATGCAGCAGCGCATCTTCCGTTTCGTGTCCGGCGGTCAGTGCTTCCGGTCCGATGCCGTGTATAAGCACCGTTTCGCTGATATCCAGTTCCGGGCGCCGCAGTACCAGATCGAACTGGTCACCCAGATCAATGGCATTTTCATTAATCGCGACAGCGCCGATGGCGATGACCTCGTCTTTTGCTGCGCTGAGTCCCGTTGTCTCCAGGTCCAGTACGATTAGCCGGCAACCGCACAATGGTTGGTCACCGGGCGTTTTGGGCACGGGCAGATGGTCGGCACGCGAGCTTCTGCCCGGGAGAGAGAGCCATTGCCTGAGTCGGTCCAACATGATCAGAGCTCCGGATGTTTCAAAGCTGGTACGTGACTTCGAGTTTTTGTTGAAGCCTCTGGGCCTGCCGGAAGGATTCTCGCAGAATGCGACGGTCCAGCGGGTTGAGATCGTCCGGGTTGATGTAATTGGACAGCTCCTCATTCCGGTTCAGCTGCTCCTGATGGGCTCGCATCCGGATTGCCTGAATCAGACTGTAAGCCTCTTTCCAGGCCTGGGCATCTTTCGGATCGAAAACCCCGGTTTTGGCAAGCTGATTCATGCGTTCGAGCGTGTTGGCATCACGGACGCCATTTGCCAGTGCAAACACCCGGGCGGCCTCTACAAACGGGGCCAGTCCCTGGCGCTTGAGGTCGAGCGAGCGGCGATCGCCGTCCGGGGCGTACCGGAAACCCCGGAACATGGTCAGCGGCGGGCGGCGGCTTATGGCGTTACCCGCCAGCATCTTCTGGAACAGCGCGTTTTTCTGGATTCTTGCCAGTACCTTGTCCAGTAGCTTTTCCAGCGGTTCGCGATCACCAAAAACCGCGCGCATGTCGAGGAAGATTGAGGAATAGACGAGATTCTGTGGCGTCGAGGCATCGATAAACCTCAGGAACCATTCATCCCACTCATCCCCGCTGAGGCAGAGCTTCGGATTGCTGGCCATGATGTTGCCTTTGCAGAGCGTAAATCCGCACTCGGCCAGCTCTTTATTGACCCTGTCTGCAAAGGGCAGAAGCTTTTCCCGCGCCTGATCTTCGGTCATGCCCTCTGGCGTGACAAACAGTATGCCGTTGTCCTGATCCGTCAGCAGGGTCTGTTCCTGGCGGCCTTCGCTGCCGAAAGTGAGCCAGGTAAAGGGTATGCCCGGATCGTGTTTCATCAGATTAAGTTCAAGCACCCGGCGCACGGTGACATCGTTCAGGGTGGTGATGATCTTGACCACCTGGCCGGAATCCGCGCCATGGGCGAGCATGGCATCCACCAGCCGTGATACATCGGCCCGCAGGTCCACCAGCGTGCGCAGCTGGTTGGCCGTGCCGATGGTCCGTGCGAGATTGACCAGGTCAACACGCTGAAGCGAAAACAGGTCCCTTTCAGAAACCATGCCAATCAAACGGCCCTCGTCGTCAACCACGCAGACGTGAGAGAAGTGGTGTTCCGCCATCTTCATGGCGGCCTCGAACGCATCTGCCTGGCCAGTGAGGCAGCAGGGATTCGGCGTCATTACCTGACCAATTGGGGTGTCCAGGGGTGCCCGTTCGTCTGCGACCAGCGTGCGCAGGTCCCTCAGGGTGAAAATGCCTTTAGGGACCCGGGTATCGTCTGTAATCACAATACTGCCCACGCTGTTGTCGTGCATACGGGCCACGGCCTTGCGGACGGGAAGGTCCGGTGAGCACACAATCGGGTTCCTGAGGGCATAACGTTCCAGGGGCGTATCCAGAGAGCTGCCGCTCCCAATGGAAACCATCGCCTTCGACTGGATATTCTGGTTAACCTGCTCAAGCAGGCTGCTGACACCTCGAATGCAGAAGTCACGGAAGGGGTCGCTTTCGGATAACAGCACAATAAAGGCGTCGTTTTCGATGCTGAGGCAGAAAGTGTCGCCGGAAGCCCGGTGTAGGGTATGAGTTGGGCGCTCGCCAATCAGGGCAGCCAGTGGGAAACATTCCCCGATACTGATTTCAAAGGTGATTTCTGTCTCGCCATTGCTGCCCCGCAAACGCTCTCCGACAATTCGGCCCTGTTTGACCACGTAGAATCGCGTAACCGGCCCGTCTTCGGGAGCAAGCACAACGTCCCCGTCAGCATAGAAGCGCAGTGACGCATGTTCGGCGAAATGAGCCAGGTGCGAGTCATCCATATTGCTGAAAGGTGAATGCTCGCGTAGAAACGCCATGATGGCGCGGGTATTCTGGGGGCGCGGGCTGTCCTGCTGTGGCCTGGCCTGGCCGGATTTGGCCTGATTTGGTCTGGAGGGAGGCGCAGTGGAGGAATCAGACATAAAGGCGTCCATGACGATCAGTGTATCTGGCAAGTGTAGACCAAACCGGCAAAGGCCTGCTTTATGATGAGTCATGCCGGTGATAAAGTTCCAGCACTTTCTGATTGAAACAATAGCACTATGACCACCAGAGACGAACGGCTGAAATTTCTTGAGGAAATGAAGGATGTGCGTCGCATCCGCAAGCCGAACAAAGCAGACGTCAAAACGCCGACTGAGCTCACTCCGGGGCATCTGGAACGTCAGCGGTCGGCCGTTGACCAGCCGCTTCTGGACCGGAATCCGCTGACGTCCGATATTGTAGAACCCCTTACTGCGCATGATGTTCTGAGTTGGCAGCGACCGGGGGTACAGCATGGTGTGTTCAAAAAGCTCAGGCTTGGCCAGTATCCCATTGAAGCGCGCCTGGATTTACACCGCATGACCGTCGAGCAGGCCCGCCGGGAAGTGTTCGGATTCGTAAAGGATTGCGTTCATTATGGTCTTCGCACCGTCATTATCCTGCACGGCAAGGGTGAGCGGAACCCGGACGGCATCGCGCAGCTGAAAAGCTGTCTGGCAAAGTGGTTGCCAGAGCTGGACGATGTGCTGGCGTTCCACTCGGCCCAGAAGCACCACGGCGGCACCGGCGCGGCTTATGTGATGGTGCGCAAGGGTGATCGTGACAAGCAGCGAAACCGGGAGATCCATAATCGTCGATAACCCGGAATCCTGGTAACCACCGGAGAATACCCCGTCCAAAGCCTGACGATAGAGAGGAAAGTGGTATGAAGAAGCTGATGGCATGTATTTTTGCAGTTTTTGCAGTAGCCGCGCTTGCCGGTTGTGAGAACCGGGCGATCTGGAACGATCAGGGAAAGCTGGAAGAGGCGACGAAAGACCGGGAAGTCTGGGACACAAAGGGCAAGATGGACTCCGGGGAGCGCAAGATCTGGAATGATAAAGACGGCGAGCCTGTTATCAAGTAGGCCTGGGTAACGAAAAACAGAAACAAGAAATGACACGGAGAGAGCTCATGGCGGTCAGTCTGACTGTAAATGGCCAGCAGCGGTCGCTGGATATCGAATCCGATACGCCCTTGTTATGGGTGCTCAGGGATGAACTGAAACTGAAAGGAACCAAGTTCGGTTGCGGAGCCGGTCTTTGTGGTGCCTGCACCGTTCACCTGAACGGGCAGCCCGTGCGATCCTGTTCGACGCCGGTCTCCATGGCGGAAGGCCAGAAGGTAGTTACCATTGAAGGGCTGGCGCCAGAAGGTCGTCTGCATGAATTGCAGGCAGCCTGGGTAGAGCACGGTGTGCCCCAGTGTGGTTACTGTCAGTCCGGTCAGATCATGAGTGCCGCCCACCTGTTGATGGTGAATAGCCAGCCGAGCCGGGATGACATTGTCGCTTCCCTGAGCGGCAATTTGTGCCGTTGCGGAACCTATTCGCGGATTATCGCGGCGGTGGAATCCGTCGTGGAAGGTCGTCAGGCCCCTGACGACAAACAGGAGCGCGCCTGATATGACCATGAACAGACGCGATTTTCTCAAAGTCTCCGCCGCCGGTTCCGGCGGGTTGCTGATTTCCCTGTCGTTACCCGGCTGTTCCAGTCTGCCGTCGAATGGCAGCGATGGGGAAAAGGCCTGGCAGCCCGACGCATGGCTTGAGCTGACTCGGGACGACCGGATCTATTTAACCCTGGCCCGGGTGGAGATGGGGCAGGGGACCTACACCGGCCTTACCACACTCATTGCCGAAGAGCTGGACGTGGCGCCGGACACCATTCAGCCCCGGTTTGCGCCGGTAGCAAGCGACTACCAGAACCCTTTGTACAAGCTGCAGCTGACTGGGGGCAGCACCAGTGTTGCGACCAGCTGGGAGCCGCTGCGCGTGGCCGGTGCCTCGGCCCGTACCATGCTTGTCAGTGCCGCCGCAAAGGTTTGGGAAGTTCCCCCGCAGGCCTGCACCACAGCCGACGGCCGGGTTTTCCATCCAGACGGTTCCGTCAGTCTCCGCTATGGCGAGTTGGTGGCGCTGGCAGCCCATGAAGATGCTCCGTCAGAGCCGAAACTCAAACCGCGCAACGAGTGGAAATATATCGGCAAGAAAGTCGGCCGTCTGGATGCGGAACTAAAATCAACTGGCGAGCCGATCTATGGCATAGATGTTGAGCTTGATGACATGGTCTACGCCGTTGCGACGCGCCCTCCGCGTTTTGGCGGCCGCGTTCTGTCTTATGACGACACGGAAGCAAGGTCACTGCCGGGCGTGCTGGATGTGTTCCAGATTGAACGCGGTGTAGCCGTGGTGGCCGATAAATACTGGCGAGCGCGCAAAGCACAGGATGCACTGAGCATCGAATGGGATAACACAGAGGCGCTTGCCGTCTCAACCGATGAAGTGTTCGCCGGTTACCACCAGGCAGCGGACGATGACCCGGGTGAGAGCGAACGCAGTGAGGGCGACTATGAGAAAGCCGCTGAGGGCTCGGACCGGGTCCTCACCGCAAGCTATGAGCAGCCTTACCTGGCCCACGCAACGCTGGAGCCGATGAACGCAACGGCCCATTACCGCGACGGCTCAATTGACGTCTGGGCGCCGACCCAGGCGCCGGACGTCGGGCGGATTGCGGCGGCCAGAGCCACTGATCTTTCTCCCGACGACATTACCATCCATACCACGTTTCTTGGTGGTGGCTTCGGACGACGTCTGACCAACGACTATATCGAGGAAGTGGCAGCTGTTGCCATGCGTATCGGCAGGCCGGTCAAGCTGATCTGGAGCCGGGAAGAAGATACCCGACACGATTTCTATCGGCCTGCAATGCTACACAGAATGAAAGCCAGCCTCCGGGATAATCAGGTCACCGGCTGGCATCACCAGGTGGTTGGACCCCAGATACTCGACTGGTATGTGCGCAATGCCGCTCCCGCGCAGTTCCCGTGGGCGCCCAAGTTCATGTACGACACCCTCGGACGGGTCGGCCTGATGGCGGAAGGCATCGCCACACCGAAAGATTTCTCTGCAATCGAGGGGGCCATTGAATACCCCTATGCAGTGCCCAACCTGGATGTACGACACACCCATACCGACCCGGGCGTTCCCGTGTCCTGGTGGCGGTCGGTGGGCTTTTCCCATAACGGGTTTGCGGTGGAAACCTTTATGGACGAGCTGGCCCACACTCTGGGTCAGGACCCTTACCAGTTCCGGCGTTCGCTGATCGGCCAGGAGCCAAGACACCTGGCGGTTCTGGATCGCGTGGTGGCAATGGCCGGCTGGGACCAGCCGGTGCCGGAGGACCGTGGCAGGGGTATAGCGCTTTTCAGAAGCTTCGGCACTTATGTGGCCCAGGTCGTGGAAGCGGGTATCGAGAACGGCGAGATCCGGGTGTACCGGGTACACTGCGCCGTGGATTGCGGCCAGGTGGTTAACCCGGACATTGTTCGTGATCAAATAGAAGGCGGAATTATATTCGGTATGACGGCAGCGCTGTTCGGGGAAATCGATTTCGAGCGGGGCGCCGTCCAGCAGAGTAATTTTCACGATTACCCGCTGCTGCGAAATTACCAGATGCCTGATATCGCCGTGGATATCATTGATAGCGATGAATCCCCCACCGGCGTGGGCGAGCCGGGCGTTCCTCCGGTTATTCCGGCACTGGGCAATGCCCTGTTTGCACTGACTGGCAAGCGCCAGCGTAAGTTACCCCTGAGTGCCGGATCCTGATAGGCGGACCGGCAGACATCTATGAGAGGCAAGCTGTGTTTGATGTAATCCGTTTTGCTGAGGCGGCCCAGTCGATCATTGACGCTGGCAGATTCCTGTATGACCGGGGATGGTCGCCGGCCACCAGCAGCAACTATTCCGCGCGTCTGGATGAGCATCACATCGCCATTACCGTGTCCGGAAAGCACAAGGGTGAACTGGCGGCCGGTGATATCATGGTGGTTGATCTGGACGGACAGCCGGTTCAGAGCCAGGCGCGTTCATCGGCGGAGACAAAGCTTCATACGGTGCTTTACCAGCTGTTTCCCGAAGTGGGTGTGGTGCTGCATACCCATTCGGTGAAAGCGACGGTGCTGAGTCGGCTCTGTGCAGCGGATGAACCGCTGGTTCTTGAGGGGTACGAACTGCAGAAGGCTTTCGCTGGCATCGACACTCACGAATCCACTTTGACCGTACCCGTTTTTGCCAATACCCAGGACATAGACGCGCTGGCGGAGCGGACTGCAGCCTGGTTCCGGGACAACCCCGAACAGCCGGGTTACCTGATTCGCGGCCACGGGCTCTACACCTGGGGCCGTACCATGGCAGACTGTTTACGCCATGTTGAGGCGTTTGAGTTTCTCTTTGAATGTGAACTGGAAACCATAAGGGTTCGACCATGACAACTTTAAGCATCTTTGATCAAAACGCACCAGAAACCCCGCGTGTGGTGACCGACGACGCGGGCAAAATTTCTAACCTGCTGGCGGAGCACGGCATTCGTTTTGAACGCTGGCCCACCCGTGACTTGCCGGCGGGTGCGTCCCAGGACGACATTCTGGAGGCCTATTCCGGGGAGATTCAGGCGCTGAAGGACGAATGCGGCTTCCAGGCGGCGGACGTCATCAGCCTGAACCCGGACAACCCCCAGAAAGACGCTTTCCGGCAGAAATTTATAGACGAACACGTCCATAGCGAGGACGAGATCCGCTTTTTCGTTCGCGGCCAGGGTCTGTTTTATCTACATCTGGGCAATCAGGTTTACGCTGTGATGTGCCAGAAGAACGACCTGATCAGTGTGCCCCACGGAACCAGGCACTGGTTCGATATGGGCCCGGAGCCACAGTTCACCTGCATCCGTCTGTTTACCAACCCGGAAGGCTGGGTTGCTGATTTTACGGGCGAAGACATTGCCAGCCAGTTGCCCCGTTACGAGGCGCTGGAGCAGGCGACAGCATGATCCGCGTAATATTGACGGACATCGAGGGAACCACCAGTTCGATTTCGTTCGTTCACGAGGTGCTGTTTCCCTATGCAGCGGAGAACATGGCGGAATTCGTTCGCGATGGTCATCAGAGCAGTTTGGAAATCTCTGAACAGCTTGATGCGGTGGCTGAGGTTTCCGGCGTCGACCGGAAAGATATTGAAGGTCTGATTGATGTCCTTCTGGAATGGATCCGGGAGGATCGAAAGGAAACCTCGCTCAAGGCGCTTCAGGGCATGCTCTGGCAGAAGGGCTATCAGGAGGGCGCATTCCGGGGGCATGTTTATGCGGATGCGGCCGATTACCTGCAGCGTTGGCATGATCGCGGCTTGAGGTTGTTCGTCTACTCTTCCGGCTCGGTCAAGGCCCAGAAGCTGATTTTCGGATTCAGTGAATCCGGCGATCTGACGCCTTTCTTTTCCGGCTACTTCGATACCCGCGTGGGTGCAAAACGGGAGCCGGCAGCCTATCAAACCATTTTAAACGAACTGGGTGTGGAAGCGGGTACCGTGATGTTTCTTTCTGACGTGGAGGCCGAACTGGAGGCTGCCGCGTCGGTCGGCATGAAAACTGTCCTGCTGGTACGCGATGGCAATAAGCCGTCAGCCAGCAGCCACCCTGTAGCTGAAGATTTTTCTGAGGTCGATGCACTGCTTCAGGCTCGCTGAATTGGCCCGCGGCCTTCGGCTGTTTCTATTGGGCGGGGCCGTTCTGCTTCTGGCCGGCTGCAATCCTTTCTCCAGCGCAGAGCCGATGATGGACGAATACGTGGAGCGGGTGGCCCGGGTGCTGGAGCTTGATCCCGCGTTCTCGGAACTGCCGCCCGCCTCGAATTTACCCCGCCGTCGTGACCGTCTTCTGAATATTCCGGAACTGGAAATGGGGATGCTGGATTTCCTGTCGCTCTATGGCTGCGAGCTTCAGTATGTCATCGGGGAAAAGAACTCGGTGATGGGCAAGGTAATGCAGCCTCTGAACCGGCTGCGATACGAGATTCGCTTTATCGAGTCCGGAGAGGAGTGTCTGTCGGAGATTACCCGTGAGGACGTTCGGGAATCCTTGCTGAAAGCCATCCAGAGCAAGAAAGAAACCCTGCCCATCGCGATCTGGAATGCCACCTGGGGCATCCAGGAAATCGAGCCCCTATTTACCCTGGCCAAGGGTAACTACCCGGTGGTCCCGGAGGGCAATCCGGTTTCCGATCTGGCGATTGATGCCAACCGCCTGAATGATACGGTGGCAATGCTGCTAGCAGGTAACCTGAGCCCGTCTCTGGATTTTGTTGGTGAGGTCCACCAACGCTGGCAGGCCGAGCACCGCGCCGGTCAGCTTGTAAACAGTGCCCGCTTGCTGATTGCACGGCTTGGCGATGGCACGGCGCTGTTGAAGGAGCGAATCGAGGGTCGTCCCCTTTGCCTAAATGGGAAACCCAATAACCAGTCGAACATTGTCCAGAGCATGTTCTTCAGCGTGTATATCGAGAAGGTTCAGCCGTATCTGGCGACGGTCAAAAGGGCGCAGGAGCAGCTGATCGATCCGCTGCGACGTCTTGCCACCATGCAACAGTCGGTCATGACGGCGGAATTCAGGCGGTGGCAGAGTCGTCATCTTGAAGCGATGGGTGATGAATCACTCTGGGCGCAGCTCGACGGTGCCATCGCCGACCATACCCGGGCCTGGCAGACCCTTCTCGAACAGTGCGGGCTCAGGCCCCAGGCCTAATTTCGGCAAGACCAGCCTGGAGGTGGCGCTAACGTTGACTCTCCGGTGTGACCCGAAGAATTTCCTCGATCGTGGTTTCGCCAGCGGCGACTTTCTGGGCTCCGCTTAACCGCAATGACTTCATACCTTCCTTGTAGGCGGTGAGCCGAATCTGCTCGAGCTCGCACTGTTCGGTGATTTTCTGAATCAGGGCATCGCTGAGTTTCATGATTTCGTAGACCCCTTCGCGGCCAAAGTAGCCGGTGTTCCGACACTCCAGGCAGCCCACGGGGTGGAAAACCTGTTTTGGCGGCGTCGCTTTCCAGGGACGGGTCAGGGCCTGCCACGCTTTTTCATCCAGAGGGCCCGGCGCCTTGCAGTGGGGACAAAGGGTACGCGCCAGGCGCTGGGCCATCACGCCAAGCACCGTGGCCCGGATCAGATACGGTGGAATGCCCAGCTCCATCAGTCGGGTGATGGCGCTCGGTGCGTCATTGGTGTGCAGGGTAGAAAGCACCAGGTGGCCGGTCAGGGCGGCCTGAACGGCCATTTCCGCCGTTTCCAGATCCCGGATCTCGCCGATCATGATGATGTCCGGGTCCTGGCGCATCAGCGCCCGCACGCCCGACGCAAACGTCAGGTCAATGTTCGACTGTACCTGCATCTGGTTAAACGTGGGCTCCACCATTTCGATGGGGTCTTCGATAGTGCACAGGTTCACTTCCGGAGTTGCCAGCTGCTTCAACGTTGAATACAGGGTGGTGGTCTTGCCCGAACCGGTAGGGCCGGTGACCAGTACAATGCCGTGGGGCCGTCCAGTGATCGCCTGCCATTTTTCACGGTCTTCGTTGGAGAACCCTAGCTGCGAGAAAGATTTGAGAAGCACTTCCGGATCGAAAATCCGCATCACCATTTTCTCGCCGAAAGCGGTGGGCATGGTGGCCAGTCGCAGCTCCACCTCATTGTTATCCGGCTTGCGGGTCTTGATGCGGCCATCCTGCGGACGACGTTTTTCCGCTACGTTCAGGCGGCCGAGAATTTTTAGCCGGCTGGTAACGGCCACGCCCACCTGTTCCGGAAATTCATAGACGTTGTGCAGCACGCCGTCGATACGGAATCGCACCTGGGTGACGGTACGGCGGGGTTCGATATGAATGTCCGACGCGCGCTGGTCAAAGGCATACTGGAGCAGCCAGTCCACAATCTTGACCACGTGCTGGTCGTTGGCATCAGGGTTCAGGTTGGCGCCGAGGTCCAGCAACTGCTCAAAGTTCTGGGACCCTGCGGCGGCGCCGCCACGATTGCCGCTGGCCTTACTGACCGAGTTGGCCAGTTGGTAGAACTCTACGGTGTAACGGCGGATGTCTTCGGGGTTGGCCACAACCCGGCGGATATCTTTCTGTACTGCCTGCCTGAGGTTGGATTCCCAGTCGCTTTTGAAGGGTTCCGTACTGGCAATCAGTACTTCGTCGCGGCCAATCTCTACCGCCAGGATGCCATGGCGCTGGGCAAAGGCGTAGGACATGACCCGGGCAATGGCCGGGGTGTCTATTTTCAGCGGATCAATATGGTAGTAGGGCTGGTCTGACCAGTTGGCCAGCCACTGGGTCAGGACATCAAGGTTCAGTGTGCGGCCCGTGCGTTGGCTTTCAAGGCCGGCTTTGGCGATCAGTTCCAGCGGGTGCTTCTTGCTGGCGGGATGGCCCGGGTCGTTGGTGGCCCCGATGTTGGCCGACAGCACCTTTTCTGCATCTTCCTGGGAAATCTCATCGCTGCCTACCAATGCGGTGCACAGGTCCCGCAGTGTAAGCGTGCTTCTGTGGGGTGCTGGCGGAAACGTCTGGTCGGCCATTCGCGTATTCCTTTCAGGTGCCACTGTCAGCGAGTTTGCGGTTCAGCTTGAGATGAAACATGGCCACAGTGAACAGAAGGAATGTCAGCACCGCCAGTATCACGGGCACAGCCGCCCTTTCGCTAAGCCAGGCCGATACGGTGTATTGGGTGAAATAGAAGATAACCACAAAACTCAACCAGATGATGCCTCGGTTATCACCCCGGAAAACCGGCACTGCGAACAGCAGCAGCGGAATCAGCTTCACGCTCAGGATCAGGGGAACGGACACTCCCTGAACAGGGTCAGGATAGAAGGTTGTTAATGTCAGCACCGCAAGTGTGGTGACATAAAGGCAAAGAATCAGTCTGGTGGTCAGTTTTGCTTTGGGATTATTGAGCATTCATGGTTCCCGTTTAGCGTAATTTGATTGCGAGGTTTGCCAGTCTCTGTCCGAACGTCTGGCAGATTGTTTTTTCGGCATCGCTCAGTGCTTTCGGCTTTCCGGTGCCAGCCCAATGGGAAGGCCCATAGGGCGTGCCACCGGCGGTGGTCTCATTTAGTGCCTTCTCGGAGTAGGGTACGCCACAAAGCACCATGCCGTGGTGAAGCAGCGGCACCATCATGGTCAGCAGGGTGGTTTCCTGTCCGCCATGGAGGCTGCCTGTCGATGTAAACGCCCCGGCCGGTTTGCCGGCCAGAGCGCCACTTAGCCAGAGATCCCCGGTGGTATCGAGAAAATATTTCAGGGGTGACGCCATGTTGCCGAAACGGGTAGGGCTTCCCAGGGCCAGGCCGGCGCAGTGTTCAAGGTCCGCTTTGGTGGCATAGGGAGCACCATTGTCCGGGACCGGCGGCAGTGATGCCTCGGTGTCCGGCGAAACCGGCGGCACGGTTCGAATGCGGGCGTCGAGGCCGCTGACCTTTGAAATACCCCGGGCGATCTGTGTGGCCATTTCGGCCGTCTGCCCGGTACGGCTATAATACAGCACCAATATATAGGGGGACTCGGTTGCCATGGGTATCCCTGATCAAGCGTATGATATGGAAAATCCCGGTGGGTTCTGTCATGGTTCCCGCCGCATGCGCGCAGGCCGGGCCGGTCAACCCAGCAGGCGCTGTAGTCTAACAGGAGGACAATCTTTGCAATACCCCGGAAAGGCACGCCTAAAAAACTCCAATACCACCAGAGCTTACGGCCTGTCTGGTGTTCTGGTTCTGTTGTTGTTGGCAGGTTGTCAGAATCAGGAATTCAAGCGCGCAAACGGCACCACTCTGGAGTGGGAAAGCCTCCGTGGCCACTGGGTGCTGGTGAATTACTGGGCTGAATGGTGCAAACCCTGCCTGGAAGAAATTCCAGAGCTGAATGCCCTTGATCGATCTGGTTCTGTCGTGGTGCTGGGTGTTAATTTTGACGGTGTAAAAGGGCAGGCGCTGATGGATCTGGGCGACAGAATGGGCATCGAGTATGGCATGCTGGCAGAAGATCCCGGCCCGGACTTCGGCTGGCAGATTCCAGTCGGGCTTCCCGCCACTTTTGTGGTCGACCCGGAGGGGAATCTGAAGGAAGCCCGTTTCGGTCCACAGACCGAAGAAGACATCACCGCCCTGATCAATGAATAATCCAGAACCGGTCACACACGCAGGAAGATCCCGAGCTCATGTCTGACACCTTTGTCCATTTACGCGTTCACTCCGAGTATTCCATGGTGGACGGCCTGGTGCGGGTCAAACCGCTGATCGAGCGTGTCGCCGAGCTTGGCATGCCGGCCGTCGGGCTTACCGAGCAGTCCAATATGTGTTCCCTGGTGCGCTTTTACAAAGCGGCGACGGGTGCCGGTGTGAAGCCGATCATCGGGGCCGATCTATGGGTCGACAACCCGGACGAGCCGGAGAACCCTTTCCGTCTGACGCTGCTCGCCCGCAACCAGGACGGCTATCTGAACCTGACCGAAATTGTCTCCCGTGGCTATACCGAGGGCCAGCGCTTCGGCATTCCCATCATCCAGCGCAAGTGGCTGGAAGACGGTCGGGAAGGCCTGATCGCGCTTTCGGGCGGCAAGATGGGCGATGTCGGCAAGGCTCTACTGGCAGGAAAGACAGACCTGGCCCGGGAACGTGCGGAATACTGGGCATCTCTCTACCCCGGCTCTTACTATCTGGAACTTCAGCGCACGGGTCGTCCCGGGGACGAAGACTGCCTGCATGCCAGCGTCGACCTGGCCACGGAGTTGTCCTGCCCGGTGGTTGCCACCAATGATGTCCACTTTCTTCACGCCGATGATTTCGAGGCCCACGAGGCCCGGGTCTGCATCGGCGAAAGCCGCACCCTTGATGACCCCCGGCGTGACCGCCGCTTCAGTGACCAGCAGTATCTGCGCAGCGCCGAGGAAATGATCGAGCTGTTTTCTGACATCCCTGAAGCCGTGCAGAACACCGTGGAAATTGCCCGTCGATGCTCGGTTCAGGTGCGAATGGGCGAGTATTTCCTGCCGGATTACCCCATCCCCGAAGGCATGACCATGGACGAGTACTTCCGCAAGGTGTCGGAAGACGGCCTGGAAGATCGCCTGGCGAAAACCCTGAGCAAGGATGATCCGGAATATGACCAGAAGCGGGAAGCCTATTACACCCGTCTGAATTTCGAGCTGGATATCATCATCCAGATGGGGTTCCCCGGTTACTTCCTGATCGTTATGGACTTCATCAAGTGGGCCAAGAACAACGGCGTGCCGGTGGGGCCGGGTCGTGGCTCCGGTGCCGGTTCCCTGGTGGCCTATGCACAGCTGATTACCGATCTCGACCCGCTGGAATACGACCTGCTGTTCGAGCGCTTCCTGAACCCGGAACGGGTCTCCATGCCGGACTTTGATGTGGACTTCTGCATGGAAGGCCGCGATCGGGTGATCGCCTACGTTGCGGAGAAATACGGTCGTGAGGCGGTGTCCCAGATCATCACCTTCGGCACCATGGCCGCGAAAGCGGTGGTGCGTGACGTCGCGCGGGTGCAGGGCAAGTCTTACGGGCTGGCGGACAAGCTCTCCAAGATGATTCCGTTCGAGCCGGGCATGACCCTGGAAAAGGCGATTGAACAGGAGCCCCAGCTGGGCGAGTTCCTGGAGAACGACGAAGAAGCCCAGGAAATCTGGGAAATGGCCCTGAAGCTCGAAGGCGTCTGCCGGAACGCAGGCAAGCACGCCGGCGGCGTGGTGATCGCACCCACCAAGATTACGGATTTCTCACCGCTATACTGCGACGACGAGGGCGGCAGCCTGGTGACCCAGTTCGACAAGGGCGATGTGGAGGATGCCGGGCTGGTGAAGTTCGACTTTCTGGGCCTTCGGACGCTGACCATCATCGACTGGGCCCTAAAGATGATTAACCCGCGCCGGGAAAAGCGGGGTGAGACCGGGCTGGACATCAACGAGATTCCGCTGGATGACGTGCCTTCTTTCACCATGCTGAAAAAGGCGGAAACCACCGCTGTATTCCAGCTGGAATCCCGGGGTATGAAAGACCTGATCCGCCGCCTTCAGCCGGATTCCCTGGAAGACATGATCGCCCTGGTGGCGCTGTTCCGTCCGGGCCCTCTCCAGTCCGGCATGGTGGACGACTTCATCGACCGCAAGCACGGACGCCAGCCGGTGTCCTTCCCGCACCCGGATTACCAGTACGATGGTCTCAAGCCGGTGTTGGAGCCGACCTACGGGGTTATCCTGTATCAGGAACAGGTGATGCAGATTGCCCAGGTAATGGCCGGCTACTCCCTGGGCAACGCCGACATGTTGCGCCGGGCCATGGGTAAGAAAAAGCCCGAGGAAATGGCCAAGCAGAAGCAGTTCTTCCTGGACGGCTGCGAACACAACGGCATCGACAAGACCCTGGCCGAGAATATTTTTGATCTGGTGGAAAAGTTCGCCGGTTATGGTTTCAATAAATCCCACTCCGCAGCCTACGCCCTGGTGTCCTACCAGACACTCTGGCTGAAGGCCCATTACCCGGCAGAGTTCATGGCGGCGGTATTGACCGCCGATATGCAGAACACTGACAAGGTGGTCACCCTGGTGGAAGAGTGCCGGAGCATGGGGCTGGACCTGCTGGTGCCGGACGTCAGCCGCTCGGAATACACCTTCACCGTCAATGACGAGGGCCAGGTTGTCTATGGGCTGGGCGCCATCAAGGGCCTGGGTGAGGGGCCGATCCAGAGCATTGTCGAAGGCCGCGCCGACGGTGAGCCCTATCAGGATCTGTTCGATTTCTGCCGTCGCGTAGACCTTAAAAAAGTGAACAAACGGGCCATCGAAGCCCTTATTCGCTGTGGCGCCATGGACAAGCTGGGCGCGGGCCGGGCTCACTTGATGGCCAGCATCGACAAGGCGATCCAGCAAGCGGGGCAGCAGTCCCGTAACGAATCCGTAGGTATGACGGATATGTTCGGCGACATCTTTGCCGGTGGCGAGGGTGAAGATCCTTATGCAGACGTGGCCGGCGTTCGGGAATGGCCGGAAAAACAGCGGCTCAAGGGTGAAAAAGATACGCTGGGGCTTTATCTGACCGGCCATCCGTTCGACGAATATGAAAAAGAAGTGCGCCGCTTTGTCAGATCGCCCATTGCCGACCTGAAGCCCTCCCGTCAGCCTCAGCGGGTGGCGGGCCTGGTGGTCGCCCAGCGGTCCATGAAAACCCGCACCGGTTCCACCATGGCTTTCATTACCCTGGACGACCGCAGCGCCCGGATCGAAGCGACGCTTTTTTCCGAGGCATTCTTTGAGCACCGGGAACTGCTGCAATCGGATCAGGTGATCGTGGTGGAGGGCCAGGTCAGCCACGATGACTATTCCGGGCAGATGAAAATGCGGGTCAGTTCGGTGATGGATGTGGGCACGGCCCGACAACAGTTCAGTCGCGGCCTTAAGCTGTCGATTCATGCGGACCAGTTGCAGAACGGCCTGCTGGACAAGCTGGATTCAACGCTCAGGCCCTTCCGCTGCGAGGGCAGCCCGGTGTGGATCGACTACAGTACAGAACAGGCGAGCACCCGCATCGAACTCGGCAACGCCTGGCGGGTGCAGCCGGATGACGACCTTCTGCTGGAGCTGAAATACCTGGTGGGCGACCAGGCGGTTGAACTGGTCTATGATTGATAGTGTCCGATGGAAGTGCTGACTTGCCGGTACCTCATACAAAGGTCCGCTTTAGCCCCCGGTCTGTCGCTGCTATCTTGACTGATATCTTTCACTTTTTGGCGGCCAGAGTGTTCGCCCTGCAATCAGAATGATGGAACATCATGAATCCTAACTATCTTGATTTCGAACAGCCTATTGCCGACCTTGAAGCCAAGATTGAAGAGCTTCGCATGGTGGGTAATGACACCGACATCAATATCACTGATGAAATTACCCGCCTGAAGAAAAAGAGCGTCAGTCTCACAGAAAGTATCTTCTCGGATCTGAAACCCTGGGATGTCGCCCGTCTTGCCCGTCACCCCAGGCGGCCCTACACCCACGATTACATCGAAATGATGTTCGATGATTTTGACGAGCTCCACGGTGACCGCCGCTATGCAGATGATCAGGCCATTGTGGGTGGGACCGCCAGGCTTGATGGTAAGCCGGTGATGGTTATCGGCCACCAGAAAGGCCGGGAAGTGCGTGACAAGGTCAGGCGGAACTTCGGCATGCCAAGGCCCGAGGGTTATCGCAAGGCGCTTCGTCTGATGGAGCTGGCCGAGCGCTTTAATATGCCGATTCTGACCTTTATTGATACCCCCGGTGCTTATCCGGGTATCGGCGCTGAAGAGCGTGGGCAGAGCGAGGCCATTGCCTTTAATCTGGCGGTCATGTCCCGCCTGAAAACCCCGATTATTTCCACGGTGGTGGGCGAGGGTGGTTCCGGCGGTGCCCTGGCGATTGGTGTGTGCGATCAGCTCAACATGCTCCAGTACTCCACCTACGCGGTTATCTCCCCCGAGGGCTGCGCGTCTATTCTGTGGAAGAGTGCAGAACACGCGGCCCAGGCCGCAGAGGCGATGGGTGTGACGGCCCAGAGGCTGAAAGAGCTTGGCATCGCGGACAATATATTGCCCGAACCCCTCGGAGGTGCTCACCGCAATCCGGATAAAATGGCAGAAGTACTGAAGGAAAGACTGGCCCAGGGTCTGGACGAGCTCTGCGCACTGCCGACCGAGGAACTGGTCTCGCGCCGGTACGAGCGGCTGACACGCTATGACACAGGCCGGTAAAGCCGGCCCCGATGGTGACTGGCCGGCCCCCCTTCTGGATTCGGTCAGGAACCTGCCGGCCCATGCCGGTCTGTATGTTGCCCTCAGTGGCGGCCTTGACTCTGTCCTCCTTCTTCACACCGCTGCCATAGCCTGTCAGGGATTCCGTCCGCCGACGGCGATTCATATCAATCACCAGCTCCAGTCCAATGCCTCGGATACGGAAGCACTCTGTCAGCATCTGTGCCAGTCCCTGGACGTGCCCCTTAAAACCATGGCTGTTGACGTGGCCGCCCATTTGCCAAAGGAAGATACCGGTACCGGGGGGTTGGAGGAGGCGGCGAGGGATGCCCGATACCGGGCGTTCGAATCCTGTTTGTGTGAAGGCGACCTGTTGCTGATGGCCCATCATGCGGACGACCAGACTGAGACCGTACTGTTCCGCCTGCTTCGGGGAACGGGTGTTGCGGGCCTGGGGGGGATGCCCCGGTCCCGTGCGCTGGGGAAAGGTCTGGTTTACCGGCCGTTCCTTGACTTCAGTCGACAGGATCTGGAGCAGTGGGCGCGCGTCCACGACGTTAAATGGATCGAGGATCCCAGCAATCAGGATCAGCGCTTCGATCGGAATTTTCTTCGCCGCTCTATTATTCCGGCTTTAAAGCAGCGCTGGCCTTCACTCAATCGACGTGTGGCGGCCACGGCCAGTGCCTGTCGCGAAAGCGACGAGCTGGCCGCCAGTCTTGCCAGAATCCACTTTACTCAGTGCGAGGCTAAAGACGGCGGGCTGGATCTCGGGATGCTGGCCAGGCTTACGCTTGCCGAACAGAAAAACCTTTTACGCTGGTGGGTAGCGAATCACCAGTATTCTCCGCCAAATCCCGCTGACTGGCAGGGGCTGTTGTCTGATTTTCTAGCCTCCGGTAACGACCGGCAGCCGGAATATCGCGGTGACGGTTATCGGCTCAGGCGTTTTCAGAACAGCCTGCGACTGGTGGAAGGCCAGCCTTCGTCGGGCCTGGACAGTGTTGCCCTGATGGCTGGACAGCCCATGAAGTGGGGTGGCTGGCTGCTGGAACTGCGAGCGGTAAACGGAACAGACAACCCTGCTCCCGAGCTGAGAATCTTTACCAGGCAGGGTGGAGAGCGAATTCGGCCGCGGGCTGACGGGCCATCCAAGCCGTTAAAAAACTGGCTTCAGGAACAGACCGTTCCGGCGTGGGAACGTGGCAGCCTGCCGCTGGTGATGGAGTCTACCGGAGGTGCGGAAGCGCTGGTGGCGGTCGGTCATCTTTGGGTTTCAGAGCGGTACTGTGGGGAGGCACCTGCCAGTGGCTGGCGCCTGATTCTGGAGCGGGATTCTAATTGAGTAGGTGGGGGACTTCTGGTAATCTGATCCCCCATCTTGAGATGACAATCTCCCTCCTTCACCGAACCAGACAAATCACGGAATCTGCATGACGCGTTATATTTTCGTCACCGGCGGTGTCGTGTCCTCCTTGGGGAAAGGTATCGCATCGGCCTCT
>Ga0207884_1000394_pt1 | contig 28105 bp, 30 predicted proteins | sample MalvirmetaMSP144_FD_184236 | JGI IMG/M metagenome (GOLD analysis project Ga0207884, IMG submission 184236) | Marine viral communities from the Deep Pacific Ocean - MSP-144 (SPAdes) | ecosystem: Environmental > Aquatic > Marine > Oceanic | place: Pacific Ocean | collected 2011-07-08 | reverse complement strand
AAATGCTAAGTATAGGAAGATAAATGCGATAGACTTCATCGTTGAGCAATCAAAACAAACCCAAGTAGTAATAATCAACGAAGCCCATCATAATTCTCACCATAGGGTTTTCACAAAGTCCCTACTGAGTAAATTATTTGATCAAGGCTATTCAAATCTAGGGCTTGAGGCATTGTCTTATAAAGACAACCTAGATTCATTACATCATATTAGAAAATACCCAATCCAAAAAACTGGCTACTATATAAAAGACCCGCAATTTGGCAACCTGATAAGAGAAGCGATTGAAATTGGTTTTACAGTTTTCCCTTATGAGACCATAAATAGTGAAGCAGATGGTAAACCTCGGGAAATTGATCAAGCAAGGAATATTCAAGAAGTAATAAATTCAAAACCCAATGAAAAGTTTCTGATTCACTGTGGGTTTGATCATGCGCTAGAAGGAACTCATAATTCTTGGGGAAAAGCCATGGCTGCTCGTCTATCAGAGTATACAGGAATCAACCCATTAACTATTAATCAAGTTGTATACTCAGAAAAAGGTGTTCCGGAATATAATGACCCGTTTTTAAAAGCTCTAGCTGTAAAGGAATCTTCTGTAATTCTTGACCAAAACGATAAACCTTACAAATATGAGCGTAGGGAAGCATATACAGACATAGCTGTTTTTCACCCGAACACTCAGTACATTAATAATAGACCAAGTTGGTTGTTTGAAAATGAGAATCAAAATGTAACAATAGCACTAAAGGATCTTGAAATGAAGTTCCCTGTAATGGTTTTGGCATTTAAAAATGGAGAAGATATTAATAACGCAGTACCAATTGATATAACTGAAATCGAAAACAAAACTGATACTTGTACATTAGGACTCAAAAAAGGAGATTATTCGATAGTGATTACAAATGGCACAGAGTCTATTCAAATTGAAAAACAAGTGAATTAAATTTTAAAGGAACAGTCCTTCTAAATCAGAATCAACAAATGAAAAAGAAATCACCTATACTCATTGTAGCAGGCATCTTAGTTATTGTGGCTAGTCAAATGATAAAGCAGTTCGCTACTACATCAGACTTTCTGGGTGGAGCTATTTTAGGAATTGGCATTGGCCTACTAATTATGGCAGTAACTATAAACCGACCTAAATCGGCCAATTAAAAAAAGAGGTCACATTCTCAGTGACCTCCAAAACCAACCATTCTGGTCTTCTTATTTTTTGGCTTTCAGATCCACGCCTTTATAAAGCCTGTAAATCAACACGGCTGCTCTTTTAGATTGCTTTGGTAGAGCACGTAAATCTCCAGTTTCATTGATAGTATGATCATCAGCGCCTGACATTCCCATGGCATCAATTCCCATTTCTATATGACCTGCAGTAAAGGAAATATCGGCTGCACCAGCATCGGCAGGATTAACTGCTGTCACTTCCCCAAAACCCAAATCTTGACTCACTTTGCTGAACAAGTTCATGAGTTGATAATTTCCTTCGGTTGGTGCAAAAGGCGGATAACCTTCAGCAAAAGTTATAGTAGCGTTGGTACCAGGAAGATGATTAGCAACAATCCGCTTCATCGTTTCTTGTGTTCTGGTAATCTGCTCAGGGGTTAAGGCACGAATATCGCCTGTTACCGTTACATCTTTCGACACTACATTATTCTTTCCGAAAGCCGTTCCGGTATTTTCTGACTTGTTATGATTCACTTCGGTTCCACCTGCAATCATTCCAGGGTTGAAGGTTAAATATTCTTCTCCTGCCAACTCATTGTAAAACTGATAGAGAATTCTAGAAGCTTCGTATATGGCGCCTGCCCCTACTTTCGGTTTGAAGATTTGAGAAGAATGCGAAGCATTGCCCGTTACAGTTAATGTCCACCCTGAAGAACTTCTTCTGGCTACGTTTACCGTGGCTGGGTTTCCGTCTCCGTTTTCAAAACCCAAAGCAACATCAGCCCATTTAGCGGCTTCGATCAATGCCTTTTTAGATTCAGAAAGCGGACTTCCTGAAAGTTCTTCATCACCCGTCATCACTACGGTAATGTTCATCTCCTTCAACAAACCAGCGCTATGCAAAGCTGCCAACGATTGAAGTATAATTACATCGCCACCTTTCATGTCGGCAATGCCCGGGCCTTTGATGGTGTTTTCATCTACTTGAGACCATTTCTGATTCGGGCTATCGGGTTCGAAAACTGTATCTAAGTGACCGATCATTAAAATCTTCTTCCCTTTGCCACCTTCTATTCTCGCTACTAAATGGCCAGCGCGATTGAATGATGATCCATCTACCCACTCTACTTCCATGCCCAAAGCCTTGAACTTCTCCATCAGCACATCGCCAACCTGACGCACACCTTCAAAATTCATCGTACCGCTATTGATGTTGATCAACTCTTTCAGCAAACTCAAATATTCATCATTATGGCTATCGACATACTGAATCAATTTCTTTTCAACTTTATCAGTTTGTGCCATTAATGGCGAAGCGATGATAAGCGCAACTAAGGCAAACAGAATAGATGTTTTTCGCATTGTATATTTTTTACGATCGTTATTTAAAAGGAACCGACTATCAATTTAAAAGACGAATAGACAATTCCTTCATCTTCAAAAATTGAAATTAAGAAAGATTAAGTGATGAGGCACTAAAAAACCCCAGCTTTTCAACTGGGGTTTAGTTTTAATATTTAATAAAGCATGCTCTTTATTTTTTGATACCTGGCAAGTTTATTGGTTTGGAAGTATGCCAATTGAATGGCCCTGCTTTCTTCTTTCTAGGATACACCTCATCTAAAGTATTTCCATCATACAGCCTTCCATTTTTCATTACTTGAATAATGGTGTTTGTATTTCGAATGTTCTCTAAAGGGTTTTTATCTAAAATCACCAAATCGGCAAGTTTACCTGCCTCAATTGACCCTAAATCACCTTCTAAACCAAGGGCTGTGGCTCCAAGAATTGTAGCTGTTTTTAGCGCATCAATATTTCTCATTCCGCCAGAAGCAACCGACCATAATTCCCAGTGATAACCCAAACCTTGTAATTGACCGTGACTACCTACTCCAGCCAAACCGTCATTTTCAACTACATCTTTCACTCCCACGGCATGCTTTTTAAATACATGCTCTTCATCCATAAACCATCCTGGCCTTCTTCTGGATTTAGCCGCCAATTCATTGTATGGTGTGAAAAAACTCAATTTAGGATCGTTATAAGGATTCTCTCTAGAGTAATAATAGTTTTCAGCCCAAGGCCCACCGTATGACACCAATAAAGTAGATGTATAAGCCATTTTAGATTGAGCCACCGACTGAATCACATCTTTGTATAATGGTGCAATTGGAAACGAGTGCTCGTGGCCAGGGTAACCGTCAAGCATTTGGGTCATGTTCAGTTTGAAATCCAATCCACCTTCGGTAGTTGGCATAAGTTCTTGTTCTTTCGCTGCCTGAATCACCCATTGACGCTGTTTTCTATTCCCTACCAAATACATTTTAATCGTTTTGGTATTGTAGTACTCTGAATATTGCCTCAATACTTTTTTAGTTTGTTCAAGGCTCTTCAGGTTATATGCCCAATACCCCACGCCAGGACCTGTAGAGTATACTCTTGGGCCAGGAATCTGACCAGTCTCTACCATGTCTGAATAGGTAAGTACATCGGTAGTGGCTGTTTGAGGGTCGCGCGTGGCAGTAACGCCATAGGCCAAATTAGCTGCGTAAATCCAAACCTCATTTTTCTCTAAACCCCATGCTGGCCACATGTGGGCGTGTGTATCAATAAAACCGGGAACGATCGTTTTACCTGACATATCAATGGTTTCTGTTCCTCTTGGTACCGAAAGTGTACCTGAAGCGCCCACTGCTTTGATTCTGGCATTTTCAATTAGAATATCTCCATTCTCGATTACCTGATCACCATTCATGGTAATGATTCGAGCACCTTTTAAAAGCGCAGTGCCTTTCGGAATGTCTTTCTTTACGTTTACTTCTACCTTAAACTCTGTTGGCTTAAAGCTAGCTTCCTCTTTCTTTTCTTCTTTCTTTTCCTCTTTTTTCTCTTCGGCCTCTGCTTTCTTTTCTTCGTCAGTTTTCTCTTTATCCGCTTTTTCTTTTGCTTTTTTGGCTGCTGCTACCGAATCGGCATAGGCTTCTCCTTTTTCTAAATCATAAATAAAATGAGAGCTACCCAAACTCCAATGTACCTTCTTAGCATCGGCAGACCACTTGGTAAATTCACCTCCTATTTCGGTAAGCTTTGTAGCTGGAAATTGAGCCGACTCAGGATTGGCTACAGAAATGGTTGGTGTTTGGCCTAGTTTCGGAACAGTGACAATGTAAATATCATTGTTAATTACAGCCATGGCCTTATCTCCTTCTGGTGCCATGTAGATTTCACTTGCTCGTGCTGGAGGGTTGTTTTCGCGCCAGTTGTCAGATTCACTTAACATGGTGTTCTCGGTAGACATTCCCAAGTGATCATCCACTGGATTCGAACCATAAGTTGTTATACCTGTAATTGCCACAAGGTTCTTTTCATCGGTTCCATCCCATCTTACAGAACTTAAACCTCTTCCGCTGCTCAAGTAAATTCTGTCATCGTTTTTCACGAAATGCGGATTACCTCGTCCATTAGTTTTCATGATAACGTTAACCTCGCCTCCATTCTCATTAATCCAAGCCAAATCTTCGGCAGCTCTTGGTGCCGAAGGCCCTTCCGCATCTTTCATGTTTTGAGCACTCCCTTTGGTGAAAACAATTTTCCCATTCTTGTTCCAAGCGGGTGCCGTATAAATCGCAGACTCTTTGGTGAGTTTCACTGGTTTGGCTCTTCCATCCATCAACAGCTTATAAATGCTTCCCCCCTCAGTTTCGGACCAAGTAACAAAGGCAATAGATTTACCATCTGGCGACCATGTAGGCATGGCTTCTGTCATTTCAAGATTCGTGATTCGTTTTGGGCTTCCTGAAGGAATGTCCATTACGTAGAGCCTGTTCAAAGCAGTGAACACCATCGTCTTTCCATCAGGAGAAGGCACAGCATCTCGAATTTGAGTAACCAACATGTTTTCATCATCAGAAATTGGGTAGTTAAATTTTAACCTAGGCCCCATTTCTAGTTCAACGTCTACGTTGAATGGAATTTCTGTGGTAGCACCACCGGCAACAGGAATCCTCCAGATTTTTCCTCCGTAAGAGGCCAATAACTCTTTACTGTCTGGCGTAAAAGTCATGGCTGGCAAAACGCCCAATGGCGCAATAGACTCTTGATCATCGCGCTGAACAGGATACGCCAACCAGCGCTCATCACCAGATTTAAGGTCTCGCAAAACCAAACCTGTTTGTTCTTCATAGCGAGAACCATACACCAAATACTTTCCATCTGGCGATAAAGTTGGTGTAAATGCAGAGCCATAACGTGAGGTAACTGTTGATCTTTCTCCGTTGTCTCTGTCATACATTCCTACCTGATATTGAGGTAATTGAGCATTGTAATTCCAAGCGCCATTACGTTGCGAATAGTAGATATATCGGCCATCGGCACTAAAAGCAGGCTCAACAAGCTTTAAACCGGCAGGTTCTTTAATCAACTCAAATCCCCCACCACCATTTTTGTGGTACATGTACAGTTTCAGATTTCTTCTTCCTCTGGCTGTAACTATGTAATCTCCGTCAGGCGACCATTCGGCAGACTGGAAATTCTCGTTTTCACTTTTAGTGATTTGCTTGGTTTCTTTCGATTCCAATTCCATTGTCCAGATATTATCATTGCCACTTCTATCGGAAGTGAATACAATGCTTTTTCCATCGGGACTAAACTTGGGATGCGTGTCATAAGCCATTCCATCTGTGAGTCGAGTGGCTTTACCTCCTTTAAAAGGCATAGTGTAAATATCACCCAGCATGTCAAAAATAATGGTTTGGCCATCGGGGCTAATATCTAGCGAAAGCCAAGTGCCTTCAGTAGTATTAAATTCCAAAGTCCGTTCAGCTTTTAGCGGCAATCCTTTAAAAGTGGTTTGACCTGTGGTATCTTGCTCAGCATCTTGCCATATACTATTGGCTTGTAAGGCAAAATTTGAAGACATTAAAACGAGGCATAAAAAGCACCAAGAAAGGTGTTTCAGCCACTTTGTTTGCGGTTTAGTTATAACTTCTTTCATGTATTGTGGTTAATTTGTTTCATAAACAGAAAAGTAATTTAGTGAATTAAAAAAAGTCCGCTCAAGAAAAATATCTTTATCATTGCGGAAAATCAGAATAGGGCATGGCAAAACGAAAGGCAGCAGTTTCAAGTCGGGGTACAACGAAAAGAAAAACCACTTCAGGAAAGAAAGGACAAAAAGGAGGTTTTAGCCTCTGGAGGTTCTCTTTGGCGCTAATTATCCTTGTCGGTTTGGGCTATGGTTATCTGGCAATTAAAGAAGAAAAGCTAATCCCTTCATTCTTTGACGAAGAAGTAAACCCTGTTTTGGCGCCAGAAAAAGTTGACCCTACAGAGGAAGTTCCAAAATCGAGAAAAGAAACCCCGCCCAAACAAGAAGAGAGCAAAGTAGATTTTGATACTTACGACCTTTATTTCACTAAAGCGTTCGACTTTGCTTGGCCAGCATATGAAGCATCTCAGGCCATTGTAGAAAGGCCTTATTATACTTTGCGCTATAGCGAAGAGCACGAGCAAGCTTTATGGGTAGCTTACATTTTATATGCCGACAGTTTAAAACAAACTACTTTTGAGAGGAAGGATGACTTTAGAGAAGACAGTAGAATTAAAACGGGGTCTGCCTCTTTAAGCGACTATAAAGGGAGTGGTTATGACCGTGGACACATAGCTCCTGCGGCAGATTTCTCTTACAGCGAATTTGCCTTGAGCCAATCCTTCTTTATGAGCAACATGAGCCCACAAGATCCTTCTTTTAATCGTGGAGTTTGGAAGAAGCTAGAAGACCAAGTAAGAGCTTGGGCAATGAAAAATGATCAGGTTTATGTAGTTACTGGCCCAGTATTAAACAAAACATACAAAACCATTGGCTCGAATAAAGTATCGGTTCCTGAATACTATTACAAGATTATTCTGGACATGAGAAAACCTGAAATCAAAGCCATTGCCTTTCTAATGAAGAATGAAAAGAGTTCTGCCCCGCTTTCGTCATTTGTTGTTACAATCGACAGTGTAGAACAATTAACAGGGTTAGACTTTTTCCCTGGCATTTCAGACGAACTAGAAGATGCCCTAGAAGGAAGTTTAATGACTTCGAAATGGTTTTAACGACAATGCTTTGCTAACGCCTCAGAGGCCTCAGAAGAACCCAAAGCATTCGACCTAGTAAAATCCTGACAAGCAGATTTAATTTGATTTAAAGCTACTTTAAGCGCTCCTCTGTAAAGAAATGCTTCCGCATTGTCATTGTCAAAGTTGATAGATTGATTGTAGTTCTCCATCGCTTTGTCGAATTCACCTTTTTGATGATAGCTTCTTCCTCTAAGCATATAGGCATCAGAACGTACGCCATCCAATTCAATCACCTTGTCAAAAAATATAATGGCCTTGTTGAATTCCCTTTGATTGTACCAGTACTTACCCATACTCAAATTGGCACTGAGGTTATTCGCATCAATATCTAAAACAGCTAAAAAATCAGATTTAGCTTGGTTCAATTGCTTCATCTCTTCATAGGCCCTTCCTCGGTTATAAAGTGATTTAATGTCTTTAGGATTGGTTTTAAGATACTCAGAATAAGCATCTACCGCTTCTTTATAATTTCCCTCATTATAAAGCTGATCTCCTTTTCTAGTAACATCATCGTTACAAGAAAACAAGAAAGTCATGAAGACTAAAACTAAAAGAGATAAGCGATTTTTCATTGATTATGTATAAATGGGTTTAAGAAAGAATCAGTACAAATAGTTTTTAAGATTGATTCAGCCATAAATGGTTTAAAGGCTGCAAAAGTATTTGATTAAACGGAATACAACAATCTTTTTAACAGAAGAAGGGCCCGAAGGCCCTTCCTTAGGTAGCGTGAAAGCACTCTACCCAACCACAATAATGGTCAACTCAAAACAACAACTACAGTATTGCAAAGGTGATACCAAAAAAGAAACCACTGAATATCAGTGGTTTACATATAAAATATCATACTTATCTTCTCAATTTGAGAGATACCTTCTCATTATTAAACAGCTACATTATTTTCACGCAATGCTTCGTTCAATGAAGTTTTTTTATCGGTACTCTCTTTTCTTTTACCAATAATGAGTGCCGCAGGAACATTATAAGAACCCGCTGGGAATTGTTTTGCATAAGAACCTGGAATCACAACCGACCTTTCTGGCACATAACCTTTGTACTCAACTGGTGTCTCACCCGTTACATCTATAATTTTAGAACTTCCAGTTAAGGTTACATTTGCACCCAACACAGCTTCTTTTCCAACCCTTACTCCTTCAACCACAATGCAACGAGAGCCAATAAAGGCACCATCTTCAATAATTACTGGAGCTGCTTGTACGGGTTCTAGCACTCCACCAATACCAACACCTCCACTAAGGTGAACATCCTTTCCTATTTGTGCACAACTACCTACAGTCGCCCATGTATCCACCATAGTACCGGCATCTACATAAGCACCGATGTTCACGTAAGAGGGCATCATTACCACCCCGCTACTAATGTAAGCACCATAACGAGCTATTGCGTGCGGAACAACGCGTATACCTTTGCTGGCATAGCCAGTTTTTAATCGAATTTTATCATGAAACTCAAATGGGCCTACCTCTATAGTTTGCATTTTCTGCAAAGGGAAATACAGAATTACAGCTTTCTTAATCCACTCGTTTACTTGCCACCCGTCTGTTGTAGGTTCTGCTACACGAATATTACCGCAATCAAGGTCTTCGATTACTGTTTTCACAGCCAAAACCGTTTGTTTTTCTTTCAATAATTCTCGGTTGTCCCAAGCCGCCTCAATGATCTTCTTTAATGCCTCCATTAGTAATTAGAAATTTTCAATAAATTCGAATGTTTATGACGAAAACCAAACTCCTTATTGCTTCTACCCTGAAGCCCATTGACGATTCTCGCATGTATGAGAAGTTTGGCGTTTCGTTGGCGAAAACAAACGAATATGAGGTTAATATCATAGGCTTTGCCTCAAAAAATACCTTAACCCACAATTCAATTCAGTTTTATCCTCATGGGCCTTTCGGAAGAATGTCCATTGACCGAATCGCAAGCCCACTCAAAACACTTAAAACCTATATTAAAGTAAAGCCTAAAATAGTAATATGTAATACACATGAATTACTGATAGTTACATCCTTATACAAAATAATATTTGGCGGCAAAATTATCTACGATATTAGAGAAAACTATGTAAAGAACATTCGGAATACAAATGTATTCAGCCCCCTACTCAGGCCTTTATTAGCCGCATATGTACGTATGAAAGAAATACTCTCAAAGCCGTTTTTTGATGGTTTTATTCTAGCAGAAAGAGTTTATTCCAAACAACTATCTTTTGTACCAACACGGAAATCCATTGTTATTGAAAACAAGTTTATGCCTGTTGAAGCAACTGAAAATGCCCCGAGATTGAGCTCAGAAAACACTGTTTTGCTGTACTCAGGTACTATTTCAGCCTCAAACGGAGTATTCGATGCCATTGAAGTCACTGATCAGCTTCATCGGGTTGACCCAAGTATAAAGCTGCGTATTATTGGCTACTGTGCGCTTAAAAAGGACCTTAGAGAGCTTCAGGAAGCAATAAAAGAGAAAGACTATATAGAATTGATTGGAGGCGATTTTCTAGTTCCACACCAAGAAATCATCAAAGAAATCAAAAAAGCAGACTTTGGCTTTGTGCTCAAAAAACCAAACAATGGTATAAATGATGACAAAATACTGACACGCCTATTTGAATACTCCGCCAATAAGCTTCCTATGCTCCTTTTAAACAACCCCACTTGGATTAAGCTCTGCAATGAATTCAACGCTGCCATACCAATAAACCCTAATCATTTTGACCCTAACGAGACACTCGCTTTAATGAAGAACACTAGCTTCTATACCCAAGGGGACACGAAGTCTAGTCTATGGGAAAGTGAAGAGTCTAAGCTACTCGATTTCATGGCTCAATTTCGTGATTAAAATATTTAGATTAATCGAAATAATAATTTCAACATAACCAACTCCCTGTAAACAAGCGTAAAACACAAGTTTTAACAAAATTTAGTTTATGTATAATATTTTATTAGACGAACCTAAATATTATATTTGCGCTGTAATCAATCATTATCTTTAACCCGATACACTCCTATGTTAAGCTTTGTTGAAGAAAATTATTTAAAGGCCATTTACCATCTTTCAGAAGCTGGGAAACGTTCCGTGAACACCAACACTTTGGCAGAAGAAATGAAAACCGCCCCCGCTTCGGTAAGCGATATGGTCAAGCGACTGTCGGAAAAAAAGATGGTGGACTACCAAAAGTATAGAGGTGTAAATGTTTCTGAAAAAGGTAAAACTCAGGCTCTGCACGTAATTCGACAACATAGAATATGGAAGGTTTTTCTAGTAGAAAAACTCAACTTTCAATGGGATCAATTAGACGAAGTAGCCGAACAGTTAGAGCACATCAAATCTCCCCTACTCTTTCAGCGACTAGATGAGTTTTTGGGCTTCCCTAAATTCGATCCGCACGGAGACCCGATTCCTGATGAAAATGGTCAACTAACAGAAAAACGAAAAGACCCAATTGCACAACTTCCAGTAGGGACAGCTGGTATCGTGGTAGGAGTCAATGGTTCCAGTGCTTCGTTTTTAAAGTATCTGGACAAAGTAGGCATTTCCATCGGCACCAGACTACAGATTATGGACAGGATGGAGTTTGATGGCTCGGTAGATGTAACTATTGACGGTAAGAAAACGATCACAATCTCCCCCACCGTGGCAGAGAACATCTTACTTTCTGAGGCCTAATTAGTCTTTGATTTTTGTGCAGTCTATTTTCCAAGTGGGAAAAACTATGGATTCGGTTTTATCAACCCATTCCCCAATCCATTTATAACCTTCAGCAGTCATGTCATAGAAAGTCAATCGGAAAAAACCCTCTGCTCCATTAGGCGCCTTTTGCTCTCTGTACAATATCACCTTATCCTTCTCTACAGCAAGATTTCCTTCCCAAGCAGGTAAAGTAGCCACAGCGGCATTGGAGGTATAATAATGGACGTACCACTTAAGGCTATCACTGTTGAACTGTCGAATGCTGCCTGAATGAACTCCATTAGCCTTAAGCGTTTCGTCCTGAACCGCCATCCCATTCATAATGTATTTAAAGCGCCAAGTCATTGCTTCGGGTTCAGCCCAAGTTTGGTCTGCATTTCTGCCTTGAGAAACGCAATTACATAAACCGATCATAGGAGCGAAATCTTTGATAGCGGGATTGGCCTCAGGGTTTGGCAAACCAAATGGATTTTCAGCAGAAGGTTCAAAGGGGAACGACAATTTTTGTGCGTGTAGAGAAAGCCCTATGAGCAACAAAGCACTGAACAGAGTAAAGATTGATAATTTTTGCATGACCTTTTTTCTTCAATAATGGCCTAAATAGCCAACTGAATAAAGGTTTTTGCAGTGAAGCCTAATACAAATGCAGTAAAGCAAGAGCCCCTCTTAGTTCATTGCCGCCTTTACAGACTTAATTCGTGACTGCGCCAAAGGCAACTCCAGCCCATTCTGCATAGTAACCGAGGCCGAAGCACCCCATTCTATCCGCTCTACAAACTTTAAGTTGACGATTGACCTGCGGTGAATCCGTTGAAAACAATCTGAAGGAAGTTTTTCTTCTAAGCTTTTAAGGGAGTTCCGAAGTGTATAAGCCTTTCCCTTCTGATCATGAATTTTAACACAATAATCATCCGCTTCAATCCAAACAATATGCTCAAGCGGCACAATCTGCGATCTATTCCCCATCCTCACCTGAATTACCTTGGCAGTATCCATGACATTACTCTCCGTAGATTTTATCTGCTTATACAGCTTAGAATTAGTGTTTTTCAGGTCACCCAGTTCTTGAATGTACACCTCAATTTCGGATTTATACTGGAAAAAATGAACGAGCAGAATGACTACCACCAGAAAAACGAAAACAATGGGTGCCTTATGAAAGAAGTAAAACTGAAATAATTCGGTGAAGACAGACCAACTCTTTTCATCGGCCGGCATATTGACCAAAGCCGCCAAAGCAATATCAACTATCAAAATCAAAAGCAGCAGGCCCCCATAAGCCAAAAGCTTCCGAATCAGCTCATACCCCGACCTTATTGGGAACTTACTAACATAGTACACCAAACCCACCGAAGTAGCCAGCCAAAGTCCCCATCGGAGCATTCCGCCTTTGAGTACTTCTAAAAAAGTGACATCCATAGGTACTCCATTATTGAAGTTTTCAGCATAAAACAATTGCTGAAACGCCTCAAAAACCACAAAGGCTATAAAGCAGCCCAGCGCAATCAAGAGACTCTTGTAATGGGTTTGTATCCAGTTCATTTCTAAATATACTGAAGCTGATCGAATAGAGCTTATTAGAAATGAAGATGCCTAATTATCAAATTCCAACTACATTTGTCCTATGCGCGCACTAGCTCAAAACGAAGACACCATTATTGCATTGGCTACACCACAAGGCGTGGGTGCCATTGGCGTAATCCGTTTATCTGGAAAAGAAGCCATAAGCATTACCAATGCGGTTTTTAAGGGAAAAGACCTTACGAAACAGGAATCGCATACGATTCATTTTGGTACAATCCGCGATGGCAACAAGATTCTAGATGAAGTGCTTATCTCGCTTTTCATTGCACCAAAATCCTTCACCAAAGAGAACGTAATTGAGATTTCTTGCCACGGATCGAGTTACATCATTCGTCAGATAATCCAGCTGCTAATCCGCAAAGGTGCGCGACCAGCTAAACCTGGTGAGTTTACCAAGCGCGCCTTTATGCACGGCCAGTTCGATTTGGCGCAAGCCGAAGCCGTAGCCGACCTCATCAATGCCGACTCAGAAGCAGCCCACCAAACTGCGCTTAGTCAAATGCGTGGTGGTTTTTCTGATGAAATTAAACGCTTGCGCGAAGAGCTGATTCACTTTGCTTCCATGATTGAACTTGAACTCGATTTTGGTGAAGAAGATGTAGAATTCGCCAGCCGTGAGGATTTAACCAACTTAGTCAACCGACTTTTGAAAGTGATCAATGCACTGATCCAAAGTTTTGATTTGGGCAATGTGATCAAAAATGGAGTACCTACCGTAATTGCAGGCAAACCCAACGCAGGCAAGTCTACCCTACTGAATGCTTTACTGAATGAGGAAAAAGCCATTGTCTCTGACATTGCTGGTACTACCCGCGACTTTATCGAAGACGAAATCATTATTGGCGGCATTGCTTTTCGCTTTATCGATACGGCTGGTTTGAGAGAGACAACCGATGTGATTGAAGCCATGGGCGTAGAACGCACCCAAGCCAAAATGAAAACCGCCTCACTGATCATTTACCTTTTTGATTTGGCGGATACTTCCATCGTTGAAGTGAACAAAGAAATTAACCTACTTGAAAACGCTGGCGTGCCCTTTTTAAAGCTCGCCAACAAGCTCGACAAAGCCGATCATGCTTTTATCGAAACACTCCAAGGGCAGCACCCTGATATGCTGTTTCTTTCGGCCAAAGATCCAGAGCAGGTAGAAAAACTCAAAGAACGTATCCTCGAACTCGTCAACCTCGATAAGTTCAAGAAAGGCGATACTGTAGTGACCAACATCCGTCATTACGACTCTCTACTTCAAACCAAAAACGCTTTAACTGCTGTTATCGAAGGCATAGACAATCAAGTGACTAATGACTTTGTCGCTATGGACATCCGCCAAAGCCTCCACTACCTTGGTGAAATCACAGGAGAAATCACCACTGATGATCTTTTAGCGAATATTTTTAGTAAGTTTTGCATCGGAAAATAACCAGCTCGAACAATCAACAAACAAACTCTAAATGTCTCCTTTCTTCACTTTAATAGACCCAATTTGATTCAATGGAAACTCAATCACCCGAATTTCGAAAACATCTAGATAAATACGTCACAATAAATGATGACGAGTATCAGCAGTTGTTGAACAGTTTCAAATTCAAGCGATTTAAAAACCATCAAATTCTGGTCAGGGAAAATGAATATGTACATTTCACATTCTGGGTCAAAAAAGGGCTCATCGTCTCCTCGTTTATAGATGAAAAAAGTAGGGAACATATCATACAATTTGCCATTGAGAATTGCTGGATCACAGATCAAAATGCATTCTACAATAAAGAAAAGGCCACTTTTCGGCTAACATGCTTGGAACCAACAGAAGTATTGGAGTTATCTTATGATGCCCGGGAAAGACTCTGTGAAGATATCCCCGTAATGTCACATTTCTTTCGGAAGAAAGCGAACGACAGTTTTGTCAAACAGCAAAAGCGTCTTTTAACCTATCTCACATCTGATGCACAAACCAGATATGAGCTTTTAATAAGTGAATATCCTTCGCTTAGTCAGCGTATTTCAAAAATGAGACTGGCTGCCTATTTGGGAGTAACAAGAGAGACCCTAAGCCGATTTGGCAAATACTAAATCTGTGAGGTATGTCAATTTTTTGACCCTTCCCTTACCTCAACTTTGCCCCATTAATCAAAATTGAAAAATAATGAAAAAAGTATTTTTTATCGTCCTCACATTGTATGTATCAACACACAATCAACTTGTCGCTCAAAAGGCAGAAGATCCTTTACAAGAGGCAAAGGAAGCTATTGCAGCGAGTAATGCTATTTACTTTCAAGCATTTGCTCAAAATGACTCATCCATCTTTATGGATAGGTATGCCAAAGATTGTTGTATCATGGCCCCTGGAACACCAGCCACTTGTGGGCCTAATGCTCCTCTTCAATTTTTTAAATTGGCGTATGAACAGTTCGGCTTAAGAAATGGTAAGTTCATTACCCAAGAAATTTATGGTGATGGAAAGGAATATGTTACCGAGGTAGGTCTATGGCAATCCTTTGATATTAACGGAGTGCTCTATGATAATGGCAAATTTCTTGTGCTTTGGAAAAAAACCAATAAGGGTTGGAAAATGTTTCGAGACTCATTCAGCAGTAACCGAAATAATTAATAAATAACGTGGAATATCTATAAGTCTAAGTAAGCATGGGTATTCCACTATCACAATACCTTAGTACGCGATGATGAAAAAATTCAAACAGTTTATGGAAATACATCAGCAGGCAGAGCCCTTGCTGATTGGCAATGTCTGGAATGTTCAAAGTGCTCGTATGTTCGAGAAAAATGGTTATCACGCACTGGCTACCTCCAGCGCAGCTATTGCTGAGACGTATGGATATGAGGATGGCGAGGAAATATCATTCGAGGATTATTTGTTTATGATTAGGAAAATTGCTCAATCAACAGACCTTCCTTTATCAGTCGACCTCGAAGCCGGATATGGAGATAGTGTTCAACAAATTGTATCGAACATTAAAACCCTGACTGATCTAGGCATAGCAGGCATCAACCTAGAAGATTCAATGGTTAACAAAGGAGCTCGTACATTGTTAGACGCAAAGGTGTTTGCCGAAAAATTAAAATTAATCTGTAATCAGCTTCGTTCTGAGCAAACTGAAATATTTATCAATATCCGAACGGATGTATTTCTTTTAAGTATCGATAATCCACTCTCAGAAGCTTTAGCCAGAATAGATTTATATGAAAATACTGGCGTACATGGAATATTCTTTCCCTGTATTACTGATCTTACTCAAATTACAAGAGTTGTTAATGCTACCAGTCTGCCTGTCAATGTTATGTGCATGCCTGGACTACCAGACTTTTCCAGTTTGAAACAAGCCGGAGTAAAGCGAATAAGCAGTGGCAATTTCTTAAACAAACATGCATACTCTGAGCTGGATAAAGCATTAGATACAATTCATGAAGAACAAAGCTTCAAAAGGTTATTCAGCTAGTTGAATGCCTGCTTATTCTTAATAGTTTCATGTCAGATTCATTCTATCTCCCAATCTATCTGCTCCATAAATACCACTATGGCCAGTAAAAAACTGGCCTATACAATCAAGATCATGATGCATCTGTTGTAGCCACAAAAAGTGTTTTTGAGGGTCATGGTTATCATGTTTGACTAATATGGAAGTATAGGATTGAAGGACTACAATCCTTCAAAGTCTTCAATTCAACTTCAGCATGACAAACTTGCCTCTGTGACTGTCTAGGATGTTTTCAATGATGGTTAAAGCCACATCTTGAAAAACTCCTCAAAAAAATAGAAAAAATTTATTAGCGATTTCGGCAGAATGAAGTAAGATTATTTATATCTTTATAATCAAGATAATTGACAATCAAGATATAAATATGAAAAGTGATCAAGTCCTAGAAATCAGAAAACTCAGTCAGAAGTATGCCTACGCCTCTATTCAAATGCATGAGACTATTGCCAAGAAAGCTGGTTTTTCAGGCACAGATCATAAGTATTTGGGCTTTTTCCTCCAAAAAGGAAAGCTCACTGCAGGCGAACTTGCAGAACTGACTGGCTTAACAACAGGATCGGTAACTGCTCTGATTGATCGATTTGAGAAAAAGGGATTTGTAAAAAGGCAAGCAAATTCAGTTGATAGGCGGAAGGTCTTTATTGTGCCTGATAGCGAAAAAATAACCAGCCTTCTAAGACCTTTCTATGAGATGTTTCAGGACGAGACTGAGAAGTTGATTGCCTCGTTTTCAAGCAATGAAAGAGAGGTCATTGAATCCTATCTAACTAAGGCACTACAACTAGCAAATCAAACCATTAGTAAACTCAAATAACCCAACACTCATGTCCAAAAACAAAATCAAAGAAAATCCAGAAATGCTGACCGTACACACCCCATTTACTCAGACGTACTTTCATGGTACTAAAGCTGCCCTAAAGCTTGGTGAGCTGCTGAACGTAGGATACAACTCCAACTTTGGTAAGCAAGGCAAAGCCAAATACCTCTACTTTACGGCTACCTTGGATCCGGCTGTTTGGGGAGCTGAACTGGCTTTGGGTGAAATGCGGGAGAGAATTTATCTGGTAGAGCCAACCGGCTCCATGGAAAATGATCCCAACCTTACTGACCAAAAATTCCCTGGGAATCCTTCCATGTCCTATCGTACACAACATCCACTTAAAGTGGTCGGTGAGGTAACGTTGTGGCAAAGCCACTCCCCTGATCAACTCAAAACCATGAAGGATGGAATAGCAAAACTTGATGAACAGGGAATTGGAGCAATTGAGTAATTGATTTATACCCATGTTCTTACCATAGAGCAATACAGATAGAAAATGAAAGAAAATGAAAATAGAAACAAAGCTTCGAGACTTATACAGGCCTATTCAACCAACTGTAAGGCAAACAGCTGACACTGTTATTTATACCGAATTTCTACCGGACGTTAACCTTCGAAACTTCATTTATTGTTATTGGCAACTTCATACCAAAACCCCACTTTCGGAACAATTCAATTATCGTGTGGTATCTGACGGATGTATTGACATCTATTTTGAGCTCAATAATCCCTATGAAAATTATGTGATGGGCTTTTGTGAAAAATTCACAGAATTTCCTCTTGAAAATATGTTCAACTATGTGGGTGTCCGCTTTTTGCCAACCATGTTTCCACAGATTTTTAAAGTCAGTGCAGCAGAACTAAGCAACCGTTATGAGCATCTAAGTCTGGTTGTACCTCACTTCTCTGAATTTATCTCAAATTGTTTCTACGACACCTTAAAGCAAGAAGAAATAAAGGTACTATTCGATGAATACTTCATCAAGCAGCTTGCAAAAAACGAATTCAACAACGATCCTCGTTTATATAAATCCTTAGAATTTATACTTAAAAACAATGGAATGCTAGAAGTTGAGAAAGACCTAGATATGGGGATCAGTGCGCGGCAACTGCGGAGAATTTTTGAATTTTATATTGGCGACACTGCCAAAACTTTCAGCAAGGTCGTAAGATTTCAAAACCTCTTAAGAGCCAAGCCATCAACTCAAAGCCTGCAACATGACAAGCTATTCTTTGACTTGGGCTACTACGACCAATCACATTTCATAAAAGAGTTCAAAAATTTTTTCGGCACTACACCGGGCAAAGCATTTGATCAATAACATGACCGATTTTTACTATGCTACATGCTATACATACTAGAGCTTTACCACATAAATCATGATAAAATGAAAGAAATTGACCACTGGCTAGAGCAGTTCCGAAAAATCTGGGAAAGTCGGTTCAATCAGCTTGACCACCTATTATCAACAATGACAAACAAAGGAAAATGAAAACAATCAGTCGTTTTAAATTTTAAAACATGGACAAATTTTTTCCACAACACATTGCAGAAGATTTCATTGAACGGCTTGATCGTTTATCTGGCAACAGTGTGCCTTGTTGGGGCAAGATGACTGCTGCCCAAATGTTGGCCCACTGCTGTGAAGTAACGCGAGAAGCACTTGGCGAAAAGAAAATCACCATGGTGGAATTGGATAACGAAACCAGAAAGAAACTGCTTTATATAAACACTAAGGACAATACCCCAATGGAGAAATTTATTGAAGCTGATGAAGGGTCTGTTATAAGTGATTACAGGGATTTTGAAACGGAAAAATCAAATTTCATTACCACAATTAAGAAACTTAGAACAGGTAACAAAATCGAGTTCGAAAACAGGCTACATCCCTTTTTTGGTAATATGACCGCCAATGAATGGTTTGTACTGACTTTAAAGCATTTGGATCATCACTTCAGACAATTTGGATTATAAGAAATGAAAGAAATCGACCATTGGCTAGAGAATTTCCGAAAGGCCTGGAATGGTCGTTTCAATCAACTTGATAACTTATTATTAACCATAAAGAATAAAAGAAAATGAACCTACAATTCGACTTCCTTGTGGATAAGGAAAAAAACACCATCACTATAAAAAGAGAATTTGCTGCAGATCGTCAGCTTGTTTGGGATTGCTACACCAAAAGTGAACTTTTGGATCAATGGTTTGCCCCCAAGCCATTTACCACTAAGACCAAGTCTATAGACTTTAGCAAAGGTGGGCACTGGCACTACGCCATGATTGATCCAGAGGGTCAGGAATACTGGGGATGGACGGAGTACACCAAGATCAGCCCTATTGATTTTTACGAAACATTGGATGCTTTCTGCGATAGCGAAGGCAATTTGAACACCGACCTCCCAAAGGCCGAATGGCATGTTCAATTTTCAGACAAAGGTGAAAATGCCATGGTAGAAACAACCGTGACCTACAAATCGCTTGCTGATCTTGAAGCAGTGATCAACATGGGTATGAAAGAAGGCCTAGAATCTACACTGGAAAAACTTGATAAACTATTACCAACCTTAAAATAAGCAACAATGAAAAAGAACAGAATAATTTTTTGGATTACAACAAGCATCATCTTTTTGTGGGAAGGACTGATGCCACTAAGCACCTTACTATTTGCGCCCGAATACATTAATGCAGGCACAAAACCTTTAGGCTATCCTGACTATTTCGCTTACGCATTAATCATCTGCAAAGTATTGGGAGCAATAGCCATTATGCTACCAAAATTACCAAACAAATTGAGAGAATGGGCTTATGCTGGTTTAACATTCAATCTAATATTCGCTGTAATCAGTCACATTGTGGTAGACGGGAACATCGGCTACATTTTAACTCCTGTAGCAATCGGTGGCATACTTGCAGCCTCATACATTTATAACTTAAAAATGAAAACAAATGGCTAAGACAGACTATAAAACAATTGAAGAGTATCACAAAGTATTTAGTGGTGACACACTAGAAAGAATGCAAACAATTAGGGAACTGGTGCACAAAGTTGCACCAGAAGTTGAAGAGGTAATCAGCTACCAAATTCCTGCTTTCAAATTAGGCGACAAATATCACTTAATTTATTATTGTGCTTTTCCCAAACACCTAACCATATCAAGTCCTTGGAGCGAAGCAATGCTGAAAGAATTTGAAGTAGAGTTAAAGGATTACAAAGTTTCAAAATCCGCTATTCAGCTTCCGCTAGGCAAACCTTTGCCTTTAGATTTAATAAAAAGAATTTTAGAATTTCGGAAAAAGGAATTTGAAGCAAGGAAGAAGTAAACTGTCATAACGATTGGCTCCGAGCCAGTGAAGCCAATCGTTGTGTGTCATTGTAAAGCAACACAATAGACATGAACGCAAAATAAGGGTCTTACCGATAATGGCTGCAGCATTACTAAAATAGGCACTTATAATTCTATCAACATTTGGCTCTAATTCAGCACTAGTCCCAAATCAGTATAATCCCGAAATCCATTCAATCTGTAATACCCACAAAAAATCACCTCGTAAATATATGGTGCTGGGTAGCAGTAAAGTAATCTCGGAAGATCTGGTTGAGTACCGCATCCTCTCTGCTTGCATTCACCCCTAAATAGGGCTGTAAACCAATAATGACTGCGGATAAGCCTTTAACTGAAGCTGAAGCGGCTTGGTGCACTTCCTGAATAAAGGATTCTGCAAACTCTGCATCATTCTCCGTCTTACTTTCCACCTGATTGGCGATTTCATAAAGCTGATCATTTGCAGAACTGGTCACTGATTTTAACTCCGCTAACCGAGATTCATCTTTTACCTGTGCCTCCTCTAAAAAATGCTCCGCCATACCAATATAGTTCACCCAAAGGGTGAGGTCAGCAAATACTGAAAAATGCGTTTTAAAGATGGGTTGCGGAAGATGAAACTGATTATAAACAAAGCTGTATTCTTCTCTGACTAATACATCCTTCACTTTGAAAGAATGCGTAGCTGAAGCTTTTAGCCCCATGGTGTTCCAGTCATTGATAATGCGCACTTCACTTGCTGGTATTACAAAGGAGAGAAATTTAGGCGAACCATCTTCATTCTTCTGCTCAACGCCATTTTCTACAATTTTTGCATTTAAGGTAAAGTGCGTTAAATACGGAGCGCCAGTTGCATATCGCCAGATACCATTCAGTCGGTAGCTGCTCCCCTCCTTTTCTGCAGTACCGAATATACCTCCACTTCCTCCAAAAATTGCAGGCTGAGCAAAGAACTCTTTTGCTACTTCGGGTTGAAGGTTTCCAATAAAGAAATTTGCTCCGCTGCAAAGGGTAACTGTCCAACCTAAACTACCATCAATTCTGGCCAATGATTGAAGTTGCTTTAGCCCTTCGTTTAAAGACATTTCTCTTCCTCCAAATGCCTTCGGCACCCAAATATTCCATAGGTTTTCTTTGGTGATCCAGTCAAGCACCTCTTGTCTGAAAACAGGTGCATCGCTACACCATTCTTTAAGCTGTTGCATATGCATTCCCATTTTCTTCATTCATTAGTTTGCGCCATTTCAAATAACCCGATGTACCCATGATAAACAGAAACACCGACATACCTGCGTAGATATAGAGGTCTTTATAAATCAAAAGGGGAATTGAAATAATGTTGCTGATATTCAAATAAATCCAGTTTTCAATCTTGCGTTTGGCCATCAGCCACATACCCGCCCAAGCAAAAGCACTTACAGCTGCATCCCAAATCGGCACATCAGAATCCGTATGAAAATTCAGCCAATAACTCATGAGGCCAAAACATCCTAACACTATTAAAATTGCCTTTAAATGTTCTTGCTGAGAAGAATTACTAATTGGGGCTTCTGCTTTCTGTTTGCCATATTTCCAGTACAGCCAGCCATAAATACTCATGACTAAATAATACATATGCAGCAAAATATCGGCATACAACGCACTCTGGTAGAGTACCCACATGCTCATTAGTATGGCTACTATCCCAAACAAATAGGTATTGATGTTATTCTGGCGAGCAAGTATCACCTGCACAATGCCAAAAAGTGTTCCTAGGCCTTCAAGCCAAGTAAGTTCTGTTAGAAATTCCTCTATCATTGTTCTTTATTTTCAATGAAATGAGGAGATGAACCGGGTTATTACAGACCGTAATAACCTTAAATCCCTACGCCAGCATTATCTGGATCAGGTGCGGAGCAAAACTCCTGGGTATCATCTCAGCCTGCCACTTAGCAAGCACCCCATCGAAGAGCAAATGTAGGGCTCCACCTCCAAGCAGAAAAGGATTCATGAGTTTTTATTAAGGAGAATAAACCTGTGAATTGAATCTGCCGATTCGCACTTAAAACCACACCATTACCACTCACGCTATTCTGAACTTGATGATGAAAAACAAAGCAATGGCCGCATGCAGTTAAGGAAAATTAGGCCAAAAAGCAGAAATCACTCCACCATGATGAATCTAACTTTGGCTCCCTCTCCTGATTTTATTTGTTCAAGCTGTTGCCTTATAAAGTGCTGTACCCCTTCTTTATCTTCTACAATACACTCAACCTGCATCGTCATCAGTTGTACAGTCGCCCCACCTTGAACGATACTGGACTCAGGAATTAACTGGGTATTCTTAACCTTGTAATATGTCGAGATAGCCGGAGATACGGCATAAAGTGTATTCATTTCTTGTGTAAACATAAACTGAACACTGCAACTCTCATTTCGGAGGGAGCTGGCCTTAGTTAGGTTTACAGCCTTTTGAGGCAGCTTTTCTAAAAGTTTCCAAAAACCAAATAGCAGAATACCCAGCAATGTGAAGGAACTTATTCGATGTACTACAATTGATTCTATATAGTCTCCTGCATAAGACATGATAAACGCAGAAGCAAAAAATGCCAAACCCAGAGCTACTATAAATTTGGCTATTCTATTCATATTAGAGTTTTTGGACTAACAATAATGGTTATGAAGATAGTGTGATTTAAACTCAAAAAAAACAGCCTTTCAAATACTTACCCTTATGTCCAGTCTTCTGCGTTTCTATTGACTCTATTCTGAAATAACAATCAATCGTGTAATCAGCGAATGGATTTTTTTGCTTTCTTCACCCTTATGATCAATATCCCTATCCTCACAGTGAACGAAGATTTTGTTACCGTTTTTTCTGAAGAAGATTTTCCACAGCATGTTCGAGGCGGAATGAATTTAACCGAGAGAATTGATGCCCTAAACCTGAGAATCAGAACCAGCGAGGCAGGCTATGAAAGTGATTGGCATGTGGCAGGCGACCCTACTTTGATTCTGGTGCAAAGCGGTATTTTAAGAATTACGCTTCTGAATGGAAGAATATTATATCCTCACCGAGCCATACTCTCATAGTCTACAACTTGACCATTTTGATCTAAATAAAAGACATGATCAAAAACATGATATGCCCCAAACACATTCCTTCCACGATAAATGTGTCTCACAGAGAAAGTACCATCTGTGTTATTAACTACTTTATACCATTCAATTGATTCATAACTATCAGGATCATTCGAGTATTTTTTTATATAATTCTCAACTTGAAAAACCGAGTTATCACGTGTATTATTATACACTTTAGGGTTGGGTCGATTTATTGCCCCCCTCCGGTTATTATCAAAAAACACAAAAGCAACAATGAAAATCGCGAAAATCCCCAAGCCATGCTTAACTCCAATTTTCATAGTTTAAATTTAAAAGTAATAGGGTATTCAACATATAACTTTCATTAGGATTATCCGAATTTCATAAAGCATCCCTCATTCTAGAATTACTCTTCTATTTATATTTAGTTGCTAAGTACTTCCTATTAAATTCGCAATTTTGTTTGCTCGCATGTAAAAAGCTTTTATAGCATTCGATAAGTGTGTCTGGTCTGATAAATTAGCACATGAGTATACAATCTTTTAAAACACAGTTAAAGAAAAGTCCCTTAAGTTAGTAACAATATTCTATTTTCAGCACTTAATTTAATCAAGCTTCCGTGGTCGCTCGCCTATGGAGAGTGATAAATATCACGAAAATTTTTAGCAAAAAGGATAGAAAATGGTAATAGCAAAAACTTCATTTTGTTGCTGAAGGACACATAACAAAAGCGAGCGTTTAGTAGGTGAATCAGCTAAATCCCGAAATTCATTCAATCTGTGATCCCGAAGGATTAACAAGCACTTAACTCAATTTTCGGTGGGTTTTGCCAATTATTGAAATCCTATTTTTATCTACCCCAGTTTGGGCAGCATATTTTGGCCAATCCATCACGATGGAAGTCACTTGACCTATCATCTCCTGAGGTTTCTTGATGGAGTTTTCTTTAGCGAAAACCAGTAGATCATCTAGCGTAAAATTATCACGCTTTCCTCTAATCGACATTTGATGTTGACTAGTCCAGTCGCCCTGTGGGTTATACGCCCAATTGACATCATAAGCAGGAGAAAGCCTCCATTCACCCCCTTGAGGTAATAAAAAAGCAATGTTCTTGGTATGGTCATCTTGATTTCTTGCGATTACGTTGAACACCATACGCAAATATTGTTGCTCAAAATCTTGATATGGCAACCTGAGTTCACGCATATCAGCAAAAGCATCTTCATAACCATATAGCCCCGGCATCATAAAATCGTAATGCGCCATGGCGCACAAAGTCTGCATATGCAGCTTCTCTCCTTCTTCTCCCCGATCAAAACGCTGCGTCATAAAGTGTGCCCGGCCATTCTCTTCCAAAAGCCGACAAGGCATCATATAAATTCCACAATCTTTCGCCATTAAATGATAGGCCATTTCTATGCGCCCATAACCAGCTGGGTCACCCAAACTTCCTTCATTTACCCCATCAAACTTCAGCATGTAATATTCAAAACCCTTCGGCAAAGTAAACTGCCCCGATTTAATCGCTTTCGTTTTGGGATTGAAACCAATAATTGCCTTAGGTCGCTGTCCACCAGCCGAAGTACCTACCCGAATCAGGTCAGTCATGGCCTGCTCCTCATCTACGGTCAGGTTGAGATTTACGGCTTGCCTTTCTTCGAGCACTTTATTGGTTAGTGAAAGCAAAGATTTTACTTCAATATCCTTTACCTGCGTTCCGAAAGGCGTAGTAGCGGGCTCAAACTCCAACGCGCCCATACCGCGAATACCTACATAACCTAATTTTTCAATAGGGTTGATTGAATTAACCGCTCGCCCCTGAGAAGCCAACCATGAACGAATAATTTGATTACCGAAAGCATCAGGTAGAGAATCAGAAAGTAGACCAGGTAAACCATTGTAGGTGGCTTTACCTAAATTAGGGAATGAAAAAATACGCTCTCCTCGCTTAATGTCTTCCAAAGGCATGGTCAATGGAGCCAAGTCGGTAGTGCTTTCTGCGAATTCAGGAGCAAATTCAAAAGAAGCCAACTGCCTTTGTTCATTCCAAAGTACAGCCCCTACCAGTTCACCCCAAATCTTTACTCTTAACACTAACATGGTTATTTGTTTTTGGACTTACGTACCCTTTGCATAGGTTTGAGTTCACGCTCCATTACCATCATTGGGCTTTCTTCTACTTCAGGAATAAGGTAATCGAGCTGATCGAGAGACTTGAGCGCACGGAGTACTTGAATTAAAATAGAAAGTGTTACCGAACGGCCGTATTCCAAATTTTGAATCGTATTAATATTTACCCCAGCATTTTGAGCAAGCTCTTTCTGAGTATACCTTTTCTGCAACCTTAACTGTTTGACCCGCCTGCCCATCTCATCGACAATGGCCTGATCTGTCATTCTTTTCCAGTTCATACACCTTAATTTATAGGTCTTAAGCTATCAAATAACCAATAAAACCTAAATATATAGGTTAAACAACCTAAACAAAGATAAGGTTCATTTTAATAAAACCCATTATAAAAGGTTTTAAAGATAAAAATCGCACATAAAACCTATAATTATAGGTTTTATGTGCGATACAACAAGAGGATTCATTCAGCAACTCAACGCATGAAAAACAGAAAACTAATAAAACTCAACAAAAGCGCCCCTGCAATTAAGTACCAGTTAAACTTCGTCAGTCTTATGTCTAATTTCTTATGTTTCGCCCAAAAGTTAAGCACTATAGCAAGTAACAGTGTAGGCATACTAAGCACTAGATTAAAAAGATAAAACCACATCCAGCTAGTAATCAATGACCAAATGGCCAATACAGCTATAACAAAAGGAATTGCTCGATGAATTTTGTTAGTAGCCTTTTCTGGTGCTCGAAAATAATAAACCAGCAACAGTAGTACTGAAAGCCCAACTAAAACCAATACCCAAGAGAGTATACCAGACATATCTTATTGATTAATAAGGTTTGTCTTCTTGATAAATGTATAGTCTGGTTCTAAAGAACCCGTAGGTTCCTTTCGCCATATTTCAGTTTTCTTAAAGCCATAAAGCTCTTCAATCACACTCCCTTCTTTATCTAACCTTTTACGATATACTTTGACCCAATTGTCTTGCTCATCATATTCATAAACACTCTCGGAGTTGGTGTATTGGTTTTCACCAACTTCCATCACTGATTTAACAACAGCATTATGCTCATCTCGAAATAATGTCTCCTTCCGCTCTCCAATTAGCTCATAGCTCCTTCTATATCCATCTTCATCAAACTCTATCGCTTCAGCACCAAGCTTTCGGTCGCCTTCGAAATGAGTAATATTAATACTACTCGGAACAGTACTGTTAAGATAGTACTTATGGTTTTCTACCCTCTTTCTTACCCCTTTTGAATCGAACACCATCAGCATCTTAGGGATTTCTGGTGATCCCGTTACATACTGATATACCTGAGCAGTATCGGTACCTGATACTTCATAAGTAATCCACTTACCAGCCCTTCGTACATGACTGAATTTAGTGAGCCGACTATTCTTATCTCCTTCAAAACTGACATCATTGAGCATCTCACTTGGCGAGCCATCCACATTCCATGAGTAACTATGTTCAGTCTTTCTATCATCCGACACCTCAAAAGTCTTGTCTTGCAGCTGCCTCCCCGCCTCATCAAAAAGCGCATAAGTTTCTCTTATTTTCGTGATGGTTTTAGTCTCCTTGTCGTACCTATACCAGTGAATTTGGCTTTCCACCACCTGACCATTCAGGGAAAGGTCTGCTATGGATTTTGAAAATTGAGCAAAAGTAGGATTAGCAGCCATTACTAAAATTACTACTATAGAATTCAGTGTTCTTCTCATCTTATCTACTTAATAAATAGTCACTCCTTAATCGCAATGACCATTGTTTTATGATAGACAAACCTACAGTCCACACCCATGCACTTCAATACCAGCCCAAGGGCATTCACCATACCCTCTAGAGGGTATGGTGAATGCCCACGAGATAAACCATCTGTTCTATTCCAACTTTTGGTTGTTGAATAATGTCTATAAACACTGTAGAAAAACCTACACGAGTTGATGTCTTCTTCTACAAAGGAAGTGGGCTCTAAATGTATTGACCTGCAAAAACATCAAAAGTCAGGTGGCATTAAACTTGTGGGATTAACACTGAAATTTAGCTCAATACACCATTGAGCTCAACTTTATAAATAAACTAAAATTCAGAATTATGAAATTAAATGCAAAGCAAAGGATTCCATTGAGTTGGATGAGGAGTATGATGATGTTGGTTGCCACAGTATTTATACTTTCAAGCTGTAATATGGATGACGGGGACAGCCTTCCTGAAAACGTGGCATATGTATCGCTCTATCAAGCATCTCCAAATGCTCCAGCCATGGACATTCAAATTGACAATAGACAATTGAATATTTACCCTTTTGACTATACTGATTACACAGGGTATTTAAGATTCTTTACAGGGAGCCGTAGCTTTAAATTCACTCCTGACAATGCTAACAATGTAGTTGCTGATACTACTTTAGCCTTGGGCGCTGGTAGAACTTACTCCATATTTACAGTAGGTGATTATAGTGACCTGAAGGTACTCAAGCTAGAAGACAACGCAGATGCTCCAAGCGATGGAAAGGCAATGGTGAGGTTGGTTAACTTATCTCCTGACGCACCTACTTTAGAAGTTTCGGCTAGCGGTCAAAACGACCCATTATTTAGTGACTCAAACTTTATGGATGCTTCTGATTTTATGGAGCTTACAGCTACTCAGTATGATTTAATTGTTACTTCTCCTGATGA
>Ga0207884_1000389_pt1 | contig 28272 bp, 30 predicted proteins | sample MalvirmetaMSP144_FD_184236 | JGI IMG/M metagenome (GOLD analysis project Ga0207884, IMG submission 184236) | Marine viral communities from the Deep Pacific Ocean - MSP-144 (SPAdes) | ecosystem: Environmental > Aquatic > Marine > Oceanic | place: Pacific Ocean | collected 2011-07-08 | reverse complement strand
GGCAATGCTCCCAGCATTGCTTCTGCACACACTCCATTCATGGAGATAAGCGTTTTTGCATGAGCGAAGCGAGCCCGGAGGGTCAGCCACAGGGAGGTGGCTGATAAAGTAGGTCACCGATAACGGCCCTTGCGTTGTCGGCATACATCACATTCATGTGAATAACTGCCAGGCTTTAATACAAAACGATACCCGGTCCTCATAGAGGTCCGGGTATTTTTTTCTCTATCCATTTTGCAATGACCTAAGCTGCATGTGAACAATCCAAGTGGCCGCTAATTGCTGGCATACGATGAACAGAAATGTTCATGTATCAGGAAGCACAGGAGCGATATCTCAATAAGCGGAAGCTAAATGACGTTAATATTCATCAGATTAACAGCATGTAACTTAGTTATTTATGGAGTGGGAATTCATTTAAGTGTTCAGTTATTCACCAAATGGTGATGTCACATCCTGAGGTACACTAATCGCAAAAATCTTGCGTACTTTTTGTTCTGTCTTCCAGGTACCCTTAAAACCGGCCTTTACCAGAAAACTGTCACCGGCTTTATAGGTTACAGAGTTGCCATCTTCATTCTTCAATGTGGCCTTACCTTCGAACATATGAACCATTTCATCAGCATTATAGGTTACTCGATAGGTACCTGGCGTAGCTTCCCAAAAACCCGTTAATAACTTACCGTCTTCAGAGACATGTTCTAGCCAAGTTGTCATTGTTGGCGAACCTTCAAATGGTACCCAACCATCAAGGTCTGAGGTAATTGATGTAACGCTGGGTGCCGAGAAATTTCCAAAACTAATCGTTTTCATGTCCATACTCCAAGTGTTTAAGCAAAGGTTAAGTATTGCAATAAAGTAGTAATGTTATAAATCCACATTAAGTGGTAATCATAAATGGCAATAGACAATCGGCACGACAATTAACAACTTCCATAAGGTTTCCAGTAATACGGAGAAAAGTAGTGCTTAGTTCAGATAGACTGATAGTTATCTGCTTCAAAACGAGGGGTACATAAGGCAAGGAAAATAAGATCTTTGGTTCCGGTATTGGTGATTCGTTGGCGCGTATTCGCAGGAATAATTACCACATCTCCTGGATTTACTTTCTGAGCAGCATGATCTCCAATTTCGACGGATGCATTACCTTCCAGAATGACATAGCGTTCTATAGTATCTTTTAACTTGTGCCATTGAGTAGTAACGCCAGGTTCAACTCGTGCCTGAGCAATGGAAAGCTCAGGATCTTCTGGTTGGTTTGACAGTTCATTGATATAACATCCTTCAACAAAAAAGTACTCTTTGTTGGCTTGAAAGCGGTTGATATGTGGTTTCATAAGTAAATTGGTACCCTTATAGCTAAAAACTGATTTATCTAAATAGAGGCTGCATAATAGTTTTTGGCATCTTCTATGCAGATTTTTTCATGTCACCCTTTAAGGAGGTGTTCTATGAAAATGTTCATGTTGTTATTTCTCCTCTCATTTACCGTGCAAGCAAATGATATATCATCCTGGAATCGTCTTATTCTGTCGGGGGGAACACATATTATGATCAGCTTCGTTCCTCCTGATTTAAAGCAAGCTGACGTACTAAATATTTTTATTGAAGGGGATGGTGAACCTGGTGTCGCATTAAGACTGGCACAGGAGACAGGTGGAAATAGTGTCTATATAGGTCGTCCCTGCCAATATCTGAAAGTTACCCGATTTAATTCCTGTAATCGTGAACTATGGACTTCACACCGCTATTCTCAAGACGTAGTTGATTCGATGGATAAGGCTATTTCTGCATTAAAACAGCAGTACCAAGCAAGCCAAGTTAGACTTGTTGGCTATTCTGGCGGCGGTGCTATTGCATCAATAATTGCATCAAAAAGGAGCGATGTTGCACTATTATTGACCATTGCAGGTAATCTGGATCATAGATGGTGGACCGAGTTCAATGATTCAGCACCACTATCCGGCTCTTTAAACCCAATCGATTACAGCGCAGCATTAGAGACAGTACCTCAGGTACATCTGATAGGTGATCATGATTTTGTAGTACCCGGTTCAGTATTGATGTCTTATCTGTCAAAATTTAAAACCCGTGACAAAGTAAAAAGCTATCTGGTGGGGGGGGCTGATCACACTTGCTGTTGGTCAATGGCTGTGGCTGCAGTTCTGCCTGAATAAATGCAAATGGCTGACTAGCCTAAGCTTTTCAGCCATTCATCATCTGAACCTTCATTCATTCCCTCGAACAAATAAGTCGATAGATAGCGTTCTCCAGTGTCAGGTAACATAGCCAGAATAACTGAACCATCGGCTGCATTCTCAGCGACTTTCATTGCTGCTGCAACAGTGCCGCCACAAGATAATCCACAGAAAATACCTTCTTCACTGGCTAATCGTAATGCCCAGCTTTTGGATTCTTCATCGGTGACGGGATATAGCTCATCGTAAACATCACGATTTAATACATCTGGAATAAAATCCGGAGTCCATCCCTGAATTTTATGAGGATGCCAGTCATCTCCAGCGAGCATGGAAGCTGCAGCAGGTTCTGTGGCAACAATTTTGGTATCAGGTCTGGCAAGTTTAATCATTTCCCCAGCACCGGTTAATGTACCACCAGTGCCCCAACCTGAGACCCAATAATCGAGTTGTTTACCAGCAAAATCACGTAGAATTTCTGGGCCAGTAGTATTACGATGAAAGGCGGGATTGGCAGGGTTTTCAAATTGTCGAGCTAGGAACCAGCCATGTTTTTCAGCGAGTTCCTCAGCTTTTTTAACCATACCAGTGCCTTTTTCAGCTGCCGGAGTAAGGATTACCTTGGCTCCCATAGCACGCATAATTTTACGACGTTCCACCGAGAATGTTTCAACCATAGTGGCAACAAAAGGGTAACCTTTCGCTGCACATACCATTGCTAAAGCAATGCCGGTATTACCAGAAGTGGCTTCAATAACTGTTTGACCGGGTTTTAATACCCCACGTTTTTCAGCGTCATCAATAACCGCAAATGCCAGTCGATCCTTCACAGAAGCCATCGGGTTAAAGGCTTCGATCTTAACGTACATATCTACGTGCTTGGGAGCTATATTGTTTAGACGAACAATAGGAGTATTACCGATAGTGTCGAGGATGCTGTTATAAATCATAAAAACTCAGTAGATTTGATTGGGATAATCCAAGCTTACACTAAATTGCTTATGCAAAAAAATCCCGCTACAAAATCAGTTGGGAATAAACAAAAACAGCCGCATAGCGGCTGTTTCAAAAGGGAAAATATCTATCAGGAAACGCTGTTACTAACATGAATATTTTGTTTTGTTGATTGTTTTGCTGGTTGCTTGCTATCAGGATTAGACGTCATTTCAAGTGCTTTAAGAATATTTTGTCTGGTAATTGAGCCGACTAGACGATTTTCTTTAATCACTGGTAAGCACTTGTAGGCAGTTTTTAAAAACTTTTCAGCGACTTCAATAATTGATGCCTCAAAATCAATTGTCTCAACCTGGTTATGCATATACTCTTCAACTTTACCCGCTGATTCGCCCTGATAAGCAGCATTAAGTGCCACTTGCATACAGTCTTTTTCAGAAAGAAAACCAATCAAATTACCATGTTGATCGATAACGGGAGCACCGGAGATTTTAAATTCAATCAGCTGATGAATTGCACGTAATACATCCATCTCAGGTGTAAAAGTAATCTTGGTGCCATTCATATGATCTTTGACTTTGAGTGATGCAAGCATGGGCTACTCCCTGACGCTGTATAGTTTGTTATTGTGCCCGCTTACGGGCTTCACACTCTTCTTTTTCCTGAATCGAGCAGGCACCACCACAACTTCCCGACAGACCAACTTGATTCAATCCACCACAACTGCCTTTTATTGCTGAGCGACCAAAGATTACACCAATGGCCATAGCTATAACAGCCAGTAAAATAATCACAAATGCGGCAAGAAAAGTACTCATCTAGCCTCCAAAATCATCAAGCATGATGTTTTCAGGTTCAACACCCAAATCTTCAAGCATTTTGATCACCGCTGCATTCATCATCGGTGGTCCACACATATAATATTCACAATCTTCCGGTGCAGGATGATCTTTCAGGTAATTTTCGTATATGACGTTGTGAATAAAGCCTGTGTAGCCAGTCCAGTTATCTTCCGGCAGAGCATCAGATAAAGCGACATGCCAAGTAAAGTTGTCATTTTCAGCGGCCAGTTCATCAAAATCTTCGGTATAAAACATTTCACGTAAACTACGGGCACCATACCAGAAGGTCATTTTACGTTTTGATTTCAGGCGGCGTAATTGATCAAAAATATGCGAACGCATAGGAGCCATACCGGCACCACCACCGATAAATACCATTTCTCTATCTGTGTCTTTGGCAAAAAATTCGCCAAATGGACCCGAAATAGTCACTTTATCACCCGGTTTGAGATCAAAGATGTAGGAAGACATGATGCCTGGTGGCACATCATCGGCATTTGGCGGTGGTGATGCTATCCGCACATTCAGCATCACAATGCCTTTTTCTTCAGGATAGTTAGCCATAGAGTAGGCTCTGACCACATTTTCTTTAACTACTGATTTATAACGCCATAAATCAAACCGATCCCAATCCGGCCGGTATTCATCGGCAATGATGAAGTTTTTATATTCAACGGTATGTGGAGGGCATTCGATCTGGATAAAGCCACCAGCTCGGAAATTAACGCTTTCACCCTCAGGTAGTTCGAGAATCAACTCTTTAATAAATGTGGCGACATTATCATTGGAGCGAACGGTACATTCCCATTTTTTGACACCGAAAACTTCTTCCGGTACCTGAATCCGCATATTCTGTTTGACGGCAACCTGACAAGATAAGCGATCACCTTCTGTAGCTTCACGTTTGGTGATATGCGATTCTTCAGTGGGTAGAATCGAGCCACCACCTTCAAAAATCTTTACTTTGCACTGTGCACAAGTGCCACCGCCGCCACAGGCAGAAGAAACAAACAGGTTTGCGTCAGCCAAAGCGCCTAATAATTTACCACCTGCCTTGGTTTTAATGGTTTTTTCGTCATTAACGATAATTTCGATATCACCCGTGGCTACCAGCTTTGAGCGTGCACTGAGAATAACGAATACCAGCACCATGATGATGAGTGTGAAGAGAACAATGCCTAAAATGATTTCCATTAGAGTTGAATCCCCGAAAATGCCATGAACCCTAACGCCATCAATCCAGCAGTAATAAAGGTAATGCCAAGACCTTGTAAGCCGTCAGGGACATCGGAATATTTAAGTTTCTCTCTGATGCCTGCAATTGCTGTAATAGCTAATGCCCAGCCGAAGCCACTACCTACACCATATACTGCACTTTCTGCCAGATTGTAATCACGTTCAACCATAAACAGCGTACCACCTAAAATGGCGCAGTTGACCGTAATTAATGGCAGGAAAATACCCAAAGCGTTATAAAGGGCCGGAACGTATTTATCCATTGCCATTTCAATGATTTGTACCATCGCGGCAATAACGCCAATATAGCTGATGAGTCCTAAAAAGCTTAAATCCACATCAGGTAAACCGGCCCAGGACAAAGCCCCTTCTTTAAGCAGATATTGATAAATCAGATTGTTGGTTGGCACTGTGATGGCCTGAACCAATACCACTGCAATACCAAGCCCTAAAGCTGTTTCAATTTTTTTAGAAACGGCAAGAAAGGTACACATACCTAAAAAGAAAGCGAGCGCCAGATTTTCAACAAAAATCGAGCGTATAAACAGGCTGAGGTAATGCTCCATTTACAAGACCTCCGTACGGTGTACTTGGTGAATTTGATAATCCGGCGCCTCAACCTGCTGTGGTTTCCAGCTACGAATAGCCCAAATCATCAGACCGATAATAAAAAACGCACTGGGCGGTAACAGCATCAACCCATTGGGTACATACCAGCCACCTTCATTCGCTACCGGAATAATGGTATGGCCAAAAAGTTTGCCGGCTCCAAATAATTCACGGAAGAACGCTACGACTAACAATACCACGCTATACCCCAAGCCATTTCCGAGCCCATCTAGAAAGCTCATACCGGGAGAGTTTTTCATAGCGTAAGCTTCAGCTCGACCCAAAACGATACAGTTGGTGATAATCAAGCCCACAAATACCGATAACTGTTTGCTGGCTTCATACGCATAGGCTTTGAGAATCTGGTCAACAATAATGACCAATGAGGCAATGACCGTCATTTGAACAATGATACGAATACTTGAAGGGATGTGATGACGAATCGAACTGATGATGGCTCCGGAGAAAGCTGTAACTGACGTCAGCGCGATACACATAATCAGCGCTGCAGTCATGTTGGTAGTTACTGCCAGAGCAGAGCAAATTCCTAATACCTGTAACGTTATCGGATTATTATCAATAATTGGATCAATAACATTATTTTTTGCTTGGCTTGCCATCAGTTAATCCCCTGTTCGGAACGCATACTCTTCAAATAAGGGCCAAATCCGTCTTCACCTAACCAGAATGAAATCATATTGGAAACGCCTTTACTGGTCAGTGTGGCACCAGATAATCCATCGACCTTGTATTCTGCCTGGGGTGAATTGTTATCCACATAACCACGGGCAACCCTGAATTCTACATTGCCGTTTTCATCATATATTTTTTTGCCTTCCCATTTGGCTAACCAGCGCGGGTTTTCTATTTCACCACCTAAGCCGGGCGTTTCTGCATGTTCGTAAAAACGCAATCCTTGAATAGTATTGAAATCACTCCCTAAAGAAAGAAATCCGTACATGGTTGACCATAATCCATAGCCATGAATAGGAATAACCAGTTGTTGGATTTGATCGCCATCTCGAAGAATATAAACGGGTGCATATTTAGCTCGTGAACCAATTCCGGCTACATCCTGCTGATTGTCTAGACGTACTCCCAAATCCGGTGAACCAGATGCTTTACGCTGGTCATAAGTGGCAGGATCAAGATCTGTTTCAGCGTATTGGCCAGTGGCCAGATCAACTAAACGAACCTCAAATTTTTCAAAAGCCGCTTCCATGTCCATACCCGGCTCAAACTGATCGGTAACGGCCAGAATATTTTGTCGAATATCGTTCTTTTGGTTCACAACTTGGCGAGATTTTAATGAAACTGCTGCTGTTGAAACCAGAACCGAACATACCAGACAAAGCACAATGGCGATGAATATAGTCTTTTTAGGATCATCGTTTGGCAGCTGCATCAGCTGGCCTAAAAAACCTTTTTTCTGCGTAATTTCTGCCATGATTAGCTTCGCTGTAGTCTTCGTTTAATGTTGGACTGAACGACAAAATAGTCGATAAGTGGTGCAAATATATTGGCAAACAGAATAGCTAGCATAATACCCTCTGGGAAGGCAGGGTTGACTACCCGTATCAGTACCGTCATAAAGCCAATCAAAATACCGTAAATCCAGCGGCCTTTATTAGTCATGGCAGCAGACACCGGATCTGTAGCCATGAAAACCATACCAAATGCAAATCCACCCAAAGACAAGTGCCAGTACCAGGGAAGCCCAAACATTGGATTAGTATCGCTGCCAATCATATTGAAAAGCCAGCTAGTGGCCACCATACCAAGGAATACCCCGAAGATGATACGGAAAGAGGCAATGCGGGTATAAAGCAGAAAAGCCGCGCCAAGCAAAATGGCCAGGGTAGAAGTTTCACCTAATGAACCTGGCATATGACCGATGAAAGTCTGAGTCCAGGTATAGCCTGCTTCAGTGACGGATTCCAAGCCACCTAATGCTGCCAGAGCGAGGGGAGTTGCTCCTGTATAGCCATCAATAGCGGTCCATACGGCATCCCCGGACATTTGTGCCGGGTAGGCAAAGTACAGAAATGCACGACCTGTTAATGCCGGATTCAGGAAGTTTTTACCGGTACCACCAAAAACTTCTTTACCAATTACCACACCAAAAATAATACCCAGCGCAACCTGCCAGAGGGGAGTAGAGGGTGGGAGCGTAAGGCTGTAGAGCATTGAGGTAACCAGAAAGCCTTCATTTACTTCGTGATTTCTCACTGCAGCAAAAATAACTTCAAAAGTACCGCCGGCGATAAGCGTTGTCAGATATATCGGTAAAAAGTAGAGCAATCCATGAAACATGTTGGAGAACAGGCTATTAGGATCATAACCAATACCAAAGCTGGTCAGGATCCAGCCACGCCAGCCTTCAAGAGTCGACATGCCTAGTTGCGCCATGGCGCTGTTGGCCTGAAAACCGGTATTCCACAGCATCAGCATTAAAACAGGAAAAGTCGCCAGTACGACATAACTCATTACCCGTTTAAGATCGATACCATCACGAACATGTGGCGAACCCCGGGTAACATCGCCAGGACTATAGATGAATGTATCGATCATCTCATAAACGGCAAAGTACTTCTCGTAAGGCCCGCCTTTTTGGAATGACGGCTCTATCCGGTCTAGGAATCTTCTTAAACGCGCCATGGTTATCCTTCTTTTTCTATTTGTGTAAGATTGGCTCTCAGCGCAGGACCATAGTCATATTTTCCAGAACAGACGTATGAACATAAGGCCAAGTCTTCTTCATCCAGCTCAAGACACCCAAGAGCCTGAGCAGAGTCAGTATCTCTGACCAATAAAGCTCTCAGCAGTTGCGTTGGCAAAATATCCATAGGGACAACGGTTTCAAAAACCCCCACCGGAACCATGGCGCGTGGACTACCATTCTGTGAGGTGGTGAGCGGCAAATCCTTCTTACCAAATATTTTGCTGAAAAAAACGTTCAGGGCAGAGTATTTATTGGTGCCGCCAGGCCGGATCCATCCCAGTATCTCACGATGTGTTCCCTCTTCGAGAACAGATATCTGTGTATGAAAACGACCAAGAAAGGCAGCCCAATTATTGGCGGTATGTCCATTGAGGACTGAGCCGGAAATCACACGGGAGCGAATATTCTGAACTTCTCCGCGAACCAGTTCTTCAGTGTTGGCTCCAAGGCGGGTGCGGAGCAGCCGTGGGTTATTCACCATCGGACCTGCCAGTGAAATAATCCGTTCTACCCAAAGGTGACCTGTGGTGAACAGTTTGCCAATGGCGATCACATCCTGATAACCGATATGCCAAACCGTTTTTTTGCTGCTGACAGGTTCAATAAAATGTATGTGAGTACCCACCAGTCCTGCAGGGTGTGGACCAGAGAATGTCGGTGTTTCAATATTTTGCAAATCTGGAGTGGGTAAAGCCGCCTTAGGTGATTGACAGAGATAAAGTTTACCGCTGGTCAGATGACTTAATACTGTTAGACCGTTACGAAAATCGTCAGCATATTCGTTGATAATCAGATTGGGATCGGCAGCAAGCGGATTAGTATCAATCGCTGTAATAAAGATTGCCTTGGGTTCACTGTCCAATTCTGGTGTTTTGCTGTAGGGGCGAGTACGCAGAGCGGTCCATAATCCCGATTCAACCAGATTCTGTTGGACCTGATCTCGGCTGAGCGTTGGTAATTCATCTGGTGAGTAGTGTTTAAAAGTGACTTCCTCATCACCTTCAAGCTCAATCACTACTGATTGCAAGGCCCGTTTGGCTCCACGATTAATCGCTTTGATTATGCCCGCGCCGGGAGCCGTATAGGTTACACCGGGGATTTTTTTATCGGTGAATATTGCTTCACCAAGTTTAACCCGCTGGCCCTCTTCAACCAGCATCGTTGGTTTCATGCCGACGTATTCGAGACCCAACACAGCAACTGAAGCGACCGGATTAGCCTGGCTAATTTTTTGTTCCGGAGCACCAGCAAGGGGCAATGTCAGCCCTTTCTTAATTGAGAAATGCATATCCCACCTAGTCAGAAGCAGTGCTTGAGCACTGTTGGCTTTGAAATTATCAATGTAGGAGTATAGCGGCTTTGCGGTACTTAAGGGAAGCTTACCATGTCAATAATGTGGTTGTTTTTCCATAGCGGAATTGCTGTTTTTAAGCCAGATAAAGCCGATTAAAAAAGCACCAATCGCAGTTACTGCTGCCAGCATAAAAGTCATTTCCGGTCCCGGAGTCAGCCATAGATAGCCACTCAATAAGCTTCCCACCGCGCCACCGGCACCAAAACTCATACTGCTGTAAAGTGCCTGTCCACGGCCTTGATTACGGCCTGTGAAGTGCTGATGAACCCATGCAATTGAAGCAGCATGAAAAGCACCATAACTGGCAGCGTGTAATGATTGTGCGGCGATAAGCATAATTACCTGGTCGGCATAAAGTGCAATCAGCAACCAGCGAAAAGCTGCCAGTAACAGACTACCGAGTAATACCTTGCGAATACCAAAGCGAGGTAGCCAGCGATGCATCACCAGAAACACCATTAATTCAGCGACCACCCCTAACGCCCATAATTGACCAATCAAGGTACGGCTATAACCATGCTGTTCCAGATAAATACTGTAAAACGTGTAGTAAGGCCCATGGCTGACCAGCATTAAAAAGCAGATAGCTAAAAAGGCGCGGACAGCAGGTTGTTTAAGCACCTGTTTTATAGGGATGTGATTGAGACTGAGGTGACGACTGGCAGATTCAGGAACAGTGAGACTGATCAGCCAGATACCGCTGATGGACAATAACAACGCATAGGGAACGATGCCTGCATCATAACGATCCATTAGCCAACCCAGTAAGACCACGACACAGATAAACCCAATGGAACCCCAGACGCGGATCTTACTGTAATGATGACTATGTTCCCCAAGGTGCTGCAGGGTAGTGACTTCAAATTGGGGAAGCGAAGCATTCCAGAAAAAACTGAAGACCATTAATACAACGGCAATCCAGTAATAACTTTGTGAAATAAATATGCCTGAGAACGCTACGATACTCAGTAAGCTGGCCAGTCGAACAATTTGTAGACGTTGTCCGCGGTGATCAGCAATCCAACCCCAGACATTGGGAGCAATGATTCGGGTTGCCAATAGAATGGCGGTTAATTCACCGATTTGTCTGGCGCTGAATCCTTCCCATTGTAGATAAAGCCCCCAATAGGGCACCAGAATGCCCAGGGTGGCAAAATAAAACAGATAAAACCCTGACAGTCGCCAGTAGGGTAGTCCGGAAAAAGGCACCAGCGATCAGGTTAGGCTTGTGCCGGAATAATAGGGGTGTCAGTGTTTACATCCATATTCTGGGCCCGATGACGTAACATATGATCCATCAATACCAGTGCCAGCATGGCTTCTGCAATTGGAGTGGCACGAATACCGACACAAGGATCATGACGACCATGAGTGACGACTTCGATGGCTTCCCCCCGTGTGTTGATGCTTTTTCCGGGAATACGCAGACTGGAAGTGGGTTTGAGTGCCATGCTTACCAGCAAGTCCTGTCCACTGGAAATACCACCTAAAGTTCCGCCAGCATTATTGGTCAGGAAACCTTCGGGTGTCAGTTCATCCCGATGTTCAGTACCTTTCTGGGTAACCGATTCAAAACCGGCACCAATTTCCACGCCTTTTACCGCGTTGATACTCATCATCGCATGGGCGATATCGGCATCCAGACGATCAAAAATAGGTTCACCCAGCCCCGGTGGAACATGGCGTGCAATAACATTAATGCGGGCACCAATGGAATTGCCTTCCTTACGTAAGGCATCCATATAATCTTCCAGCTGGCTTTCAATAGTGGGATCCGGATTAAAAAACAGACTATTTTCGATATGCGCCCAATCCAGTGTTTCAGCTTTAATTGGACCAAGCTGGCTCAAATACCCCTGAATTTCGATACCATAACGTTGTTTAAGAAATTTTTTGGCAATACCACCAGCGGCCACTCGCATTGCGGTTTCACGTGCTGATGATCGGCCACCACCACGGTAATCACGGAAACCATATTTGTGGTGATAGGCATAATCTGCATGGGCCGGGCGGAATTGTTCGGCAATATTGCCGTAATCCTTGGAGCGCTGATCCACGTTTTCAATCAATAGACCAATCGGGGTTCCGGTAGTCTTGCCTTCAAAAATACCGGAAAGAATCTTGACCTGATCAGGTTCACGGCGCTGGGTTTCATGGCGGCTTTTTCCCGGTTTACGCCGATCCAGATCATTCTGTAGATCGGCTTCGGATAATTCCAGTCCGGGAGGGCAACCATCGACAATACAGCCCAGAGCGGTGCCGTGGCTTTCACCAAACGTGGTGACTGTGAAAAGTTTTCCGAAACTGTTGCCTGACATAATCAAAAATCCGAGTTAAACGATAAATAGAGTAGCAAAACCGAGGAAAGCCATAAATCCGACCACATCGGTGACAGTGGTTAACAGCACGCTGCCGGACAATGCGGGATCAATGCCGATACGTTTTAGTCCCAGGGGAATCATTACCCCGGCAACGGCAGCAGCCGTCATATTAACAATAATGGCGGCACCAATCATGATTCCCAGTAAAAAATTACCGAACCATAGGTAGGTTACAAAAGCGATAGCAATTGCCCAAATCACCCCATTGGCCATGCCCACCAGAAATTCTTTGCGTAATAACCAGCGTTGATTTTTATCATTCAACTGGTCCAGTGCCATAGAGCGTATCACCAGTGTTAATGTCTGGCTGCCGGCAATACCACCCATGCTGGCAACAATTGGCATTAATACAGCCAACGCCACCAGTTTTTCGATGGTGGTATCAAATAACCCGATAACCCATGCGGCTAAAAATGCCGTCAGCAGGTTGATACCAAGCCATACCGAGCGGCGATGAATACTTTTTTTAACCGGGGCAAACGTATCTTCGTCTTCGCTTAAACCGGCCATACTCAATAAAGAGTGTTCGGCTTCATCCCGGATAACATCGACCACGTCATCGATGGTAATGCGGCCCAGCAGATGATTATCTTTATCGACAACAGGCGCGGATATCAGATCATGTTTTTCAAAACGGTGTGCGACATCATGATCCGACATATTGGCGGGAATGGGATCCACCTGATGCGACATCGCTTCACGTACGGTAAGAGAACGGCTACGGCTGACAACCTGTGACAAGCGCAGCGTACCAAGATATTTATCCTGATGATCAACGACATACAGACTGTCAGTGTTTTCGGGTAATTCCCCATACTTACGTAAATAACGTAATACCACTTCCAATGTGATATCCGAGCGCACGGTGACCACATCGGTGTTCATCAAACCACCGGCAGTATCTTCTTCATAAGCCAGAATGGCTTCAATCCGACGTCGACGTTGCGAGTTCATGGCACGCAACACTTCCTGCATCACATGGCCAGGGAGATCCTGAAGAATATCGACAACATCATCGGTATCCAGATCTTCAGTAGCGCTCAACAGATCAGCGGTATCCATGCCGGTCATCAGGCCGGTACGAACATCTTCCCCAATATAGGAAAGTACCTCACCTCGTAACTCAGGGTTGATGATTGGCCAGCATACCAGCCGTTCATTGGGGGGAAGAGATTCCAGTAGATGAGCGGTTTCAGCAGGGTGTAAGCTGGCTAACAAGCGGCGCATTCTGACAAAGCGGCCACTTTTCAGCGCCTCGGAAAATGCATTCAGCGAGTGATTGAGACTGCGGTGTTGGTCCAGCTCAGACATATCCGGCTCCAGAGGGCGTCGGTACTTTTAGGGGGAGGTTTCGCAGGCTATTTTAGCCTGCTTACCTAGTGCTGAATAGCGTTAAATCGTTAGTGATGAATCGGTGCGTTGATTTGTTCCAGTAACATATCGGCTTCAAGTGCATCTGACACTTGCATAATACTCAGCGTGTTATCCGGTAATAAACTCAAATCGGTTTCGTTAATGATTTGCTTTATTTCCAGCAACGCATTGGGATGCATACTGAAATGTTCCAGTCCCATTGCCAGCAACAGCCGGGCATAGCGAGGATCACCGGCCATTTCACCACACATTGATACTGGAATATTAAATTTCCTGCCCGCTTCCAGCGTCATATGAATCAGCCGTAACACGGCAGGATGCAATGGGTCGTAGAGATAGTTGACGGTGTCATCAATACGGTCGATGGCCAGAGTATATTGAATCAAATCATTCGTGCCGATAGATAGAAAATCTACATGACGGGCAAACATTTCTGCGCAGACTGCACTGGCCGGGATTTCGATCATTGCGCCGATTTCTACCTGACGATCATATTCCAGACCTTCCTTATCCAGTTCGATCTTGCACTGTTCAAGTAAATTACGTGCCTGTAACAATTCATGCATGGTGGAAATCATCGGGAACATGATTTTGATTTTGCCATAGGCCGATGCTCTCAGAATCGCTCTCAACTGCGTGCGGAACATGGCGGGCTGAGTCAGGCAGAGCCGAATAGCCCGCAATCCCAGTGCCGGATTAGTAACCACTGTCTGAGTCAGGTGACGACCACCATCAACGGTCTTATCTGCCCCCAGATCGAAGGTGCGAATGGTGACCGGTTGATTATTCATACCTTCGACAACATCACGATAAGCGGCGAGCTGTTCTTCCTCTTCGGGTGGAGCCAATCGGTTCATATAGAGAAATTCGGTCCGATACAGTCCGATACCTTGCGCCCCGGCATTGGTGATAGTGGAAATATCTTCTGGCAATTCCGCATTGGCCAGAAGCGTAATGGTCTTGCCATCACGGGTACGCGTCGGCTGGGACTTATAGCGACTCAGAGATGAAATATGTTCATCAAACGCAATACGCCGTTGTTGATATTCCCTGAGCGTTCCTTCGTCAGCACCGGCAATCATGATGCCAGCTTCACCATCGACGATCAGTGGCTCATTGTCCTGCACATAGCGACGAACAGATTCCACACCGACAATTGCCGGAATACCCAGGCTGCGTGCCAGGATTGTGGTATGTGAAGTTGCGCCACCATGTTCGGTAACAAATGCGGCAATACCCTGATGTTGCATTAAAACGGTATCTGCAGGCGTCAAATCTTCAGCAATGATGATATGACCTTTCAGCCGTCCATCAGCAATTTCGTGATCAGCAACTTCCTGATCGGCCAGAATCCGATGGATACGATTGACCACATGATCAACATCATCACGGCGTGTCCGCAGATACGGATCATCCATTTCGTTGAATACGTTGATTAATGCATCACGTTGCAATTGCAACGCCCATTCAGCATTGCAGCGACGTTGACGGATCATATCGACCGGTACTTTGGTCAGTGATGAATCGCCCAGCATTAAGATATGCGTATCAATAAACGAAGTCACATCAGCCGGGGCGTTGGCAGGAATATGGTTACGAATGGATTTAAGCTGTTGCTTGGCCTGTTCAATCGCATCAAGCAAGCGTTCCACTTCCTGTTCAATGGAAAATGCCGGGATCAGATATTCACGAACATCCGGCTGATTGTGAAACAGAATATGGGCACGGCCGATCGCGATACCTCGAGAAACACCAATGCCTTGTAGCTCGAGCGTCATTGGCCTTCTCCGAAGTAATTGGCAATCAACTCCCCGATAGCTTTTAACGCAGTTTCGGCATCTTCACCTTCTGCTGTGACCTGAATTTCAGTGCCTTTGGCAGCGGCTAACATCATCACTCCCATAATACTTTTGCCATTAACCTGACGATTATCCTTGGATACTTGAATATCCGCCTGGAACTCAGAAGCAGTGGTGACAAATTTTGCAGCAGCACGGGCATGTAATCCCAGGCGATTTATGATGGTAAATGTCTGTTCCTGTTTCATGGCCGATACCCTGAGTGATGACAACGTACAATGCCTTCCTGGCCACCACTAACCGCTTTGTTTTCAAGTTCATCAAGGCTTAGGGTTGGATAGTTTAAAACACGGATTAGCATGGGGAGATTGAGCCCTGAAACAATTCGGATATCTTCACGATCTGAGACCGCGCAGGCAATATTGCTGGGGGTTGAGCCAAACATATCTGTCAAAATCAAAATTCCATTTCCCTGATCCAGTCCAATCAATTCACCATCCAGCTGTTTGCGTATGGCGTCGGGATTATCTTTGACTTCGATAGAGATAACTTTAGTGGGCAGCGGGCAGCAGGAAAGCATTTGTCTGGCCGTGTTTATCAACTCGGTGCCGATATGATTGTGCGATACGATTAAAATACCTACGGTCATCTTGGTTCTCTTGGTCACCAGCAAAAGTCAGACTGGAAGGGCAGTTTACCGCCAATGAATGTAATGTATATGAGCGTTTTAGGCAAATATTGCTGCTTAAAATGCCATTTTATCAAGCTGCCAAAGCTGCATTTTTTCATGGCTGTCTTTATGTATCGTCTGCATTGTCAACCAGCTATCAATTCGGGTTTTGAACGAGGCTGGATTCTCAACAGATAATGTCAATACAACTAATGGTTTACCAAGAATGACTTTCTGGTCTGTTGGGGTGGCGACACTGGCTTGAGGATGATGGACCTGTTTTAGTTCAATACACAAATCTGCAATGCTGCTGGCATGCCAGCTAGCTTCACCACACACTTTGCGGATATCCATCAGGCCTAATTCACGGGTATGCAGTAAACCTGAAAGTAGTTTGGGGCAGTGCGCTATAAGCTGATCATTCTCCAGGGTAAAATCCACCACATCATCAGCAATCAGTTCTGCGCCCTGATGAATTAATTCGAGTGCCAGACTGCTTTTTCCAACACCGGGTTCACCAAAAATAAAGATGCCTTTATCCCGATAATGAATCATCACACCATGTTGGCTATCCATGGCTGCTGGCAAAGACATAACAGATTATTCTTCGTCGATGGAAAGCAATAATTCAAAGATGGCTTCAGCGTTGGAAGCCTGTCGAATGCGACTGCAGATTTCTTCATCTCGAAACAACGTCACCAGACGTGACAGATGTTGTAAATGATGTTCGGTATCATCCTCCGGCACCAATAAACCAAAGGCGATATCAATCGGTTTACCATCAGCCGCTTCAAATTCGACAGGCGTTTCCAGTGTCAGCATTGCGGCCACGGTGTGGGTAAGATCCGGGACACGGGCGTGGGGAATTGCCACGCCCTTGCCTAATCCGGTACTGCCCAAACGTTCACGTTCAAGCAGAACTTGAAATATTTTTTCAGCAGTCGCTGCACTCGTATTGGCTGCCAGCATACGACTGAGATTTTCGATCACCCGTTTTTTACTGGTAGCTTCATCGTGGAAACTGATGTTGTCCGCATTTACGAGCAGTGCAGCGATAAGCATGAAAATTCCCGCTCCTTAACTAGCGTTATGTTTTTGAATCGCACCATCAGCTTGATGGTGGTTAGTAATTTTATCTTTGTGTTTGATGATTTGTCGATCCAGTTTTGCAACCAGATTTTCAATAGCGGAATACATATTTTCCTGCTCGTCAGAAGCAAATAAGTCGGCGCCACTGGCATGAACAGTTGCTTCAGCTTTTTGCCGAAGTTTCTCGACAGATAACACTACATGCACGTTAGTCATGTGATCAAAATGACGAGTCAGTTTCTCGAATTTTTTATTGACGTGGTCCCGAAGGCTGTCAGTGATATCTATATGTTGTCCGCTTAGATTTAATTGCATAATGCATCACTCCTGTTGGTGGACTAAAACTGGCATTACACCAGTCGCTTACGCTCATTTGAGGGCGCTATCGCTAATGTTTCGCGGTACTTTGCAATGGTACGACGAGCGACATTAATACCCTGTTCCCCCAGAATATCAGCAATTTTGCTGTCACTCAGGGGTTTTCTCGGATTTTCCGCGGCGACCAGTTTTTTGATGATCGCCCGGATGGCTGTTGCAGAACATTCCCCACCACTTTCAGTACCGACATGGCTGGAGAAAAAGAATTTAAGTTCAAAAATTCCCCGTGGCGTGTGCAGATATTTGCGAGTCGTTACGCGGGAGATAGTGGATTCATGCATTTCCACGGTCTCGGCTATATCTGCCAATACTAAAGGTTTCATGGCCTCTTCGCCGTGATCAAGAAAGTCACGTTGGCGTTCCACAATTGCTTGGGTGACTTTAAGTAATGTCTCATTACGGCTTTGTAAACTTTTCAGAAACCAACGTGCTTCCTGCAAATTATTTTTCAGATAGGTGTTCTCTTCACTACTATCGGCCCGGTTGATTAACGAGGCGTAATGTTCGGCAATCTGCAGTTTAGGTGCATTGTCAGGATTGAGTGACAATTGCCATTTGCCATGAACTTTTATCGCATAAACATCCGGTACGATATATTCAGTTTTGTCAGTTTGGATACTACTGCCGGGGCGCGGGTTAAGCAACTGAATTGAGCGAACCAGATCGGTTAATTCATCATCGCTGACTTTCAAAGCACGTTTAATCAGGGCGTAATCACGTTTAGCCAATGTATCCAGATGTTTGTCTATCAGCTCTGTAAGCAACTCAACATGCTTTAAAGCGACAGTCGATTCGTATAATCGTAATTGGATCAGCAAACACTCACGCAGATCCCGAGCACCAACGCCAACTGGATCAAAGTGATGAATCCGGTGTAATACCGTTTCAATCTCATCGAGTTCTACTTCAGCAAATTCTTCACCAAGGCTTTGCTGAATCTCTTCCAAAGTGGTTTTCAGGTAACCATCGTCTTCAATGGAATCAATAATAGTGGTGGCAATTGCCTGTTCAGTTTCACTAAATGGGGTGAGGCGCATTTGCCAGAGTAGATGCTGTTGCAGGCTGTCAGTGCTTTCGTCCTGATTATCCCGCTCAAAATCGCTGTCTCCGGATGGACCGGAACTCGTCATCGTCTGGGAATTATCGTAGGTATCTTCCCATTTGCTATCGACTGGCAGATCTTCGGGAATATCAGTATTTTCCAGTTCGCTGATTTCGCGGCTACCGGTATCTTCATCACGACGGACAGTGGCTGGCTCGTCGTAATCGTATTCTTCCTCGACTTCCAGAAGGGGATTGGTTTCCAGTGCTTCCTGAATTTCTGTCTGCAACTCCAAGGATGATAATTGCAACAAACGAATCGCTTGCTGCAACTGTGGAGTCATCGACAGGCTTTGACCAATGCGTAGCTGTAATGAGGGTTTCACTTAATGTTTTGATTTAATGTTGTGACCATGAGTTTATGTTACCGCAATCGTCGCGCCGTTGCCTATACGTCTTTCTAAAATAAAAATCACAACAGGGTAACCGCAGTGGCTTTAAAACTAATCCATAGCGAATCACCCAGAGAAAGCTCTAGAGAAGATAAAGCCTGGTGACTGATTATCACTTCAAATTTATCACCACAATCAACCGTCAGCCGCACCGCTTTATCTGCTTCACTGATGCTGGTAAGTCGCCCAGGTAACTGGTTACGGGCACTGCTATCCGAATGAGCATGCTTACTAATAGTTATGGCCAGCGGATCGATTGCAATATGTCTGGCAGAAAGAGAACCTTCCGCAGCAAAGATTTTCAGTGTTTTGGTATGAAAGATTTCGCCATCATAATGACCATGGAACAGATTCAGCAGTGGAGCCGAAACCCGTTTTCCCTTAAGCAGTTGTATCGTATGAGGTGTGATAGCAGATGCCTGCAATCGGTCATGGGTTGAAAACAGTACCGTACGCTTACCATCGTTAGACAACATGGTGATCACGTCTTCAACCTGGCGCTGGTGAAAGCTGTCCAGATTGGCAAATGGTTCGTCTAGCAACAGGATATCGGGTTCAAATGCCAGCACTCTGGCAATTGCAACACGACGTTGTTCTCCGCCAGACAGGGTGCTGGCGGTTTGATCTGCCAACTGAGTCAAATTAACGGTTTTCAGTGCCTGTTGTAGTTGAGAGGTGTGTCGAGCTTTATCAACTTTTTGTAGCTTTAGTGCCAGGAGGATATTGTCTGTTACGGTGCCGGGTAGCATATAGGGATGTTGTGGTACCAGCCCGATTTGGTGACGCTGTTTGGCTGGTGAACCAGTGATTTTATTTCCCAATACACTGATATCACCTGAATCGGGCTTTTGCAATAAAGCCAGTAAGTGGAACAGGGTGGATTTTCCTGCGCCGTTTTCACCGAGTACAGCCATACATTCATTGGCAGGGATATTGAGTTGCTCAATATCCAGTGCCAACTGACCGTTATAAAGAACTTTAATGTTGTTTAATTGAAATGCGTCGTTCATGTCAGTCGCCGGTTAATCCAGGACAAAGCGAAATTCAGGATAAAAGCGATTATTAGCAATACTATGCCTAGCGCCAATGCCAGTTCAAATTCGCCTTTACTGGTTTCCAGTGCGATGGCGGTAGTCATGGTTCGGGTGTAGCCTTCAATATTTCCACCCAGCATCATTGCCGCGCCAACTTCACCTATGGCACGGCCAAAGCCTGTCAAAATGGCTACCAGTACCGCCAGTCTAACGGCTTTTAAAACCTGAAAGCATTGTTGCCATTTATCTGCGCCGAGACTTTTTAAGGTCAAAATGAGTCGTGGATCAGCGGTGTTGACGGTCACCAGAGTCAGATTCATCATGATGGGGAATATCAGGATACTCTGCGCGATAATCATGGCGGATTGGGTATAAAGTAACCCCAATTCCCCTAATGGTCCCATTCGACTGAATAGCCCATAGAGTAATAATCCAATAACCACGGTAGGCATGGCCATTAAAGTATTGAGGATATGTTGCAGTATAGTTTTACCTGAAAATTCGGTTAATGCCGTAAACACACCCGCAGGGATAGCCAGTAAAGCAGCAATGAAAGCAGCAGCAACTGAAATACTGACCGATGTCTGAATAATCTCCCAGACAGTGGCATCAAAAGCTATCAGCAGTTTAAGCGCCGCGGTAAAAGATGCACCAAAAAAGTCCATGGCTAAGGAAGCCTAATAATCAGCGAACCAATCCCAGCCGTTCGCATACGGTTAATACAGGCTGTGTTTTATTCATTGAATAAAAGTGTAAGCCGGGTACGTCCAGATTAAGCAGTTTTTCAGTAAATTCAGTCAGATAATCGGTCGTAAATGCCTGCATCGATACCGAATCATCATAAAATTCTTCCAGCCGTTTTTTTAGCCAACGTGGAATTTCTGCACCACAGGCTGCAGAGAACCGCGCCAGTTGAGTGTAATTGTTGATGGGCATAATGCCGGGAATTATCGGAATATCAATGCCTTTTTTCTGGCAGCGTTCTACAAAATACAGATAAGAATCAATGTTGAAAAAATACTGTGTAATGGCGCTGTCAGCACCGGCATCGACTTTACGTTTGAAATTTTCCAGATCGACACCGGCATCCTGTGCCTGAGGATGTACTTCGGGGTAAGCTGCAACTTCAATAGTAAAATGATCGTTAGTTTCTTTGCGAATAAATTGCACGAGTTCATTAGCATAACGAAAATCCCCCGGATCGCGCATGCCTGAGGGTAAATCACCTCTTAATGCCACTACGCGGGAAATTCCATTATCAATATAGGTTTGCAGAATAGTGCGGATACGTTCTTTAGAAGAGCCCACGCAGGATAAATGCGGAGCCGCATCAATTCCGGTTTCTTTAGCGCGTTGTTGTATAGCGATAACCGCTTCAAGCGTATTATCCTGAGTCGATCCTCCAGCACCAAATGTCACGGAGTAAAATTCAGGTTTTAATACAGCTAATCGCTCTTGCACCAGTAAAAGATTTTGCGCGCCTTTTTCCGTTTTTGGCGGGAAAAATTCGCAGCTGATAACAGGTTGTTTGGACATGATGCTTACTTTAGGTAAAAGAAAAAGGGCTAACGTTTAAGTTAGCCCTGATTAACTTAATAACGGTAATGTTCAGGTTTATATGGGCCTTGTTGCTCAAGTCCTAAATAGTTGGCCTGTTCAGTATTTAATTCGGTCAGATTAGCACCGATTCGGCCTAAATGCAGTCGAGCTACTTTCTCGTCCAGACGTTTTGGCAATACATAAACTTTATTCTCGTAGTTGGCACTGTTATGCCATAACTCGATTTGCGCCATGACCTGATTGGTGAAAGACGCTGACATCACAAAGCTTGGATGACCGGTTGCACAACCCAAATTGACCAGACGACCTTCAGCCAGCAGGATAATACGCTTACCGTCAGGGAAAATAACGTGGTCAACCTGAGGCTTAATGTTTTCCCACTCGTAGTTACGCAGTGAAGCAACATCAATTTCGTTATCAAAGTGACCGATGTTACAAACGATAGCTTCGTTACGCATCGCCGCCATATGCTCATGATTAATGACATTGATATTACCGGTAGCTGTAACAAAGATATCGGCTTTATCAGCGACTTCGTCCATGGTGACAATACGGTAACCTTCCATTGCTGCCTGCAGGGCACAAATTGGATCGATTTCAGTGATCATCACGGTAGCGCCCATGCCACGGAAAGCCTGTGCACAACCTTTACCGACATCGCCGTAACCCAGCACCACGCAGATTTTGCCAGCAACCATGACATCTGTTGCACGCTTGATCCCGTCAAGCAATGATTCACGGCAGCCATAAAGATTGTCGAATTTTGATTTGGTCACTGAGTCGTTAACGTTGATCGCCGGGACTTTTAAAGCACCTGCTTTCATCATTTCATACAAACGATGAACGCCGGTGGTGGTTTCTTCCGACAGCCCTTTAACATCGTCTAGTAATTCCGGGTAATCCACATGCATCATCGTGGTTAAATCACCACCATCATCCAGAATCATATTCGGGCGCCAGCCATCGCTGCCAATGATCGTCTGACGAATACACCAGATAGCTTCTTCTTCGGTTTCACCTTTCCAGGCAAAAACCGGAATGCCTTGATCGGCAATGGCTGCTGCAGCGTGATCCTGCGTTGAAAAGATATTGCATGAAGACCAGCGCACTTCAGCGCCTAATTCAACCAATGTTTCAATCAACACGGCAGTTTGGATGGTCATATGCAGACAACCTGCAATGCGCGCACCTTTTAGCGGATGCTGGCCGGCATATTCTTCACGTAACGCCATCAATCCAGGCATTTCGCTTTCGGCGATTTTAATTTCCTGATGGCCCCATTTCGCCAGACTGATGTCGGCAACTTTGTAATCTGGTTTTAAGTTTTCTACTGCTGATTGCATGATAATTTCCTGTGTTAGTTGATTTTTGCTGCTTCACGTAAGACGGGAGCGAGGTCAGTTCGTTCCCAACTGAAGTCAGCTTCTTCACGTCCAAAATGACCATATGCGGCAGTTTGCTGATAAATGGGACGTACTAAATCCAACATTTTGATAAGACCAACCGGGCGCAGATCAAAATGCTCACGAACTAATGCGACAAGTTTATCTTCAGCAATTTTGCCTGTACCAAATGTATCCACGCTAATTGATGTAGGTTCTGCAACGCCAATGGCATACGAAACCTGGATTTCGCAACGATCAGCAAGCCCGGCGGCAACAATGTTTTTCGCTACATATCGACCTGCATAGGCTGCACTACGATCAACTTTTGAAGGGTCCTTGCCGGAGAATGCTCCGCCACCATGGCGGGCCATGCCACCATAGGTGTCGACGATAATTTTACGACCGGTGAGTCCGCAATCACCTACAGGACCACCAATAATAAATTGCCCGGTGGGATTGATATGGTAACGAGTATTTTTTGTTAGCCATTCAGCTGGAAGCGTTTGTTTGATAATGAGCTCCATTACCGCTTCTTTCAGATCAGACTGGCTGATTTCAGGGTTATGCTGGGTTGATAGCACCACCGCATCGATACCGACCGGTACGCCATTTTCATAGGCAAATGTCACCTGGCTTTTCGCGTCGGGACGTAACCACGGTAATTCACCGCTTTTACGTACTTCAGCCTGACGTTTGACCAGACGATGTGCATAAGTGATCGGCGCAGGCATAAGCACTTCGGTTTCATTGCTGGCATAACCAAACATCAAGCCCTGATCACCGGCACCTTGATCTTCTTCTGTTTCACGATCCACACCCATGGCAATGTCACCGGATTGCTTACCGATAACCGACATGACCCCACAAGTCTGGCCATCAAAACCAACCTCGGAGCTGTTGTAACCAATATCCGTGATGGTTTTACGAACAATATCTTCCAAGTCTACCCAGGCGCTGGTTGAAATTTCGCCAGCAACAATCGCAACACCGGTTTTAATCAATGTTTCGCAGGCAACACGAGCGTGGGGATCTTTGGTCAGGATTGCATCTAAAACAGCGTCGGAAATTTGGTCTGCTACTTTATCTGGATGACCTTCTGATACGGATTCAGAGGTAAAAAGATAAGCATTACTCATAGACAACTTCCTCATTAAAATTCAAATAAGGTAATGATAGTTTAACTATGGGTAAAGTTCGGATGAAACGCCCATTACTACCAGTGACCTGTAATAATGAACGCCGTTTGGAATGTAAAATTGAATAAGCCTAGCAGAGTGTTCTCTGTCGCAGCGTTCCTTATCCAATGTGGCATATATTAATTCATAATGGAAAAATTACCAAGTTAAGCAGATCCGTTTAGATAACCAGCTGATGTCCATGATGTTTCAACCAACTGCGATGCTCACGGAAATTGGGGTCAAACTGCCCAACCAAATCCCAAAAGGCCTTTGAATGGTTATGCTGACGCAGATGACATAATTCATGAATGATGACGTAATCGTTTATCGACTGTGTGGCCTGAACTAATTGCCAATTAAGCTGGATATCTCCTTTTATATTACAACTGCCCCAGCGGGCTTTATAGCTTTTAATCTGAATCTGATTTGGCCGCAGCCCAGTTTGTTCAGCAAGCTGCTTTACCCGCTCCTTTAATAACGATTCTGCCTGACGTCTGTACCATCTGGTTAAGGCCTGTCTTATTTGCAAGGTTGTTACTTTTGACGGGGCCATAATCACCAGTTTCTGTTGATCAAATTGAACATGCAGTCTCTGGCGCTGAGGCTCCTGAATAATATGTAATGGATAGTGTTCGCCCATAAAAGGTTGTAATTCACCTTCAATAAATTGTCTCTTGGGCGGACGCTGCTGGAAATTCTTTAATTTATCCTCGATCCAGTGCTGTTTGCGCAGCACAAACTGTTTTGCCAACCATAAGGGCATTAATTTGGGTAAGTGCACAGTGACGTTGCCATCCTGAATTTTGATGGCGATGGTCTTTCTGCGTGTGCTTCGGACAACAGCAATGGAGAGATCGTTAATCTTGATGGTGCTCATCGACTGACTTAAAAAACAGATTAAATGGGCATTTTAGCGATTGATTTGCGAAAATGTCGGATTAAACAGGTTTTATTATGACTTTGACAGCCAATATTAAATTCGCCCATCGATTATCACTGGCACCCATGCTGGACTGGACCGATCGGGATTTTCGTTATTTGTGCCGACTTATTTCCAAACATACCTTGCTGTATACCGAAATGATCACCACCGGCGCATTGCTCCACGGCGATCATCAACGCTTTCTGGACCATGATGAAATTGAATATCCTATGGCGTTGCAGTTGGGTGGCAGTGACCCGTCAGAATTAGCAAAATGTGCCAAGTTAGGTGCAAAGGCCGGTTATCAGGAAATTAACCTGAATGTCGGTTGCCCCAGTGACCGTGTGCAAAATGGACGCTTCGGTGCCTGTTTAATGGCCGAACCTCAGTTGGTAGCTGAATGTGTGGTTGCAATGAAACATGCAACCGATATTCCCATCACCGTTAAAACCCGATTAGGGATTGATGAGCACGACGGCTATGAATTTGTCAGGCAATTTGTTGACGCAATTTATCAGGTTGAAGTCGATGCAGTGATTTTGCATGCCCGTAAAGCCTGGTTAAAAGGTTTAAGCCCAAAAGAAAATCGGGATATACCACCACTTGAATATTCAAAGGTGTATCAAATCAAGCAGGAGTTTGCTGATTTGCATCTGGATATTAATGGCGGCATACACACGTTGGAAGAAGCCGAAAACCATCTGCAACAGGTAGATGGGGTGATGATGGGAAGGGCGCTTTATCACCAGCCATATTTATTGGCTGAAGCCGATAAACGAATTTTTAATGATGATCGTGTAATACCGAGTCAGCATGAAATAGTCGAATTGATGCTGCCATATATTGAAATGCGTATGAAAGAGGGAAGACCCTTAAAATCGATTACCCGCCATATGTTGGGTTTGTTTCAAGGCTTGCCCGGCGCACGTCGCTGGCGGCGGCACTTAAGTGAAAATGCCCATTTACCCGGAGCCGGGATTGAAGTCGTTCGCGATGCGCTCCAATTGATAGGCTGAGATTATAAAAGTAACCATAGAGGCACAGAGGACACAGAGATTTAATAAATGGGATAGGTATAAACGCTACTTCTACTCCCATTCTAAAGTGTGGTTTGTTAAGACTTTCTAAAAATAGTCCGCAGATTACGCAGATGGACGCAGATTAAATAAATGGTTTTCAGGTTGATTCAGTAATACATCACAAAAGGATCATGAGGGCTAACGTCTTTCAAACCGACTTGTTAAATCATTCTTAAAGCATCTGCGAAAATCTGCGTAATCTGCGGATAAATCAATAATAAAAACTCCGTGTCCTCTGTGTCTCTGTGGTTCATAAAAATCAATCCCTCAAGCCAGTACCTTTATGCAGCAGATAAAGCGCATAGCTTGTCAGTGCAGCGATAAAGCCCAGGATGATGGCAAAAGCAGCAGCTACCGGAATATCCGAAACACCTAAAATACCGTAACGGAATGCATTGACCATATATAAAACCGGATTCAACATGGAAACGTTTTGCCAGAATTCGGGTAGCAGTGAAATTGAATAAAACACTCCCCCCAGATAGGTCAGTGGAGTGAGAATAAAGGTTGGAATAATTGAGACTTCATCAAAGCTGCGCGCGTATAACGCGTTAATAAATCCGCCTAATGCAAACATGACGGCACTGAGAAAGACCATGCTTATGGTAATCCCGATATGTTGAACGGTAAGTTTGGTAAATATCAGTGAAACCAGCGTCACAATAAGTCCAACAAACAGGCCACGTGCTGCACCACCGACAACATATCCTGCGAGGATAATATAGTTGGGAACGGGCGAAACCATCAGCTCTTCAATATGGTTTTGAAACTTGGCACTGAAAAAGGACGAAGCAACATTGGAATAGGCATTGTTGATAATGGCCATCATTATGATGCCGGGAGCGATATATTCCATATAACTGAAACCATCCATCTCACCAATTCGGCTACCAATGAGATTACCGAAAATAATGAAATATAAAGTCATGGTAATCGCTGGCGGTAACAGTGTTTGAGCCCAAATCCGCAGGAAACGTCTGATTTCCCGGGTGACAATGGTTGAAAAGGCAATCCAGTGGTGCTGGCGGCGGTTATTCATTCGACAGACTCCGGACGTTCAACCAGGGTTAAAAATAATTCTTCCAGACGATTCACCTTGTTTTTCATACTCCCCACTTTTATGCCACGTTCAGTTAATACAGTGAATAAATCATTCAGGCCTTCCTGGCGCTGAAGCTCGACCTCTATGGTTGTTGGATCAACCTGATGGTATTCAATCCCCTGTAGCAAACTGCTGTCAGTCAGGGGTTCAAGCAAATCCAGTACAAAAGTCTCTTTATCAAGGCGATTCAATAACGATTTCATATCGGTATTTTCAACGATACGGCCCTTGTCGATGATGGCGATATTTCGACAAAGGTTTTCCGCTTCCTCAAGATAGTGCGTCGTCAGGATGATAGTGGTGCCACGTTGATTGATTTCACGTAAAAATACCCACATCGAGCGCCGCAACTCAATATCCACACCCGCTGTAGGTTCATCCAATATAAGCAGCCGTGGATTGTGTACAAGTGCCCGGGCAATCATCAACCGGCGTTTCATACCACCGGATAATGAACGGGAGGCTGTGTGTCGTTTTTCCCAAAGTCCTAATTGCTTTAGCAAGACATCTGCACGCGGTTCCGCTTCTTTTGCTGGAACACCGTAATAACCGGCTTGAGTCACCAGAATGTGTTTAACCTGCTCAAAACCATTAAAATTAAATTCCTGTGGCACCAATCCGATATAACTTTTAGCCAGTTCGGTTTGACTGTCCAGATCGGCATCAAAGATGGTTACCGAGCCACTGGTTTTTGTGACTAATGACGTTAAAATGCTGATGGTAGTGGATTTGCCAGCACCATTTGGCCCTAACAGTGCAAAAAAATCACCTTCTTCAACCTTAAGGTTGATATCTTTGAGTGCTTCCAAGCCATTGCGATAGGTTTTATTCAGATGTTCAATAGTAAGCGCTTTCACCGGAATCGCCTTAAGCAGATTTAAACGTACTAGATTATCATGTCACTCATGTCTGA
>Ga0207884_1000383_pt1 | contig 28513 bp, 24 predicted proteins | sample MalvirmetaMSP144_FD_184236 | JGI IMG/M metagenome (GOLD analysis project Ga0207884, IMG submission 184236) | Marine viral communities from the Deep Pacific Ocean - MSP-144 (SPAdes) | ecosystem: Environmental > Aquatic > Marine > Oceanic | place: Pacific Ocean | collected 2011-07-08 | reverse complement strand
TCGTCTGCAAGCGACACATTCACCGAGGTGACCTTCCAAGGCTTCTGGATGCCCAGAATCTGGCTGTAAAGCTGTGTATCTTTCATGAGGACAAGGCTAATCTACCCACTCGATTTGGTGAAGGCCCGAAAAACTAGAGAGCAGCTGGAATACTCACGTCTCCTTGATGTGCACAAATGGTCTCAACACTTAGAAGTTAATCGCTTCGTGTATGCAATTTGGGGTGAGTACTTTAGGGAGAGGTTTGATGTTGCTGGTCGGGGTAAAAGACCGAAACAGCATCCAAAGTATCAGCTCAAAGTTTTGTTGCTTGATCTTTATGTTGCCTGGAAAACAGACCCTGATCTGCTGATAGGGGTTGGGATGAGTAAAGCAGACTATAAAGCTGGATCTAGATATAACGAAATTCATATCTCAGCGGTGATGATTGACCTAATCAATCATGCCGCAGAACAGGGCCTGATCGAAAAACAGACAGGGAGTGAATCTTCTGGACTAAGAACAAGAATATGGCCGACTAATAGATTGATAGATGAATTTAGACAAGCCAGATTTGCGTCTTTACATATATCTAATCATGAGGACAGAGAAGTTATAGTCCTAAATAGTCAAGATTTTACAGAGTTAAGTAAAATAAAACCAAAACGGAAATCTAGATCAATAGAGTATAACGATTCAGATTTTTCAGAAATCCAAGAAATGCGAAGAAATCTCAATCTTTACAATGAGCTCTTAAATAAGACTTTTATTGATATTCCTACACTACAAAATCCTGTAATCGAAAAAAGAGATGAAAGTAGTGGTAGAGAAACAGTACATAAGATACATGTCGATCAAGCGTCTAAGTTTGTGAGAAGAATATTCTATAGAGGAAGCTGGAACAAAGGTGGTCGATTTCATGGGGGTTGGTGGCAACAAATACCAAAAGAATTCAGGCAACAAATATATATAGACGATATATCTACTTTGGAAATGGATTATTCCGGTCTACATGTCAATCTTCTATATGGGTTGAAGGGCGTGCAACCAGTGGATGATCCATACACAGTGGAAACTCTAAACGAACTGGAATCAGAAGAACAAAGAAAATATATTAAATCTTTAGCACTGATGGCAATCAATGCGGAGTCAGAAAATAAAGCCTTTCAAGCCTTTAGAAACGAGCAGCCAACAGGTTCTATAGCCAAAAGATATAACAACAAACAGTTGAGAATCATGCTGGATGCCTTTAAAGAAAAGAATTTCGTAATAAGAGATGACATTTGCACAGATATAGGTGTTCAGCTGATGAATATTGACGGAAAAATAACAAGTAGACTCATAAACCACTTTACGAGACGTGATATACCAATACTCACCATACATGATAGCTACATAGTACAGAATCAATACTCTGGTCAATTAGTACAAGAGATGAATAGAGCTGCAACAGAAGAACTAAGGTTCCAAGTACGGATAGATGAAGGTACAGGTATAGGAATAGACCAAATAAGAGCATTCCAGAATATGGATAGAACTAATGCTAGAGACTTTGATTATATGTATCAATCTATACCAAACCATACTCGTACAGAGGAATACAACAATAGACTTAGATTGTTCAACGAGTACCAAGAAGAATACTTGAGATAAGGTAGTTGTATATATAGGTATTCCATTACCAGTACGTTTATTAATGATCTTAATTCTATTAGCTGAAGGTGTTTAACTTCTCGTTTACAGCTGAAAAGAAAGAAATCAGTTCAATGTAAATCAAGACTGAAAACTTTTCCTCTGACTCCGTATTTTCAAGTTGATGAGATTCGTTAATAAATTGTAAAAAATGTCCTGTCACTTGATCTGAATCGCTGGGGACGCCTGTTGTAGTGTCGACGAATATTTCTTTTGTTCGGTATGAGTTGTGTGCGCTTACGAAACCTTTTCCTATGATCAACGTTTGATCCTGATCTAACCTAAGTGCTTCCGCTAATAACTGAAAAAGATTTTCAATGTACTCGTGTTCTAGAGAATTTATTATTTTATTGCTGTGCTCTCTTATTGAGATACTAGTTAGAAAGCATATAACGTTAGAGCAATGAATTCGTACAATGTCAAATGTTGCTTCATCTTTTGTTTGATAGTGCTCAAAAACCATCTTTTTAAGGTCGTTTATTGTTATAAGTGAAGTTTCAATTAGCTCGATCAGGAGTTCTCTTTGCTTTTCTCTTACCTTTCTCTTGCTTGATTTAAACATCGGTCTTGCTCCATTTATGCTAAGCAATCTATTAAAGCAGCTTCCTGGCTAACGCTGTTGACTCTAGCAAAGTTTAAACAGTTAACAGTAGCCAAGTACTCTAGCTAGGTGTTGCGGTTTAATATGTGTATATCTTGATAGCATTTTTAAATCTTTATGGCCAGTAATCGCCGCAACTTCCATTGTGCTAAGTCCTTTTTCAAATAATCTCGATGTTGCTTCATGTCGAAGGTCATGGAACCTTAGATCGACTAAAGTATTTCTGCGGCAAATATCAGTAAATTTACGTGATATAGAGTCAGCTATAAGCCCTAGCGCTAGAATTGCTGTAACAGCATCCTGAGCCCTCTCAGAGAGAGGTATTGTCCTAGGGCTATCTGTTTTTGTTATCGGTATATCCAGCAATACAATACCGCTAGCTAGCGTTTTAATGTGGTTTGGTTGAATTGATGCTATTTCGCCACGCCTCATTCCTGTTTCTATGGCAAGGACACAGTAATCGGCGATTTCACAAGTCTCAAGGATTTTCAGTTCCCGGGCATTTAACCGTCTTGATCTAGGCATTCCTGGCTTCGGGAGGCGTACTAGTTCAGCCACATTGCCATTGGGGAGGTTGATACCCCAATCAATTTCAGCTGCTTTTAGTAACCTTCTTAGGAATAACAAGTCTTTTCTAACAGTTTCTCTAGACACTGTTTTAAGCCGCAAGTCACGAAAGGAGGCTATATCAGAGCTTTTGAGCTCATTAATGGAGCGACGACCTAGCTTAAGGGTAATTGTGTGTATAACAGTGAGAATGGACCTTATAGATCTCTTGCTAGGCAAAATCTCCTTTTCGTACCGTGTCATAAGCTCTTGAAGAGTTAGAGACTTTGGAGTGCTAGAGTCGGCTATTCTTCCAGTAATTATTAGGTGCTCAGTTGCTTGTGCCCAATCTTCTGCATCGGTGAATTTGGGAAACATCTTATTGAAAGAGTGCCCTTTTAGTCTGACTTTTGCTTGGTAGTTACCGGATGCTTGCTTAACAATGGATGCCACTTCGATGTCCTCATATTGTCCAGAATATGAGGGAGTCGAGAGTTATTCTATTTAAATCAGATAGATATGATTTTATTTTCTACCCTTAGGAGGGGGCTGCGCTATCCAGCTGTGCCACCGGGGCTTATTGGATGTATAGAGAGCTGGCACCTCGCTTAACTCGGCGGCAATTCTAGTTTTTTCAATAGATTAGAGCAAGCCCGAATAGCTGTTGGCTGGGGTATGGAGTTAAAAATTTTGCATTGCATGGAAAAGGGTTCTCCCCACAATAGTTCTCTGAATCAAATCTTTTTGTCCTCATAATGCCCACGAAAGCAGGTCAGAATAGGGGCATTCTTTCGCCTTCGATGCATGTAACCTGCGTCATGATCAGGTAAAGATCAAAAATGGTGTTTGCAGAGGCCAGAAACACTGAATATGTTCAGAAACCCAAACGAGTCCGGTTGCCAGAGTCGGTTAAGGGGAGTTGGTGCTTGATTTAGCTAGACTTAACAACCTTATTCTTTAAAAGATCGTGGGCCAGGTTCAACATGTCTGATCATTATGCGCCCATTTTAACAGTAACTCAGGAGAGTCAGTTTGAGCCAAAAGAAAAGCCTCTTTAGCGACGCACAATCCCGGATGGCGGATATTTTTGACCGACTGGATGTTCACTGTGACGTCCGTCGCCAACTCGCGCAGCCCAAATGCATTCATCAGGCGGCGATTCCAGTCCGTATGGACGATGGCAGCTTGCGGGTCTTTCCGGGTTGGCGTGTCCAGTATGATCAGAGTCGTGGACCGGGCAAAGGCGGAGTACGCTTCCATCCCAATGTGGATGCCGATGAAGTCACGGCCTTGAGCTTCTGGATGGTACTTAAGTGTGCCTTGGTCAATCTGCCATTCGGGGGTGCGAAGGGCGGTGTTCAGGTAGACCCCAAATCGCTTTCCCGGATGGAGCTGGAGAGGCTTTCCAGAGGTTATATCCGCGCTTTTTACGATGTAATCGGACCGGATCGCGATATTCCGGCACCGGATGTCAACACGAACGAAATCGTTATGGGCTGGATGGTGGATGAGTACTCCGAAATCAGCCGCGAGAAAGTGCCTGCCATTATTACCGGCAAACCCCTCGAAATGGGGGGCTCGGCAGGGCGCACCGCAGCGACCGGTCGCGGCGCCCTGCTGGTACTGGAAACGTGGGCCAAACGCAAAGGCAAACGACCTGAGGACACGACTATCGCCGTGCAGGGATTCGGCAATGCCGGCTACTACTTCGCCCTTCTTGCACACGAAGCCGGCTATCGGATAGTGGCACTGTCTGATTCGAAAGGTGCGATTCATACCAACAAAGCTCTGGACCCGGAACCCATCTGGCGGCACAAGAACGAAACTCGTGAGCTCAAGGGCATGGTCTACTGCGAATCGTCCGTGTGCACCGAGAGCGATGTCGGCCAGATCGACCAGGAGGAGTTGCTGGCGCTGGATGTTGATGTACTGGTACTGGCCGCGCTGGAGAATGCCATTACCACCGACAATGTGGGCCAGGTGCGTGCCGACGTCATTCTGGAAATTGCCAATGGCCCGGTGACAGCTGAAGCGGACACAAAGCTGGCTGAAAAAAACGTCACCATACTGCCGGATGTACTGGCCAATTCAGGAGGCGTAATTGTCAGTTATCTGGAATGGATACAGAACCGTACTGGCGATTACTGGTCGGAAAATTACATCAATGAGCGTTTGGCGGACCAGCTTGTGAAGCAGGCTGAGCTGTGCTTTGAGCGGGCGGATAAAATGGATGTCAGTTACCGGGTTGCTGCCTATCTGCAAAGCGTCGAACGCATTGTCTCGGCCATCGCCAGTCGGGGCACCCAGCAGTATTTTATCGGTGAGTGAAACGGTTATTGTACAGTCTCTGAATATTATGGATCACCCGCCAGAATCACTTGGGTCTGAGAGCTGCTCTGTTGAATGATGCCTGATTAGGCAGAGGGCGCTCTCTCCACCAGTACCTCCGGGGCGGAGGCATTATTTTGCAGGCGGTTCATCTTTCGGTCGCGTTTTCTTCTAGAAATCTGAGCGTGCTTTCACGGTAGGACTGGTCGCGGTAGGTGCCGATGTGCGGTGTGTCGGTGCGCACTGTTTCAATAGTGATCTCGCTCCCGTTGCGCAGTTGTCTGACCAGATCGCGGGTGTGCCGTGGGGGGATGACAACATCGTTTTCACTACTGAAAATCAAAAGTGGCAGGTGAGGCCATTGGTCCGCCACCCGCTCGGGACTGTATTGGTCGTCGATGAGCCAGGATAACGGGTATTGGAGCGGCCAGGTCAACCAGAATTCCGAAAATTTTTCCCGGCCGATCCGGCGGTAACTGGCGAACGGCGTGTCGAGAATGACCGCCTTGAGGCCGTCGACTGGGTATTTGGACAAATAGTAACTGCTCAGGCTGGCGCCAATACTCTGTCCGAGCCAGAAGGCGGGAATGCCTTGGCTCTGGCTGCGTTGCTCAAGCCAGCCGGCGGCACTGGATATATCGTTGAATACGTCGGGTAGAGAGGCAACCCCTTCTGAGTGACCGAAACCGCGGTAATCCAGCAAGAGCAGTTCGTAGCCGGATTCCGCGAGCCAGGCGACACTGTGGATATGGGTGCTGATATTTTCGGCATTGCCGTGCAGTACCAGGATGACGCCTTTGGGCGCGGATGGTGGCAGCAGGTGCCAGGCGTGCACCCGGATATCGTCACGGGTAGTCAGGTAAACGTCCCGGTACTGGATGCCCAGTATGTCCGGGGTGAGGCGCAAACGTTCCTGCGGGTAAAAGAACATATCGCTGCAGGCCGTAAGCAGCGGAACTGAGAGCGAAAGTATCAGCGCCCATCGACAACTGCGTTGAATTCTTTTCAGAAACGCCATTCCAGTCCCAGTTGCTGTTGGTGAAACCAGTTGCCCTCTGTGGCGGTGGCGGACAGTTGGCCAACCAGGGACAGGTTCAATCCGAGGTGATAGCTCACCTCCCAGTTCAACTGATGGTAGTGATGGTCGTATCCCGCCACCGCCTCGTTCAGTTGTAGGGAGATATGTTGTTGCCAGTTTTCTCCCCGAAATAACCAGCCACCGTGTAACCCAAGGCTCGCCGCGTAGTTGGAGGGCAGGCTGTGTTGCTGCTGAAGTTGGCTTTCGGCAAGCAGATAGATCTGGTGCTGCCCGGCGAGACGATAGCTGTGGCCTATGCCGACATTGAAGGTGGGGACCAGCGGATCGTCGCCGTCCGCCAGATATTTTCTGTAAAGCCCTGCATCCACCCGCCATGAGAGGGGTTTGAAAAAAGCGTCGCGGGGCGTCAGCGAGGTGATATTGAGGCCGGTAAAACGCTCCAGCCGCAAGGTGCCCGTTTCCCTGAGCGCCAGGTCGGTTTCTAGGAACTTGATCTGTGCGCCCTCCGGGTACCCGGCGGGAGGATCGAGCAGGTCATGGTAGGCCGGGCGGATCCGTAACAACGTGTATTCCACGTCCTCATTCTGTCCCTGGCTGAGCGCGACCTGGAAGGTCCGGTGGCCCTCATCGTCGCGAACAGCTGGTACGGGTGGTGCCCGATACGGAGAGGGCTCGGCAATCTCGCTGCGTTTTTTCAGTAATGCCAGAGAGGCGTCGGCCACAGACGAGCGGGGAAGCTCCTGCTGTTGGGCCTGGTAGCGCTGCAGATCGAAGGCCACCTCCAGAGCACCGGCCGTGATTGCTGGATGGTCCTCATTATGGCGCTGTTCCGGGAGCGTATTGGCGGGGTCTGCCAGGGCCAGGGTGAGGGAATGAAGTGACGCAGGCAGCTGTTCGATTTTGTATTTCAGCTCGGTGGCCATTGACGGACGGTAGCGCACCTTGTCCACCAGATTGCCGGCGACAATGCTGCGAAGCGTGTCCGAGGGAATCGCGTAGGTCGAAAACTGTTGCGTCAATTGCAGGCTGGGGCGCGCCACGTCCAGCAGTGTGAGAATGCGATAGGCACAGTTCTCATCAAAGAAAAAATAGTCGAAGTGAGCCGGTAACAGCTCCCAGGTATGGAGTAGCAGGCGGTGAATTTCTTCAGCGTTCAGGTTGAGCCGGTATTCCCAGATGTCGCGGTTTTCGACCTCGCTGTACTCTTTTACTTTCTGGTAATAGGGCATCACAGATATGACGCCGGGGTACCCGCCGAACAGGCCGCGATAGGCGTAAATCAGTTCCGGATCATCGTGATTCACATTCGCGGCAAAGTTAATGGTCTGTGCCAGCAGGCGGTTTTCGTCGCGCTGGTTTTTCTGGTCCACCCGAAGAAACAGGTGGCCGAACATGGACGACGGACTGTTCAGGTAAGCCGCAGGAAAGATCAGGCTGATATGTTCGGGCTCGAATTTTTGCAGCCATTGATTGAGCTCCGGGCAGTGGTCCTCGTCAATGGACAGGTTGTCGATCAGGCCCTGGCTGTATAACCACTGTGCCCGGGCGGGGAAACGGCACTGCAGTTGAGGTCGCTGTTCGAGACCCCGGATATTGACGGACATTTCTTCCTCGGGGTCAATTTTGCCGCGGTCGCTGAGGAAAAAATCGTCACTGTCCACTTCGGATCGCAGCACGCCGTCCCAGTCACTGCGTTGGTATTGCAGCAGAGCCAGCCATTGCGGATCACTGGACAGGGCAGAGATATTTTCAGGCGCTCCAAAGACCGGCGCTATCTGTAAAAGAAGTAGCAGGCTGAGGATCGTCGTCAGTATATGATTCATCCATGAATCCTACGGATGTCTGGGAGTGAACATGGACAGGTTGTTGACGTGCCCTGAGGGGAGCGCCCGGCAGCCAATGGGTGCCGGGCCAGGTTTTATACGTATTTGGCCAGTGTCTTGTCGTTGGCCATGAGAGAAACCATGGTCTCGACGATCTGTTCGCTGGTGACGTCGCTGTTGGGATAAAGGGTATTGAAGTTGTCGTGCATGACGCGCTTGAAAGTGGGCACGTCCTGGGGCTGAATTCCCATGGTTGACGCGACAGTGGAGAGGATTTCACCGTCACCTTTGGCGATGTCGTTTGAGAGGCGATCCATATTGTGGAACACCACGGCATTGCTGCCAGTGTAGTTGATGGTTCTGGATGTATCGCAGCCATTGGTGCCAGAGGTCATACCAAAGGTGTTGTTCCCGGAGGTGCCATTGGTTGTCGCAGCCACAACGTGGGAGGCGACGCCGGATTGGCCTTTGAAGAGCATGGAACCCCAACCGCAGCCGGGACCCGTGTCGCTGGCCATGGCAAATGAACTGGCGGTCAACATTACTAAACCGGTAAGAATTGGTCGCATCATAAATAAATTCCTTATATCGATTGAAAACTGCTTCATTACAGGACTGACGAGTATAGGGGAGTAAGGGTGGTTTTGTCAGCGAGCGCGTCAGTCGTTGCCAAATACTTCGCAAAATTGGTGGACTGTCTTGGGCGACAACAGCTTTCCCTGTAAATATTTCAGGTTGCCGCAGTCAAACAGGCCGTTTTGCCGGATAATGGCGGGCTATGAATCAGGACAGAAATTTTGACGACCTCGCCGAACGCTTTCAGCGCAAGGTCTACGGTGGCCTGAAGGGCGATATTCGTCTGGCGGTGCTGTGGCGGGATCTGGAACAGTATCTGCCACAGATTCATGGTGCTGAGCCGTTAACGGTGCTGGATGTGGGTGCCGGTCTCGGCCAGCTGGCCATTCGCCTGGCCAGCCTGGGTCACAGGGTGGTCGTCAATGATGTGTCCGAAGAGATGCTGGCCGTGGCGCAGGTGGCTGCCCAACAGGCCGGTGTTTACGAGCAGATCACCTGGCATCACTGCCCGTTTCAGGCGTTGGCGGAACGGCAGCCGGGCCGGTTCGATCTGGTGTTGTGTCACGCGGTGGTGGAGTGGCTGGCCCGACCGGAGTTATTGTTGCCGCAGTTGCAACGTTTTCTGGCCCCGCAGGGGTGCCTGTCCTTTACCTACTACAACCGGCATTCCTTTGAATATCGCAATTTGCTGCGGGGCAATTTCAACCTGTTGAAAAGGGACAGGTTTGTCCCCGATACAGGCAGTCTCACGCCGGTCAATTCGCTGTATCCCGAGCAGGTCAGACAGTGGGTGGCTGATGCCGGTCTGGCAGAGAAGGCGGTCACTGGTGTGCGGGTCTTTCACGACTATGTGACGAATCCTCGCGGTGGCAATGCCGTTTCGGAGGCAGTGATCGAGATGGAATTGGCCTACTCCCGACGGGATCCCTACCGGTGGTTGGGGCGCTATATTCATCTCTTGCTGGCCCATGGGCGGCAGAGGGCCTGTTAACAGGCCCTAGCTGTGCAGTTTCAGTAGCAGATCCCGGGCGGCATTCAGTTTCGAGGCCAGATAATCATTGCCACCGCGGTCCGGATGCAGCTTCTGGATCAGTCGTTTGTGGGCATCGATAATGGCCTGACGACTGGCTCCCGGTTGCAGGCCGAGTAACTGGAAAGCTTCCTGTTGACTGAGTTCACCGCTGCTGCCAGCACTTGCCTGCCGCTCAGGCGGCGGCTGGTTTTTTCTGCGCAGAGTCTGCAGAAAGGGCCATGCCCTCAGTGCTAATCCGAACAACAGTTTGAGCAGCGGCAGGGCCGCGGTGGCCGCGGCCAACAGCCAGTGCACCCGACCGGTGACGACCAGCAGCAGAATGATTCCCAACAGGGCATAAAAACCGCCGCGGATTAGTGCCTTGCGGCGCAGTTCGGGGGGTTGTCGTTGATATTGCTTCCAGAGCAGGTAGCCCACCAGACCCACAGCCAGCAACAGAATGATCCTTGCCACATTACCTCGGATTTTTCGTATTCGCCGGGCTACAGTCTAGCAGGAAGCCGTTGGTTTTGGCGCTGTGGTCCGCGCCAATATCCATCAGCGCTGACTCTACATATAGCGCATCAGCATGGCGTAACCGCCGTCTTCCGGCAGGGGGAGATCCGCCGGCATGGGAATCCGGACCACATGCCCGGAGCCGGGTGCCGCATTGATTTTCACGCCATCGCGATTTTCCAGCGCGTCCAGATTGAAGGTCATGTTGCCTTGCGGGGTGATCAGTTCCAGCGTATCACCAGCTTCAAACCGGTTTTTGACATCCACGGTAAACCAGCCCTTGTCGCGTTCGACACCACAAATTTCGCCGACAAACTGCTGATTCGGGTTGCCGGAGGCGCCCTGTTCATAATTCTGGTATTCCTGGGGCACATGGCGACGGTAGAAGCCTTCGGTATAACCGCGGTTGGCCAGATGATCCAGTTCAGCCATCAGGCTCATGTCGAAGGGTTTGCCGGCCAGGGCGTGGTCGATGGCGCGGCGATAGACCTGGGCCGTGCGGGCCACATAATAATGGGATTTGGTGCGCCCCTCGATTTTCAGGGAGTGGACGCCCATGGCGATCAGTTTTTCCACATGCTGGACGGCGCGCAAATCCTTCGAATTCATGATGTAGGTGCCGTGCTCGTCTTCAAAGGCCGGCATCATTTCTCCGGGACGGCCCTGTTCCTCGAGCAGCATCATTGGTTCAACCTCATCGTGGCCGTCCGGTTTTTCCGGTTCCCAGGTTTTGGTGGGAATAATGTCGCCGGTTTCAGTCTGGGTGGCCTCATGGGCATCGTATTTCCAGCGGCAGGCATTGGTGCAGGCGCCCTGGTTGGAATCCCGGTGATTCATGTAGCCGGACAACAGGCAGCGGCCCGAGTAGGCAATACAGAGGGCGCCGTGCACAAACACTTCCAGTTCCATTTCAGGCACGCGCTGGCGAATTTCTTCAACTTCTTCGAGGCCCAGCTCCCGCGACAGGATAGTGCGGACAATCCCCTGCTGGTGCCAGAATCTGACGGTGGCGTAATTGACCGCGTTGGCCTGCACCGAGAGGTGAATGGGCATCTCCGGCCACTTCTCCCGGACCATCATGATCAGACCCGGATCGGACATGATCAGGGCATCCGGCTTCATCTCGATCACCGGCGCCATATCTTTCAGGTAGCTGCGCACCTTGTCATTGTGCGGCGAGATGTTGCTGGCAATATAAAACTGTTTGCCCTGCCGATGGGTTTCGGCGATGGCATCCGCCATCACATCCAGGTGATTGAATTCGTTGTTGCGCACCCGCAGGCTGTAGCGGGGCTGCCCCGCATAGACGGCATCGGCACCGTAGGCCAGCGCGTAGCGCATATTTTTGAGAGAACCTGCGGGGGAGAGGAGTTCTGTCATGTTAATCACCTAGAGTAAAGGAGGGCGGATTCTACAGGGTTGTACAGGATTTATACAGACGGCATCGTTGGGCGCATTGATCAGATCGGCAGATAAATCCCGAAAAAAGCAATGAAAAAAGGCCGGTGGATGACCGGCCTTTGTCCGTGCCTGAGCAACATTACTTGTTGTGGCGGTTGATCCAGTCTTTCATCAGCGGAGCCACAAATTCACGGTACTTGCTGCCGTTGAAAATGCCGTAATGGCCGACACCCATCTGGACGTAGTGCTTTTTCAGCTTCTTGGGCAGGTTGGTACAGAGATGGAGAGCGGCTTCGGTCTGGCCGAGGCTGATCATGTCGTCTTTTTCCCCTTCCAGGGTGAGAATGGCGACATCCTTGATATCTCCGCAGTCAATGGTTTCACCCTGATACTGCATGATGCCTTTCGGCAGGTGCTGATCGAGAAACACGCGTTCCATGGTTTCCATGTAGTAATCGGCATCCATGTCCAGTACTGCCATGTATTCATCGTAGAAATCGCGATGGCGATCCGCTTCGGCGATTTTGCCTTCGGCGATGTCCTTGAAGAACTGGATATGTTTTTGTGCGTGGGACTTCATGTTCATCGACATGAAACCACCCAGTTGCAGCATCCCCGGATAGACCTTGCGTCCGGCGCCGTCGTAGCGCGACGGCACCCTGTGAATGGCCACCCGACGCAGCAGGGGAGCGGAGATTTTCTCGACCTTTCTGCTGAACTTGTTCGGGTTGATCCGGATATCGATGGGGCCAGCCATCATGATCAGGGATTTGGGACGAGCGGGATTGTTGTGCTTGCACATGTGAGCCACGGCCACCAGCCCCGGCACTGCAGCCTGACAGATGGCAAACATGTGATTGCCGGGCCCGACATGCTCCATGAATTCAATGACGTACTGCACGTATTCCTCGAAGCCGAACTTGCCTTCGGAGAGAGGAACGTCACGGGCGTCAAGCCAGTCGGTGACATACACCTCATAGTCATCGAGAAACTGACCAAAGGTTTCCCGGGACAGCGTGGCATGGTGGCCGGAAAGTGCTGCCACACAGAGCAGTTTCGGTGCATTGGCGGGTAAACCTTCACGGCGAAAACGCAGCAGATTACAGAAGGGTTTCTCCACCACCACCTCTTCATGAACCGGATATTCCACCTCACCAATCACCACCGGTTCGTACTCAAACCCTTGTTTCGGGTAGTGTTTCAGGAGACGAATCGTGGATTCAAGAATGGCTTTGCGCAGTCGGCCAAGACGCGTTTTTGAGAGGGGGTTCTTTTCGTGTGTGACGATATCGTGTGCCAGATCCAGTGCGGTGTTGACCGGCATCAGAGACTGACGGTATAGGTCGTAAAAGTGATAATGCATATACAGCACCTGCCAAAACAGTGTGAAATCATTTAGTCACAGCAGATTAGAATAGGCAACCTAATCGCCAGGGTTCACGAAATTCTCTGTAATGAGCCAAAAAAAACCCCGCAAAAGCGGGGTTTTTCAATAGCTTATATGATCAGGCTACATTGACGATTTGTTCTGCCGCAATCCGTTTGCCCTCGTCTGCCCCCTTCTGGAAGGAGGCGATCTGGTCAAAGTTCATGTAGCGGTAGATATCGCTGGACATGGAGTTGATCTTGTTCGCGTATTCCATGTATTCAGCCGTGGTGGGCAGGCGGCCCAAGATGCCACCCACAGAGGCCAGTTCGGCAGAAGTGAGATAGACATTGGCCCCGTCACCTAGGCGGTTGGGGAAGTTGCGGGTGGAGGTGGACAATACCGTGACGCCGGGGTTAACCCTTGCCTGGTTGCCCATGCAAAGTGAACAACCGGGCATTTCTGTCCGTGCGCCGACCTTTTCATAGATCTCGTAGTAGCCTTCTTCCTTGAGGGTATGGGCATCCATTCGGGTTGGCGGGCAGATCCAGAAGGTCGTGTTGATGCTGGGGGCTTCGTTGAGCAATTTGCCCGCTGCCCGGAAGTGGCCAATATTGGTCATACAGGAACCGATAAACACCTCGTCCACCTTGTCGCCCGCCACGTCAGACAGCAGTCGTGCATCGTCCGGGTCGTTGGGGCAGCAGACAATCGGTTCCTTGATGTCTGCCAGATCGATTTCCAGTACGGCAGCGTACTCCGCGTCGGCATCGGCCTGCATCAGCGAGGGGTTGGCGAGCCAGTCTTCCATTTTGCCCACCCGGCGTTCCAGGGTGCGGATATCGCCATAGCCTTCGGCGATCATCCAGCGCAACAGGGTGATGTTGGATTTCAGGTATTCCGTCACGGAGGCTTCGCTGAGCTTGATGGTGCAACCGGCAGCAGAGCGCTCGGCCGATGCATCCGACAATTCAAACGCCTGTTCCACGGTCAGTTTATCGAGACCCTCGATTTCCAGAATGCGGCCGGAGAAGAAGTTCTTTTTGCCTTTTTTCTCAACGGTCAGCAGGCCTTCCTTGATACCGTAGTAGGGAATGGCATGTACCAGATCGCGCAGGGTGATACCTGGTTGCAGGTCGCCCTTGAAGCGAACCAGTACCGATTCAGGCATGTCCAGTGGCATCACGCCAGTGGCGGCGGCAAAAGCCACCAGGCCGGAACCGCCGGGGAAAGAAATACCCATGGGGAAGCGGGTGTGGGAATCGCCGCCGGTGCCGACTGTGTCGGGCAGCAGCATGCGGTTCAGCCAGCTGTGGATAATACCGTCGCCCGGCCGCAGGGAAACGCCGCCGCGGTTCATGATGAAATCGGGCAGGGTGTGTTGTGTCTCGACATCAATGGGTTTCGGATAGGCAGCCGTGTGGCAGAAAGATTGCATCACCAGGTCGGCGGAGAAACCGAGGCAGGCCAGATCCTTGAGCTCGTCCCGGGTCATCGGGCCAGTGGTATCCTGTGAGCCCACTGTCGTCATTTTCGGTTCGCAGTAAAAGCCGGGGCGGACGCCCTCGAGACCACAGGCCTTGCCGACCATTTTTTGCGCCAGGGTGTAGCCTTTGCCTGTGTCGGCCGGTTGCGCCGGCAGGCGGAACAGGTCGGAGGCGGGCAGCCCCAGATGTTCGCGGGCGCGCTGGGTAAGACCGCGGCCCACAATCAGATTGATGCGACCTTCGGCCTGGACTTCATCCAGAATCACACCGGATTTGAATTGAAACTCTGACAATACGTCACCGGACTCGCTGAGAATCTTGCCGTCATAGGGACGGATTTCAATTACATCACCCATGTTGATGTCGTCGACTGGCGCTTCAAAAACCAGCGCGCCGGCATCTTCCATGGTGTTGAAGAAAATCGGGGCGACTTTGTTGCCGATACAGATGCCACCGGAGCGTTTGTTCGGCACACCGGGGATATCGTCACCGAAGAACCACAATACCGAGTTGGTGGCAGACTTGCGCGAGGAGCCGGTACCCACCACGTCGCCGACGAAGGCGACCGGCAGACCTTTAGATTTAATGTCCTCGATCTGTTTCATCGGGCCGATTTTGCCGGGCTCATCGGGCGTCAGGCCGTCGCGGGTCATTTTATAGGCCGCCAGGGCATGCAGCGGAATGTCCGGACGAGACCAGGCGTCGGGTGCAGGTGACAGGTCATCGGTATTGGTTTCGCCGGTCACCTTGAAAACAATGGCCTTGATACTTTCGGGGACAGCATCCTGTCGGGTAAACCACTCGGCATCGGCCCAGGACTGAAGCACGGCTTTGGCTTGGGCATTGCCGGCATCGGCTTTTTCGGCGACGTCATGAAATGCGTCAAAAACCAGAATGGTACTTTTGAGCTGTTCCGCCACATCGTTGGCGAACTCCGGATCATCCAGCAAGTCAACCAGCGTTTCGACGTTGTAGCCGCCGTGCATATTGCCGAGTAATGTTATTGCAGCGGAGCGGTCAATCAGTGGGCAGGTGATTTCGCCTTTGGCGACCGCGCTGAGAAAGCCGGCTTTGACATAAGCCGCTTCATCCACACCGGGTGGAACGCGGTTGGCGATCAGGTCGAGTAAAAAGTCTTCTTCCCCGGCGGGCGGGTTTTTCAGCAGTTCCACCAGGTCGGCGGTCCACTCGGGTGTCAGGGGTTTGGGTGGGATTCCCTCGGCGGCACGTTCTGCCACATGTTGGCGATAAGCTTCAAGCACGGTTTGTATCCTCTTTTTGTGTGAGTGTCCCCAATCCGGGATCAACACCGGCTGGGCTATCGGTGACGGGTCACCGATGTGGGTATTCTGGCTGGGCGTACTGGCGTGCCCATAGGGGTCGCTATCTTACTACAGATCAAAAATCAGGGTAACTTGGCTCCAGTTGATAACGGTCATTCACCCAGTAAATTCTCTGTTACAATTTCCAGCATCACCATCAGGCCCGATGAGGGTTTCAGAACGGGTAACCGCCATGCTCAAATTATACGGATTTCATACCAGCCACTATTTCAATATGGTGAAACTGGCACTGTTGGAAAAAGGCTTCGAATTTGAGGAAGTCCACAGTTATCCCAGCCGGGAGCCCCTGTTCCTGACCATGAGTCCCATGGGCGAAGTGCCTTTTCTGGAGGCCCGGGAGGGCTACATCAGCAATGTCCCGGTGATTATGGAGTTTCTCGAGGAAATTATTCCGGAGGTGCCACTGTTGCCGGAGGATGTTTTCGAGCGGGCCAAGGTCAGGGAGTTAATGAGTATCCTGCTGCAGCATATTGAACAGCCGGTCAGCCGTCTGCTTGATCATGCCGACAGCGGAGGGACGCCGGATCAGGCACAGGTGGATCAGGTGGCGGTTGAGGTGGAGCAAGGCCTGGACGCATTGTCCCGACTGGCCAGGTTTGACCCTTACCTGTGTGGCGAAGACTTCAGTTATGCGGACGTCATTGCTTACCACTCTCTGGATCTGGTCAACAGCACCATGAAAAAGTTTGGCCCCTGGACGGTGATCGACGATATGGCCGGTCTGGCAGACTGGCGCAACACCGTCGCCACTCGACCGATCGTTCACCAGATGGACAATACACTGATCAGCGAACAGGACACTTTTTCAGCTGATTCCTGATCGACAGATTTAAACACCAAAGGCACGTTGTTGTGGCAGTCTCCGCGCTCGATGAAATTCAGGCTTTTCTGTCCTGTCCGACACCTGATAGCTGGGTTGAGGAGGCTGTGAAGCAGGAAAATCAGGATGTTTTGCTGATAGATCATGCCAACTGTGAGAAAAAAGCTGCCAGCACGGCGTTAAACCTGATCTACCGCTACACCGACAATTTTGAGCTGCTCAATAAAATGTCCCGGCTGGCCCGGGAGGAAATGCGTCACTTCGAGCAGGTCATTGCCATCATGGCGAAGCGGAACATCGAATACAGTAGTCTCAGTGCCTCCCGATATGCGGCGGGATTGCGTCAGCAGGTACGCACCCATGAGCCGGCAAAATTGCTGGACACCCTGATTGTCGGCGCGTTTATCGAAGCCCGTTCCTGTGAGCGTTTTGCCTGCCTGGCACCTTATCTGGATTCGGAGTTGCAGACATTTTATCGGTCATTACTGCAATCCGAGGGCCGCCACTACCGGGATTACCTCGCCCTGGCCCGCCAAGCGGGTGGTGCGAGGGAAGTGAAAGAACGTCTCACCGTTTTCCGGGAGGAAGAGCGTAAGCTGGTGGAGACGCCGGACAGTGAGTTCCGCTTTCATTCTGGGTCACTATCGATGTCAAAACGGGAACGTCTCTCTGAAACCCATGCACACCCCGTCGCATAGTACAAAAGGGGGGGCTTCCTAGCCTTGTCGACGAGGCCTCTAATGTTTGGCAGCTCCAGAAGTCCCATAGTAGCTCCCAAGTGTGAGCCGCCAAGCACTGCACAAGGGAGAAATGCCTCTTCGATTACTGGTTGATTTGCTTTTACGATAAGTGGGTGGTGTTTCCAGCCTGCTTGGGAGGGATGGTTGGCTAGCCATGTGGTGATTGTGGAATTAAACTGCTTTTTTCTCGGGAAGGGATCCACTATGAAACAGCTAACACTATTAGTTCTATTAATATCAACCAGTGTATTTTCAGAAGAGTCAGCGCTAAAGACCTTAAATGGGGTATGGTTGCAACAATACTGCAAACTTATTGATAGCACTTCAGTCGAAGGTAGTTGTGATTTTTTTATCTCAAACATTGCCTACAGCATGGGTTATGGGTATGTTTTGGGTCTTAGGCATGGCATGAATAGTGGCTTTTCCATTGCCACTCAGGACCCCAAAAAAGCCCAAGAGTTATCGCAGAATATTCTTGGAAACGAGATGCTTCAGCCTCTTCTCCTTACAAACTGTTCACAGGGTAAGCAAGGAAAGCAACTTTCTGCTGTGGTAAGAAAGTACCTTGAAAATCACCCAGAAAAGTTGCATAAGTATTATTTAGAGCTGATAGATGAAGCGTTAACTGAAGCATTCCCCCCTCCTTGTGTAACTCCAACAAACCTTAAAGAAAGCGAAGGGCGGTCGTAGCTGTTGAAATGAGTGGACTAAAAAGAAAACTGTTTTTTGGGTAGGTTGGGTAGGTTGGGTAGGTTGGGTAGGGCCATTTTTGGGCTGTAACCTTATCGCCATTAAAGGACTATCTGTAATGGCCAAGTGGATTTAAACCCCGTAGACGTTTATCCTTCGCTCCTTGCCGTCCAACTGTTCAGATCAGACCTGCCTCAATGTCAAAAGTCCCTTTTCTTACCAAGCAGATTACCGCCCCGTACACCATTCCTTCCGGTATTGTGACCACGGCCACGTCAATTATTCAGCGTATTTTTGACACCATGCCGGAAGTGGGCGTCATCACAACCAAGAGTGTTGGCCTGACGCCGAGATCCGGTTATCGGGAGCCCGTGATCAGCCAGTACGCGCCCGGTTGTTTCGTCAATGCGGTGGGGCTCACCAATCCCGGTGCCGAGCAGTTGGCCGCTCAACTGGCAACCCTGCGGGTGCCGGCAGATCGTTTCCTACTCACCTCCATTTTTGGCGGCAGTGTCGAGGAATTTGTCGAGGTGGCCAAAATTGTCGCCCCGGTATCCGATGGCCTGGAATTGAACCTGTCCTGTCCCCACGCCAAGGGTTACGGCATGGCGATGGGCCAGGATCCGGAGCTGGTCCGCCAGATCACTGCGGCGGTGAAGGCCGCGGTGGATATTCCGGTGATTCCCAAGCTCACGCCCAATACACCGAATATTGCCGAGATCGCCAGGGCGGCCGTGGCCGGTGGCGCCGATGCGCTCTGTGCGATCAATACCGTGGGGCCCGGTTACACTTCATCCCACGGCCATCCGGTACTGAGTCACGGTTCCGGCGGCATGTCCGGTAAAGGTGTTCTGCCCATCGGCCTGAAATGCGTGCGGGAAATGGCCGAGGCGGTGGATTGTCCCATCATCGGTTGCGGCGGTGTCAGCAGTGCTGACGATGTCCGGGCTTTCCGCGATGCCGGTGCCGATATTGTCGGCGTGGGTTCCGCGCTGATTGGCCTGACCACCGACGAAATGGGCGAGTATTTCCGAACCCTGGAGCGCGACATGGCCCAGGGCAGCAACGCTGCGGAGCAGATGATTCGCTACGATGTGGATATGCAGTTCCGCCCGGTCATACTGGTGTCCAACGAGCGGGTAACGGACGATATCTGCATTCTCACGTTTGATCGTAAGGTAGACGTGCAGGCCGGTGAATTTGTCTTTTTATGGATACCGGGGGTGGGTGAAAAACCCTTCTCGGCTCTCACCGACGACCCTTTCTCGCTGGCGGTGATTGATGTGGGGTTGTTTACCCACGAGTTGATGTCGCTGCAGCCCGGCACGGAAGCTTATGTGCGCGGCCCCCACGGCATGGCCGTTGCCCCGCCAACCGGTGCCAAAATAATTACCGTTAGTGGTGGCACCGGTCTCGCGGCGGTTTACCAGCTGGCGAGGGATTTTCCCAACAGTGAAATTTTTACCGGCGCGCGCACCGCGGAGCGGCTGTATTTCCTCGACGAGTGCCGCAAGATTGCCCCGGTGCATGTCTCCACTGATGATGGCAGCGAAGGCTTCCACGGGTTTGTCACCCAGTTGCTGCGGGAGTATTTACAGCAGCTGCCCCCGGCAGAACAAAAAAACCTCATTTTCTACAATTGCGGGCCGTCCCCGATGGTGCGCGCCGCCGTGGCCGTGGAAAGGGAGTTCTGCGGCGATGATCAGATCTTCAGTGCCATTGATTACTTGACCAAATGCGGCGTTGGCCTCTGTGGTGCCTGTGCCGCCCCGGACGGGCGAAGAATCTGTGTGGATGGCCCCTTCATGGACGGCACTTCGGTCGTCTAGTCAAAACGGCCTGCGGGCCGTTTTTTTTGGCGGTATCATTTTATTTTTTACAGGTTGGCCGATACAGGTCAACGCGCATCCTGCACAACAAAGCTTATGATGTCATAGCGTAACTTCAACTTGCATGGGACGTTGCGGATGAAAAAAAGCCTAATCACGTTGGTCGTTCTGGCAGTCCTTGCCGCGCTCTTTTATTACTGGTCGCGTCCTGAACCGGTCACTGTCACGGTTGTTCCGGTTGAGCGGGGTGTGGTGGAGCGCACCGTGGCCAACACCCGTGCCGGCACCGTCGAAGCCTGCCAGCGCTCCCGGCTGGCGCTGTCCATTGGCGGGCGCATCGACCGGTTGCTGGTGGACGAGGGTGACCAGGTTGTGGCCGGGCAACTGCTGATGGTGCTGTGGAACAAGGATCGCGAAGCGCAATTACAGGTGGCGCAAGCCTCCGAGGTGTCGGCCCAGCAGGAGCGCCAGAGTATCTGCATTTCCGCGCAATCGGATCTGCGCGAGGCGCGGCGACTGACCAACCTGGCGGAAAGGAATCTGGTGTCCGAGGAGTCGGCGGATCTGGCCGAATCCAGGGCCCAGGCCAGTTCTGCCAGTTGCGAGGCGGCCAAGGCTCGGGTGGTGCAGGCCGCTGCCGCAGTTTCCGTCGCCGCCGCTGTGCTGGAGCAGACCTTCCTGCGGGCACCCTTTGACGGTGCCGTCGCCGAGGTGACCGGGGAGGTGGGAGAATATGCCACGCCGTCCCCGCCGGGCGTGATGACGCCGCCGGCCATCGACCTGCTCACCGATGACTGTCACTACATCAGTGCGCCCATCGACGAAGTGGACGCCTCGGATATCGCCCTGGGCCTGCCGGTGCGAGTTACCCTTGACGCCTTCCGCGATCGGGTTTTCCCCGCCACCGTAAGGCGCATCTCGCCCTACATTCTCGATCAGGAAAAACAGGCCCGAACTGTGGAAGTGGAGGCGGAGCTGGAGCCGTTACCAGAGGATGTCAGATTGCTGGCCGGTTACAGCGCGGATATGGAAATCATTCTCGACAGCGGCGACAACGCCCTGCGCATTCCCTCGGAACTGGTGGTGGATGACGAGTATGTGCTGGTAGTGGACGGCGAGGGTATTCTGCAACGCCGCCAGATTCGCAAGGGTTTGACCAACTGGCGCTATACCGAGGTGCTGGAGGGCTTTAAAGAAGGCGCGCTGATCGTCAGCAATATCGGCAGCGAGGGCGTCGAAGCCGGCGCTCCGGCAAAAATTGGCCGGACCGCCAATGATTGAACTGCAGGACGTCAACAAGACCTATCTGGTGGGTGAGTCGCCGCTGCAAGCGCTGCGGGACGTGAATATCACCATCGACGCCGGGGAGTACCTGTCGGTGATGGGACCTTCCGGCTCGGGAAAGTCCACCCTGCTCAACATGGTCGGACTGCTGGATCGCCCGGACAGCGGCAGCTATCGCCTGGAGGGAACCGCCACGGAAGAACTGGGCGAGGAGGCGCGGGCGCGATTGCGCGCCGACTACGTCGGTTTCATCTTTCAGGCATTTCACCTGATCAACCGCCTGACCACTCTGGAAAATGTCGAGTTGCCCATGATGCTGGCGGGCATCGCCCCCAAAAAACGCCGCCAGAGCGCGCTGGGTGTGCTGGAGCAGGTGGGCTTGGCGGACCGGGCCGGGCACCGGCCCAACCAGCTTTCCGGGGGGCAGCTGCAGCGGGTGGCCATTGCCCGGGCCATCGTCATGAAGCCGCGCATCCTGCTGGCGGACGAACCCACCGGCAACCTGGATCAGGCCTCCGGCGCCGAGGTGGTGGAGGTGCTGGAAAACCTCAATCGCGAGGGCATTACCCTGCTGGTGGTGACCCACGACGCCCAGCTCGGTAAGCGGGCCCGGCGGCGCATCCGCATGGTGGATGGCCAGATCGAATCAGACACTGGTGACGGCAATGCGCCTGCTGGATCAACTGCACTTTAACGGCCAGCTCTTTTTGCGCCACCGGGTGCGCACCGTGCTGCTATTGCTCGCGGTGGGGCTGGGCGTTGCCTCGGTGATTATGCTCACCAGCCTGGGTGAAGGCGCCCGCCGCTACGTGGACCGGGAATTCTCAGCACTCGGCAATCAGTTGCTGATCATTCTGCCCGGCCGCAAGGAAACCACCGGCGGCGCGCCACCCATCTACGGCGCCGCGCCCCGGGACCTGACCCTGGAAGATGCCCGGGCCCTGGAGCGCCTGCCGGCAATCAGGGCGGTGGCGCCGGTGATTGCCGGCACTGCGCCGGTGACTCGGGGCAGTCGCTCCCGTGAGGTGATCGTGTTGGGCAGTACTTCGGCTATCTTTCAGGTGCGCAAGATGGATGTGGCCCAGGGAAAAATTCTGCCGGAGCGTGCACGCAGTGAGGCCCTGGCGGTGTGCGTGCTGGGTTCCAAGCTGAAACGGGAGCTGTTTGGCAACCGCCGCGCCATCGGCGAGTGGGTGCGGGCGGGCGATCGCCGCATGCGGGTGATCGGCGTGCTGGAGGAGCGCGGCGAATCCCTGGGGCTGGATCTGCGGGACATGATCATTGTGCCGGTGCGCACCGCCGAACAGATGTTCAACTCGCCGGGACTGTTCCGGGTGTTGCTGGAGCTGGATGCCAATGCCGATTTCGATCGAGTTGAAGAGCGGGTGCGCGGGGTGATCCGCGAGCGCCACGAAGGCGAGGATGACGTTACCCTGATCAGCCAGGACTCCATGCTCGCGGCCTTCAACAATATCCTCACCACCCTGACCCTGGCCATCGCCGCCATCGCGGCCGTCAGCCTGCTGGTGGCGGGCATCCTGATCATGAATATCAGCCTGATTTCCGTCAGCCAGCGGCGCCGGGAAATCGGTCTGTTGAAAGCATTGGGCGGCAGCAGCCGTCAGGTGAGGCAGCTGTTTCTCGGGGAATCCCTGCTGCTGGTGAGCCTGGGCTCTGTGGCCGGTGTTGTCGTGGCCTGGGGGGCTGTGCTGATTGTCGCCCGACTCTGGCCGGTCTTTCCCCTGGCGCCGCCCTGGTGGTCGGTGCCCGCGGCAGTGGCCACGGCACTGCTGTCGGGACTGGTGTTCTCGCTGATTCCGGCGCGGCGCGCGGCGGCTCTGGATCCGGTGCTGGCCATGCGGGGACAGAACCTGTGAATTTTCTCGACTACCTGCGCTGGATTTTCCGGGCCCTGTGGATGCAGCGTCTGCGATCCGTGCTGACCATTGTCGGTTTTGCCATCGGCATCGCCGCCATGGTGCTGCTGAGTTCTCTGGGTGAGGGGCTGCGGCAATTCGTGATCCAGGAGTTTACCCAGTTCGGCAGCCATATCGTCGCCATTACCCCGGGCAAGACCGAGACCTTTGGTATGGGCGGTATCCTCAACACCACCCGTCCGCTGTCGCTGGAGGACTCCGAGGCGCTGAAGCGCATCCCGGGGGTGGAACAGGTGGTGCCGGTGGTGTTCGGTACCGCGCAGATCAAGGCGGTGGGGCGCAGCCGCTACACCGACGTGGCCGGCGTTGGCGCCCTGGCGGACAAGGCCTGGAAACTGGAGGTGTCACAGGGTTCGTTCCTGCCCCAGGAAGACATTCAGCGGGCGCGGGCCTTTGCGGTACTGGGCAGCAAACTGAAACGGGAGTTGTTTGGCGGTGACAATCCCCTGGGAGAGTTTGTCCACATTGGCGGCAACCGTTTCCGGGTGATCGGCGTCATGGCGCCCAAAGGGCAGTTCCTCGGCGCCGACCTGGACGACATGATCTATATCCCCGCCAACAAGGGACTGCAGATATTCAACCGCGAAAGCCTCATGGAGGTGGACGTTTTCTACAGCCCCGCCGTGCCCACCGAGCGACTCACGGAAAACATCAGGCGGCTGTTGATCGAGCGCCACGGTTTCGAGGATTTCACCATCGTCACCCAGGATCAGATGATGGCGACCATGGACAATATCCTGCGCATCCTGAAATACGCCGGCGGCGGGCTGGGGGCGATTTCCCTGCTGGTGGGAGCCGTCGGCATCACCACCATCCTGATGATCACCGTGACCGAACGCACCTCCGAGGTGGGGTTGTTGCGGGCTCTGGGTAGCACCCGCAGTCAGGTTCGCAACCTGTTTCTGGGTGAGGCGGTAATGCTGGGGTTGGTGGGCGGGCTGGCCGGTGTGCTGGTGATTGCCCTGCTGGTGGTGGGCGTACGGCTGTTTGTGCCGGGACTGCCGGTGGCCCTGAAGGGGGAAATCGTATTGGTGGCGCTTTTGATGTCCATGCTGATCGGCCTGATGGCCGGTGTGCGACCGGCGCTGAACGCCACCCGGCTCAGCCCTATTGATGCGCTCAGGGCTGAATGATGCGCTCAGGGCTGAATAGGTTCCCGGCTCAGCTTTGTTCGATGGGAAAGGAAATCAGTTCCGGCGAGTGGTCTTCTTTGATGCGGATATACCAGCCCCGTTGATGCCAGTCACCCAGAACCAGCCGTTCACCAAAGGCCATATGGTGGTGATAGGGGCGGTGGGTGTGGCCGTGAATCATCAGTTTCACCTGGTACTGTGCCATCAGTTGCGCCACAGTCTCCTCCGACACATCCATGATATTGTCCGACTTGTTGGCGTTGGCTCGCATGCTCTTCTGCCGCCACTCCACCGCCATCTTCTGACGTTTTTTGAGCGGCAGGTGGCGCAACAGAAATTTCACCAGCGGATGGCGGTACTTGCGGCGAAATTTCTGATAGTCGGCATCGCCGGTACACAGGGTATCGCCATGCAGAAGCAGCACGCGCTGGCCGCCCAGCTCCGCCAGATGGTGGTCGGGCAGCAGGGTGGCTCCGCTTTCCCGGGCGAATTGTTTGCCGATCATGAAATCGCGATTGCCGTGGGTAAAGAACAGACTGACACCGCTATCGGACAGTTTTTTCAGCGCTGCAATCACCTGGCGGGCCAGTGGCGCGGGGTCGTCGTCTCCGATCCAGGCCTCAAACAGATCGCCGAGGATATACAGTGCCTCGACGTCGTCGGTCTGCTTTTCCAGAAAAGCAAAAAACGCCCGGGTTACCGCCGGGCGTTCTGGGGAGAGGTGCAGATCGGAAATCAGCAGTGTGGTCATCAGCACCACCTGCCGTGGCCGGGAGCGGCCTTATTTATCCGCGTAGGCATCGCTGACGGTGACCTTCTGGATTTCCACCGGATCCTTGGGCACATCCTGATGCATGCCGTGACGGCCAGTGGGCACACCCTTGATTTTGTTGACCACATCCATGCCATCGGTGACCCGGGCAAATACCGCATAGCCCCAACCCTGGGGGTTCTTGCCGCTGTGGTTGAGAAAAGTGTTGTCGGAAACGTTGATGAAGAACTGTGAACTGGCGGAATGGGGATCATTGGTCCGTGCCATCGCCAAGGTGCCGGTTTCATTGGCCAGACCGTTATCGGCCTCGTTCTGAATGGGATCGCGGGTGGGTTTGTTCTGCATATCGGCGGTCATGCCACCGCCCTGAATCATGAATCCGTCAATGACGCGATGGAAGACAGTTCCTTCATAGAAACCGTCGCGGCAGTACTGCAAAAAATTAGCGGAGGAAACCGGCGCATTATCGAAATCCAGCTCAAGGCTGACATCGCCGTAATTTGTGTGCAGTGTAATCATCTGTAGTGAACCCTGTGACTGTCAAAAGAGCTGCGTATATTACGTTTTTCAGGGTTGAATTTAAACCGCTTTGCAGCGGCCCGGCGGCAGTGCCCGGGCTTCACAGCAAATTCAGGGGGTGTGGGTGTCCTCCGGGCGCAGATGCGGGGTGATCGCCGGTTCCTCAATACGGGCCTGCCAACCCTGTATCGCTGCACACAACAGAATCAGGCTGATTCCGATCCACAGGCCCAGATTGGGGTAGAACTGCCAGAAGATCATGTCCACGCCGAGCGCCATGATGATGGCCGTGTACTGAAACGGTGCCACGATCACCGGCTTGCCGACCCTGTAGGCCGCCACCATCATGATAAAACCAAATGCTCCGCCGCTGCCGGAGACCAGAACCATCAGCAGCGTTTTGTTGTCCAGGGCAATCCAGACTTCCTGCTGCCAGAAAAATGCCGCCAGCAAAAGTGGGATATAGATGTAATAGTTCATCGACCAGTCCGATTCGGTGCGGGACAGATAGCGCGACCAGAGAATCATGATGGCAAAGGCCAGGGGCAGGACCGTCAGCGCCAGATAGTGCCAGCCTGAATTGCTGACGTCCGGTTTCAGCACCAGGCAGACACCGATAAAACCGGTGATGGTGGCCAGCCATTGAATGGCATTGGCCCGCTCCTTCAGAATCAGTGGCGATATGGCCGAAATCAGGATTGGTGCACCCGCAGTGGCGGCACTCACTGCACTGATCGGAAAATGTTTGATGGCCACATAGTAGCCGAGGCTGATCACGGTAAAGAACAGGCTGCGCAACAGTTGGTGCACAGGTTTGCTGACATGCAGGGTTCGCAGGCGGCCGGTGGCCAGAATAAACACCGTCAGTACCAGCAATGAAGCGGCGGTGCGCAGGCAGATCATCTGGCCGAGGGGTATTGTTTCCAGCAGGCGCTTCGCCACCGAGTCGCCCACCAGGAAAAACATCAGGCACAGCTGCAGGTAGAGAATGGCTCGGAGATTGGGATGCATGGCAGGAATAGGGTTAACTCACGGCTCGATTCTGGTGTTTTGCAGAGGATTCATACAGGGCGGAAGCTGAAGAATCCCGGACGGTTGGTGATCAGTTGTTTATACAGGCTTCCCCGGAGGCTATAATCCGGCTCTTTTTTGCGGAGGATGGCCCGGCGGGGCTGCAGTATGGCAGACGATAATAAACCGCTCAATTTTATTCAGCAGTTGATCTCCCGGGAGCTGGCCGATGGCTCGGTGACCAGCGTGGTGACCCGTTTCCCACCGGAACCCAACGGTTACCTGCACCTCGGGCACGCCAAATCCATCTGCCTGAACTTTGGGCTGGCGGAGCAGTTCGGTGGCGCGTGCAACCTCCGTTTTGACGATACCAATCCGGAAAAAGAAGAGGACGAGTACGTCAAGGCGATTATCGACGACGTGCGCTGGCTGGGTTTTCAGTGGGATGGTGAGGTGCGCTATGCCTCAGATTATTTCGAGCAGTTGTACCTGTGGGCCCAGTACCTGATTCGGGAGGGCAAGGCCTTTGTCTGCGAGCTGAATGGCGAGCAGATGCGCGAATACCGTGGCACCCTCACCGAGCCGGGCAAAAACAGCCCCTGGCGGGATCGTTCCGTTGAAGACAATCTGGTACTGCTGGAACAGATGAAAACCGGTGCCATTGACGAGGGTCGCATGACCCTGCGGGCCAAGATTGACATGGCCTCGCCCAATATCAACCTGCGCGACCCGGTGTTGTACCGGGTCAAGAAAAGATCCCATCACCGCACCGGCGATACCTGGAACATCTACCCCTCCTACGATTTCGCCCACGGTCAGGAAGATGCGATCGAGGGGGTGACCCACTCCATCTGCACACTGGAATTCGCCGCCAACCGACCGCTGTACGAGTGGTTTATCGACAATCTGCCGGTGCCGTCAAAGCCGCGTCAGTTCGAGTTCGGCCGGCTCAATCTGAATTACAGCATTACCAGCAAACGCAAGCTCAAACAGCTGGTGGATGAGGGCCATGTCAGCGGTTGGAATGATCCGCGTATGCCGACGCTCTCCGGTCTGCGCCGTCGGGGCGTAACCCCCCGGGCAATTCGCAATTTCTGTGACAGCCTGGCAGTGGCCAAGACTGACGGTGTGGTGGACATGGCCCAGTTCGAGCACTTTATCCGCGACGATCTCAACGATAATGCCCCGCGGGCCATGTGTGTTCTGCATCCCCTGAAAGTGACCCTCACCAATGTGCCCGAGGGCGAGGTGGATATGCGCACGGTGGCCGGTCATCCCAATCGCGATGATCTCGGCGAGCGCCAATTGCCCTTTACCCGGGAAATCTATATCGACCGCGAGGATTTCAACGAAGACAGCAGCCTGTCCCGCAAGAAATTCAAGCGGCTGGTGCCCGGCGAGTGGGTGCGGCTGCGCGGTGCCTGTGTCATTCAGGCCAATGAGGTGGTGAAGGATGACCGCGGTGAGATCGTCGAGATTCTGGCGGAAATGATTCCCGGCACCCACGGCGAAGACCCGCCCGAGGGCATTCGTCCCCGCGGTGTGGTTCACTGGGTATCCGCGACGGAGTGCGTAGACTGTGAAGTGCGGCTCTATGACCGGCTGTTCAGCGATCCGGCGCCGGATGCGGGCGATCGCAACTTCCTCGACTTCATCAACCCGGCATCGCTGACGGTATTGTCCGGTTGCAAGGTCGAAATCGGTCTTGCGGAGGCCGTTGCAGGGGATAACTATCAGTTCGAGCGGGAAGGTTATTTCTGTCGGGATACGGAAGCCGGTAGCGAGAATACCCTGGTGTTTAACCGCACCATCGAACTCAGGGATAACTGGAAAAGCTGACCGTCGGGGTCCAACTGAAGACCCCGCTTATTGATAAGACAAGGCACTATGGCACTGACTCTATACAACACTCTGACCCGGCAGAAAGAAGTCTTCAAACCCATCGAGGCGGGCAAGATTCGCATGTACGTCTGCGGTATCACCGTTTACGACTACTGCCATATCGGTCACGCCCGGGTACTGGTGGCGTTTGACGTGATCACCCGCTACCTGAGAACCCGGGGCTGGGA
>Ga0207884_1000380_pt1 | contig 28582 bp, 18 predicted proteins | sample MalvirmetaMSP144_FD_184236 | JGI IMG/M metagenome (GOLD analysis project Ga0207884, IMG submission 184236) | Marine viral communities from the Deep Pacific Ocean - MSP-144 (SPAdes) | ecosystem: Environmental > Aquatic > Marine > Oceanic | place: Pacific Ocean | collected 2011-07-08 | reverse complement strand
CGTCTCTTCAGAAGATATCGTTCAGGAAGTGACCCTGAATGGTACGGTGAATGCCCTTCGGGTATCTGGCATGTCGGCGGCGGTTGCGGGCCTGCTGGACGAGGTTCGGGTGGAAACCGGTGATCGGGTTTCCCGGGGTGATGTGCTGGTTGCGCTGGATGATGAAATGGTGACCTGGGAGCTGGCGGCCGCCAGGGCCGAGGCTGAGGAGGCCCGAAGCCGGTTGGAGGAAGCCCGGCGGAGACTGCGCGAGGCCAGGTCTGTGGGTGCGGGCCGTAATATTGCAGCAACGGAAGTCAGTGCCCGGGAGAGTGCGGTTGCCGCCAATGAAGCCACCCTGGCCCGCCTGGAAGCTGCCCGGCAGCAGGTTGAAGTCATGGCTGGCCGTCACCGTGTGACCGCGCCCTTCGATGGCGTGGTCAGCGAGCGCTTTCGGGATCTCGGGGAATGGGTAACCCCGGGTGACCAGCTGCTGACGCTGGTGGATACCGAAAACCTGAGACTGGATTTCCAGGTGCCCCAGGCCTTTTTCAAGCGCATAGACGACAACAGCCGGCTGTTGGTGCAGAACGACGAGGAACTGAGCCAGGCCACCATCGATGTCCTGGTGCCGATCAACGACCCTCAGTCCAGAACCTTTCTTCTTCGAGCGATAAAACCGGATACCCTGAAGCTACTTCCAGGCATGGCGGTGCAGGCGGTACTGCGGGTCACCACCGGGGAGCGGGGCTTGACGGTTTCCCGCGATGCCATCAACCGTTATCCCGAAGGACGCACCACAGTATGGATCGCCGAGCCGGCGGATGAAGAGACCTGGACCGTTCAGGAAAAGCGGGTGCGTCTCGGCACCGGTTTCGAGGGGCGGGTTGAGATAATCAGCGGTCTTGAGACCGGCCAGCGCGTGGTGGTTCGTGGTAATGAGTCCCTGAGCGAGGGTATCAGCGTGCGCATTGCCGAACGGGAGAGCCGCTGATGTTCGCCGGCATTATCCGTCATGGCACTCTGGTTACCGTTATCGCCCTGATCGTTGCCATTCTTGGAACTGCCGCGGCGCTTCGGATTCCGGTTCAGATGATTCCGGACCTGGAAGTGCGTACCGTCACCGTTGAAACCAGCTGGCCGGGTGCGACGCCCCAGGACATCGAGAAGGACATACTGATTGAGCAGGAACGGTTCCTGCGCAATGTTCCGAACCTGAGCCGGATGACTTCCACCGCATCCAGCGGAGCGGCGGAGATCGAGCTGGAGTTCCCGTTCGGGGTGAATATCACCGAGACCCTTATCCAGATCAACAATGCCCTGAGCCAGGTCCCTGATTACCCGAGAAACGTCGATGAGCCGCGCATAGTGGCGGCATCTTTCTCATCCAATGCGTTCATGTATTTCCGTGTCGCTACCCTGGAGGGCAATCCCCGCGAGCTGGACATCGAGCTTATGCGCGATTTCATCGAGGATCGCGTCCGGCCAAGGATGGAGAGTGTGCCGGGGGTTTCCGAGGTTACCGTTGGCGGTGGCGCCGACCGGCAGATGCAGATCATTGTGGACGAATCCGCCCTGGCCCAGCGCGGCCTGAGCCTGGTGGATCTGCGCAACGCAATCGTGGCCCGCAACCAGGACATTTCCGGCGGCGAGATCGACTCAGGCAAGCGCCGGTATCTGTTGCGCACGGTCGGGCGCTTTGACGACGTTGAATCCCTGGAACAGCTGGTGGTTCGCCGACAGGGTGACAGCGTGGTGCGCCTTGGTGAGGTGGCCCGGGTTGAGCAGGGCCATTCCCGGATCCGGGAGCTGTCCTTTATCAACGGCCAGCGGGTGATTGGCCTGCAGGTGCGCCGTGAAAGCGGCTCCAACGTCATTGATATCAAGCGCGCGATGATGGACGAAGTGGCCGCCATCAACCAGGAGGTGCTGGAGCCGGCGGGCATGACGCTGGGCCTGACCGCAGACGATGCCCGTTACGTGGAAGCCTCGGTGGCCAATGTCTGGACCAACCTGGGGATTGGCGCCGCCTTCGCAACCCTGGTGATGTTCCTGTTTCTGAGGTCCGGCCGGGCCACGTTTGCCGGGGTGGTGGGCATACCGCTGTGTGCCATAGCCGCGTTTATCGGACTGCTGATCACCGGCCGCACCATCAACGTGATCTCTCTGGCCGGTATCGCCTTTGCCATCGGCATGACGGTGGACAACAGCATCGTGGTGCTGGAGAACATCGAGCGACACCGGCGTTTGGGGCTGGACCGTTTCGAATCGGCCCTCAAGGGCGTGCGTGAAGTCTGGCCGGCGGTGCTGGCGTCCACCACCACAACCATCCTGGTGTTCCTGCCGATCCTGTTTATCGAGGAAGAGGCGGGCCAGCTGTATTCCGACGTAGCCATTGCCATCTCTGCTGCCATTCTCGCCTCCATGTTGGTGGCAATCACCATCATACCCACCCTCTGCGCCCGGCTGGATTTCGGCCGCCGGGGCGTGACCACCGATGAATACGGCAACGAAACCTCGGGTCGCTGGAGCGGGGCCGCCATGGGGGCGGTGCGATGGCTGGTGAATGGCACGGTGCGCCGGCTTCTGGTGATGGCAGCCACCGTCGGCTTCAGCCTGTGGGTGATTTTTGTGCTGACCCCGCCCGCCGAATACCTGCCGGAAGGCGAGGAGCCCAAGACCTTTGCCGCCATGTCGGCGCCGCCGGGTTACAACCTGCAGGAGATGGAAGCCATTGCCCGCCAGGTGGAAGACTACTTCCTGCCCCACGTGAACGCGGACGGCCAGGCCTACGCCGCGGGCGAAACCGGCGTGCCGCCCATGGCCTATCTCAACATGCAGGTAACGCCCACCAGGATCCGGATCATCGCCGAGACCCTGAACCCGCGGCATATCGAGGCCCTGATGGACGAGATCACCCGGTTCTACGAACAGTTCCCCGGCATGCGCGCCTTCGCGGCCAAAGGCTCCATCATTTCCAGCAACGACGGCGGCACCCGCAGCATTAACCTGGACATCTCCGGCCCGGACCTGGTGTCGGTTTACAGCGCCGCCAATGCCGCTTACCAGCGGGCCGAGGAGATCTTCGACAATCCCCGCATCCAGAGCCAGCCCTCCACGCTGTCCCTGGCGCAACCGCTGATCCAGATCATGCCCGACTGGGATCGTGCGGCTGAACTGGGTCTGGGAGCAGAAAGCATTGGCTTCACCGTAGCCTCTCTGACCGAGGGCAGCTACGTCGACGATTTCTTCCTGGACGACGAAAAGATCGATATCTACGTCTATGGCAGCGAAGGTCGCAACCCGTCACTGGACAGCCTGCCGGATGTCATGGTGCATACCCCCCAGGGTGCGACCCTGCCCCTGTCCAGCCTCGCCACCATCGAGGAAACCGTGGATACCAGCATGGTCCGCCGGGTGGATGGTCGCCGCACCGTGACCCTGAACGTGATTCCCCCCGATGACGTGCCCCTGGAAGCCGGGGTTTCGCGGGTGCGCACAGAATTACTGCAGTCTATGCGCGAAAGTGGTGCCTTGCCGGCGAATGTGGATGTGGATATCTCCGGCGCCAGCGACCAGCTGAATGCCACCCGTGAAGCGCTGACCGGCAATTTCATCATTGCCATTGCCATTGTCTACCTGCTGCTGGTGGCCATATTCGCCCACTGGGGATTTCCGCTGCTGATCATGACCGCCATCCCCCTGGGCGTGGCTGGCGGCATTGTAGGCCTGGCCCTGATGAACCTGGTGGGTGGCCTGTTGCCCATGATCGGCCTCCAGCCCCTGAGGCAGCCCTTTGACATGATTACCATGCTGGGCTTCCTGATCCTGATGGGAACCGTGGTGAACAACCCCATTCTGGTGGTGGACCAGGCGCGGCAGAACCTGCGTCAGAAGGGCGTTACCGTGGTGCAAGCCGTCACCGGCGCCGTCCAGACCCGCCTGCGCCCCATCGCCATGACCACCCTGACCACCATCTGCGGCCTCTCGCCCCTGGTGTTCCTGCCCGGCGAAGGCACCGAGCTGTATCGGGGCGTGGGCGCCATCGTTCTGTTTGGCCTGCTTGGGGCAGCGATCGTAACCGTGACTTTTCTGCCGTCACTGACCATCTTTGTTCTTGGCTGGCGGGAGCGTTGGCGTCGCTCCAGAGAGGTTTAGCCTCGGAGTATCGCCGTCACGCGCCATGGGAAGTCTTTCTTCCGGGGAAAAGCAACTCGCTTCGCTCAGACATCTTTTCCCCTGCACAAAGACTTCCCATACCACGCGCCGGCTTTCGCCGGCATTGTTAAGGGCCTAGGCCGCGATGGATTCTCGCTGGTTGGCCCGTACTTCCAAGCGGATCTGGTTGCCGTCCAGCAGGACAGGGTAGGTTTTGACCCGCACGGTATCGTCTTCCAGACAGACACCCGTAAGCAGACTGAAATGTTGCTTGTACAACGGCGACGCCACCACCGGCTCCCCTTTCAGATCCCCGGTAATCCCCCGGGCCAGCACATTGGCGCCGCTGAACGGGTCCGTATGGCTGATGGCAAACAACGCCGGCAGCCGATGCGGCAGATAAAACACCGCCACCGGACCTTCTTCGGTCCATACCGCGATGCCAGATTCCGGCACCAGGTCGTCTACGGTGCAAACGGCTTCCCAACGAGTGCGTGGTTTCATTGTGTTTCTCCTATTCCTTGTGCGTTTATTTCAACTGTGCGTTACAAGCGATACCACGGAAGCTTGGTGAGCGAGGTGGTATGGGGGTGCTTTTCTGTCGGGAAAAAGATGTCTGAGCGAAGCGAGTTGTTTTTCCCAGAAGAAAAGCACCCCCATGGCGCCTTGCTCTTCACCAGAACCTAAAGGCTACGCAGACTCCAAAACAGGCCGACGCTGCCCCCGCTCAACCGTCCACTCCTGAACCGGATCGCACTGCGAAGGCGCATTAACAAACTCCCGGAACCGCTTCCGCTTCTCCGGATCCTCGACGGCCGTCTTCCACTCGCACTGGTAAGTCCCAACAATCCCCTCCATGTGCTCCTCCAGCTCCGCGCCAATGCCCAGGCTGTCCTCAAGCACCACCTGCTTCAGGTACTCCAGGCCACCCTCCAGGTTCTCCATCCAGACACTGGTGCGCTGCAGCCGGTCGGCCGTGCGCACATAGAACATCACCACCCGGTCAATGGTCCGGATCAGCTCCTCGTCAGACAGATCCGTGGCAAACAGGTCGGCGTGGCGGGGCCGCATGCCGCCGTTGCCGCAGACATACAGGTTCCAGCCCTTCTCCGTGGCAATCACGCCAAAGTCCTTGCTCTGGGCTTCGGCACATTCCCGGGTGCAGCCCGAGACCGCCATCTTCACTTTGTGAGGCGCCCGCAGGCCTTTGTAGCGATCCTCCAGGCGAATCGCCATGCCTACGCTGTCCTGAACGCCGTAGCGACACCAGGTATTGCCAACGCAGGACTTCACGGTACGCAGTGACTTGCCATAGGCATGGCCGGTCTCGAACCCGGCGGCAATCAGTTTTTCCCAGATCTCTGGCAACTGGCTCAGGGTGGCACCGAACAGGTCCACGCGCTGGCCACCGGTGATCTTGGTGTACAGATCGTATTGCTTCGCCACCTCACCCAGCACAATCAGTTTGTCCGGGGTGATCTCGCCGCCGGGAATGCGCGGCACAATCGAGTAAGTGCCGTTCTTCTGCATGTTGGCCATGAAGGTGTCGTTGGTGTCCTGCAGCGGCACGTGATCCGTGGCCAGGATGTGCTCGTTCCAGCAGGTGGCAAGGATCGACGCCACGGCCGGTTTGCAGATGTCGCAGCCGTGCCCCTTGCCGTGCTGACTGATCAGGGTACGGAAAGTGCGGATGCCGTTCACCTTCACCAGGTGGAACAACTCCTGGCGACTGTACGGGAAGTGCTCGCACAGATCCTTGCTGACCTCCACGCCGCGTTTTTCCAGCTCACTGTCCACCACGTTCTTGAGCAGGGCGGTGCAGCCGCCGCAGCCCGTGCTGGCCTTGGTTTCGGCCTTGACGCTGCCAAGGTCCGAGCAACCGGTATCAATGGCGCCGCAAATATCGCCCTTGGTCACGTTGTGGCAGGAGCAGATCGAGGCGGTTTCCGGAAGTGCATCCGGGCCCAGGGCCGGCGCCCCGCCCTGACTTTCCGGCAGGATCAGCGTTTCCGGATTCTCCGGCAGGGTGATGCCATTGAGGGCGTATTGCAGCAGAGTGTCGTAGTGGCTGTTGTCGCCCACCAGAATGGCGCCCAGCAGGGTCTTGCCATCCTCGCTGATCACCATGCGCCGATAGTGGCCGGCCTGTTCATCGTTAAAGCGGATGTTGCGAGCGCCCGGGGTCTGGGCATGGGCGTCGCCGATGGAACCCACGTCGACACCCAGCAATTTGAGCTTGGTGCTCATGTCGGCGCCGGTGAAAGCAGTCTCCCGATCACCGTTCAGGGCGGAAGACAGAGTGCGGGCCATGGTGTAGCCGGGGGCCACCAGGCCGAATATCTTCTGTTCCCAGAGCGCGCACTCGCCAATGGCGTGCACATGGGGGTCCGAGGTGGTGCAGTGGTTGTCGATGACGATGCCGCCGCGCTCGCCGATCTCCAGTCCACTGGCCCGGGCCAGGGCGTCCTGGGGCCGAATGCCTGCGGAGAAGACGATCAGGTCTGTCTCGAGGAAGGACTGGTCACTGAAGTTCATGCGCAGACGGGCATCCTCGCCCTCGGTGATCGCTGTGGTGGCCTTCTCGGTGTGCACCTGAACGCCCAGCTCCTCGATTTTGTGGCGTAGCAGGGCGCCGCCATCGGCATCCAGCTGAACCGGCATCAGCCGGGGCGCAAATTCCACCACGTGGGCTTCCAGTCCCAGGCTCTTGAGCGCATTGGCAGCTTCAAGACCCAGCAGGCCGCCGCCTACCACCACGCCTGTACGGGCACCTTCTGAGCTGGCGCGAATGGCATCCAGGTCATCCAGGGTCCGGTAAACCAGGCAGTGCGGGCGATCATTGCCCTTGATGGGAGGCACAAACGGATAGGAGCCGGTGGCCAGCACCAGTTCGTCGTACTGGTAGCTGCCACGGGGCGTTTCCAGGGTGCGATGTTCCCGGTTGATGCCGGTTACCTGTTCGTTCAGGTGCAGTTGAATGCCCTGCTCGGTGTACCACTCCAGCGTGCCCATGGCGAGATCGGCATGGCTGGAGCCGCCGAAATACTCGGACAGGTGGACCCGGTCATAGGCCAGCTGTTTTTCCTCGCCGAACACGATGATCTCGAAATCGGCAGCGGCCGGGCTGGCGCAGAATTGTTCCAGGAAGTGATGGCCGACCATGCCGTTGCCGACGACTATCAGGGTTTTCTTGCTCATGGGTCTGTCCTCTTTCCGGAGCGGCTCATGCCGCCGCCTCGCAGTAGTTCTTGCCGAATGCAATGAAGTTCCGGTAGCGGGAAATATCGTCCTGCTGCTGAATGCGCTGGCTGTACCAGGGGCCGTCCCGGGTGTCGCCCAGCAGTACGGCGCCGGTCAGGCGCTGATTGCGGATCAGCAGCCGGCAATAGTGGTTCTGTTCGTGGTCCTGCCAGACCACGGATTCGGTGTCCCCGTCGGGGCTGATCTGTCCGCAGGAGAAAATCGGAACGCCGCTGATCTTCAGGCGGGTTGGTGTATCCACTGGCCGATACTCGGCGTCTGGAGTGTTTCCGCTGAGCACGCCTGCAAGCACCTCGGCCTGCTGGTACCCGGGCTCCACCAGTCCGAAGGTGGTGTTTCCCGACTGACAACACTCACCCAGTGCAGAGATTGCCGGGTCGCTGGTGCGTAGCTGCCCGTCCACGAGAATGCCGCGATCGCATTCCAGGCCGGCAGTCCGGGCAAGCTCGGTAGCAGGCGTGATACCGGTGGCGAACAGCACCAGATCCGTGCTGACGAGAGTTTCGTCATCCAGCTGGACGGCGCGGACCATGGAACGCCCGAGCAGGGCTTTGGGAGCCGTTCCGGTGCGAATATTTACGCCCCGCTCTTCCATGTGCTGTTGCAGGAGCTGACCCCCGATTCTGTCCAACTGACGGTTCAGAAGATGGCCGCTGCGGTGCAGCAGGGTGACGGCCATACCACGCTGGCGGAGACCTTCAGCGGCTTCCAGGCCAAGAAAGCCTCCGCCGACGACCACCGCTCGCCGATGGCGGCCAGCAGACTCAATCAGGGTCCTGGTGTCTTCCAGGTCCCGGAAGGTCATGACACCCGGAAGGTCTGCGCCCGGTAGCGCCGGTTTTGCAGGCCGGGATCCGGTGGCCAGCACTAGATGGGTGTAGGGCTGTACCCGACCGGATCCGGTGGTCACCGTCTGATCTTCCCGATTGATGGTGACTACCGGTTCTCCGTTGCAGACTTCAATGCCGTTGTTCCGAAACCACTCGTCCTGCTGCAAGGCCAGAGAAGCTTCGTTTGTTTCACCGGCGAGCAGCAGCGAGAGTTGTATCCGGTTGTAAGCAGCGGATGCTTCGCCGTTGAACACGATGATGCGGGTAAACGGTCTGACTCGCCCACGGCAGAGAGCTTCCAGCAGGCGTTGCGAAACCATGCCGTGCCCGCAGATCACCAGTGTCGATTCAGTGTTTCCTGTCATTTCGCTCGAACCCGTACTTTTCGACCAAACAAAAAAAGCCGGAGCATCTATTCCCGAGGGGAAGTCGATGGTCCGGCGCCAATGCCAACAACAATGATCTGATGGTCCGGCCTGATCCTTGGCCGGGACGTTCGTCCTTACCAATTGCAAAGCGATCTTCGTGCCAGTTCTTCGAACCTTTAAAAATCATACGGTTAGCGTTTTTCAGGGTTGCTATCACCTTTACGAACACTTGAAAACTGCCCTGCGACGGGGCGGATTGCACGGTTTTGGGCCAGATGCGGTGGCGCGGTAATTGCTGCGCACTGGCAAGAGGTTGGTTACGCGAGTGACTGATCTGACCGTGATTGTCGCATTAGAGGCTGTCTGCCTCCGGAGTCTGTTATGAACACCAAACGTGCCGCCGCCTATAAATCGCCATCCGCGGGCGATTACCTGATTGCCTCGAAAAGCTGCGAGTTGATGAACCTCCAGTACTTCTTGCAGATGGGCAAACTGGTCCAGTGCATCAGCAATCTGGTACATGCACTGCAGTGCGAGCGAGGTGCGTCTAACGTGTTTCTTGGTTCTTCCGGCGAAAAGTTTGCCCAGGAGCGAAAACACCTGGTTGCGACGTCGGATCGGCTCCGTTCGGAGTTTGAGCAGGCCCTTGCCGAGATACACCAGGAACTGACGGCGCATCCTGTCAGTAGCCGCCTGCTTAACCAGCTTGCGAGCGCCCTTCACGGCCTTGAGGGCTTGCCCGAACTGCGACGGTGTGTGGTGGCCCGGAAAGTAACTGCGGCCTCTGCCACCGAGGATTACAGTACCCTGATCCACAACCTGATTGCGGTTGTGTTTGAAGCTGCCGATACCGCGGTTGACCCCACCATAGCGGGGCTTCTGGTGGCCATGGTGCACCTGATGAACGGCAAAGAATTCTGTGGACAGGAGCGGGCTGTCGGTTCGGCGGGGTTTTCCAGTGGCCGGTTTGATCGTGCACTGTCAGAGCGCATGGCGCACCTGATTGAGGCGCAGGAGCGCTGTTTCGAGGTGTTTAACAGCTTTGCCGATGAGGGTTCCCTGGACCTGTGGGAAAAACTGCGCGAAAACCCCCGTGAGTCCGAAATTGAAAAACTTCGCCAGCGGGGCACTGCCATCGGTCGTTATAAAGACCTGGATCCGGCCCTGGCCGATGAATGGTTCAGGCTCATGTCTGAGCGGATGGACGAACTCAAAAAGATAGAGGATTCCGTGGAGGGCTGTTTTCATGCCCGTTGCACCGAGCGTTTTGCCGATGCCAGAAACTCGCTGGCCCACCAGGAAACCCTGATTACTTCCCTGGATGCCCAGGAACCGGCTTCTCAACCCATGTTGGTGCTGTGCGATTCCGGAAACGAACAACAGGCCGGTGAGTCCTGGGCCAGCGATGGTATTGGTCAGCAGTTTGGCCGCTCCATCTTCGATCTGGTCCAGGAGCAGACCCGGCGCCTGCAACAGATGACCGATGAACTGCAGAGTGCCAGGGAGGCTCTGGAAGACCGCAAAACCCAGGAAAAAGCCGTGCTACTGCTGATGGAGCATCGCAGGATCAGCAACGACGAAGCTCACCGGGTATTAAGGAAACTGGCCATGGACCAGGGCCGGAAGTTGCCCGAGGTAGCCCGGGCCCTGGTGTCCATGGCGGATGTGCTGAAGTAACCGAAACGTATCACGCCCTGGCGGCCCGGGCCTTCGGTTGCTCACCCTCGGAGGCTTCCGGCTTTCCCGAACGACGTGGCGAGATGTGCTCCAGCTTGCGCTGTTTCTCGTACAGGAAGCGCAAGACCTCCTGCCGGTAATGCACGTATTCCGGGTTATCGGCCAGAGTCACCCGGTTGCGCGGCCGGGGCAGGTCAATGTAGAGATCCTCGCCCACGGTGGCCTCGGGCCCGTTGGTCATCATGATGATCCGGTCTGACAGCAACACCGCCTCGTCCACATCGTGGGTGATCATGATTACCGTGTTGTTCAACTCCTGCTGAATCTCCATCAACGAGTCCTGTAAGTGGGCCCGCGTCAGTGCATCCAGCGCGCCGAACGGTTCGTCCATCAGCAGCACGCTGGGCTTCATGGCCAGGGCACGGGCAATCCCCACCCGCTGGGCCATACCACCCGATACCTCACCCGGTCGCTTGTCCGCCGCATGGGCCATATTCACCAGTTCCAGATTGTGATGAATCCAGTCGCGCCGCTCCTGCTTGCCCATCGATTTTCGAAACACCTGCTGCACTGCCAGCTCGACATTTTCGTACACCGTCAGCCAGGGCATCAGCGCATGGTTCTGAAACACCACCGCACGCTCCGGCCCCGGCGAATTCACCTCATGGCCATCCAGCACACAGCCACCCCTGGTCGCTTGAAGCAGGCCAGCCACAATGTTCAGGACTGTGGACTTGCCACAGCCGGAGTGGCCGATCAGGGAAACAAACTCGCCCTTCTGTATCTTCAGATTAATGCTGTCCAGTGCCAAAAACGGCCCCTTCGGCGTATCAAACGCCATCTCAACACCAGTCAGTTCCAAATGTGTTTTACTCATAGAAGTCACCTCTCAATCATGCGGAGCACCGGGCAGGGGATGCCTCCCGGGACCCTCAAAAACATGGATGTTTTTGCGGAGCGTACAGGGATGTATTCACCGCGTGTCCCGGGAGGCATCCCCTGCCCGGTGCGGCATACTCCAAACCAGGGCTCATTCGTTCCAGGCCGCCCTGCGCTGAATCAACAGCATCACCCGATCCAGCACAAACCCGATAAACCCGATAGCCAGAACCGCCACCATGATCCTGCTCAGGGACTGGCTGCTGCCGTTCTGGAACTCGTCCCAGACAAACTTGCCCAGCCCCGGGCTCTGGGCCAGCATCTCGGCCGCGATCAGCACCATCCAGGCAATGCCCAGCGACACCCGAAGGCCGGTGAAGATCATCGGCACCGAAGAAGGCAAAACCACCTTGCGGACATGGGTCCAGAACGACAGCCGCAGCACCCGGGAGACATTCAGCAGATCCGGATTGACCGCGGCCACACCGACGCTGGTATTGATCAACGTGGGCCAGAGACTGCACAGGGTGACCGTGATCATGGAGGTCAGGAACGACTTCTCGAACATCGGGTCGTCGCTCACGTAGGTTGCTGAGACCACCATGGTCACCAGCGGCAACCAGGCCAGCGGTGACACCGGTTTGAAAACCTGAATCAGCGGGTTGACCGCCGCCTGAAAGTGCCGGTTCAGGCCAACCACGATGCCCAGGGGCACGGCGATAGCGGTCGCCACGATGAATCCGGCCAGGACCGTAACCAGACTGGTCAGGATCTGGTCGGGAAAGGTGGGGGCACCGGGGTAATTCCGGATCCTGACCTCAGCCTCGGGGTTGTCCGCCAGAATCCGGGCGTTCCGCTCTTCCTGCATGGCAATGAACTTGTCGGCCCGCTCGCGTTGGTTGACGTGCTCCTGCCAGAGTTGCTGCGATTGTTCCCAGACCTGTGCCGGGCCCGGGAAGCTGCCCAGGGAGGTATCCACCTGCGGTGCAGCCAGATGCCAGAAACCGACAAATACCAGAATACCCATCAGTGGCAGCAACATCTGGCGCCCGGTGGCGGCGAGCTGGCCGGGTGTCAGCGACTCACCGAGGGACCTGAATCTCTGGCCCAGCCAGCGCGGCGGCTGGGAGGGTTTTTTGGCCGAAGTAATCGTAGTCATGGTTATCAAACCTCCTTGCAAACCCGGTTACGGGGTTTGCGTACCTTTCAGGCCGATCTCGAAACTGTCGATATAGGCGTTGGGTGTTCGGGGGGTGAAGGCGATACCGTCAATCAGCTCGCCCTGTTGCGGGCGCTGAAAGTTCTCGGCATCGAAGTCCGGAAAATCCTTGGCCTTCAGCGTGCCGTCGGCAATCAGTGAACGAGCTGCCTGCTGGTAGATGTCGGCCCGGTAAACCCGGGCTGCGGTTTCCATATACCAGTCGTCCGGCTTGGCCTCGGGTATCTGGCCCCAGCGGCGCATCTGGGTGAGATACCAGATGGCATCGGACGGATACGGGTAGGTGGCGTGATACCGGAAGAAGACATTGAAATCCGGGACTTCGCGAACGTCGCCTTTTTCATACTCGAAGGTGCCGGTCATGGAGTTGGCAATCACCGCCTCATCGGCACCTACATAGCTGGGCTGGGCCAGGATTTTCACGGCCTCGTCCCGGTTGGCATTGTTGTTCTCATCGAGCCAGTGGGCGGCGCGAATCATGGCGCGAAGCAGGCGCAGATGGGTGTTCGGGTAGTCCTCGGCCCACTGACGGGTCACGCCGAAGACCTTTTCCGGGTTATTCGGCCAGATCTCGTAGTCAGTGATCACCGGAACGCCGATGCCCATGAACACCGCCTGCTGGTTCCAGGGCTCACCCACGCAGTAGCCCTGGATGGTGCCCGCCTCCATGGTGGCCGGCATCTGCGGCGGCGGCGTCACCGACAGGTGCACGTCGGCTTCCAGGGTGCCGCTGGTGTCGCCACGCTGGGGGGCGTAGTAGCCGGGGTTCAGGCCACCGGCTGCCAGCCAGTAACGAAGCTCATAGTTATGGGTGGACACCGGAAACACCATGCCCATCCGGAATCGTTCGCCCCGATCCCGGGCCGCTTCCACCACGGGCAGAAGTGCACTGGCACTGATCGGGTGCTCGGGCTTGCCGTCGGCATTATCGGGGATATGCTGGCTCATGGTGTCCCAGACATCATTGGACACGGTTATGCCATTACCGTTCAGGTCCATGCTGAAGGCGGTGATGATATCGGCCCGGGTGCCGTAGCCGATGGAAGCGCCGAGGGGCTGGCCGGCGAGCATGTGGGCGCCGTCCAGTTCTCCGGTAATCACCCGGTCCAGCAGGACCTTCCAGTTCGCCTGCGCTTCCAGTTCAACAAAGAGGCCTTCGTCCATAAAGAAGCCCTGTTCCCAGGCAATCGCAAGGGGCGCCATATCGGTCAGCTTGATAAAGCCAAGCTTGAGGTCCGGCTTCTCGGCCGGACCAATCTCCGCGTGAGCCCCTGCGCTGACTGTCCAGACGGTGGCCGTTAGCAGAATTCGAGTGAGCCAGCGGGCGGTTCTTCGTGTGAGCGTGTACATGGATATACCTCATTCTGTTTGGCCCAAATGCAAAAACGCCCGCTCTCCGTTACCGGAAAGCAGGCGCCTGTGCCTGGGGATCAGTTTTCTGTTGAGTCGTAACGCGCGTCTCTGTTTATAGTCTTGCACGGGCCGTGCCATCTCGGCTGGTCTCAATAAAACAACGAGTTAGGAGAGTTCTTCGAGGAGGCGGCAGGTATGGTGAGCGGGCATTCGTCTGGTTTTAGTGCGTGGTAGGCCAGGTTTGCACCACTTTGATACCGGATTTGATGGTTGGCCCGGAGCCTTGGCGCATTGATGCGGGGCTGAAATCCTCGAGAGCCGCCATAGTCGGTGTCTGGCAGACCCCGGAGCCGCTCTCGATCGGAATGGCCCTGTTATTGCAACCGGTTATGCGACTGTTCAAGACAACCTGATTCCACTGGCAACGAAGCCCGCCCCTGATGCGCCTCCAAGGCATCCGGATTGGCGGGCTTTTTTTATGAAACCCGAGGAGGTGCTGTGACCGGTACCAACAAAAAACCGGCGACGGTTCAAACCACCTGCCCGTATTGCGGTGTGGGTTGTGGAGTGAGCGCAACGCCATCTGCGACCCGCGGGGATGAGACACATCCGGCGAATCTGGGGCGCCTTTGCGTGAAGGGCTCTGCCTTACACGAAACGCTGACTCCTGATGGACGACTGTTGCGGCCTGTTGTTCACGGTCGTGAAAGTGCCTGGCCGCAGGCAGTGGCGGAAGTGGCCCGACAGATTCGTGAATCAGTGGCGCTTCATGGGCCCGGGTCTGTGGCCTTCTATCTCTCCGGTCAGTTATTGACGGAAGATTATTACGTGGCCAACAAACTGGCCAAGGGGTTTATCCGCACACCCAACGTGGATACCAATTCCCGCCTGTGCATGTCGTCCGCCGTCGCTGCCCATAAAAGGGCCTTTGGCGGGGATCTGGTTCCCGGCTGTTATGAAGACCTGGAACTGGCGAACCTGTTGGTGCTGGCGGGCAGCAATGCCGCCTGGGCGCATCCGGTGCTGTATCAGAGAATGCAGGCTTCGGCGCGACCCGGCCGCCGGGTGGTGGTGATTGATCCCCGTAAAACCGCGACCAGCGATCTGGCGGATCTGCATCTGGCCATTCGTCCCGGGACCGATACGGTGCTGTTCAATGGCTTACTGGTCTGGCTGGCCGACCAGCAGGCAGTTGACCATGGTTACCTGGCGGATCATTGTGAAGGTTTTGACGCCAGCCTTAGCGCTGCCGAATCCGCGGCACCCTCTCCCGAAGCGGTGTCCAGGATCTGTGAACTGCCGGTAGAAGATGTCATTACCTTTTACCGATGGTTCGCAGAGGAGCAGCGCACGGTGACGGCGTTCTCCCAGGGCATCAATCAGTCTTCGGCCGGCACCGATAAAGGCAACGCCATTATCAACTGCCATCTGGCCACAGGCCGGGTGGGCAAGCCCGGCGCCAGCCCCCTTTCCCTGACCGGCCAACCCAATGCCATGGGTGGCCGGGAAGTGGGTGGGCTGGCCAACACCCTTGCCGCTCATATGGATTACGACAGCCTGGATGCCCGGGACCGCGTGGCCCGGTTCTGGGAGACCGAGGCGGTCGCAGATGGACCGGGCATGAAAGCCGTCGATCTGTTCGATGCGGTTGAGCGGGGTGATATCAAGGTGTTGTGGATCATGGCCACCAACCCTGCGGTCAGTTTGCCGGAGACCCATCGTATCCGGCGGGCCCTGGACCTGTGCCCGACTGTCATTGTGTCTGATTGCGTCAGGGACACTGACACCGCCCGGCATGCAGACATCCTGTTGCCGGCGGCGGGTTGGGGTGAGAAAGACGGCACGGTTACCAATTCTGAACGCTGCATTTCCCGTCAGCGGCGCTTTCTGCCGTTGCCCGGAGAGGCCCGGCCGGACTGGTGGATCGTCAGTGCGGTGGCCCGCGCGCTGGGACACCAGGCGGGCTTTGACTATGAACGGCCCGCGGACATTTTTCGGGAACATGCCCGGTTGTCGGGGTTCGAGAACGCCGGTCAGCGTTTCTTCGATATTTCCGGGCTGGCGGAGTTGAGCAATGAACAATACGAGTTGCTTGAGCCTGTCCAATGGCCGGTTACCGTGGCGGCGTCTGATTCCAGGCGACTGTTCACTGACGGTCGGTTTGCGACCGCCAACGGGCGCGCCCGCCTGATACCGATTGCCTCTCGATTACCGGCCAGGAATCCGAATGAAGCGTTTCCGTTGATCGTGAATACGGGCCGTATCCGGGACCAGTGGCACACCATGACCCGGACAGCCCGGTCCAGCCGGTTGCTGGCCCATCGCCCCGAGCCGTTCATTGAGGTGCATCCCGAGGATATCCGGGCGCTTTCCCTCAGCCCGGGGGCATTGGCAACACTGAAGAGTGCCCATGGGCACTTTGTCGGCCGGGTGCGCAGTGCGCCGGAGCAGCGGCGTAGTGAGGTGTTTGTGCCGATCCACTGGAACGATCAGTTCACCGGGCAGGGTCTGGCGACAGCGCTGACTGACAGCCTGGTGGACCCCATATCCGGGCAACCGGAGGCCAAGTATGGCCGTGCGACCCTCACCCACTGGCCTGCCCGTTGGTATGGACGTTTGCTGGTGCGACGGGATCGTCCAAAACGCTGGAAGGCAGACTACTGGGCCCAACAGGTTCTGCCCGATTGCGATAGCTGGATCGTGGCGGGGCAGTGCAAAATGGATTGGAAAAGTGCTGTGCCAGACTGGCTCGGCGGCCAGCCGCAGCTGGTGATGGAAGATGTCCGCGAAGGCCGCTTCCGGGCGGCGCGGTTGCGCAATGGTCAGTTGGAGGCGGTACTCATGGTGGATCGTGACGCGGCTGCCCTGCCATCCGTGGACTGGCTGGTCAGCTGCTTTAGTCAGCCAGAGCTCGACGAGGCGAGCCGGCGCGGCCTGCTGGCGGCAAAGGCCGTCGATGGGGATGATGCCGGCAACCTGGTTTGCAGCTGCTTCCAGGTTGGGGACCGACAGATTCAGCAGGCGATTGGGCGGGGTGCCAACAGCCTTGATGCCCTCGGCCGTGAGCTCAAATGCGGCACCAACTGTGGGTCCTGTGTGCCGGAGATACGGAGCCTTCTGGTTGCCGCTACCGAGGTGGTGTAAGCGGGCTTAGCACCTGCACAGGCACTCTGTATCGCACCCCTTTCGAGTGCCCGATGCCGTCCACGGTGCAGGTCTTTCGATTGACCCGAATGATCTGCCCGTGCAGTTCCCGCCGGCCGGCACCAAAACGCACGGTATCGCCCACCTGCCAGTGGGCCATCTGTTGCCTTGTGTCCACAGGCTCGAAGGGCGTATCCGGTAGCGCCAGACCCTGTTCCCTCGCCTCATCTGCCAGGGCCTTACGGGTCGCTTGCGCCGCCCCGTTCTCGTGCAACTCATCCAGAATGGTATAGAAATGGCGGTTGTGCACAGAGCCCCGATATCGCTGGCCGGCACTTTGCTGCAGGAGATGGGCAAACTCGTGGCAGCAGGTGTGTGCCAACAGATTCAGAGTGCTCAGTTCCCCGCCAAAGTACCCCCGTTTCCGGATCTCCCGGCCCGACAGCCAGCCGCTCGCCGTCTCCGGCTGGTGCTTGGCGGCAATCATGCGGGCACCGTAGGTGATCAGGTGTTGCCGGTCTCGAGAATCGTAACGGTGGTAGGTGGCCTGGCCGGACCCAACCCGGCAATGCAGGACGCTGCCCGGATTGCGTTCCCGGACCCATTGCTCCGCCGGTTGCCAGAGCCAGTCCCGGGTGACGGTGCACATGAGTTCGCCAAGGCTGATGGCGGTCTGGGTTGGTAGGGGCGTTTTCTGCAAACTTGGGTACCTGGCTACTTCACGGATGCGTAATACCAGACAAGCTTAACGTTCGAATATACGGTTTGCTATGGTCTGGTTTCCCAATGTTGTTTAGAGTCTCTCCATATTTTGTGTAGTGGTAGTTTCAGGAGACGCCTTTCCACCATGAATGCCGAACAGCTCAAACAGCTTGAAGATGACCTCTGGTCTGCCGCCGATAACCTGCGGGCCAACTCCGATCTCAAGTCCAGCGAATACGCCACTCCTGTACTAGGGCTGATCTTCCTGAAATTTGCCGACAACAAATACAAGCGGGCCGAGCCGGACATCACCAAAGAGTTTGCGGAGCTCAGAGGCACCCGGCGAGAAAAGCCCATCTCCGACATCGCCATTCAGAAATGCGGTTTCTATCTCCCGGACCACGCCCGCTACCACTACCTTCTGGGCCTGCCGGAGCAGGAAGATCTCGCGCGAAAGATCAAGCAGGCCATGGAAGCCATCGAGGAATACAAAACCGAGCTGGATGGCATCCTGCCCAAGGACGAATACTTCGCTCTTACACGCACCAGTAACACCCTTCTGGCGGAACTGCTGAAGAACTTCTCCAACATCCCGGCCGATGCCAATGGCGACATCTTCGGTAAAATTTACGAGTTCTTCCTTGGCAAGTTTGCCCTGAGTGAAGGCCAGAAAGGCGGTGAGTTTTTCACACCTACCTCGGTGGTCAAACTGATGGTGGAAATCATCGAACCCCACCATGGCACGGTATACGACCCAGCCTGCGGATCGGCCGGGATGTTCGTGCAATCCCAGCAGTTTGTTGAGCGCCACCGCAGGAAACTGGACGAACTGGGTGAAGCCCACGATGAAGACCAGCTCTACGTCTATGGCCAGGAAAAGACCCTGGATACCGTCAAGCTGGCCAAGATGAACCTGGCGGTGAACGGCCTGCGGGGCGAGATTCGCCAGGCCAACAGCTACACCGAAAACCCGTTTGACGGCTTCGGCAAGTTCGACTTCGTGATGGCCAATCCGCCGTTCAACGTGGACGACGTGCCCCTAGCCTCGGTGGAAGACGATCCACGTTTCAATACCTACGGCCTGCCCCGAAAGAAAACCAAGGCCAAAGCTAGCGAGAAGGGCAAGGAAACCGTCCCCAACGCCAATTACCTGTGGATCAATCTGTTCGCCACCTCCCTGAAGAACAACACCCCGGACAGCGGCCGCGCGGCGCTGGTGATGGCCAATTCCGCCTCCGATGCCCGCCACAGCGAGGCGGACATTCGCCAGACCCTGATCGAGAACAACCTGATCTACGGCATGCTCACGCTGCCGTCCAACATGTTCTACACGGTCACCCTGCCGGCCACTCTGTGGTTCTTCGACAAGAACAAGCAGGACAATCGAATTCTGTTCATCGATGCCCGAAATCTCTTCACCCAGATTGACCGGGCCCATCGGGAGTTCAGTGAGGAGCAGGTCCAACATTGCCATCATCAGCAAGCTGCACAAGGGCAAGCGGGCCGACTTTATCCGGCTGGTGGACAGCTACTTCCGCAAGGGCATGGAACAACTGCTGGCCAACCGTGAAAAGGTGGAGCCGGTAAGTGAGCAGTTACTGGACGTGCTGGACGACGCCCAGGGCAAGCAGGCCGTGGGCGAACTGGTCAGCCAGTGGCAGGGCCTGAAAGCCCTGCAGCAAGCCAGTGATGCCTACACCGAAGCTGCCGACCTGCACCTGGGCACCCCGGAGGCCATCGAAACCGCCAACCGCACCCAGCACGAATTGAGAGCAAAGTTTGATCCGTTCTTCCAGCAACTGCACACCGGCCTGAAGCAGCTGGACAAAGTGGTACGCCAGCACGAAAAGGCCAGAGCCGAAGAGGCCAGACAGGCCGGCAAACGCACCCCCACCGACCGCAACGCCCGCCGCCTGAAAGAGGCGCTGGAGGAACTGCACAAGGAAGTTCGCAGTGCGGAGGCCTATTACCAGCATATTCACTGGCTTCAGGAACGCTTCCCGAATGCTGAGTACGAGGATGTAACGGGCCTTTGCAAGCTGGCGACACCGGAGGAAGTGAAAGAGCAGGATTACTCCCTGAATCCGGGTCGTTATGTGGGGGTTGTTATTGAAGAGGATGGGAAGACCGAGGAGGAGTTTCTGAGTGAGATAACTGCAATGAATGAAGCTCTTTCTGAACTACAGCATTCTGCGAATGACTTGTCCAAAATCATCCTGGCAAACATGACAGCGATGACGGAGGGGACATGAGCGCACCAATTAAATGGCCCATTGTTCGCCTTGAAACTCTCGCGGAGTCGAAGAAGAATGCGATTGTTGGCGGACCGTTTGGCTCGAATCTGGTTTCTGCGGACTATGTTGAGGAAGGAGTTCCGGTTGTCCGAGGTGTAAATTTGCCAAAGGACGCCAGTTTTAGTGGTGACAGGTTGGTTTTCGTCAGTGAGAGTAAGGCTGACTCCTTAAAGCAAAATCTGGCCAAGCCGGGTGATCTGATTTTTACTCAGCGAGGGACGCTAGGGCAGGTAGGTATCGCGCCGCGTGGCACTCCTTACGACCGGTTCCTGATTTCACAAAGCCAGATGAAAATGTCTGTTGATCAGGAAAAGTGCGATCCGCGATATCTGTATTATTTCTTTCGGGTGCCAAGTACTGTCGATTACATACACAATCATGCTTTGCAGTCCGGTGTGCCCCATATCAATCTAGGTATATTGAGACGGTTTGAGGTGGTGTGTCCGCCCGTCGATATTCAGCGGAAAATTGCTGGCGTTTTGACCGCCTATGACGACCTAATCGAAAACAACAAACGCCGCATCACCCTGCTGGAAAACATGGCCGAGGAAATCTACCGCGAGTGGTTTGTGCGGTTCCGGTTTCCGGGGTGGCAGGAGGCCGAGTTTGAGAAGGGGTATCCAGCGAGTTGGCGTGCTGTAAAGTTTGATGGGTTCTGCAAATTAAAGCGGGGCTATGATCTACCAGACTCGAAGGTTATGGATGGCCCCTATCCAGTCCTCGCGTCTACGTCGGTTAAGACTTTCCATAGTGAGTACAAAGTCAAAGCGCCGGTAATTACAACTGGTCGATCCGGCTCGCTGGGAACGGTTCTTTTCAAACGCGAAAATTGCTGGCCATTGAATACAACTCTGTATGTGCAGAACTTCAAAGGCAATAGTCCCTTTTTCGTGTATTTCACTCTGAAGAATATGCCATTGGAGGCGTTTAACTCTGGGGCGGGTGTTCCCTCACTAAATAGAAATCACTTGGCAGGACTCCGCATCGTTGTGCCAGACGAAGCTGCTCAAAAAGCGTTTAATGATGTCGTTGGACCAATATTTCGTCAGGTCGACACACTGCAGGAGCAGTTCGAGTATTTGCTGAAAACCAAAGCTCAACTCCTACCCCGCCTGATCTCCGGCAAACTCTCCGTGGAAAACCTGGATATCCAGTTTCCGCCTTCCATGCAGAGTGATGAGTCAGACAACGCCGACGAAGCCGCCGCTTGAACCCTCAACGCTAATCAGACAATCTGTCACCAGATATCAATAAGTGGTGACAGTTTGTCTGATTCCGGCTCTTCCCGATTCTCCCGGGCACAACTCCAAACCCTGTTCCGCCAGCACGGCGGCCAGCTTCGCCTGAGCGAAGCGCTGGCCAGGGGCTATAGCCGGTATCAATTCTATCAGCTTCGGGATGACGGGCTGATTGAGTCGGTTAGCCGTGGTCTTTACCGGCTGGCGGATCTGCCGCCCATCGAAAACCCGGATCTGGTGGCCGCTGCTACTCGGTTCCCTAGTGCGGTGCTTTGCCTGATTTCCGCGCTGGACTGGCACGGCATAACCACACAGATTCCCCACCAGGTGCACCTGGCGGTGGAGCGGGATGCCCGCCTGCCGGTACTGGACTATCCGCCGGTGGCAGGATACCGGTTCTCCGGGCGGGCCTTTAGCGAAGGCATTGAACAGGTGGATGTGGATGGAATCACCCTGAATGTCTACAGCCCGGAGAAAACCCTGGCGGACTGCTTCAAATTCCGCAACCGCATTGGCATGGATGTGGTGCTGGAGGCACTGGAGCTTTATTGCACCCGTAAAACTTTCCTGCCGGGTAAACTGATTGAGCATGCTTTGGACTGCAGAATGAGTAACGTAATGATGCCCTACTTGGAATCTCACGTGAGGACTTAGGCGTACAGTAAAGAGACCACGAAATGGATGGGAGTACGACAGGACCGCTGTGTGTAGGATAAAGCTCACAAACTCGGTGGTCGATCTCTCACAATGTTTTGTGCTCGATTGTCTACACTGATTAGAGCTATGGGTGTGAAGGAGCTCCTTTAGCAGGCGCCATTTTGTATAGATGACGTCTAAAATCGTTTTAACGTTCTGATTTATTTGATTAAAATTTCAGGTAAATTCCCTGCCGCCCTGAATGGCTGGGTGTGGTAGTATTCGAGCGCGCAGATTCAGCACTGAGCAACTACAGCTCAGCTTAAGAATTGGGAGGAGTCGATGAGTAAGCAAAAAAACTATACCCAAAATTCGCAACTTGAGCTTCCTGTTTTTGCTGATGTTTCATTGTCAGGGTTTAGAAAGCCCAAGAGTGATAAAGGCACGTTTGTCAGATTCTTCACAGATGAAGATAAAAGGCGTATAAAGTGTATGAATTCCAGTTCAGAAAAATACACTTGGTAGGTCTATGTCGGTAAATGCAGTTAAAAAGAACAATTCGAAGGCTCAGGAAAATACGGCTAGTGCGAACGATGATTTAGGTTCCCAGTTTCTCGAAAGAATTGAAAAATTTAAATCAAAAGAGCTTGTCGTCGGTCTTGCATTTCCCCTCGGTACTTCCACAGTTGAAATAAAATCCGCAGTTCATTCGTATTTTTCCGGGCTAGGGTATTCAGTAGTTACATACAAGATGAGCCACTTGGTCCACGAGACAATCAGTGACCTGGTTCCAGAAAGTGTGAAATCCGAATTCTTAGCTAGTGTTGGTGCGAAACCAGGTTCGCCTATTTACGAAAAAGATAATGAATATCAAAGAATTAAGAATCTTCAAGCTGCTGGAAATTTTTTAAGAGGAAAGTTCGAGCAGGGAGTTATTGCACAACTCGTCATTAGAAAAATCGCGCTAGATAGAATGTCTAAGGCCGAGCCCTCGTTCAATGAATTGAAAAAGGAAAAAAAGCTTCCAGAGGATTTAGATCTCTCAACTTATAGTACGTCCAAAGATTATGTACCTGAAAAAACTGTGTATATTATCGATTCTCTGAAGAACCCTGCAGAAGTTGACGTGCTTAAGGCAGTTTATGGAGAGTTGTTTTATTTTATTGGTGCTATTCAGAGTCGCGAAGAGCGGGTTGATAACCTTGCGTCAAGGATTAGAGTTCCCTTAGAAAAACGTGAAGACAGTACTAATCATGCTGTCGAATTAGAACGAGATGATCGAAAGCAAAGTGAAGACCACGAACAACAACTCGATAAAACTTTGAACCTTTGTGACTACTATATCTCAGTATCTAATGCTTCGAAGGCAGATGTAGATGGTCAAGTTCAAAGATTCTTTAATCTGGTTCATGGTAACGGCGTTCATACGCCATCCACCGATGAATATGGAATGTACGTTGCGTACACAGCGGGCTTGGGGTCTGCTTGTTTGTCTAGACAAGTTGGTGCAAGTATTTCAGATAAGGACGGGAATATAATATCGACTGGATGCAATGACGTTCCAAAGTTCCGGGGTGGTCTATATATTGCCAGCTCTAGTGTTGATCATCGTTGTTATACGGATGGTGGATTCTGTAGAAATGACAACGAGAAGAATAAGATTAGAGAAGATGTGGAGCAAATACTCAAGGACGCTGGAATAAAAGAGTCGCGAGATATTTCTAAAAGAATTTTCAAGGATGCAAGGATCAAAGATTTAATCGAGTTCTCTCGAGCTGTTCATGCTGAGATGGAAGCAATAGTAAGTTTAGGGCGCAGAGGAGGGGGCTCGACGGAAGGTGCTACGCTGTATACAACTACTTTCCCCTGCCATAACTGCGCAAGGCATATTGTGGCTGCTGGAATCGCACGAGTTGTATTTATCGAACCATATGATAAAAGCTTGGCATTAGATCTACATAGAGATTCGATTTCTCGTGATGATAGCTCAGAGAAAGTGCCTTTTTTACACTTCACAGGTGTTTCCCCGCTTCGCTATGCCGATGTATTTAGGGCAACCGGAGCTAGAAAAGATAGTTCGGGCAATTATACTGGATTTTCGAAGCACGAATCTGAAAAGAACTATGCATACCTCGAGGCGTATAGAGATCTTGAGATGAGAATCAATAAGCATTTGAATGAGAATGGACTTGAGTTAAAGGAAAGTTAAACTGGCTTGCGAGTAGTTCTCATCGCTTATAATGTTGGTCTTTCAACATCATCATGTTTGTGGAAAGCAAGCAGCGACAGTGGCAGGCTTTCCGTAAACGCCTTGGCCAGGATCATGGGCCGGAGGCCTTTTCAGACGTTGTAGAGGCGGTGGTTGAGTTTCTCAGTCCTTTGATGGCGCCCACCCAGTCCATGGAGTCGGCAGGCCGATGGCTAGTTTTATTTCGGAAGACAATATCGAGCAGGCGCTGTTGCAGCGCCTTCAGCACATTCACGGTTTCAATGTGTTGGATTGCTATACCGCAAAGCCGGAAGAACTGAACGATGGCTCTCACCGTGCCGACAAGCGGGATGTGATTTTCCCGGTCGAGTTAAAAACCGCCTGCCTCGAATTGAATCCCGACATCCCTGAAAGCAAGATCGACGAAGCCATTGAGCGGGTGATGAGCCGGCGTGCGGCCATGTCGCCGATTGCCTCCAACCGGGAACTGTATGACCTGATCCGGGGTGGCGTGCCGGTTCAGTTTGATAATGAGCGCGGCATCAAACAGCACGAGAAAGTCCGGCTGGTTCATTTTGACGATCCGAAACAGAACCGCTGGCTGGCGGTCTCCCAGTTGTGGATCAAGTCGGTGGGCCAGGCCCCGAAGTCCGCCTACCGTCGCCCCGATGTAATCCTGTACGTTAACGGGCTGCCCCTGGTCTTTATCGAGCTGAAGAACTCCAATGTGCGGCTGCGCAATGCCTTCGAGGATAATCTGCGCAGTTACCGCCACGACATTCCCCAATTGTTTCACTGTAACGCATTCTGTGTGCTCTCGAATGCCCTGGAAACCCGGGTGGGCAGCTTTACTGCTGGCTGGGAACACTTCTTTAACTGGTTCCGGGTGGAGAGCGAGAAGGAGGCGGTAAACCGCAAGGAAATTACCGAGCAGGCCACCAGCCTGGAACATGCTGCCGATGGCCTGTGCGAAAAGTCCCGCCTGCTGGATTACGTCGAGAATTTCATCCTGTTCCATAAGGGCGAAACCAAGATCATTGCCCAGAACCACCAGTTCCTCGGGGTCAATAACGCCTATGAGCGTTTCCTGAACCGTCGGGAACACGATGGCAAGCTGGGGGTGTTCTGGCACACCCAGGGCTCGGGCAAGAGTTTTTCGATGATTTTCTATGCCCGCAAGATTTTCCGGAAAGCCACGGGCAACTTCAGTTTTGTGGTGGTGACTGATCGTCAGGATCTGGACGGTCAGATTTACCGGAATTTCCTCAATACGGAAACGGTTCGTAAAGAGGATGCTGCCCAGCCGGCCAACGCCGAGGAAATGCGCAAGTTTCTGGGTCAGAACAAGAAGGTGGTGTTCACCCTGATCCAGAAGTTCCGTTACGAAAAGGGGCGCAAGTACCCTCGGCTGTTCGATCCCGAAAAGGAAAACCGGGAAATCATAGTAATGGTGGATGAGGCCCACCGAACCCAGTACAAGAGCCTGGCGGAAAATATGCGCGCAGGCCTGGAGGGAGCTCACTTCCTGGCCTTTACCGGCACGCCGTTGCTGGGGCGTGATCGCAAGACCAACAGCTGGTTTGGCGATTATGTGTCTGAGTACAACTTCCAGCAGGCGATGGAAGATAATGCCACCGTGCCATTATTTTATGAGAAACGGGTGCCGAAGGTTCTGATCCAGAACGACGATCTGGGGGATGAGTTCTACGAGCTATTGGAAGACGAAAACCTGGACGAAGCTCAGCAGGAGAAGCTAGAGAAAAAGTACGCCCGTGAACTGGAAGTGATCAAGCGGGACGACCGCCTGGATACCATTGCTCGGGACATCGTGTATCACTTTCCCCGCCGTGGTTATCTCGGCAAGGGCATGGTCATCACCCTGGACAAGTTCACCGGCGTGCGCATGTATGACAAGGTGCAGCAGCACTGGAAAGACGAACAGAAACGCCTGCTGAAGCTGATCAAAGAATCGACCAACGAAGTTGAGAGGGCCCGCTACAAGAAGATCCGGGATTACATGAAAACGGTCGAGATGGCCGTAGTGATCAGCGATCCGAAAGCGGACGAGGAAAAGTTCGAGAAGCAGGGCCTGGATATCAAGCCGCACATCAAGCGCCTGGAGCAGCTTGATGAACATATGCACGACGTGGAGTACAACTTCAAAGACCCGGAGCACCCTCTTCAACTGGTGTTCGTCTGCGCCATGTGGCTAACCGGGTTTGATGCGCCAACTGTATCCACGCTTTACCTCGACAAGCCCATGAAGGGTCATACCCTGATGCAGACCATTGCCCGGGCGAACCGGGTGGCTTCATATCGCGTCAAAGGTCACAGCGGTGGTCTGGTCGAGAAGAAAAACGGCGAAATCGTTGATTACTACAACGTGTTCCGCAACATGCGCAAGGCACTGAAAGATTACGCGCAGGGCGCGGATGGCGAGGAGCAGCCGGTTCAGGAGAAGTCTGAGCTCTTTGAACTACTCGATGATGCGGTTAGCCAAACACTTGAGTTCTGCCGGGAGCGGGATATCGAGCTGAATTCAGTGTTTGAGAAGCAGGATACCTTCAAGAATATCGGTTTCTTTAACCAGGCGGCCGATACCCTCCTGAGTAACGACGATTGGCGCAAGCAGTTTAACGTTTACGAAAACACCGTGACGGCTCTGTATGAGGCCTGTAAACCCGAGATATTCCAAAAGCATGACAATCAGCGTATTGCCGCGATCCAGTATCTGCGAGGTGTAGTGGACGCACTGGTGGAGCAGGCCGACATCGATGAAATCAGTCAGAAGATTTCGGAACTGCTGGACGAGAGTGTGGTGGTGGACAATGCCGAGGCTTTCAACATCAAGGAACACAGGGCGGAATACGAGATCGTCCAGAAGGGCCAGGGTTGGGATCTGAGCAAGATCAACTACGACAAGCTTCGGGAAGATTTCAAGAAAGCCGAGTACAAGCACATTGAGATCGCTGAGTTGCGTGCCTTTATCGAAGACAAGCTGCAGCAGCTTCTGGAGCAGAACCACACCCGTACCGACTTTGCCCAACGGTTGCAGGAGATCATCGACAAGTACAATTCGGGGAGTTCCTCTGCGGATGCGTACTATGAAGATCTGGTCCAGTACGTTGGCAACATGCGGGAAGAATCAGAACGGCATATCCGTGAAGGTCTCAGCGAGGATGAGCTGGAGATCTACGACCTGTTGAAAAAGGACAAACTCACCAGAGCCGAGGAACAGAGAGTAAAGCTGGCGGCAAAGGATCTGATCATCCGTCTGTTGGAAGGCCATCCGAAAGTGTTGGTTCAGGATTGGTGGAAGGATGGCCAGACCCAGCGTGCGGTAAAGGCTGCCATTGAGGAAGTTCTGGATAAAGACCTGCCGGAGAGCTACGACCGTGTGGCGTTCAAGGAGAAGTGTGACAACGTTTTCGAGCTGGTCGTGGAGTTTGCGGCTAGTGGTCGGAAGTGGGTGGCATAAATTTTAGATCCTTTGGGCCCCTCAGATGCCAGAAGCAGTTGTCTTCGCTGCCTCTAGTTGACTCTTAAAGTAGATAGAACGTTGTCGAAAATGTTCTCATCAGCACTGATAGTGATCCATGTAGATCGATGTTTCGACGTGGCGATAAAAGCAGTGGTGTAGCCGTTTACAGTTGCAGAGAATCCATAGACTCCTTCGCCCAAATCCAGTTCTGTCACGTCACCAGAGGACTTCCGTGCTTCTCCAAAACCCTGTCTGACCTCCTCTACTGCCGTTGAAAAGTCGGCGTTGGTTTCCATCGTCGCTACAGAGCCCACTAATTCCGAGCCGCGCCAAATCTGTGTTTCAGAAGGTTGGATATCGACAGTATCAAATTGTCTGCTATTGAACTCGAACGCAATACCATTGGAAGTGCGAAACTCGATGGCTTGTTGATTGAGAGAAGCACAACCCGAGATCAGGCTGATCAAAAAAATCCCGCAAGCGATGAACGCTTTCATGAAACACATCCCTGTTTAATTTAAAGAGTCGATTATAGCTGGTTTGAATTGCGCAGCGCGGAACCGCTTGCACATTATGTTAATGCGCACGTTGCCGGTGAGAAAGGGCTCTCCGGACTTTCTGATGATTCGCAGAGCCCACTTTCTGAGTTTATTGGCGGGCACAAGCAAATCCTGCGGGCTGGGAACTGCGTTAATCCAAGTGCTGCAGTCTTCCGTTTCTGCCAATAACTCTACTACTTTGACAATGGTTTCATCCGTAATCGTGGATGAGGTAAACAGACGGGCATTGCCTTGCCCATAGAATGACCGGATGATTGCTTGGATGATATCAACATCATTTTCAGTAATTGAGTCGCTCATGCTCTTCGTTCCTTGAAGCTCCAAAGCTGATGCTCCGAGGACTCTCTGGTCTCCGGAGCATCTATTCCGCTCACTGCGGATCGACTTACGCCTCGATCGGCGAACGCCAGTCGTCAGCACCGGAAGTACCGGCAACGGCGTGCTCCCAGGTTACCTTGCGGTAGGATAGGGAAACGGTGACCAGCTGGGTGAAGTCGGCGTTGCCGGCGTCCTGGCAGTGGGGCATGTTGCAGTTGATGTCGATAATGGTCGCATCTTCGAGGATGGTGGAGAAGAAGTGCTCCTGCTTGCCCT